>Ga0316576_10000442_pt1 | contig 19283 bp, 19 predicted proteins | sample S0NA_FD_203075 | JGI IMG/M metagenome (GOLD analysis project Ga0316576, IMG submission 203075) | Rhizosphere microbial communities from salt marsh grasses in Alabama, United States - S0-2_050615r3r5 | ecosystem: Host-associated > Plants > Roots > Rhizosphere | place: USA: Alabama | collected... | reverse complement strand
CACGAGCACCGAGGCGCCGGGCTCGCCGATCACACCGCAGCGCTCCCACACGGCGGCCCAGAACCGCTCCCGGTCCGTGACGCTCAACCGGTAGAGCGCGCCGTAGTCATCGAGGCCCAGGTGCCGTATGAACGCGGTCAGCCGGGCCGCCTCGATCTGTCGCCTGGATGGTCGCCACAGCGGCTCGTCGCTCATGCTCTCCTCCTTCCGCGGCAAGTATAGAACAGATATCACTTGATGCTGGCCAGCCGCGGCCGCGGTGATATACATGCCCCAGCATGGAGGCAGCGATGAACGTGGCAGAGCGGCTTTCCCCCATCGATCTCCTCGATCCCGACGGTCGCGCGGTGCGCCTCGGCTCGATGTGGAGCGAGCGGCCGGTGGTGCTCGTCTTCATCCGGCACTTTGGCTGACTGTTCTGCCGCGAGCAGGTCACGCAGTTGCGTGGCGATGTCCCGACCTTCCGCGAGCTGGGGGGCGAGCTCTGCGCCGTGGGCAGCGGGCAGCCGATGCACGCCCGGGACTTCATCGAGCAATACGGGCTCGACTTCCCCCTCCTCGTCGACCCGGACCTCGTGGCCTACGCGGCGGCGGGGCTGCGGCGGGGTCTCGGCTCGACCCTCAACCCGCGCGTGCTGGGCAGCGTTTGGCGCGCGATGCGGGCCGGTCACCGCCAGGAGAAGACCAAGGGCGATCCCTGGCAGCAGGGCGGCGCCTTCGTGATCAGCCCGGACAACCGGGTGTGGCTCGAGCAGGTCAGCCGGACCGCCGGCGACCACGTGGACCCTGTACGGCTCGTCGATGCGCTGCGCGCGGCGAGCGGCCATGGCTGAGCCGAGACTCCAGGTCCACGGCCGGGGGGCGTCGCCGCGGCTCGACGCGCTGCTGGAGCTGACCGACTTTGTCGCCCGTCCGCGTCCGCTGGATGCGGCGCTCGAGGAGTTGCCCCGGCGAATCGCCGCGGCCCTGCGCTGCGAGAGCTGCGGGATCTACGTGCTGGAGGGCGACGAGCTCGTGCTGCACGGCGGGACCGGCGAGGACGTGCGGCAGCGCGTCGCGGTGGGCGAGGGGGTCGTGGGGCTCGCCGCCGAGGGGATGCGGCCGGTCTCCGCCGCGGCCGGCGCAGGGAAGTGGGCCGCGGTCCCGATGGCCGGTCCCTACGGCCCGGTGGGGGCCCTGGCGCTCGGTCGTCAGAACGGTCTCGCGTTCTCCACCGAGGAGATCGAGCTGGCCGTTGCGCTCACCGCTCCGGTGGCGGCGGTGCTCGAGCGGGCCCACCTCATCGCCGCCCTGAGCGGCCTCCCCCGGGGCGCCGCGGCGCGCAGCGTGGCGACGCGACGGATGACCCTGCCGGGGCGGGCGATCAACACCGGGCGGGCGGTGGGCACGGTCTCTGCCCTGTACCGACCCTCGCTCGTCGGCTCGGCGGCGGCCCCGGCGCCCGGTGGCGACCCCGGCGCCGTGCTGGACGCGGCCCTGGCCGCGGTGCGCCGCTCCCTCGACGAGCTGGCCGGCCGGGCCGGCGCCCTGGGACGGGACGTCGGCTTCCTCCAGCCGTTCTGGCTCATGCTGGACGATGTGCGCCTGAGGGAGCGTGTCCTCGAGCTCGTGGCGGCGGGGGAGACGCTCCCCCGGGCGCTGACCCGCGCGGGCGCCGAGGCGACGCGGGCCGCCGAGCGGACCCGGGACCCCTTTGGTCTCGAGCGGGCCCTGGCGCTGCACGATCTGTGCGAGGCCCTCGCGGTGCTCGTCGCCGAGGAGCAGCCGGTGATCCCCCGTGACGCCGTGTTCGTCGGCGACCAGATCACGGTGTTCGACCTGCTGGTCTCGGTGCGGCGACAGCCGTCGGCTGTGGTCCTCGCCTCGCCGGCGACCCCGGCCACCGCCACGCTCCTGCTGCTGGTCGGTGTGCCCGCGGTGGCCGACGTGCCGAGCCTGTTTCGCTGGGTCTCCGAGGGCGACCTGGTGCTGGTGGACGGCGACGCGGGCCAGATCCGCGTCAACCCGGGGCGGGACGAGGTCGCCGCCGTGCGCGCCGGGCGACGCCAGCGCGGCGAGTCGTGATCCATTGACGCGTGGCCTCGAGGCGACGATACTCGCCGGGTCGTTATCCCCGTTGTTTTGATGCTCAAGCTGGCTGTCATTGGTCTGGGAGGGTTCTTCGGCGCGGTGGCGCGCTACGGGCTCTCCGGTCTGGTTCACCGCTACGCCAACGGTTCCTTCCCGTTCGGAACCCTGGCGGTCAACCTGCTCGGCTGCTTCCTCATCGGCGTGGTGATGGCCGCCGTCGAGGGGCGGGAGGCGTTCTCGCCCAACGTCCGGCTGTTCGTCGTGATCGGCCTGCTCGGCTCCTTCACGACCTTCTCCACCCTGGGGTACGAGACCCTGGAGCTGTTGCGCTCCCGGGAGCACCTGGCGGCGCTGGCCAACATGGGGGGCAGCGCGCTCCTCGGGGTCCTCGCGGTGGTCGCCGGTCACGTGGCGGTGCGGATGCTCGGCTGAGGAGGGCGCGATGAAGCTAGAGGGTGAAGGGCAGCTGTTGCGGGTGTTCATCGGCGAGAGCGACCGCTGGGAGGGCAAGCCGCTCCACGAGGCGATCGTCAAGCGGGCGCGCCGGGAGGGCCTCGCCGGGGCCACGGTGCTCCGCGGCAGGCTGGGGTTCGGGGCGAACAGCGTGGTCCACACGGCCAAGATCCTCCGGCTCTCCGAGGACCTGCCGATGGTCGTGGAGATCGTGGACCAGGCCGAGCGGATCCGCGCCTTCCTGCCCGCGCTGGAGGAGATGGTCGAGGAGGGGATGATCACGCTGGAGAAGGTCCGGATCATCGCCTACCGCCACAACGGCGACGGCTGAGACGCTCCCGGCTGCTCCAATAAAATCAGCCCACTCGACGCGGCTACCTACACAACTGTGGACATCAAGAGGGCTGTTGCTCTCACCTTCCCCTCCGCTCAGAAGCAGCGGGTCTTGACCTCGATGGTCATGAGGTCGTGCAACTCGCGCCAGACCACCACGTGCCGCGTCGGGCCGGCGAGGACCCAGGGCTGGACCGATGGCACCTGGTCCGGCGCGCTGAGGCGGCGCCAGTCACCCCGCCACTCCAGGCTCGCCGGGTCGAGGCGCATGACGTACACCTCGTCGGCCGGGTGGTACTCACGCATGCTGGACAGGGCGAGCACGAGCTCGTCGTCGTTGCCGTCGATGGAGAGCAGCGTGTTGCCCTCGCCCGGGGGCGAGATGCCGGTCGTCTTGGTCACCGCGAAGCCCGGACCGTCGAGCACCACGCGGGCGAGCTCGACCGGGCGCGTCGAGCCGAAGAACAGCGCGAGAAGGAGCGCGTCGCCGATCACCCTGGCCCGGAAGTTATCGATCTGGCGATCACCCTGGGAGAGGTGGACGACCTGCTTGCTGGCCAGGGGGGCGCCGTCCGCCGCGCTCCAGCGGTGCAGGGTGACGCCGTACGGGTTACGCACGGCGAGCACCAGCGCCCCGCCGAGGCGGACGAAGTAGCCCGAGGATCTGAGGTACTCGGTCTTGAGCAGCGGTCGCTGCGCGCCGGAGGTGCGGTCGAGGCGGTAGAGGTACAGGACCGGGTTGCTCAGCCCCTCCGAGATGGCGACGAAGAGGTCGGTGTCGCCGGCCGCGGTGGAGACCTCGATGACCTTCTGGAAGTCGTGCGTGCCGATATCGAGGTCGAGGGGGGCGCTGGCCCGCAGCCCGGGCAGGCTCACGTGGGCCAGACGCATCGCGCCGCCCTCGACCCAGCTGACCCACAGCCCCTCCGGGGCGAGGGTCGCCCGGACCCACTCGGGGTAGGAGGCGGTCGCGATCCGCGCCGCGCGCTTGACCCGGGCCGTTGCCATGTCGATGGCGCCGATCTGTACGCCGTCGGCCTCGGCCCAGAGGAGGAGGGATCCGTGGGCGGTGCGCACCGGCACCGGCCGCGCGTCGGACAGGGCGACGGGGAAGACCACGTCGCAGGGGTCGTCGGGCTCGAAGCCCGGGTTGGCGCGCCGGAACAGCTCGCGGTCGGCGGCGGTGAAGCGGCGGTCCCCGCCGCTCTGGGGGCTCATCACCGCGTCCGGATCGTCGTGGATGTGCCCGCGGATGTTCAGGACGTGCCCGAGCTCGTGCAGGGCGAGGGGGAAGAGCAGCCAGGGGAAGCTGGCGTCGACGGAGCAGAGCTGGACCTCGACCCCGCCCCCGGTCTGGGAGGTCACCCCGTTGGTGAAGGCGCAGACGAACTCGGAGAGGCGCAGCGGCACGCGCTGGTCCGCGGCGCCCTGCACGCCGAGGTGGGTCCCCAGCTCCACGTTCCAGCTCTCGGCGGCGTTCTCGAGCGAGGTGCGCTGGACGTCGGTCCAGGCCCCCTCCGGGTCGAGGGAGATGGGTTGCGAGACGTCGAGCCGCGCGTCGCAGCCGGCGAGGAGCAGGAGCATGACGATGTGGGCGCACCGACCCGGGTGAGCGGAAGCAGGCCGGAGCGCTGCCGCCACGTCGATGTCGGGGCGTGTGCCGCGCATCGTCACCACCTCAGCGCCAGGCCGAGGCGCGGGGTCCAGGCCGGGATCCAGAGCTCGTTCCAGAACAGGGAGAAGGCGAGGGGCACGGCGCGCAGCTCGAGGAGGCGCGACAGCGCCCAGCCGAGCTCGATGCCCGGCGCCAGCACGAGCGCGCCGGTCCAGAGCACGACGTCGTGCTTGTCGACGCGGATCGCCGCGTAGCCCGCCTCCGCCGTCGCCCGCAGCCGCAGCCCTCGCCAGCCGAGCAGGCGTAGCGTCGCGCCGGCCGTCACGCCGAGGTCGGTGGCGATCTCGGCCCGGCTGGCGTGCAGCGCGAGTCGCAGGCCGAGGCGACGCCAGAGGTCGCGCTCGAGGGTCAGGGCGAGCGCGCCGCGGGTGGTGACCCGGTTGGACGGGATCGGCACGTCGGCGCCGGCCAGCGCGGCCGCCGCCCACGCCGGCTCGACGTCTGCGGCGTGGGCGAGGCCGGGCAGGGCGAGGAGCAGGGCCAGCGCTCTCATGGTGCTCACAGGCTCGCGGCCCACAGCCCGAGGTGGTTCGCCACGGGCCGCTCGCGGCCGACGAGCCGCGTGTGGATCGGGGCGTTGAGCTGCAGCGGGCGCCCGTCCCGCTCCACGACCAGCGCCGACGAGCCGCCCCCGTCGAGGTTGATCGCGTTGTAGCCCCCCGCCTCCAGGACCAGGCGCGCCAGCTCGGCGGGCGTGGCCCCCTCGCTGTAGCCCGGCTGGCGGCCGTCGACGACGAGCAGGATCAGCTCGCGCTCGGCCTGATCGAGGGCCAGGGCCGTGCGGGGGTGGCGGCTGCCCGGGATCAGCCTGGAGTGGACCCGCCCGGCGCGCAGCAGCGGCAGCCCGCTGATCGCCTGGCACAGCTCGGCGGGGCGGCGGAAGCTCGGGCGGTTGTCGCAGGAGATGAAGAGCGTGGGCCGCCCGCGCCCGCGCGGCATGTAGCAGCGCCGGCGCGAGCAGGCCATGCCGTAGACGTCCACCGGGTCGCCGGGACGCGGGTAGTAGTCGAAGATGCCGCGGGCGTGGAACGGCTGGAAGAAGTCGCCGTTGATCGCCAGCTGGAGGCGGTTGCGCGCGAGGAAGCCGCTGACCGTCTGCGCGCGGAGGCGGCGCCTGCCGGCGGGGCGCGGCGGGGTGACGAGGAACCGGATCCCGGGGGCGCCGACGGCGATGCGGACCACGTGGTGCACAAGGAGCGGGCTGCGCCGCACGTGGCGCTCGTAGCGCACGCCGCGAAACAGGGCGCGCTCCAGCGGCGGGGGCTGGCCCCGCAGCCAGCGGTACCAGGCGACGTAGGCTCCCGCTCCGAGAGCCGCGCCGGCGGGGGCGGTGGCCAGCACGAGCAGGGCGCCGAGGAGCCGGCGGCGGCCGTCACGGGTCATGGCGACGACTGTATCGGGTGGAGAGGCCCACGCCCAGGGTGATGAGCAGCACCCCGCCCAGGGCGAGCGGCCCCGGCACCTCGTCGAAGAGCCCGAGGCCGAGCAGCAGGGCGAAGACGATCCCCAGGTAGTTGAAGATCGAGATGTTGGAGGCGCGGTCGAGCTGGTAGGCGCGGGTGAGGAAGACCTGGGCCACGGTGGTCGCCAGCCCCACGCCGAGCAGGCCGCCCCACTCGAACGGCGTCGGCGGGTGCCAGTGCAGCAGGGTGTAGGGGCCGACGATGGGCACGGTGACCAAAGGGAAGTAGAACACCACGACCATCGAGTGGTCGTGGTCCCGCAGCAGCCGGATCAGGTTGTAGGCCAGTCCGGAGAAGAGCGCGGAGGTCACCCCGACGGCCAGCTCCACCACGGTGACCCGGGGGTCGAAGCCCTTGACCAGCACGACGCCGGCGAAGGCGACGGCGAAGAAGGGCAGCTGGATCAGGCGCGGGGGCTCGCGCAGGAGCAGCGCCGAGATCAGGACGGTGAAGATCGGGTTGAGGTACTGCACCGTCACCGCCGAGGCCAGGGGCATGCGCTGCAGGGTCCAGAAGTAGAGCAGCAGCGCCACCGTGCCGGCCAGGCCCCGGGCGACGAGCAGGGCGTGGTTGTTGCCCCAGGGGCGGATACCGCGCAGGCGGAGGACGACGTAGCCCACCACCAGCGTGGTCAACGAGCGAAAGAGCACGATCTCGTGCACCGGCACCTGGCCAATCAGCTTCACCCCCACGTTCATCACGGCGAAGAACAGGGTGGAGAGGATGATCGACGTGACGCCGGGAGAGAGCCGCATTCGCTCGCCGGTCAGAACACCGGCCAGTGCCGGGGCAGCAGCAGGTCCTCGTGGAGCCGCAGGGCGTAGCGGTCCGTCATCGAGGCGATGAAGTCGGCCACGGCGCGCTCGATGGCCTCGTCGGCGGGGACACCGTCGGGCCAGTAGACCTCGCGGAAGGTCTCCGGCGCCTCGTCGACGAAGTGGCGCCAGAGCGCCTCGAGCACCCGCTCCGCCCGCTCCAGGTCGCCGTGGACCAGGGGGTTGTCGTAGACCCGCTCGTAGAGGAAGGTCCGCAGCGTGTCGAGGACCTCCTCGCCAATCGGGCTCAGCCGGATCAGCGCCTCCCGCTCGAGGTCGGTGGCCCCGAGCACGTCGCCCACCATGAAGGCGATGCGCTCCGAGCGCCGGCGCCCCACGCGCTGCAGGATCGCCGGCGGCACGTCGTCCAGGTCGAGGATCTGCGCGCGGATGGCGTCGTCCAGATCGTGGTTCAGGTAGGCGATGATGTCGGCGACGCGCACGACCTGCGCCTCGAGCGTCGAGGAGGCGCGCCCCGGCTGGTCGGCGAGGATCGTCCCCTTGCCCTTGGAGTGGCGCTCGATCCCCTCGCGCACCTCGAAGGTCAGGTTGAGCCCCTTGCCGTCCTTCTCGAGCAGGTCGACCACGCGCAGGCTCTGGCGTACGTGGTGGAAGCCGCCGGGCAGCAACCGGTTGAGCACGGCCTCGCCGGTGTGGCCGAAGGGGGTGTGGCCGAGGTCGTGGGCCAGGGAGATGGCCTCGGTCAGGTCCTCGTTCAGTCCCAGCGCCCGGCTGATGGTCCGCGCGATCTGCGAGACCTCGAGCGTGTGTGTGATCCGCGTGCGGTAGTGATCGCCGGCCGGGCTGAGGAAGACCTGGGTCTTGCGCGCCAGACGACGGAATGACTTGCAGTGCAGCACGCGGTCGCGGTCGCGCTGGAAGCAGGTGCGCAGCGGGTCCTCCGGCTCGGGGCGGACCCGCCCGCGGGACTGGCTCGCCCGGCAGGCCAGCGGCGAGAGCAGCTGTTCCCGGGCGTCGACCGCTCCTGTCGGCGTTCGGGTCATCGCTCGTTCACCGCCGCCGACCGTGTTTGCCGCGCCGCTTGCCGCCGCGGCGCTGGTCGCGCCGGCCGCCCCGCCGCGCACGGGGGTAGCGCTCGCCGCGCTCGCCGCGGCGTTCGCGCCGGTCGGGCTGCTCCCGCGGCGTGTAGCCCGGGTCGGGCTCGTGGTGCCCCTCGCCCGGCACGAGCGCGAGGTCGATCTGACGCAGGCGCACGCTGGTGTCGACGACCCTGACGAGCACGCGGTCGCCGAGGGAGTAGACCGCGCCCTGGCCGATGAGGCGCAGCTGCCACGGGTCGAGCTTCACCCGCCGGGGCAGGCCGTCTGACTTGACCAGCCCCTCGACGAAGGGCTCGTCGAGGCTGACGAAGAAGCCGAAGGAGCTCACACCGCTGATCGTGCCCCAGAGCTCGTCGCCGATGTGCTCCCGCATCAGGCTGGACGCGTAGACGCGCTGGACCTCGCGCTCGACGTCGATGGCGCGCCGCTCGAGGGCCGAGGCCTCCGCGGCGATCTCGCCCAGGGCGCCCGGCGAGGTCTTGCGGACCCGGACCGGCGCCCCGCAGGGCTCGCCGCGCTCGGCGAGGAGTCGCTTCACGAGCCGGTGGACGTGGAGGTCGGGGTAGCGCCGGATGGGCGAGGTGAAGTGCAGGTAGGCCGTGCTGCCCAGGCCGAAGTGGCCGATGTTGGACACGCCGTAGGTCGCCTGCTTCAGCGTGCGCAGCACGAGGTAGGAGATGGGGCGCGCCGCGCGGTGGCCGGCGAGCTGCTCCACCAGCCGGGCCAGGGCCTTGGACGTCTGCCCGCCGTGCTGGCGGAGCAGCAGGCCGTAGCTCGCCGCCCAGGCGCGCAGGCTCTCCAGCGCCTCGGGCCGCGGCGGGGCGTGGACGCGCCAGATGGTCGGGCAGCCCGCGCGGTGGAACAGCCGGCCCACCGCCTCGTTGGCCGCGACCATCAGCTCCTCGATCAGGTTGTAGGCGCGCTTGATCGGCGCGTCGGGTCGGCTCTGGGCGATGGCGCGCACGCGGTTGGGATCGTCCTCGTCGAGCAGGACCTGGGCCTCCGGCAGGTCCAGGTCGAGGCTCCCCCGGGCGAGCCGCCGACGGTGGAGCGCGGCGGCGATGCGTTGCAGCGCGTCGAGGATCGAGCTGTGCTCGCGGTAGGCCATGCGTCGGCCGGAGAAGTCACCGGAGAGGGCCGCGGCCACGCCGCCGTAGTCCAGCTGGCCCCGACTGTGGATCACCGCGGCGGCCACCACGTTGTCGAGCACCTTGCCGTCGTCGTCGATGTCGAGCCGCACCGTCATCGCCAGCCGGTCCTCGCCGGGGACCAGGGAGCAGATGCCGGAGGACAGCTCGTGGGGCAACATCGGGATCGCCCGGTCGGGCAGGTAGATGCTGCAGCCTCGCGCGCGGGCCGCCCGGTCCAGAGCGGATCCCTCGGCCACGTAGTGGCTCACGTCGGCCACGGCGATCCAGACCCGGTGCGCCCCGTTCGGGCCGCGCTCCACCGCCACCGCGTCGTCGAAGTCGCGGGCGGTGAACGGGTCGATGGTGACGAAGTGCAGCCCCCTGAGGTCGAGCCGCTCGGAGAGGTGCTCCTCGGCCCGGACGCTGTCCGGGGTCGCGGCGGCCTCCGCGCGGGCATCGGCGGGGAGCTCCTCCTCCACCCCGTTGCCGGCCACGCACTTGGCCACCTCGGTGAGCAGCAGGCCGGGCTCGCCCAGGCGCCGCTCAACCTGGACGCGGAGGGGTTGCTCCGGCGAGTCCGGGTACTCGGTGATCGTGGCGAGCACGGCGTCGCCCGCCGCGATTCCCTCGGGCACCGCTCCGGCGATTTCCACCCGGGACACGACGCGGGGATCGTCGGGCGAGAGGGTCGGCGGGCGGAACAGCCCGGTCAGGCGGACCCGCCCGCGGGTGAGGACACGCGACACCCGGCCTGCCTGGCGCCGGCCACGCGGTGCACCGAGCTCCACCTCGACGGTGTCGCCGTCCATCGCCCCACCGGTCCGCCCCCGGGGGATGAGGATGTCCTCGTAGGCCTCGCCGATGTTCACGAAGCCGCGCCCGGACGGGTGGAGCTGGATTCTGCCGCTCACGAGCCCGTCGGGCTGGTCGGTGGGCGCCGGGGGCGCACCGCACAGGACATAGCGGCGGCCATTGCGCTCGAGCTGTCCCTCGGCTGCCAGCTTGCGCAGCTGATCGCGGACCCAGCGCCGGCGGTCTGGCTCGAGCCCGAGCGCCGCGGTCACCTCGGAGACCTGCATGCCATCCAGAGGACCGGCGGCGAGGAGCTCGGTGATCCTTTCCCGGGGCAGGTCGGTTGGGGTTTCATTCGTCAAGAGCGCCTCGTGTGCCGCTGTCAGTGTAGCGCGTAGAGGCCACCGTCGTCGGCACCAACGTACAGCGTCCCGCCTGGCGCCACGGCGACCGATGAGTCCACGTCCCCACCCAGGTGTACCTTCCAGAGGAGTTTTCCAGTGGAGTCGAGGGCATAGACGTGGTCGTCCTGGGAGCCAACGACCACGGTGCCCTGCTCGTCGACCACCGGAGAGGACCGGATCGCCCCGCCGGTGGAGTAGCGCCAGCGGACCTGGCCGGTGGAGGACTCCACGGCCAGGAGTCGGCCGCCGTCCGTGCCGACGAGCACCACGTTGCGGGCAGAATCCACCGCCGCGGAGGAGCGGATCGGCCGCCAGGTGCGAACGGCCCAGCGCTGGGCGCCGCTCGCCGTGTCCAGCGCGTAGAGCGTGCCGTCGTCGCAGCCGATGACCAGGGTCGTGTCATCGACCAGGGCCGGGGTCGCGTCGAAGTCCCCCTTTCCCGAAAACTCCCAACGTTTTGCCCCGGTCGGGTCAACGGCGACGACGGTGTTGGCCTGGGTGCCGATGTAGAGCGTTCCTTCGCCGCCCATCGCCGGGGATGAGAAGAGGTGGCCGCCCAGATCGACGCGCCAGCGCAGCTTCCCCGCGGGGGTCAAGGCGTAGAGGGCGTCTCCCCCGACGTAGATCGTGCCGTCTGGCCCGGCGAGGGGGGAGGTGTCCGCGTCGCACCGAACGCTGTCCGGTCCGAGCCCCGGTCCGGTGACGCAGGGGCCCAGCGCAAATCGCCAGACCACTTGACCATTCGCCGAATCGAGGGCCAGCAGCTCGTCGGCGTCGGTTCCAACCACCACCCGGCCATCCGCCAGGGTGGGAGAGGCAAAGACCCGGCCTCCCGTCGGGCGGCGCCAGCGGACCTTGCCCCGGGGGTCGATGCTGACCACGGCACCCCCCAGGGTTCCGACGTAGACATTCCCGGCGTGATCCAGCGCCGGGCTGGAGACGATCGGTCGGGAGGTCTGGTGGCGCCAGAGGATCGCCAAAGGGGCGGTGGGGATCGCGTGGGCGGTCCGTCCCTGGCGCTGCCGACCGCCCCGGAACATGCCGTGGATCGGGCGGGGAGCAGGGTGGCTCACGGCGGTGCGAGTCGTGTCCTTTACTTCCTTTGGTTGCGATGGCTTACGGGAGGGGATCGGGTCTGGCGTGCGCTCCGCCCGGGGGGTCTGCTTGGGGCACCCGGCGCAGCTCAGAAGCGCCGCGCCCAGAACCCCCGGGAGCGGGGAGGTTGCACGCATCGCCCACGGATATCACAATTGCATGACATCGTAAATGTTTTGAGCTTTTGGGGAGGAGTCGGTCGGTGACCGGCGGCCCTGGGGCGTCTGGGTCATTGACAATCGGGCACTGACCGTGCTAAGTGCACCAGATTCTTAGTAAAGGTCCGATAGGAACTGGGGCGAAAGAATAGCGTTTCTGCTCGCTGCGTCACATCGTTGACGACCGTTGGGAGGGCGGGGGAAACACGGGGTCCCCGGGCAGACAGGGACGCCCGGGGCTGGTAACTCCGAGGAGGGTAGCTTGGATGTCTGACAACCACGTTGAGATGCGGTCGCTGCAACGGGGTGACATGAACATGCGGGTAATCATCAACCATGCTCATGGTCACATGCGAGTGATGGACTTTCGCGTGGGCGGCTACGAGGAGAAGCGGGACTACCTGGATGCGCTCGCCGCCGAGCTCGGGCTGAGAAAAGCCTTCATCCTCGTGGAGAAGCAGGACAGCCACAACTGGCGGAGCGTGGGGTTCGTGCGGGAGGGTGTCTATCCGTCGTTCTTTCGCACCGCGGACGCCTATGTCATGAGCCGCCTGTACGACGAGGCTGGCCTGCCCGCGGAGAAGGCCGGCCCGCTCAAGCCGCTGGCCGACGAGAAGACCAGCTTCCCCGGCCGCAAGCTACGCCGGCCCGACGGGTTGAAGCTGGAGCTTCTGCGGGACGAGCGGTCCCGCCGGACGCTGATGTCGGGTTTGAACGGCGAGCTGCGGGCCGTCCCGTTTGGTCGGACCGAGGCCCCGGACCTTGTCGTGCACGCCAGGTCTCGACGGCGGGAGGGGTGGGCCGTGGCCGAGATCGACGACTCCTTTGGACACGCGACCCTCGGCGTGGCGCCGCCCCCGTCGCGCGAGGAGGAGCTGGTCCTGAGCGCGTTCGCCTGCAACACCCTGGTCGACAACCTGACCCAGCGGGCGGTCTCGAACGTGTTCGGGCTCTCTCCGGCCACGGACGACTGGAGCAACGAGCTCTTCGCCGGCCTCGCCTTCAAGGTCACCGGCCGTCTGGCGAACCACCTCCGCGTGGGCGAGAGCCACACCACCGCGCTGATCTGGCACCGTCGGCTCTCCGGCGGGTCCTGAGCGCCCGACAGCTCTTGCAGTTTGTCGGCGCGCAAGTAGACTTGCGTTCACAAGCTCGATGGAACGCACGCACCCATGCCGGCAAAGATCGACGTACCTCTGCTGCGCAAGGCAGTCCGCGCCGGGCCGCCGGCACGCGTCCATCGGCTGCTGGACAAGCTCGAACCCGTAGACATCGCCCCCCTCCTTGACGAGCTCTCGCCCGCCGAGCTGCGCGTCGTGGTCCAGGCGCTGACCGAGACGTCTCGGCTGGCGGACACCCTGGACCTGGTGCCCGACGAGCTGCTGCCCGAGGTGCTCCAGAACCTGGACGATCGGGGGATCGCGACCATCCTCGAGCGGTTCGACGCTGACGACGCCACCCACCTGGCCCATCGTCTGGAGGATCAACGCCGCGACCGGGTGCTCGCCCTGGTCAAGTCCGAGCGCGCCGAGCTCATCGTGCGCCTGATGAGCTACTCACAGGACAGCGCGGGCGGCCGGATGATCCCGAGCTACCTGGCGGTGCTGCAAGAGACCACAGTGGGCGAGGCGATCCACCACATCCGACAGGCCGGGGGGGATGTGCCCCTGTTCTACCTCTACGTGGTGGACAAGGCCCAGACCCTGGTCGGCGTCGCCTCCCTCGGGCAGCTGGTCAAGGCCAGCGACGAGACCCCGGTCAAGCAGCTGATGGTGACGGATCTGGTCACCGTGGGCCCGGACGCGGACCAGGAAGAGGTGGCCCGGGTCGTGGCCCAGCGGCACCTCCTCGCCGTCCCCGTCGTCTCCCCGGGAGGTCAGCTGCTCGGGCTGGTGACCATCGACGACGTGATCGACGTGCTGGAGCAGGAGGCCACCGAGGACATGTACCGCATGGCGGGCCTGAGCGAGGGCGACCGCGTGTTCTCGCCGCCGCACCGCTCCCTGCTCAAGCGTCTGCCCTGGAACGCCGTCAACCTGGTGACATCGATGATCGCGGCCACCGTGGTCGGCCTGTTCGAGGACACCATCGCCAAGCTCGTGGCCCTGGCGACCTTCATGCCGGTGGTGGCGGGGATCGGCGGCAACACCGGCAACCAGACCCTGACCGTGGTGATCCGCGGCATCGCCCTGGGCGAGCTTGAGTTCTCCTCGGCGATCAAGGCAGTGGCCAAGGAGCTGGTGGTCGGGATCACCATCGGCCTGCTCATGGGGACGACCGTCGGCGCGGTGGCCGTGCTGTGGAAGGGCAACGTGATGCTCGGCGCGGTGATCGCGATGGCGATGGTCGCCAACCTGTTCGTCGCCGCCCTGGCGGCGACGGCGATCCCGCTGACCCTCAAGCGCTTCGGCCTCGACCCGGCGCTGGGCAGCACGATCCTCGTCACCATGTGCACCGACGTCTTCGGCTTCCTCTCGTTCCTCGGCCTCGCCACCCTGTTCATGCGTTGGCTGATGTAGCGGGCCGGGCAAGCAACGAGGGGTCAGAGAGCGCGGCGCCAGACCACCTTGTCGTCGACCTTGAGCTCGAGCTTGTCGAAGCCGCGCTCGCGCAGGATGTCGACGAAGCCCTGGGCCGTCTTGAGCTGCTCGAGGTGCTCCCTGTCCAGCCGGTCCTTGGTCCAGCTGATCTCCAGGGTGCGCCCCAGGCCGCCGCGGGCGCGGACGGCGCAGGTCCGACCCTTGGCCCTCAGCGAGCGGTTGAGGTAGCGGGCGTAGTCCACCCGCGGGTTGACCCGGACGCGGTTCCTGGCCCCGGGGACCAGCTCCGGCCGGGAGCGGGCCGGGATCCGCACCGTGCGCCGAACGTCGGGGGGGCCGGCGCGATGGGGCTGGACCGCGTGCTGCACCGCGCCGTGGCCGCCCTCGGCGTGGACCGGGCGGGCGCGGGCGACGAAGATGGCGATGGCGGTGGCCAGGCCAGCGATGATCAGGATCGCCAGGACCACGGCCTTCTTGACCTCCTCGGCCGTGTCGTGGTGGGTGTCGTGGGTGTCGTGGCTCATGGGCGATCTATAGCACCTACTGGCCCAGCTGGGCCAGGCTCTCGAGGATCGCCGCGCGGCTCGCCTGGTACTCGGCGAGGCGGTTCTGCTGCTCCTTGACGACCGCGGCCGGCGCGCGCTCGACGAACTTGGGGTTCTGGAGCTTCTTCTCGCAGACCGCGATCTCCTTCTCGGCCCTCGCCAGGGCCTGCTCGAGCCGCTCGCGCTCGGCGTCGTCGTCGATGGCGTCGTGGACGAAGATGGTCAGGTCCCCCATCACCTTGGAGGCCGAGCCGGGCTGCCGCGTCGCGCCCGGGTCCACGGTGAGCTCCTCGATGGCCGCCAGGCGGGCGACCACGGTGGAGGCCTGCTCGCGCAGCGCCTCGGCCCGCTCGGCCGGCGGGCGCAGGGTGACCCGCAGCGGCTTGCGCGGCGGCAGCCCCTGGGCCGCCCGGACCTCTCGCACCGCCCGGGTCAGGCTCTGCAGATCGGCGAAGCCGCGGCGCAGGGCCTCGTCCTCGAGCTGCTCCAGCGGCCGCGGCCAGCCCGCGCCGATCAGGTGAGCCGTCGCGGAGGTGGGGGCGAGCGGGCCCAGGCCGCGGGTCGGCGCCTGCTCGCCCAGGAGCTGCCAGAGGTGCTCGGTGATGAAGGGGATGAAGGGGTGGAGCAGCCGCAGCGTCTGGTCGAGGCAGAAGGCCAGCACCTGGCGGGCGACGGGCCCGCTCGGATCGTCGTCCTGCAGCCGGGGCTTGATCAGCTCGAGGTACCAGTCGCAGAGCGCGCCCCAGAAGAACTCCCGCGCCGCGTGCAGCGCCGCGCTCGGGTTGTACTCCTGCAGCCCCTGCTGGACCTGGCGGATCGCCTGGCTCAGCTGATCGAGGATCCAGCGGTCCTCCAGGGCCAGCTCGCCGATCTCGCGCGGATCGGTGGGCACGTCCTCGAGGTTCATCAGGGCGAAGCGCGCCGAGTTCCAGAGCTTGGTGCAGAAGGCGCGGCCGACGTCGAAGCGCTCGCTGATCAGCTTGGCCGCCGGGAGGTCGGGGAGGGTGCCGAGGACGTCGAACTCCGCCCCGCAGGAGCCCTCGCGGGCCTTGCCCGAGAGCGGCTTGCCGCAGACGTAGGTGTAGACGCTCTTGCCGTGGCGGGTGGCGCCGAGATCGTTGAGGTGGCCGCAGCGCGGGCAGATCGCCGTCACCGGCAGCCGGATGTCCTGGGTCCCGGTCTGCATGTCGCACAGCACGTAGCGCATGGCGTCGGTGCCGTAGGCCTCGATGATGTCCACCGGGTCGATGCCGTTGCCCTTGGACTTGCTCATCCGCTCGCCCTTGCCGTCGAGGATGTTGGCGTGGATGAAGACGTCGGTGAACGGGATGTCGCCCGGGTTGTAGAGGCCGGTGAGCACCATCCGGGCGACCCAGAGGGTGATGATGTCCCTCCCGGTGACCAGACAGCTCCCCGGGTAGTAGTAGCTCAGGCAGTCTTCGGCCTTGCCCACCGGGCCCAGCGGGGGCTGGCCCGGCTCCTGCTCGGCGCTGGCCGGCTCGGGCCAGCCCAGGGTCGAGTGCGGCCAGAGCGCCGAGGAGAACCAGGTGTCCAGCACGTCGGGGTCGCGGACGTAGCCCAGCCCCTCGAGGCGGGCGACGGTGGCTGGCTCGTCCTCGAGCAGGCAGACGTCGATGCGGCACGGCTGGTCCGGCGCGGGGTCCGCCTGCCCCAGCGGCGTGGCGCGGGCGAGGATGTCGTCCAGGCGCAGGACCCGGGCCGCCGCACCCTCCGGCAGCGCGAGCTCGTCCGTCAGCAGCTCGCCGAAGGCGCCGCTTCGCGACCAGACCGGGATGCGGTGGCCCCACCAGAGCTGGCGGCTGATCGGCCAGTCCCGCTTCTCGCTGAGCCAGTCGAGGTAGGTCTTGGCGTAGCGCTCCGGGTGCACCTTGACGCGGCCGTCGGTGACGGCGTCCATCGCCGCCTGGACCAGCCCCGCGCTGCGGTGCTCCCTGGGCGTCCCGCGGCCCATCACCACCTGGCCCTCCACGTCGCCCATCTGGACGAACCACTGGTCCGAGAGGTAGGGCTCCACCGGCGACTTGCTCCGGTCGCTGTGGCCGATCTCCACCTCCCGGTCCTCGACCCGCTCGAGCAGCCCCTGGCTCTCGAGGTCCTGCACCACGCGCTCGCGGGCCTCGAAGCGATCGAGCCCGGCGTAGGGCCCGGCGCTCTGGTTCAGCGTGCCGTCCGCGTTGAGGATGTTGATGATGTCGATCTCGTCGCGGTGGCGGGTCCAGACGTCGTAGTCGTTGTGGTCGTGGGCCGGGGTGATCTTGACGCAGCCGGAGCCGAGCTCGGGCTTGGCCCACTCGTCGCAGATCAGCGGCATCGGCCGATCGAGGAGCGGCAGCCGGACCCTGCGGCCATCGCGGGCCATGTCGCGCAGCCGGACGAGCAGCGGGAGCACGTCCTCCCTGCGCTGGCGCAGGGCGTCGAGCTCGGCCTGGATCGCGGCCCGGTCGCGCTCGGGGGCCCTCCCGAGGGCCTCGGCCGTGGCGGCGATCTTCGCCTCCAGGGCGGCCTCCGGCTCGGGGTGCACGGCCACCGCGGTGTCGCCGAGCATGGTCTCCGGGCGGGTGGTCGCCACCACCACGTGCTCCGGCTCGCCGGCCTGCGGATCGATCACCGGGTAGCGCAGGTGCCAGAAGTGGCCCTGCACGGTCTCGTGGTACACCTCGTCGTCGCTGATCGTGGTCTGCAGGAACGGATCCCAGTTGACCAGCCGCTTGCCGCGGTAGATCAGCCCGTCGACGAACATGCGGAAGAAGGTGTGGCGCACCGCGCGGGCGCAGACCGCGTCCATGGTGAAGCGCTGACGCTGCCAGTCGCAGGAGCAGCCCATGCGCTGCTGCTGCGCGATGATCCGCGCCTGATACTGGTCCTTCCAGCGCCAGATGCGATCGACCAGCCCCTCGCGGCCGACGTCGTGGCGCGTGAGCCCCTCGAGCTCCTTGAGCCGCTTCTCCACCACGGCCTGGGTCGCGATGCCGGCGTGGTCGGTCCCGGGCATCCAGAGCGTGTTGTCGCCCATCATCCGGTGCCAGCGGATGAGCAGGTCCTGCATCACGTTGTCCATGGCGTGCCCCATGTGCAGGGCGCCGGTGACGTTGGGCAGGGGCATCATCACGACGTAGCGCTGCTCCGGCGGGCGGGCGTCCGGGACGGCGTGGAAGGCCTGGCTCTCGAGCCAGAGCTTGTAGATCGAGCCCTCCACCGCGGCGGGCTCGTAGGTCTTGGGCAACGTCTGCTTCTCGCTCATCGTGCGCTCCGTTGGGGTTACCACGCGGTGTTTTGGCGCTGGGAGTGTGCGAACAAACCGGGGCGAGCGCAAGTGCTGAACGGGCAGGGCCACCACGACAACAGATGGTCTGGAAGGAGGCGGCATGGCTCGAACCGGGGCAGCGTTGCTCGTGGCCACCGTGATGCTCGGGGGATCGGCGGCGGCGGCCACCGATCCCATGACGGCGCAGGTGCTGCGCGTGGAGCTCGACGCGAAGGCGACGCTCGCCCGGCTGCGCAGGGCGAAGGAGCCCCTCGCGCGGCGCTGCGTCCAGGCTGTTGTGCGCCGGGCGTCGCGGCTCGCGGCCCGGGTCCGGCCCCGATCCAGCGGCGCGCGGAGCTGGGAGGCCACCGTGACGCTGACCCGGGCCTACGTCGAGGCGGTGATCCTCGGCGGGGAGCTGCGCCGGTGCCGGGACCTGGTCGGCCTGACCGAGGTTCGTTCGGGCACGCGGGTCCAGGTGGAGATCGACCCCTCCCTCGCGGGGACAGACCCCACCGAGCCGGGCTGGCCCCGGCGCTGAGCGCCGGGTTACCATTCCCGTATGAAAAGGACCATGGTTGTGCTGGGCGCGCTGTCGCTCCTCGGCGCGTGCAGCGATGACGGCGAAGGGGGCGCTGACCAGGGCGTCGCGGGAGACCAGGCGATCGTGTTCCCGGATGGCGGCCCGCCGTCCGAGGGGGGCGGGCCCGTGGATACGAGCCCGCCGGACCAGACCGGGGTCGTCGACGTTGCTGTGGCCACCCAGAACTCGGGCGCGATCTGCAGCTCGAGCCAGCCCTGCCCCAACGCCGGCGAGGAGTGCATCGTGTTCAGCGCCGCGCTGGGCAAGGGGATGTGCCTCTCCCCCTGCGCCACGCAGGGGGAGAGCTGTCCGGTCCCCGATCCCAACCACCAGGTCTCGACCTGCGCCACCACGGGCTACACGCCGGGCACCTGGTACTGCGCCTGGTTCTGCGAGCTCGGCGGCAAGACCTACGCCTGCCCGAACCAGACCGATTACACCTGCGTCGCCTCCTCGGACGGTGTGGCCAAGTTTTGCCGGCCCAAGTGAGCCTCAGTCCCACGATGTGACGTCGTCGTCGGTGCCCGACCGCCCGTCGGTCCCCACGGAGCGCAGATCGACCCCGTCCCTATCATGCGCGCCAGGGCAGACGAGCTCGAAGGGCCGGCCCCAGGGATCGACGGGCCGCTTCATCAGGATCCGGAGCCGGAACAGCTCGTCCAGCCCGTCGGGGCAGTCCCGGCCCGTCTCCAGCCGATAGAGGTCGACGGCCTGCCGGATGTTGCGCATCACGAGGCGGGCGTTGGTGGTGCGCTGGCCGTCCCCGCGGCGGTCCGCGTGGGCCCCGAGGCCGAACAGCCCGCCAACGAGGAGGAGGAGCATTGCCCTTTTGTCCGCTCGAACGGCCATGACCTGTTCCCGAAGCAAGGGCCGTGCCCGTCGTTGGCACCCGATGTCGATG
>Ga0316576_10000440_pt1 | contig 19334 bp, 14 predicted proteins | sample S0NA_FD_203075 | JGI IMG/M metagenome (GOLD analysis project Ga0316576, IMG submission 203075) | Rhizosphere microbial communities from salt marsh grasses in Alabama, United States - S0-2_050615r3r5 | ecosystem: Host-associated > Plants > Roots > Rhizosphere | place: USA: Alabama | collected... | reverse complement strand
GATGTTGTGGAAAACGAACCCAACTTGTTTGCGGATCTCGCGACCCTTCCCAATGTGATTATTACGCCGCATATTGGCGGCGCGACACCCGGTGTCCGCATGGCAATGGTCCGGGAGGCTTTGGCGTTCTTGTAAGGATATCGATGGGTTGAATATGAACGTCCGGAAACCGGGATCTGATATTCGAGCAGAGAACGACAGAGAAGAACCCGGGTATCGCAAAAACCGCTAAAAAAGTGGATCGGAGTGCCTGGCATAACAACCCGATTGAATACAGTCGGACCCTCTGGGATTGGCCTTTGTGAAATCGGGGCTTCTAAACGATATCCCTGTCAAGGATGAAAATAATTTCGGAGAATTGAATCATGATCATCGATTTTCATACGCATCCATTGTGCAAAGAGGCCAGTATCGTGCCGGGTGTAGACGCTGCCGTCGATCGCCTGTTTGCCGACAACCCGGAAAACCCGGCGCAGGAGGGCCTGAGAAGCACACTGGCAGCGGCGTTTACCCACCGCAGCGAGTCAGATATCATCGAAGAGATGGACCGGTTTGGGATTGACAAGGGAGTGATCGTTGGAATGGATCTGTCAACAGCGTTCGGCGTGGAGATGGTCACTGCTTTGGATATTCAGCGCTTGACGGAGAGGTATCCGGATCGCTTCGTCCCCTTTATCGGCATCGACCCGGCCCAGGGTCAGGTGGCCATTGACAAGCTGGTCAGTGCAGTTGAGTTGATGGGCTGTCGTGGGGTCAAGCTTCATCCCGAACTGCAGGGCCTGGATTTCAGCAATCCCGACTGGTTCCCTTTCTGGGAGAAGTGCCAGGAACTGGGTATTATTGTCTGGACCCATTCATGTGCCCAAAGAACCCTGCCGGGAAAAGATGTGCGCCTCGCTCAGCCCATGCAGGTCGAGGCGCTGGCAACCCGGTTTAAACGCCTGAAAATCGTGCTGGGCCATTGGGGATTCCCCTGGTACATGGACGCCTGGGCCATGATCTATCGCCATCCCAACGTATACCTGGATATTTCATCCTTTCATGAAATGCTTCATCTTTTTCCATGGGAGGCGACCCGCATCTACGGCTGCGAGCACAAAATTCTTTTTGCGACCGACAGCCCAATGGCCAGTGCCGAAGGAACCCTGAACGCGCTACGAAATCTTAACATCAGTGACGACTTCCGGGATAAAGTAATGGGGGAAAACGCGGTGGCGTTACTGAATATCTAACAAAGAGATGGAAAAGGAGGAAGGTTTCTGTTTTTATTAAATGATAGGTTCGGCACACATCTTGGGAGGCAGGTTGCGTGCCAAATCAACGCCGATATGGATTTTTATCCCGATTTTCGAACCTGAGAGCATTTAGGCTATCAGATCGCGTTGTCTAATTTTTAGTGTTGTTATAACGTATTAAAGTTTGTGATTTGATAGCATCTTTGGTATAGGATCCGAATTCAGGAAACTCTCGTGCTTGCCTCATTTTCTGTGTTTGTATTGGAATAGCGGCGAGTGGCTATTACCACCGAAATTGCACCGCGGTATCCATGACTGCAATCTTAAGCTTATTAAAGGGGGGGATTATGAAAACCAATTTCATGAAATGGTTCATGGCATTATGGGTAGTTTCAATGATCTTGTTGTCGGGAGGCTTCGCGGCTGTTTCAGCCGAAACGCCCCAAAGAGGCGGAGATCTGGTAACCGGTTATGCACAATTTCCAGGGCATTTTAACTGTGCCATACAGTCGGGGGCGGCAACCGCCGTTCCCTGCACCAATATTTTTGCCTCTCTGGTGGAAACCGATACCAATTTCGAGCCCGTTCCCTACCTGGCCGAATCCTGGGAGGCCTCAAGCGATGGCCTGACCTATACATTCCATCTGGTGAAAAACGCCACTTTTCATGATGGGAAGCCGGTCACCTCCGAAGACGTGGCTTTTTCATTCGAGCTTGTTAAAGCCAACCACTCCTTCGGTCCCTCCATGCTGGGACCGGTGGACCACGTCGAAACACCTGACAAGTACACGGCCGTGTTCAAGCTGAGCAAGCCCCACCCGGCCCTTTTCTTGGTGCTGTCACCGGCTTTAATGCCTATTTTGCCCAAGCACGTGTACGGCGACGGCCAGCCTATCCGCAAACACCCGGCCAACACGAATCCCGTGGGATCGGGTCCCTTCAAACTGGCCGAGTTCAAACCGGGCGATTACTTTATTCTGGAGCGCAACCCGAACTTTTTTCGCCCCGGGCGCCCCTATCTCGACCGTATCATCGGCCGCAGGATAAAAGACCCCAACGCAAACTATATCGCGTTGAAAAAAGGCGATTTCCACCTCGCGATGTTCAACGGCGGCCTGAGGCTGAAGCAGATCGAAGCCTTGAAAAAGGAAAAGCACCTCGTGGTAACGTCAAAGGGGTACGAGGCCATCGCACCGATTTACTTTCTTGAATTCAACCTGCGTAAGGAAAAGTTCAAGGATGTCCGGGTCCGCCAGGCCATCGCCTATGCCATCGACAAACAGTTCATTACCCAAAAGCTGCACGGCGGCCTATCAAAAGCGGCGACCGGACCACTACACAGCTCGTTCCCCTGGTACACCGACCAGGTCAACACCTACCCCACCGATCTGGATAAAGCCAACCAGCTCCTGGATGCAGCCGGTTATCCGAAGAAAGCGGACGGCATGCGCTTTTCCACCACCCTGGCCTGGTACCCGGGCGAGCCGGACAGTATGGACACCATTACGGCCTATTTGAAGCCGCAACTAAAAAAGATCGGCATCGATGTACAGCTGCTGCCGCCGGCGGACTTTGTGTCCTGGTACAAGCATGTGGCCGCCTGGCAGCACGACATGACCATGAGCAACCTTTACAGCTGGGGCGACCCCATGATCGGGGTGCACAGGCTTTACCGCTGCGACAACCAGAAGCACGTGGTTTGGACCAATACATCGGGCTACTGTAATGAAAAACTCGATGGCATCATGGCGGCGGCTTCCGTGGAAACCGATTTTGCCAAGCGCAAGGCCCTGTACGTCCAATTCCAGGAGATCCTGACCCATGACCTGCCGTTGATCTGGACCCACGAGGCGCCTTACAAGACCATCTACCACAAGGACCTTAGGGGGGTGATCTCCAGCGTCTGGGGGGCGTGTTCTCCTGCAGACGGAATTTACTGGAAAGACGGTAAGACGCCCGAATAGAAATAATTCGTAACCCGGCCGTGCTGCGTGTAGCCGGGGGATAATTTAAAAACCATTATTCCGATAGCGGAGCTGCTGCCTTGGGGAGCTGCTCCGCTACGATCGGGGTGTTTTTGAAGATTCTATTTTCCATTTTTAGAAAGGCCATCTACTCACTGGTCCTCCTTTTGGCGGTCATTGTGCTCAATTTTCTGCTGCTGCACATCGCCCCGGGTGATCCCGTGGAAACGCTGGTGGCTGAGATGGGCGGCGCAACACCGGAGCTAATCGCCCAGCTGCGCAGCGATTACGGCCTGGACAAGAGCTTTCCCGAGCAGCTGTTGAATTATTGCCTGCGCATGGCCCAGGGGGATCTGGGCATGTCGTTCACCTACGACCAGCCGGTGATCGATATTATCTTGGGCCGTCTGTCCGCCACCCTGATTTTGGTGCTGACAGCGCTTGTGCTGGCTGTCACCACCGGAACGATTTTGGGGATCATGGCCGCCCAGAGGCCCAAGAGCGTTTTCAGCGGTTTGGTCAGCGTGATTTCCCTGGCCGGCTACGCGGCGCCTGTGTTCTGGACCGGTATTATGCTGCTGATCTTGTTTTCATATCTCATACCGTTGTTTCCCAGCTTCGGCATGGTCGAGGTGGGCAGCAGTGGCGGCGCCCTGGATCACTTTTTGGATGTGTTGCACCACCTGGTCCTGCCGGCGCTCACACTGGCCAGCATCTATTTGGCGGTTTACAGCCGGATAGCCAGGGCGAGCATGATGGACGTACTCGGTTCGGACTACATCCGCACGGCGCGCAGCAAAGGGCTCAGCGAGCGTACGGTGGTCTATAAACACGCGTTGAAAAACGCCGTGCTGCCGGTGGTCACCATGGCCGGTCTGCAGTTCAGCCAGCTGATCGCCGGCGCCGTGGTGGTGGAGACGGTTTTCAGCTGGCCGGGCATGGGGCAGCTGGCATTTGAATCGATTTTGCGGCGGGATTACACCCTGCTGCTGGGGATTCTGTTTTTTTCCACCCTGATCGTGATCGTGGTGAATTTTTTGACGGACCTGTCTTATCGCCTGCTGGACCCGAGAATCAAATAGGGGAGCGTATGAATACCGTCAACGAAAACACGGAAACAGCGAAGCCGGAAAAGCGCTTCCTGGAAGCCTGGCGTATGTTCGCCTCCAACAAGGCCGCTTTGTTAGGACTGGTCCTGGGTGTTCTGATCACGGCGTTGACGATCTTCGGCCCGGCGATCTACCCCACCGATCCCTTCGAGATCGTCAGCATGCCCATGAGTCCGCCCGGAGAGGAACTGCTGTTAGGCACCGATTATCTGGGACGCGACATTCTGGCCGGTATCGTGCACGGTGCGAGAACGACGGTTCTGGTCGGATTTTCCGCCACCTTTTTTACCCTGATCATCGGCATTCTGATCGGTGTCCTGGCCGGTTTTTACGGGGGATGGGTGGAAAATTTTCTCATGCGGGTCACCGAATTTTTTCAGGTGCTGCCCGCTCTGCTGCTGGCCATGGTGCTGGTAGCCCTTTTTTCACCAAGTCTCTTGACCATTATTTTCGCCATCGGTGTGGTCTCTTGGACGCCGGTGGCGCGTCTGACCCGTGCGGAGTTTCTGAAGATCAAAGAACGCGAATTCGTCGTGGCGGAACGGGCCATCGGCGCTACCAACCGGAGCATCATGTGGAAGGTGATGCTGCCCAATGCCGCCCCACCGCTCATTGTGGCCGCCACGCTCGGCGTAGGGGTGGCCATCCTGTTCGAAGCGGCCTTGAGTTTTTTAGGGCTAGGTGATCCGAATGCGTTCAGCTGGGGATACATGATCGGTGCTTCACGCGACTTTATATGGGATACATGGTGGGCGGTCACTTTCCCCGGAGTGGCTATCTTTTTGACAGTGCTGAGCATCAGCCTGATTGGTGACGGGTTGAACGACGCTTTGAATCCCAAATTGCGGTTAATCAAGTGAATAAAAAACCGGTACTTCAGATCGAGAAACTGTGTGTGGACTTCAGTACCCGCAAGGGATCGGTGCGCGTGCTGAACCACATCGACATGTCGGTGAACCAGGACGAGTCCCTGGGTGTTGTCGGGGAGAGCGGCTGCGGCAAGAGTATGACGGCCCTGGCTGTCATGCGGCTTATTCCAACCCCTCCCGGGCGGATATCGCAAGGCGCTGTTTTGCTAAAAGGAAAGAACCTTCTGGAGTTTTCTGAAACCAGGATGCGCGATGTCCGTGGCAACCGGATATCCATGATTTTTCAGGAGCCGATGACCTCCCTGAACCCGGTGTTTAAGATCGGTATGCAGATCTCCGAAAACATCGTACGCCACCAGGGCAAGACCAAGAAAGAGGCGCTGGAAATATCTGTGGATATGCTGCGCGCCGTAAAAATTCCGGGAGCGGCGAGAATTATCAAACGCTACCCGCATGAATTGTCCGGTGGCATGCGACAGCGGGTCATGATTGCCATGGCCCTGTCCTGCAGACCCGATGTGCTGATCGCCGACGAGCCCACGACCGCGCTGGATGTTACGGTTCAGGCCCAGATATTCGATCTGCTGCGGGAGGTCCAGAAAGAGACCGGCACGGCCATCATTCTGATTACCCATGACATGGGGGTTATTGCTGAAAACACGCAACGTGTCGTGGTCATGTATGCCGGGCACAAGTTCGAGGAGGGACCGGTTGAAGAGATTATCCATAACCCCCGGCATCCCTACACGCGGGGGTTGATCCGCTGCACTCCCCACTTGAAAAAAAGGCCTCAAGCCGAACGTCGGATGTTAAGCGAAATCCCCGGGATCGTTCCCGATCTGAGCAGGCTGGACGGGCTTTGCCCCTTTCGGCCCAGATGCCCTGAAAGGCAAAGGGTCTGCGACGAACGCATGCCTCTGGAAATCCTATGTGGGGAAGACCACTTGGTAACCTGCTGGGCCGCGGGAGAGGGATGATGAGTGTCGATATGCTGCTTGAAGTTAAAAACCTGTGTACCTATTTTCGATTGTCAACAACCAATCCTTTTGGACCTTCCCGAACGGTGTATGCCGTGGACGATGTCAGCTTCGAGGTCCGGAAGGGCACGACGTTCGGCATTGTGGGGGAGAGCGGGTGCGGCAAATCGACCACCGCCATGTCCATTTTACGCCTGATCGAGCCCACCGCCGGCAGCGTCAATTTCGACGGTCAGGACGTGCTCGGCCTGGGGTCGGCCCCTTTAAGGAAACTGCGCCGACGCATGCAGCTGATTTTTCAAGATCCCTACTCGTCCCTGAACCCCCGGGCAACGGCCGGCCGCATCGTCGGCGCACCGCTGCGGACGCATCGAATGGGTACGGCCCAACAGCAGGAAGCGCGTATCGCTGAGCTTTTTGCCAAAGTGGGCTTGAGACCCGAGCAGCAGGCTGCCTTCCCGCATCAGTTTTCCGGCGGGCAACGTCAGCGCATCAGCATTGCCCGGGCTCTGGCCACCGACCCGGATCTGATTGTCTGTGACGAGCCGGTTTCCGCTCTGGATGTGGCCATCCAGGCCCAGATATTGAATCTCCTGATGCGTCTGCAGCGGGAACTGGGTCTGACCTATCTTTTCATTTCGCACGACATGGGCGTAGTGCAGCACATGTGTGACGAGGTGGTCGTACTGTATCTGGGCAAAATCGTCGAACAGGCGGACCGCCAATCCCTGTTCAGCCATCCCCTGCATCCCTATACCTGGTCGTTGCTGTCGGCCGTGCCGTCGATTTATAGTGATGAACAGGGTCGAAACCAGCGCGTCAAATTGCTGGGTGACCCCCCCAGCCCGATCGATCCCCCTCCCGGCTGTCGTTTTGCACAGCGCTGTCCGTTTGCCAGTGCAACCAGCCGGTGTTTTACGGAGATGCCCCCCCTGCGGAACATCGAGAACCACCACCGAGTCGCCTGTCACCGTGTCAGTGACGATGGTGTCGCCCCCCAGGATAACGTTTCAAACTAGTTTGCAATGGAGAATAATATGAGGCAGGTCGAAAAAATATTGTTTAACGGTGAAATTGTCACCATGGATTTCGGGTTGAATACGGTCAGTGCCGTTGCCGTGGCGGGTGACAGAATTATCGCCACCGGCCGGGATGAGGAAATCCTGGCCCTTAAAGGGAAAGACACCCAAACAGTCGATCTCAAGGGCTTGACCGTTCTGCCCGGATTCATCGACGCCCACGGGCACTTCATGTTCAATGCCTTTTTCAAGACCAAGGCCGTGGATCTGAACTCTCCACCAGTGGGGCGTGTCCAGACCATCGATGAACTCGTCGCCGCTTTGAAGGAAAAAGCGGCCGCAACGCCTGCCGGTGAAGATGTTGTCGGATTCGGCTATGACGACACCCTGCTAAAGGAGCAGCGTCATCCCGACAGAAACGATCTGGATAATGTCAGCACCAAGCACCCGGTCTATATTTTTCACATGTCCGGCCACATGGCCGTGGTCAACAGTTTGATCATCGAACGAGCCGGTTTGACAGGCGACGAGCCCCAGCCCGATGGCGGCAGGTATCGCAAGGATGGGCATGGCAGGCCCAATGGGGTGCTCGAGGAAATGCCGGCTTACGAATTGGTCGATTTGAGCTTTCCCATGCCCTCTAACAAGGAAGCTCTGGAAATCATCGAAAACGGCGCCAATATTTATCTGGCCGCCGGGGCCACCAGCGTCCAGGACGGCGCTACCTTTCCGAACGTGCTCGAAGCCCTTCTGCTGGCGCACCAAAATAGGATGTTGAAAACCAGAGTTGAGGTCTGGCCGATGCATAACCATTCCCTCGATCAGTATGCAACGCCTGTCAGCGGCACGCCCATGACCGAAGACCGTATGATTACCATGGGTGCCTACAAAATTGTTAACGACGGAAGCCTCCAGTGCTACACCGCTTTTCTCTCCTCTCCCTACTATCGGCTGCACCCCACCCAACCGGGAGACCCCCATTATCGCGGATATTCCATTCTTTCGGCGCATGAGCTTCGTGAGGTTGTCGTGGAGAAACACAGGCAGGGGTGGCAGATCGCCATCCACGGCAATGGCGATGCAGCCATCGAGGACAATATCAACGCTTTTGAGGCGGCTCAAAAAGCGTATCCCAGAAATGATGCCAGACACATCATCGTACACTGCCAGACGGTCAGAGAAGACCAAATGGATAGAATGCAGCGGTTAGGGATCATCCCCTCCTTTTTCCCCACCCACACCTATTTTTGGGGAGATCGGCACCGCGATCTGTTTTTGGGGCCGCATCGCGCCGAAAGGATTGATCCATGCTTCAGTGCGTATGCGCGCAACATGTGCTTTACCAGCCATAACGATGCCATGGTGACCCCCATCGATCCGCTGTTGTCGATATGGTCGGCTGCGAACCGGATCACTGCCGCAGGTGCGGTCCTTGGAAAAGACCAGTGTGTGCCTGTATCTGAAGCGGTAAAAAGTGTTACCACCCACGCCGCCTTCCAGGCTTTTGCGGAAAACCATAAAGGGTCTCTGGAAGTCGGCAAACTGGCGGACATGGTTGTTTTGGATGCCAATCCCTTGACCATAGACCCGGTTAAAATCAAAGACATCGGCATCGTGGCCACTGTTGTGGGGGGTGACATTGTTTACGGCGAAATTTAGATTCGAATCAATAAAATTTAAAACGCTCAGTTTAGTGTCAACATACCGAGCTGCAAAATTAAGGGTTCCTGTGTCCAGCCTTATTTGGACTGAAATAGTGCGTTGCCGTACCGGAAAATAATTCAGCCGCCTCTTGAACGGTTTCGGTCAGGGTTGGATGCGGATGAACGGTTAGCTTGAGATCTGTCGTATTGGCGGCCATTTCGATGGCTAAAACGCCTTCCGCTATCATCTCACCGGCATGAGGTCCGACGATTCCCACGCCTATGACACGCTCGGTTTGCTTTTCAAGTAATAGTTTGGTCAAACCGTCGGTGCGCCCGATAGTCATTGCACGACCTGAAGCCGCCCAGGGGAATCTGACTGTCTGGAATTCGATTCCCATCTCCTTTGCCCGCGCTTCAGTCAGGCCGGCCCAGGCTATTTCCGGGTCGGTAAATACGACAGCTGGTATGGCGATCGGCTCGAAAGCCGATTTTCTACCCGCTATGACCTCAACGGCAACGCGCCCCTGGTGTGAAGCCTTGTGGGCCAACATGGGTTCCCCGGCCACATCGCCGATAGCAAATATATTATCTGCCGTTGTCCGGCACTGGGAATCGACTTTGATAATTCCTTTGCTGTTCACGCTAATCCCGGCCACTTCGAGGCCTAAATCCTTTGTGTCGGGACGTCGCCCAACGGCAACAAGCACTTTATCGAAACGTTTTTGTGTCGCTTCCGCATCCAGTCCTTTCAGGGTCGCCTTGATACCGTTTTTCAGAATTTTCAAGTCCTGCACGCTGGTATTTAGAGCGATGGTTTCAAATAAACGATCCAAAGGTTTGCGAAGAACCCTGACCAAGTCGCGATCGACGCCGGGAAGCAAGCCAGAAGTAATTTCAACTAGTGTTATCTTCGATCCAAGTGACGCGTAAACCGTTCCGAGTTCCAATCCGATATACCCACCGCCAACAATTAACAGCTTTTTGGGGATATCTTCAAGTTCGAGAGCTGCTTCTGAATCGAGAATGTAAGGGCTTCCATGATCCACCCCTGAAAGTTCAGCTGATTGGGAACCCGTGGCGATAACGGCATGCTGAAACGAAAGCTCACGCGTTCCATTTTCCACTGTGTGTACATCAAGGATGTGGTTACCCTTAAATTTAGCCTTACCACGAATATAGTCGATTTTTCGCTGGTTGCCGAGCCTGCCGAGCCCGTCCGTGAGTTTTGTCACCACCCCATTTTTCCAGGAGCGCAGTTTGTGGATATCGATTTTTGGTTTTGTAAAGGCGATGCCCATTTCGCCGGCAGCGTCCGCTTCACGAATCAAACGAGAAGCATTAAGAAGTGCTTTTGACGGGATGCACCCCCTGTAAAGGCAGACGCCACCGGGATTTTTATTAGGATCGATAAGGGTAACATCCAAGCCGAGATCGGCGGCCAGGAAGGCGGCTGCGTAGCCCCCCGGTCCGGCGCCAATGATTACGATTTCAGCAGGATCAGTTGTTTTCTCATCCATTCTTTATTCTCCTATTGCATCGCCAGCGGATATTCGAGAGCGCGGCAAATCCAACCCAGAAAACGGGCCGCGCCCGCACCATCATTCAAACGATGGTCATAAGACAGGGACAGGGGAAGCATTGTTCTGGGGCGCCACTCTCCGTCCAGATAGAGAGGTTTCACTGCCGCGCGACTGACCCCCAGAATCGCTGCCTGGGGCCAGTATATGATCGGTGTGAAATTCAAGCCCCCGATGCCGCCCTGGTTTGATATCGTAAAGGTGCCACCATCCATTTCGTCGGGAGTAATGCGCTTTTTGCGGGCCCGTTCTGAAAGATCATTTATTTCGCCGGCGATATCCATGATCGATTTTTTGTCCACATCCCTTATAACCGGTACCAGTAACCCTCTTTGCGTGTCTACCGCCACACCAATGTGAATATAGTGTTTACGAATGATTTGTTGCTTGCCCATATCCAGGCTGACGTTAAAACTGTGAAATTTTTTCAAAGCCTCGGCGACAACTTTTACGAGAACGGCGGTTATCGTCAGTTTGCCTTCTGTCTGTGCAGTATCCTTTCGGACAGTGTGAAGCCATTCCTCTACGTGGCTGATGTCGGCCTGATCAAATTGGGTGACATGGGGTATCGTGCGCCACGAAAGCGACATGCTTTCTGCGGTTATACGCCGAACCGTCGACAAATCGGATCTTTCGACCTGACCCCATCGAGAGAAGTCCGGCAATTCTATTTGGGACGACATCTCGGAAAAGGCCGGTCGGTTCTGGTGAGAAGCCGACAAGCGATTTTTGACATAAGCATTGACATCCTTTGTGGTTATCCGGCCCCCGGGCCCAGAGCCTTGAACCCGGCGAATGTCAATGCCCAACTCACGGGCTTGTCGGCGTATGGAGGGGGCGGCGGCAACCGGCAGCTTCCTGTCTTCCGACTCAGGAAAAGATGGCGCCCGCTCCTTTTTTCCTAGTGCTTGGTCCTGTGATCGTGAGCCGTGCCGCTCTTTCTCTTCCGACGTCTCCGTTTTCATTTTATCCGGCGGCGACGGCTGATCATCAGATGCTTTGGCATCCTCTTCTTCAGTTTCAGCATCTTTTTCTTCAGCTTCGGCATCCTTTTTTCCCGCCGAAGTATCCACCGCATGATCTTCCGCCTCCAACCGGACGATGGTATCCCCGATATGGAGTTCGTCGCCTTCCCGGACCAGGATTTCCACCACCGTTCCTGCCGCAGGGGCGGGTATCTCCACCAGGGCCTTGTCGGTTTCGAATTCAATAATGCCATCATCTTTAACAACGCGGTCTCCGATGGAGACCATTATCGAGACAACCGTACCCGATTCCACATTTTCACCGATATTCGGTATGGAAACATCAAGAATCATATCTCTTCCCCGCCTTACGTTTTGGTTGTGTTGGATAAAAGCCGATCGGGATAAGCCTTGCGACAAGTGTTACTTTTTAACTTCAATCAAACAGAGCCTTGCAGTGGACCTACCTTTTCAGGATCGATATCGAGTGACGTTCTCGCTTTTCGAACGACGGCGACATCGATTTGTCCCTCCCGCGCCAAGGCCGCGAGTGCTGCCAAAACGAAGTGCCTGGCATCAACCTCAAAAAAATTTCGCAGGGCCTGACGCGTGTCGCTGCGTCCATATCCATCGGTTCCCAGTACCGTAAATCGACCCGGAATCCAATTTGATATCGATGCCGGGAGCGCCTTGAGATAATCCGAGGCGGCGATATAAACGCCTTTTTCCCTGCTCAACAGATCCGAGATGTAGGGAGCTTCAGCCCTCTTTTTAGGATTTAGCATGTTTCTGCGCTCTGTATTAATGGCGTCGATGTAGAGATTTTTGTAGCTGGTAACACTCCATACATCGGATGCAACACCGAAGTCATTTTCTAAAATTTCTTGGGCGGCCAAGGCTTCGTTCAGGATTGCGCCACTGCCAAAAAGGTGTGCTTTTAGGGGGGCATGCCGCTTCTCCGAAGCGCGGTATTTGTACATGCCCTTCAAGATGCCGTTTTTAGCATTTTGAGGCATAGACGGCATTTGGTAGAACTCATTCATGAGGGTAAGGTAATAGATCACACTTTCACCGTCCTCTAACATGCGGCGCAGGCCCTCTTGCACGATGATGGCAATTTCATAAGCAAATGCCGGATCGTAGGCTACAATCGAAGGATTTGAGTAGGCGATATGGTGACTGTGACCGTCCTGGTGCTGCAAACCTTCGCCGGCCAGGGTGGTTCGCCCGGCAGTCCCGCCCAATAGAAAACCACGTGCCTGGCAATCTCCAGCCGCCCATATCAAATCACCAATACGTTGAAAACCGAACATGGAATAGAAAAGAAAGAACGGAACCATGTTGACGCCGAAGCTTGAATAGGCCGTACCGGCGGCAATAAAGGAGGAGATGGAACCGGCTTCGGTGATGCCCTCTTCCAGTATCTGGCCATCTTGGGTCTCCTTGTAGTAAAGCAGGCTCTCCCGATCAACCGGCTCGTAGACTTGGCCTTGGCTGCTGTATATACCATATTTCCGGAACAGGACCTCCATGCCGAAGGTCCTGGCTTCGTCCGGTACAATCGGTACGATATACTTGCCCAGCTTATTGTCTGCCAGAAGCTTTCCAAGCAGGTGAACCATTACCATGGTTGTAGCAATTTTGCGTTCGCCGGAACCTTCCATAAATTCATGGTACAATTTTTCCCCGGGGGGGCGGAAAACCGGGACTGACACATATCGAGCGGGTAAACTGCCGCCGAGCTCCGCCCGTCGTTCTTTGAGATATATCATCTCCGGGCTGTCTTTGGCCGGCATGTAAAAGGGGGCGTTGGTAAGATCTTCATCGGAAATGGGAATGTCGAACCGGTTCCTGAAATGGCGAAGTTCGTTTTCGTTGAGCTTTTTTTGTTGATGGGTGACGTTGCGGCCTTCACCGGCTTCACCCAGACCATATCCCTTAATGGTTTTGGCCAGGATGACTGTGGGCGATCCTGCATGTTCAAAGGCTGACTTATAGGCAGCATATACTTTTTGAGGATCGTGCCCGCCACGGCGAAGTTTCTGCAGCTTTTCATTCGAGTAATGTGTCACCATTTCCAAAAGCTCAGGGTATTTGCCAAAAAAATCCCGGCGAATAAAGTCGCCGTCAGCAACAGAGTACAGCTGGTACTGGCCATCTGGAACCTCTTCCATACGCTTCAACAGACGACCGGTTTTATCCATTGCAATAAGGGGATCCCAATCATCCCCCCAAATTACCTTGATCACGTTCCAGCCGGCACCACGAAAGGCCGCTTCGAGCTCCTGGATGATTTTCCCATTTCCGCGCACGGGGCCGTCGAGACGCTGCAGATTGCAGTTGACTACAAAAATCAGGTTGTCGAGTTTTTCGCGAGAAGCCAGGGTTATGGCACCGAGAGACTCGGGTTCATCCAATTCTCCGTCTCCGAGGAAGGCCCAAACTTTTTGGTTGTCATCCTCTTTGATATTGCGGTTTTCGAGATAGCGGATAAAGCGGGCCTGATAAATGGCCATAATCGGCGAGAGTCCCATGGAAACGGTGGGGAATTGCCAGAAATCCGGCATTAAATAAGGATGCGGATAGGAAGAGAGACCACCTTCGATCTGCAGCTCTTGTCGGAAATTCTCCATTTGTTTCAGAGAGATTCTTCCTTCGAGAAAAGCACGGGAATAAATACCCGGAGCCGCATGCCCTTGGAAATATACGATATCGCCGCTGTGCCGGTGAGTCCTTGCCCTGAAAAAATGATTGAATCCAATCTCGAAAAGTGTGGCGCTGGAGGCAAAGGTCGAGATATGTCCGCCGATGCCTGAATGCCGTCGATTGGCTCGTACAACCATTGCCATGGCGTTCCAACGGATGATGCTCTTAATCCGGCGCTCGATTTCACGGTTGCCAGGGAATACAGGTTCCGATTCTACGGAAATGGTGTTGAGGTAAGGCGTGTTAGCGGTGAACGGAAGGTGAATCCCTTTTTCCTGCATGCTGAACTGAAGCATCCTCAATAGGGATATGACGCGTTCAGGGCCTTGGTTTTGATACACATATTCCAATGAGTCGAGCCATTCCCGGTTTTCGTATTCAATGTCGTTTTCTGAAGTTAGTTCTTTAATTTTTTCCATTACTGGCCTCTTGATTTCGGTACATATCTTACACGCACCAATGCTTCTTAAAACAGGCGTTTCCCCTTGCCCGCCCCAACAGAGATAAATACGCCTTTCCGGGGATATCTTTTCACACCTAAGGCCTTTTTATCAATCCAGTATTTTTTTACCCAGAGTGAATAGCGACGATCCATCTGTATTTTTGTGTGCGCCGTGACTGCATAGAAAAAATTGGCGAGTGGATTATTCCTATAGAGTCATAGACCAGTATGATGTGAAGAAAGCACATCGTCACTATGACCGTTAAATTTATTTTGGCATATATCAATCCAATTTACAATGTTCTAGAATCTTCATATTTCTTATTGCAGCTCAGAGACCTTGACAATTACCACAATGTGGCAATTTTATGATATATAGGAAGGCAAAATCGGAGAACGATGTTGTACTGAAAAAGGTGGCCGATAGTTATGGAGCAGAGCAAAGAAAAGGGTTATGCCCTGTATGGGCAATTGGAGTCGGAATTTATCAATGAACGACTAAAGGGGCATCATGCAAATTAAAAAAATATTATGGCCTACCGACTTATCCGGCAGAGCGAAGCATGCACTGAGTTATGTCAGGTCTCTCATTGAAAAATACGATGCCGAGATTCATGTGCTTTACGTCGTCAATGACTTAGCGCACCACCGTGGGTTATACGGTAACTTTGAGCAGAGCCACATCGAAAAGATTATTGAATGGGAAAATAGAAAGGCGAATGAGCGATTAGATATCATTTGCACAAAAGAACTCGAGGGTTGTCCTCTTTATGTCAAACATGTGGATATTGGCGATCCAGCTCAAAGGATTTTAAAACACATCGAAAAGGAAAAAATTGACATGGTTGTGTTGGCCACTAGGGGTACTGGTGGACATTTTCAGCTCGGTGGTGTTGCAGAAAAGGTGGTAAGACATTCGCCTGTCCCGGTTGTGATGGTTCCAACAACAGGGGAAGGCATCGAAATGAACTAGTCGACTCGAGTCCTTTATATCAATGCGCACTTCGAAAAATGAGCGCTGAAGAAAAAGAGCCAAACCACGCTGGAACAGTGGTGTCAAATCCTCAAAAACTCGCAGTTCCGGTTTCGGGCCTTTTTTGAAATTTTAGGGAGACACTTGTCATGAGCAATTTCCGCATGACCATACCCACGCCATACAATGAACCGGTAAAGGAATATATGCCCGGTTCTCCGGAGAGAGTTCTGTTGAAACATACATTGGAAGAACAGTACGCCCGGGAGATAGAAGTGCCGCTTATCATCGGAGGTGAAAAGATTTATACGGGTCGTGTAAACAAAGTCGTATGCCCGCATGATCATCAACACGTGCTGGCGGTCTATCACCAGGCCGGCCCGAAAGAGGTTGCAATGGCCATCGAGGCCGCAATGCGTGCCAAGCAAGCCTGGGGCGACCTTGAGTGGTCCCACCGGGCGTCTATATTCCTTAAAATGGCGGATTTGATCTCGACAAAATACCGTTACATACTCAACAGTGCCACCATGCTGGGTCAATCCAAATCGGTTTATCAGGCAGAAATTGAGGCCAGTTGCGAGATGGCCGACTTTTTGCGGTTCAATGTCTTCTTTGCGGATGAGATTTATTCCAAGCAACCCATCTCAACGCCAACAACCTGGAATCGAGTCGTCTATCGTCCTTTGGAAGGCTTCGTTTTCGCGGTAACACCCTTCAATTTCACCGCCATTGCCGGAAATCTGGCCAGTGCTCCGGCAATCATGGGCAACACGGTTGTGTGGAAACCCGCATCGAAAGCCATCCTTTCCAACTATTTTTTGATGCAGCTTTTTAAAGATGCCGGGTTGCCTGACGGTGTCATCAATTTTATTCCCGGTCGGGGTTCAGAAGTAGGCGATATCGTACTACAAAATTCCAGTTTGTCTGGTGTACATTTTACGGGCTCGACATCAACCTTCCAAACGATCTGGAGGCAGGTTTCCGAGAATCTCAACCGCTACAAAAATTATCCGAGGCTGGTTGGTGAAACCGGTGGCAAGGACTATATAGTCATACACAATTCGGCGGACATCGATGCAGCGGCAACGGCCATCGTTCGCGCGGGGTTCGAATTTCAAGGTCAAAAGTGCTCGGCCTGCTCTCGCGTTTATGCCCCTCGCTCCCAGTGGCCCGAACTAAGAGAAACGCTATTGTCAATGGTAAAGGAGATCGATGTCGGCGACGTGAAAAATTTTAGCAATTTTATGAACGCGGTAATTGATAGAAAAGCGTATCGAAAAATTATGGTCTACATCGAGAAGGCTGAACATTCGGCTGAAGCGAAAATAATTATTGGTGGCCAAGGCAATGACACGAAAGGCTATTTCGTTGAACCGACAATTATAGAAACAAAAAATCCCAGATTTATTACCATGGAAGAGGAAATCTTTGGTCCAGTGGTGACGGTTTTTGTATATGATGACGATCAGTATCAGACAACGCTCGAGTTGTGCGATCGGACCTCCCCCTATGGGTTGACGGGTGCAATTTTTTCAAAGGATCGTGAAGCGATTGTCTTGGCCGAGAAGGTCCTTTACCATAGCGCCGGCAATTTTTACATCAATGACAAGCCTTCCGGTTCGATCGTGGGGCAGCAGCCCTTTGGTGGCTCGAGGGCATCCGGGACGAACGACAAGGCCGGCAGTTTTCTCAATCTCACCCGCTGGATCACGGCCCAGGCGGTAAAGGAAAATTTTGTTCCGCCAAAAGATTTTCGCTACCCCTACATGCAGGAAACTTAGCCTCGAGCAGCGGTTTACGAGGGTTGAAGCAAAAACACTTTTCGCAGGTTGGTTCAAATACAAAAAAGCCGGTTTATTTACAAGTGATCTTAACAACAATTGAGAATTGAGAGGTGGGTCACCATGAAAGATACGGTACCAGGCTGGATGTGACAGGCGTTTTTATTGAGCTCGGGGCAAAGGGCGCTGTCGAGTTGGCTGGTAGTCTTGGCGTAGCCCTTGATACAGAAAGCATGGCCTACATCGCAGCAAATAAAAAGCAAGAAACCAATATACCTGGCATCTATGCTGCGGGCGATATATGCGGTCCACCCTGGCAGGTGGCCAAAGCTGTTGGAGAAGGTTGTATCGCAGGTCTTGAAGCTGCGGCCTATGCTAAGAAGGGGAAGACGTGAAGAATGTATCAGGCAAATTTTAATTTGAAATATGGCATATAATAGATAATACTTTGTAATAACTAATAATTATAGAAAAATATCGCGATCTTCTGGATAGAACCACCGGTGCCTTCCAAGGATCTTGCCTGTTTTGCCATCTTGTTTACCCTTCGGGAGCGCCTGAGAACTTCGGGCTCTACGAGCAGCGCCTGCTGCGCCTTTATTGCTGAGGGTTCGAAGTAAAACACTACGAATTCACCCTCAGGCGCCTTGACTCTGAGCCCTCAGGCTTTTGCAAGGTTGGGTTAAAACTCACTTGACCGGATTCAACCTGCTTTTACTTTTTCTTTTCCGTGCCATTTTATCTCAACCCCAAACCGGCATTATTGCAGGTGGTAAAATGCCTGGAAGCAAAAAAACTTTAACAGAAAAATCAGGTTTATCGTTGAACACGATTATTGTTTGTGGAGTTCCGCTTTTTATATGCATAGCGTTTGTAATTGTATCGAGTGGGTCGCAAAACTATTGGGAAACTGAGGCATGGGGCACATCTTCACCAGAAGCCCGGGGGATTGCCTCTGAGGTATTGGTAGATATGCTCTCAAGATTAGCGATATATCCAAGTTTTCCTACTTAAATGACTATGTCTTGACTTTAGCAGGCGTTAGCGATTTAATTATACCATGCGACAGCGACTTTTTATATTGCTGGCAATAATTGCGTTTCTGGCAGGCTGCACAAGCTGGTCCGAGCCGCTTCCCGTGAAGCAGGTGGATTTTATGGACCGAGCCAAAACTGCGACAAAAAACGGTCTCACAGTGACGGTCGGCGTTCCCGACCGAGAGCAGACGAAGGCTATATTCGGAACGTCTCTTTATGACTCCCGCGTTCAGCCGGTTTGGATCGAAGTGCAAAACAAAAGTAATAAGCCTTACATTCTCATCAAAGGTGGTGTGGATCGAAATTATTATTCTCCTTTGGAAGCGGCATGGAAGCGCCATGCAGGCAGTAAAAAAACAGAAAGGCGCATGGATGAATATTTCTTCTCCATGGACTTCCCTAACCCAATTGATCCCGGCGAAACCAGCTCGGGCTTTGTTTTTTCTAATCTCGATGAAGGTTTCAAGGATGTGTTGATCGATCTGATTTCCAATAACGACATGGTGAGTATGTCTTTTGTAATAGAAGTTCCGGGCCTCGTCACGGATATCGGGCAGCGTGACTTTCAGAATTTGTATGACCAATATACAGAGATTCTCAGCGAAGATGAACTGAGGCAGGTGTTGGCGTCGTTGCCACCCACCACCACCAATGAGGACGGCAGCAAGAAAGGCGACCCGCTCAACGTTGTGATGATCGGAGAACCAGAACATATCTTTTCAGCCTTGATCCGCAGTGACTGGCATGCCACCGAGGTGACCTATAGCGCTTCTGCCTGGAAAACGTTCAAATCGTTCCTTTTTGGTGAACGCTACTTGTACTCTCCCATCAGTGCGCTCTATGTGTTTGGACGCTCGCAGGATCTCGGTCTTCAAAAAGCACGAAGTTCCATCAATTCGCGCAATCACATGCGCCTCTGGCTCACTCCCTACAGGTACAAGAAACATCCGATATGGCTTGGACAGATCAGCCGCGACATAGGTGTCAAGTATTCGAGACGGACCTTAATAACCCATGCCATTGATCCGGATGTC
>Ga0316576_10000439_pt1 | contig 19347 bp, 15 predicted proteins | sample S0NA_FD_203075 | JGI IMG/M metagenome (GOLD analysis project Ga0316576, IMG submission 203075) | Rhizosphere microbial communities from salt marsh grasses in Alabama, United States - S0-2_050615r3r5 | ecosystem: Host-associated > Plants > Roots > Rhizosphere | place: USA: Alabama | collected... | reverse complement strand
GGGGAAGAGCCTCTCACACAACAGGAGGGTGATGATAATGTTAGTTTATTGGGCTTCGACTTCCACTACCGGATAACCGGCATCGACCCAGTCTGCGAAGCCGCCTTTCAGGCTTTGGACATTTGTGTAGCCATAGGACCACAGGATGGTCATGGCGATGGTTGAGCGATGGCCGCTGCCACAGTAGGTGACGATCGACGCATCTTTATCCGCCGGCCATTCGTCTTGCATGGCAACGAACTCTTCCAGTGGTACGAAGACCACGTTGGGGGCATCAATGGCGCCATTATTGGCTACCTCTTCCGGTGTGCGTACGTCGATAAGAATCAGGTCGGGATTCTCAACAATGGCCAGGTTGAGGTCCTCCGCGCTGATGCCGCCGAAGCCATCGGGAACGTTATGCAGCATTTCCTGCATCGCAGCGACTAAAGCTGGATCCGGTTCGGCCGCATTGAGTTCCATGGGTTCTTCGGCTGCGCCTTCTACGACGGGATAGCCGGCTTCAACCCAACCACCGAAGCTGCCGCCTTTGAGGCCTTTGACGTCTTCCCAGCCCATTGCTTCCAGAGCAACAAGGGCAATGGTGCAGCGCCAGCCGCTGCCGCAGTAGCTGACGATGGGCGTGTCAAAGCTGGGCAAGTATTGGATGTTGTCGGCCACCTCGCGCAGCGGGATATTGACCGCGCCTTCGATATGGCCATTCTCTTCTACTTCACTCAGCTCACGCACGTCCAGGATGAAGGGCGGCGGATCTTCAGCCAGAGCCAGATTCAAGTCTTCCAAACTAATGGTGTTATAGCCTTCCATATCGCCTAAGAAAGTGGCGATCGCGGTGTCGAGGTCGGCGGCTCCGGTTTCTGCTGCTTCCTCACTTTCCGCGGCGCCGGTTCCTTCCACGATGGCATAGCCGCCGTTAACCCAGTCGGCGAATCCACCTTTGAGGCTTTGAACATTTGTGTATCCATAGGACCACAGGATCGTCATGGCGATGGTCGAGCGGTGGCCGCTACCACAATAGGTGACAATGGGTGCATCTTTATCAGCCGGCCATTCGTCTTGCATGGCTACGAACTCTTCCAGTGGTACGAAGACCACATTGGGGGCATCAATATAACCCTGCTCTTCTACTTCAGTGGGGGTGCGAACATCGATCAGGATGAGGTCCGGGTTCTCGCCTATGGCGATGTTAAGGTCCTCCGCACTGATGCCGCCGAAACCGTCGGGAACGTTGTGCAGCATCTCTTGCATCGCAGCAACCAATGCTGGATCCGTTTCGGCCGCATTGAGTTCCATAGCTTCCGCTGCCGCGCCTTCCTCTACAGGATAGCCGGCTTCAACCCAACCAGCGAAGCTGCCGCCTTTGAGACCTTTGACGTCTTCCCAGCCCATGGCTTCCAGAGCTGTGAGGGCGATCGTGCAGCGCCAGCCGCTGCCGCAGTAGCTAACGATGGGCGTATCAAAGCTGGGCAGATATTGGATATTGTCGGCCACCTCGCGTAGCGGGATATTAACTGCGCCGGGGATGTGGCCATTTTCTTCTACTTCACTCAGCTCACGTACATCCAGAATGAAGGGCGGCGGATCTTCGGCCAGTGCCAGATTCAGGTCTTCCAAACTGATGGTGTTGTAGTGGTCCATACTACCTAGGAAGGTGGCGAAAGCGCTTTCAAGATCGGCTTCACCCATTTCGGCGGAGGCCTCTTCCGTGGTGCCTTCAGCTTCTTCGACAGCTTCTTCTACCGCAGCCTCTACTGTAGGCGCTGCTTCTTCAACTGCCTGGCTTACTTCAGTTGCGGCTTCTTCTACGGCCGCCGCTGCTGTAGGCGCTGCTTGTTCGGCTTGCTCGGCAACCTGGCCGCCGCAGGCGACCAAAAGCAAGCCCAGAACAATTAGAAACGTTACTAATAAAGTTTTTCGCATTTTGTATTCTCCTCGAAATTTTTAATTATTATCAGATTGCGAGTCTGTACTACTGTCACTTAGTGCAGAATCAGCAGATTCTGTATTGTCTTGTGTATTATCGACACTATTTCCCAGTAAACTGTCGCGGGCTGCGTCTCTGGGGTCGCCGCGCAAGTCGTCGAGCGTCGGCAGTTCGTCCTCACCGACGATGACGAACAGGTTGGCCTCGAATTCTTCGGGGGCGACCTTGTCAGAGGTCAGGAACAGATCCGGGTTAGTGTGGCAAGCAATACAGGTTTCCGCTTGCGGCGTTACACGTTGAATATTATGTGGCGTCGTATATTTCCAAGTGGGCAGCGCCTCAAAGTTCTCAAGCAGGTTGTCGCCATAGAAGGCGAAGCTTTCATGGTCAACAGGAACGTGGCGCAGCGTCACATATTCGTAAGGCCGGTCATAGGACTTTAACGGGTTCTTGCCGATGGCAAAACTCAGATACGATCCATCAGTCGCATAGAAGGGATTGCCTGTCGTTTCACTGATTGCCACGTGGCAGCCGTCACAGCTTGTGTATTCGATCGAGTGGCAAACTTCACAGGATAGGTCACCGGAATGCTGTTCGTGCATCCTAATGCCGTCATCGCCGAGAGATTGGTTAACGTGACATGTCTCGCAGCGCGGCTGCTGCACACCGCCATACATATGATCCTTGGGCGGCACCTCACTGCTCGGTGGGGTAGTGTGGCAGTCCTGGCATTGGCTCGATTCGCCGTGCATCTGCGCGCCATCGTGGCAATCCACACAGGTCATTCTACCCTGGCTAAAATGCACGTCCGGCTTGAGTCCTTCATGCTTGCCTAAAAATTCATTGCCAATACGGCTGCCGTGGCAGGCGGTACAGTTCTGGGTCATCGACGGGGTTCTGTTAAACATATGCCCGCTGACTAAACCGCCGCCGACCAGGTCCGGCTGGCTGACATGACATTCACCACAGCTGGAGTGGCAGTCATTACAATGATTGTTGAACATTGTTTGCAGTTCATCCTGAGCACCTACACGGCTGCGAGCATCTAACATCACGTGATAGCCTTCCAGCGTGATATGCAAGTTCTGGTCATTTACCTCGACCACGTTCGGATGGCACTCACCACAAGTGGCTTCAGGCTCGTTGCTTGGATTATGTATGAGACCCTCATGCGCTACTGCTTTCTCTTCCGCAGTATCGTCACCAAGGTGACACTCGACACAAGCAATTTGTCCGTGTACCGTCTCTGGATAAACTTCGGAGTCTACGAGTACTTTTTCCCATGGCTCCAACGGAGCCACCTCGCCACCTCAGCCTTCACCTTCGTTTTCGCTGATTACCTCTTCCTCGGGATCGGCCGTTGCGATGAGCAAATCCTTGTCGGTGTGGCAATCAAAACAAGTGCTGGGCTCCACCGCCTCGGCGACTATTACCTCTTCCGAGTCCGCTGTGGCGATAGCTTCATCCGTCGGTGTGGCCGGAGCGGCCGTTGGCTCTAATGCAACCTCGGATACTTCGGAGACATCATCGTTTCCGGTAGAAGAAGCTTCATTCCCGGCGCAGCCGGCCAGACCGGCAAGGAGCGCCGGTACAGCCAAGAGCAAAATCAGATAATAGAGCCAAGTAGAGCCCTGGTTCCTTATTTGTTTCAATGTGCTCTCCTTCTTTACTTCAAAAATAAGGCGGGCTGCTTGATCAAGACGGCCCGTGAAATATTTCACTAACAGTATAACTGAATCAATAGGCAAATCAATAACTACTCAAAGTTTTACTTATAGGTTTTACTTCTGGTATCCTATAAGGAAAAGCAATGGTAACAGCGATTTAACCTATTGAGTTGGCAATGGAATTTGTTAAAATATTCACAATAGAGCGAGCAGTATGTTAGATACACATCAACTCAACGTATTTCTAATTGCTTCAGAAACGCTGAACTTCACTCAAGCGGCGCGCTTGCTGCATATGAGCCAGCCGAGTGTCAGCCAGCACATTCAGTCTTTGGAGCAGAGTTTTGGCCAGCCTTTGTTTGTTCGATCCGGGCGACACATGGAACTAACAGATGCCGGACGGACATTGGTGCCTTTGGCGCGCGATATGGTTGAGCGCTCGGTATCAATCGAAGAAACAATGAAATCTCTGGAGGGGGAAGTACACGGACAATTGGCGGTCGGCTGCAGCACAACACCAGGAAAATTCATCTTACCGCAGCTTCTGGCTTCATTTCATAGGCATTATCCCCTCGTGCGCGTGGCCTGTACCGTTATGAACCAACCGCAGGCTTTTGATTTGTTGTGCGATGGGGAAGTGAATGTTGCCCTGGTGAGTGAGCCCTACATGACCAACCCTAACATTGAAACGCGCCCCTTCGCCAAGGATCCGGTTCTTCTGATTGTCCCATTGAATCACCCTTGGGCTCAACGGGAAGAGATTGAGCCCGAGGAACTCTTATCAGCCCAATTCATCATTCGCGAAGATGGTTCGGGTACGGAAACGGCCGTGCGGGAAGCGCTGGCTACGGTGAACATCGGCGTTGATGATTTAAACGTCCTTCTCATATTAGGAAGCTCCGAAGCCATCGCTCTCTCAGTGAAGGAAGGTATCGGTGTCGGTTTTGTGTCGCAAATTGTTTACTCAAAACTGGTTGCAGGGCAGGTGGCGCCGGTGAAGGTGCGCGGCCTTGATATTTCGCGCGAAATTCATGTGGCTGCCCAGACTCGTAAGGCGACGACACTGGCGCAGAAAGCGTTTTGGAGTTTTATTAGCGGGGAAGCCGCCCAAAGACAGCTTAGTGAGGAAATCTCGTTAATGGAGACTGCATAACTATTTGTCGAGAAGAAAAGTGAGGAATGCGTGCAGTAATATGCACATCGTGAGTGAGATATGAAAAAATCAACCCGTCTTTTTCAGCTAGTTCTTGTCATCACCAGCGGTCTGATTGTCGGCCTTGTTAGTTTTATGCTGACCGTGCAAATCGTTGCTGCTTCGGGAGTCCAACAGGACGATCAACCGGCTGCAGAAACTGAGGCGGAGTCATCAGACAGTGCTGACCATTCAGTATACACGGCCCAGGACTGCCAGGAGTGCCATCTGGATGTGAGTAAGGATTGGGAACCAAGCCCTCACGCCCATGCCTTTGACGATCCCTATTTCCAGCAACAATGGGAAGGCCTTGGAGAACCGGAAGAGTGTCTGAGCTGTCATACCACTAACTTCAACCCGGCCACGGGTGAGTATGAGGTGGATGGCATTAGCTGCCAGGCATGCCATGGCGAGGTGACTGATGCCCATCCCCCGGCGCCGGTGCCCATCCTGGCCGACACCGAGTATTGTGGCAGCTGTCACACAACCACGCTGAGTGAGTGGCATCGTACAGGACACGCGGCACAAGGGATTGGCTGCAACTCCTGCCACGACCCGCACAGCCAACAGAACTTATTTGAGGATCATGATCAATTGTGCATTAACTGCCATGAAGATACTATGGACCATTATCTTGAGGGTATTCATGAAGAAAACGATATTGGTTGTGTCGATTGCCATGCGCTTGTGATCCCACCTGACCCAATTCCTGATGATGGTATTGTTCCGACTGGACATGCGTTCACGATTACGCCGGCGACATGCGTTGCCTGCCATACAGATGCTCTGCATGCGGGTTTCTCTCTCCCGGGCTTCGAACGGAGCAACGCGAATGGTACTACAACGGAAGTGTCTAATGAGGAAGGTGGCGAAGAGAGTGCTGAGGAGGCTGCTGTGGAATCTACCCAATTATCTCCGCAGCAGCAGATTCAGGCTTTGGAATCAGCACTGGCAACTCGAAATATATCCATATTGTTCCAAGGCGCGGTGATTGGGCTTGTACTCGGTGGTTCAACCGCCTGGATCGTTGCCAACAATGTCCGTAGTAGACGTCCGCAGGAGGAAAAAGAGGATAACAACGAGGAAAACGAAAATGACGAAACATGATGATGCCGAGAAGCAAGAATCACAAGAATCACAACCGTTGTTAAGCCGGCGTGACGTCCTGAGGATCGCCGGCGCGACAGGAGCGGCGGTGATTGTCACACAGTTGATTGCCGCCGGACCTTTGTCCGCCGATGCCATCACGGGTATTAGCCGCGAAACCGAAGCCAGTTCTGATTATTCATGGGGCATGGGCATTGATCTCGAAAAATGTATCGGCTGTAAATACTGTATTTGGGCCTGCCAGGCGACCAATGATGTATCGCGAGACTCGATGCGCTGGAATGTCGGTTTTCCTGAACAAACAGCCAACGGTGTTGACTTCTTTATGACCCGGCCATGCCTGCAATGTCAGGAGGCGCCCTGTGTAAAAGTTTGTCCTGTTGGTGCAACTTGGGTGCGTGAAGATGGCATAGTGGCAATGGATTATGATCGCTGCATCGGCTGTCGTTACTGCGAGGTAGCCTGTCCTTATGATGTTCGTCGCTTCAATTGGGAAAAGGTTGAAGAAGAAAACCCATACGTTCCCACCTGGGGCATTCCCGAGGTGGAGCGCCGCGAGCGTGGAGTCATGGAGAAATGTACGTTTTGCGTGCAGCGTATCGATCGCTCCTATGAAGCAGACTTAACGCCAGGCGTTGATCCGCAGGTAACGCCGGCTTGTGTGAACATTTGCCCGGTTAATGCGCGCATCTTCGGCAATTTGAAAGATCTGGAAAGTCCTCTTTCGGTGTGGCTGCGCGAAAATAACACTATACGCTTGCGAGAAGATTTCGGTACGGAGCCTAAAGTATATTACAAAGAACCTGCTGCTCAGGAGGCCTGATATGACTACCGGTGATATTGCTCTGGAAGAACGTCAAGGTATTAATTTCTTACGATTATGGTATGTGTTGATTGCCATTATGATTGCCATTGGATTATGGGGCGCCTACAATGTTCTGCGCTATGGGCTGGTAGTCACCAACTTATCCGACCAGGTACCGTGGGGGCTCTGGATCACACACGATCTATCGGCGATTGGTCTGGGCGCCGGGGCGTTCGCCTTCTCGGCGATCGCCTATCTTTTTCGCTTTACACAGTTTAAGGAAATCTCACGTGCGGCTGTTTATATCGGTTTCATCGGCTATACATCGGCCATGATCGCCCTAGCTATGGACATTGGCCGTCCCGACCGCTTTTACTATCCGTTGATTTATTGGAATGTGCATTCTGTTTTGTGGGAGATTACCTGGTGTGTAGTTCTCTACTCCACTATTTTGTTCTTTGAGTTCCTGCCTATATTACTTGAACATTCATTCTTCGATCGCTGGCCGGGTATTCGCCGTATTGGGCATTCCGTGCATAGTCTGACTCCGGTATTCGCGGTGTTGGGTTTAGGTCTTTCGCTACTCCATCAATCATCTCTAGGGGCGACATACGGTGTGCTGTCAGGGCGCGAAATTTGGTATAAACCAACACTGCCCGTCATGTTCATTATTTCAGCGGTTGCCGCGGGAACCGCGCTCACGCTCTTCTTGACGATTTTGGCTGGCAAGTTTATGGACCAAGAGCTAATCAGCGATGATCTGAAAATGCGGGTTGCACGCTTTTCCGGTTATACAATGCTGCTCTACCTCTACCTGAAGCTATGGGATTATGCGGCAACTACATATTACAGCCATTCCCCGGGAACGGCCGATGCGATGCTGCGGTTGCAATTAACGACCCCGTATTCGCGCACATTCTGGGTTTTTGAAGTATTGTTAGGGGCGCTCATTCCAGCCATTATCTTCCTCTACCCGCCGCTGCGTCGCAATGATCGGATGCTGATCATTGGTCTAGGCCTTGCCGTCGTTGGTCTCGTCGTCAATCGTTGGAATGTAACCCTTTCCGGTCTCGTCGTGCCGCCCGTTTGGACACCAGGCGTTTTAGGAAATATCCTTGTTTATACTTACTTGCCATCCCTTGTTGAAACCGCAGTTACTATCGGCATCATAGGATATGGCTTCTTGATGTTTACCCTGGGTGTTAGGCATTTACCCTTGTATCCGAAATCCGAGGGAGAGGAAGAAGAAGCTCATTAACAATGAGGCGTAGAGAAAGTTGCTATGCAACCGACCCTTGAAACCTGGTAAAACCTGAGCCATGTTATGGCTGTCCTGATAACTGCTCAAAAAAAGCTATTCTCCGATAACAATTGGACCCGTCAAAAAAGGCGGGTCTTTTTGTTGGGGAATTTTCTGTCCATATGAATTGGCAACAGTAAATCATACCGAGGATTGGAATTAATCTCTCGGACCTGGTATTATTTCTGCGGCCTTTCATTCGGTCACCAAAGGATGTAGAATAAATAATTGCCTCCCTCATAAAGGCAGGTATTGCACGGCACACCAAACCTATATCGTTTTTAAAGGCGACGGTTGCCGAATCCAGTATCATCTGATTTGGCAGGTTAAAAGGAGAATAGAATGAATCGGAAGTGGGGTATATTCTTGGTGGGGATCCTTTTTCTGTCATTGCTTTTACTGTCAGCTTGTGCTGGTGAACCCGGTCCAGCTGGCCCAGTCGGCCCTGCCGGCCCTCCCGGACCTATTGGACCAGTTGGACCTACGGGAGATGATGCTTCGGCCAACTTGGAGTATGTAGGGGCCGATAAATGTGGGGATTGCCATGAGGATGTGTATGCCCGATATTTGCTATCAGGACATGCGCATGCACTGACAAAAATCGAGGGTGGAGAACCCCCACAATTTCCTTTCCAAGAGGAAGTCGGTGAGCTACCCGATCCTCCAGAGGGGTATAGCTGGGATGACATCAGCTATGTAAATGGTGGATTTGGCTGGAAAGCCTTATTTATTGATCAACAAGGGTTTATCATCACCGGCGACCAGGGCGCGACAACGCAATATAATTACGCCAATGATTTTGTCGATGCACCTGCCGAATGGGTTTCTTACCATGCTGGTGAGGAAATTCCCTATGATTGTGGAGTTTGCCACACAACCGGATATCGGCCTGAGGGACATCAAGACAACCTAGAGGGCATCGTCGGTACCTGGGCTTTTCCGGGTATCCAGTGCGAAGCGTGTCACGGCCCTGGAAACCGTCATGCAGCCGATCCCTATGGCTATCTCATGAGGGTTGATCGTTCTTCTCAACTTTGCGCTGATTGTCATTCGCGTGGCAATCCTGCTCAAATTGGTGCCGAAAATGGATTTGAGTTCCACAATCAACAGTATGAAGACCTTTTTAATTCTAAACATTTCGCGATCTCCTGTGTTACTTGTCATGACCCGCATGCCAGTGCCCGCTTTGCCGATGAAGAGATCAATCCGGATAAAGGGCTGATTCAGGCATGTGAGGCTTGCCACTGGGAGAATGAACAAAAAAGTATAAATAAACACCTCGGGGTTGATTGTATGGATTGTCATATGCCGCCGATGGCCTTATCAGCTCAAGAAAATTTGGAATTGGTTCGGGCTGATATTCGTTCCCATCAGTTTTCCATAAACACTGACCCCAAAGCACCCCAATTCAGTGATGATGGTACGCTTGTTATGCCTTACCTCACACTACAATATAGCTGTGGCCAGTGCCATAATGGCGATTACGCAGACGTTTTAAAGGCCGATGAAATGCAGCAGGCAGCTGAAGGTTATCACGATCTCCCGACTCCAACACCGATACCAACGGCAACACCGGAGCCAGAACCTGCTGGTACAGAGGAAGACGGTGTTACTCCAACGCCGCAGAGTTAATCAGGGCAAGGACGTGTGACAGATTCTTAACTCGAGGAGAAGGTTATGAGACGAATATGGTCTGGTATCATAGGTTTTTTGTTTCCCAGTCCTGGGACACCACTTTGGCGACGAGCGCTGCCGTATACAATTCTGGGAATTATTACATTAGCCCTCGGCGTTGGTATTGTCGAAGGCTGGACGTATACCAATTCGCCCGAGTTTTGTGGTATGGCCTGCCACACGATGCCTCCGGAGTTTAGCGCCTACCTACGATCACCCCACGCGCGCGTCCAATGTGTTGAATGTCATTTAGGTCGTGATGAAATTTCAACGCAGTTTACTCGAAAGGCAGGCGACTTGCGTCATGTCATCCGAACAGTTACCGAGGACTATGAATATCCTATTCGCGCTCATAATATGCGTCCCGCCCGCGATTCCTGCGAGCAGTGTCATTATCCGGAAAAGTTTTCCGATGATAGCTTACGCGAGATTCGTAATTACCTGAGCGATGAAGCCAATACTGAGCAGAGTACTTATCTGATCATGAAGACCGGCGGTGGAAGTGAACGTGAAGGTTTAGGTAGAGGGATTCATTGGCATATTGAGAATGAAGTGTGGTACTTGCCGACAGACCCTTTGGACCAGGAGATCCCTTATGTGCGCACGATCGACAGCGACGGAAACATTGAGGAATATTACGATATTGCTTCTGGTATAACCCCAGATGATGTTGCTGGAACGAACTTGGTGCGCATGGACTGCATTACCTGCCATAATCGCGTGACGCACACGATTCCAAATCCTGATGGGGCCGTCGACCAAGCGCTGACCAAGGAGCTTATTTCCCAGGATCTTCCGGATGTGCGCCAGCAGTCGATTGCGCTTCTCTCCGCGCCTTATGCCAGTACGGCCGAAGCCAATGAAGCATTTGATTCCCTCGCTGACTTCTATGCTGATAACTATCCGGAAACGGTTGTCTCCAATTCCCAGGAGATTGAGCAGGCGTCTGAGCAACTTAAGACAATTTATTCTGAGATCGTTTTCAGAGACCAAAAACTTGATTGGAACACACACCCCGACAACCTGGGCCACCAGGATGATCCAGGCTGCTTTCGATGTCACGACGGTAAGCACCTAACAGGAACCGGCGAAGCCGTTCGCCTGGAATGTAACTTATGCCATTCTATTCCTGTACAAGTCGATCCGTCTTCGCTGGTCACCGACATCGAGTTGCCACAAGGACCAGAACCTCCTTCTCATACACACTCCAGCTGGATAACATTGCACGGCCATATGATCGATTCATCTTGTGCAGCCTGCCATGAGCCTCTTGATCCGGAACTGGATTACACGCAGTTAGAAGGAAAACCCCCTTCTGACGGCTCGTTCTGCGGGAATCCAGCCTGTCATGGGTCGGATTGGACCTACGCCGGATTTGATTCACCAGAACTGGAGCCATACCTGGCACGCCAAATTTACTTTTTGCAAAATTCAAGCCCTTATTTACTCGATGATGTTCCTCGAAACTATGTGGGCACTTTTAAGGCGCTTTTTGACGGCCGTTGCATAGTTTGCCATGGAGATCCGGATTATAAGGCAGATTTAGATCTTTCTTCTTACGAGGGTATACTCAAGGGTGGTAAAAATGGTCCTGCCCTTATTCCTGGCGATCCCGATAATAGTTTACTAATTTTACGCCAATCCGAACCGTTAGCGCATGGTGGTCAGGTATTAGATCAAGAACTTGAGGCACTCCGAGATTGGATAACTGCCGGAGCTCCACGCTAACAGAGCCAATAATCACAGACTTATGAGAGCCCCGATCGAAAGGTCGGGGCTCAAATGTTCTTGCTGCATCTAGTCCACAAAAGGCAAGCTTACCAGTAAAGTAAGCGACTTTTCTCGCAGAATAAGTCGTTCAGTATGTAGAATTGCATACTTTTTTGACAGTAAATCGCAGGATGTCATAGCAGGTTTATGACATTTGTCACTATTGAAATTACTGTAATGGCGTGTATTATAAAGAACAGCAATAGTAACAATCGGCGATAATAGCCCGGTTGTATTAATTTGTCTGACTGTTTGATGGACCTTGAGGAGGGTATTGTGGAACGCAGACTATATTTGCCGTTACCATCGGTAATGGCGTTTGCAATTGCCGTTTGGGCGAGCACAATATCCCGCGGGCCTTCCTGGCCCCAATAGACATCTTTCGCAACTCAGTTTCCCAGACATAATTAACATAAGGCCAAGGAAGACTTAATTTATTGTCATGTAACGGGATCTAGCGACCAGACTCGTTACGATTATGTAAAAGAAGGAGGTAATCCAATGAAATGTTGTCCTAAGACGCGTTATCTACTGCTTCTGGGCACATTGCTGCTATTTAGTTTTATACTAGCAGCATGTAGCCAGGAGCCGCAGACTGTAGAGGTCACCCGCGTCGTGGAGGTACCTGGACCCGAAGTCCAAGTAGAGGTACCAGGCCCTGAAGTTGAGGTGACACGTATTGTTGAGGTGATGGCTGAACCGGAAATGGAAGAACCTGCGTCAGCCGTGGCCGTTGTACCTTTCGAGGAAAGGTGGGCGTCTTCTGGGCATGCGGATGCTTCGGCAGAGGCCTTCATGCATTGGGATGAAGACGATCCTGCCGAGGTGCCGACGTCATGTGCGAAATGTCACAGCACTACCGGTTACCAGGATTATATTGGTGCCGATGGCTCAGAGGTGAACGTGGTCGATGCGGCCGTTCCGGTTGGCGAAGTGATCGCTTGCGAAGCCTGCCATAACGACGTTACCGTAAACATGACCAGTGTACTTATGCCCTCTGGTGTTGAGCTGATGGGTTTGGGCGACGAGTCACGATGTATGCAGTGCCATCAGGGACGAGAGTCAACAGTCAGCGTCAATGCCAAAATCGAGGAGGCCGGTTTAACCGAGTCGCCCGACGAGACTAGTGAAGATCTTGGTTTCTCCAATATCCATTACTATGCCGCGGCGGCGACGCAGTATGGAACGTTGGCCATGGGTGGATACGAATATGAGGGCAAAGCCTATGATTCCAAGTTTGATCATGTTGAAGGTTTTGACACCTGCAATTCTTGCCATGATCCGCACACACTTGAAATCAAACTAGATGATTGTATCGAGTGTCATACAGAAGTTCATTCTGTGGAAGATTTTGCCGATGTGCGTATGCAGGGTTCCCTGGTTGACTATGATGGCGACGGAAATATGGATGAAGGTATCTACTACGAGATTGAAGGTATGCGTGAGATGTTATATCAAGCTATTCAAGCGTATGCCAACGAAGTTACTGGTACTCCTATCGTCTATAATGGTGAGAGGCATCCTTACTTTTTCATCGATGCGAATGGAGATGGGTCCCCTGGCGAGGATGAGACTGATGGTTACAACGCATGGTCGCCGCGTTTGGCCAAGGCAGCCTATAATTACCAGGTATCTGTGAAAGATCCAGGTAATTTCGCTCACGGTGGTAAGTACACCATCCAGCTGCTCTATGATTCGATTGAGGATCTAAACGGGGCACTGGCTGAACCCGTTGACTTGAGTAATGCGCGGCGCATCGATCACGGCCACTTTGCTGGCTCGGAAGAGGCATTCCGTCATTGGGATGAAGAAGGCATGGTGCCCGGCTCGTGCAGCAAATGCCATTCTGCTGCCGGTTTACCGCAATTTATTCATGAAGGAGTTACGACTTCACAAGAGCTATCTAATGGGCTCATGTGCGGCACCTGCCACAGCGATGTTGGTGGCTTCACCATATACGAAGTAGAGCAGGTGACCTTCCCTAGTGGCGCAACTGTTGGATTTGAGGATCTAGAAAGCAACCTTTGCATCAACTGCCATCAAGGCCGTGAATCGACGGCTAGCGTGAATCGCGCCATTGGCGACGCGCCTGGTGATGAGGTGTTAGAAGGCCTTGGATTCAGAAATGTTCACTACTTCGCTGCTGGCGCAACGCTCTTTGGTGGTGAGGTGCAAGGCGCCTACCAGTATGATGGGCAGGAATATATAGGCCGCAATGAACATGTAGGTGGATTCGACAGCTGTACAGAGTGCCATTCGACACATGAACTTGAAGTGCAGGTTGAAGAGTGTGCGGACTGCCATGAAGCGGTGGAAAGCAAAGAAGATCTTATAAATATCCGCGTCAATGAAGTTGACTATGATGGCGACGGCAACATTGAAGAAGGAATCGCCGGTGAAGTCCAGACGATAGCCGATGCTTTACTGGTTGCAATGCAGGCTTATGCCACAAACAATGAAGCGACAGACAGCATTGTTTATTCACCAGCCAGTTATCCTTACTTTTTCATCGACGCAAATGGTGATGGCTTATATGATGAAGGAGATACGGAACGGTATGTGACCTGGACTCCTAATCTACTGCGCGCTGCGTACAATTACCAGTATACCCAAAAGGATCCGGGAGCGTTTGCCCATAATGGACCGTATGTTATTCAGTTCCTGTATGATTCGCTGGCCAACATAGGCGGCAATGTCAGTGGTATGACACGGCCGGAGGTTGTTGTCGCGGAGCCCGCTACATAATAGTGGTTTTTCTCCGTAGAAACAGCCTGTTTGTGCTGTAGTAAATTATCAGGCCGGCGCCGCAAAGCACCGGCCTTTTTCTTATATCGAGCTTAACCCTAGACCCTTCTTAAAATTTCGCCGCCGCTCACAAGCGGTTCGCTGCCTTCCAGGGCTGTGCTCTTCACATAGCCAAGAGCAAGAGCGCCCTCTTCCGCTGCGGCGGTTGAGGTGATAGTTCCGACAACTTTGTCCCCGGACTTGATCTCTTCGCCTGCTTGCAAGAGACCGCCGGCTGCCAGCTTAATGAGCTGCTTGGCCAGCTTACCGCGGCTTTCCATGCGCGCGATGATTTCCTGGCCCGTATAACAACCTTTATTAAACGAGACATCGTCCCACAGACCGGCTTCTAGAGGGATGTATTCCTGCGTGATTTCAAAGCCAAATCGCGGCTGCCCTGCCTCAATGCGCAGTAAATCAAAAGCGGCTTCATCCGCATAGACCAGGCCTACGGCCGAAAGAGTTTCTTTTAAGACATTCGCTTGCGCAGAATCGCAGATGACGAAATAGCCGCAGCCGTTAAGGGGATCGGTGCGATGCAGATAAACCGATTCGCCGGCGATTTCTACCTCTCGCCAATGATGCAGCGGGATATCTACCACCGGAAATCCGGTTACTTTATCGAGAATTTCAGCGGCCTGAGGCCCATAAACACCGAAAATTGATGTATCGGCGCTGATATCCTGGAGATGAAAGTCGTCGTTAAAGAAAACGAAGCGCATCAAATAACGGGCGATCTCATCCCCATGATTTTCGCCCGTTAGCGCATAAACGGATTCACTCGCGGCATAAAGGATCAAGCGGTCAATCATAAGGCCGATATCAGTCGTCAGTATGGTGGCTGCTCCTTCCCCAGATTTCAGGTTATTCACAGCTTGCGTGGACATGCGATTTATAAGATCCAATCGGCTTTTGCCGCTAATCTTGAGCATGCCGAGATTGCTGCGGTCAACCAAAACGACCGATTTATGGGCCGCGTCATAAACTGAAGGATCAATTTGAGCCGTTTTCATTTTTATCCTGTGTGGAAAATTCGTCGTCTGAAGCGGGAAAGATCGTTATTAAGGGGATCAGGCCTGAATCTGCTGCCTCTTGTTCTTCCCGCCAGGTCTCGGCAAAGGCCTCAATTGCTGGCAGAAATTTTTCTTCCCTCAGATAGGTTGTTTGGGCGATGAGATTGCGCAGGGAACGGCCGTCGAGCCATTTATAGCGCTGCGGTTTGGTCAGGTCTCCTTCAGAGAAACTGGATAACCAATCTTCCAACTGCACCCGCACCAGCTGTAAATCGTCAAATATATGGTCGAGCTCGCGATTCTGAACCTCTTCATAAAAGGCTCGATCATAACTGTCCGGATCGGCAAGAGCATCCAAAAGTTTTCCCGGACGTTTGTTCTGATTGAGCTTCATGAGCCCGGTGACCAATTCAGATTCCCAGGCTGTCAGATTTGTCAGAACATCGGCGATAGACCAATCTCCGGCGACGTTTTTTTCAAGAAGGGCTGCATCATCCAGGGGCTCAATAGCCACCAATAAGCGTTCACGGGTCGCATCTAGCGCGTCGAGTAAGAATTCAAGTGTAGACATTATTCTTAAAGTATAGCATGCTTCTAGATCGGTGGTTGTGATTTCCTGAGCAAGACCTTAATGAGTTAATATGAACTATAAGTTAATTTTATTCATGACGAATGTCATATAGAATCCATGCTTATTGTCTTTGGATCAGACCTGGATACAGACTATAATCAAAGCATTCAGCAAATGGACCTTGCTTGAACACCTGATTAAGCGCCTGCATAACAAATTTGGAAATAAGTATAATGGTGTTCCTTACGGTCTGTGAAACACGTTCATTTGAAAAAAGTATGAGTGAATCACCTACATTACCACTTCCGCAAGATTTTGAGGATGGTTTGGATGCAACGCCCGGTGGCAAAAAAGAAGTGCATTGGGTTGAGGTTGCGCAAACTTTCGGTTTGGCGCAGGCGCAAATTCTTGCCGGTCGTTTGAAGACGGAGGGCATTCCTGTCTATGCCTGGCAAGAAGGAGCGGGGCAGGCAGCAGGGCTGCTCGTTGGTTTACTGGGCGCCGGACATGTTATGGTGCCGCAAGAGTATGAAGAACAGGCTTTGGAAATCTTATCTGACGAAGTGGAGATTAATGAAGCTGATGAGGTTGATGATACTGATCAGACTGAATAGCCTGATCATATAGCTACCGGTTAACCATGCTGAAATATTCAGGCCGGTAATAATTCTCATTAAATAAATTTGAGGAGTTAGAAAATGGCAGAAGCATCATGGACTAAAAAAGAAGACATGGGGGGTGCCGAGAAAGCGAAGAGTGGTCGTCTTAAGTTCATTATCGGCGGTATTGTCTTGATCGGGGCCATTGCTTTTCTGGTTTTTAACGCCATGAGCGGCAACACGCAGTTGTATAAGACGGTCGATGAATTTTATGCCGATCAATCGCGGCTGGTAGGGCGTGACTTGCGCGTTGCCGGCTGGGTTTTAGGCGATACGATCGAGTACGAGCAGATCGACGCGACGACTTCTATCTTGAGCTTTGATGTTGTAGACAATCATGACAATCCGGGAAACAGGCTGCATATTGTTGTGCATAACGAACCACGGCCTGATTTACTCCAGGATAATGCGCAGGCCCTGATTGAGGGGCGCGCCGATGCGAACGGCGAATTCACCGCTATCCCCGGCGGACTCATGTTGAAGTGTCCCACGCGCTACGAAGAGATGGAGTCTGCCGGTGTAGAAGTGCCGGATCAAATGCCCTCTCAGAAAAGCGGAGCGAACTAAATGATAGCTGATATTGGTTTTATAGCGCTTGCCTTCGCTTTTCTGGCAGCGATCTATTCGGCCGTCGCCGCCTGGTACGGGAATCGCAAAGGCCAACATGCTTGGGTTGAAAGTGCGCGCAACGCCACCATCGCCATTTTCTTTCTTGTTTTGTTGGCTTGTGTGATGTTGGTTGTCTCCCTGCTGCAAAATGACTTCTCAATTGAATATGTCTGGCGCGTAAGCAGCCTCGAAATGCCCACCTATCTGAAGGTAACAGCCCTTTGGGGTGGACAGGCCGGTTCCCTCCTTTTCTGGAACTTGTTGCTGGCAACTTTTACGGCCGCGGCGATGTTTAGAAATTGGAATAGGCAGAAGGATCTCATGCCTTACGCTCTTATCGTAGCCAGCATGACCCAGATCTTTTTCCTCTTCCTAATCGTTTTTATTGAAAATCCTTTTGCGCGGCTCGCCGTTGTTCCTGCTGATGGAAATGGGCTTAATCCCTTGCTGCGCCATCCGGGCATGATCATCCACCCGCCGATGCTTTACCTGGGTTTTGTAGGATTTACGATTCCCTATACTTTTGCCATGGCAGCTTTGATGGCCAATAAGGTGGATGATACCTGGATTACCTCCACGCGCCGCTGGACATTGGTGGCCTGGTTATTCCTCAGTTTAGGCCTGATCCTGGGCGGCCGTTGGGCGTATGATGTCCTGGGTTGGGGTGGCTACTGGGGCTGGGACCCGGTTGAAAATGCTTCTTTAATGCCCTGGCTGGCCGGCACGGCTTTCCTGCACTCGGTGATGATCCAGGAAAAACGGGACATGTTCAAAATGTGGAATATGTTCCTGGTTATTCTGACTTACAGCCTGGTGATCCTGGGCACATTTGTCGTGCGCAGTGGGGTTATCTCATCTGTACATTCCTTTGCCCAGTCAGCAATCGGACCGCTGTTTTTTGGCTTTATTGCCATCATGTTTATTTTCTCAGCTTACTGGGTCAGCAGACGCCGGGCAGAACTCTCATCTGATAACCAGATCCAGTCTTTCTTCTCCCGAGAGGCAGCTTTTCTTTACAATAACTTTCTGATCATTGCTATCCTGGCTATTGTTTTCCTGTTTACCTACTACCCCATCATTTCCGAACTTTTCACGGGTGAAAAGGGATTTGTCGGCCCGCCCGTTTACGAGCGGGCCTTAGCTCCCTTGTTCGCACTCCTGCTGCTGTTAATGGGCGTAGCCCCCTTGACCATGTGGTACCGCTCCAGTCTCAAACGTATTGAGATGTCGATACGCTGGCCCGCTTTGGCAGCCACTATCTTTGTAGCCGTTTTGTTCGCTTTTGGTGTGCGAAGCTGGGGCGCTTTATTGGGTTTCTGGCTCGTCGGATTTTCGGGAATCCTGACCCTGCTTGAGTTTTGGAAAGGAACGAAGGCACGAACGCGTCGTGGTGAGAGCACCTGGAATGCTTTTTCAAATTTGCTGTCTCGCAGCAGAAGAAGATATGGTGGTTACTGGATTCATATTGGGGTGTTAGTGATGGCCTTTGGCATCATCGGCACGGAGTTATTCCAACAACAAACCCAAATTCGTTTGCAGAGTGGTGAGTCGGTGTCACTGGGTAATTACGAGATGGTTTTTAACCAGGTTGAACGTTACCCGGGTCCGGATGATCTAGTCATTACCGAAGCGACGGTAGATGTTTACCAGAATGGAAAACTCGTGCGCACCTTGAATCCACGAACGGAGCTTTACACGCGTACGATGCAGCCGATGACGATACCCAATGCGCGATCGACGATCACGGAAGACTTTTATGTCATATTGGTTGACTGGGAACCCCTGGCTCCTGATGAAGCAACTTTTCGCATTTTTATCAATCCACTAATCAACTGGATCTGGGCCGGTGCGATCATCTTCACCATCGGTACTCTAATTGCTGCCTGGCCGGATAAACGCGAAGAGTATGTCATTTCTCCGGAACTGGCACAAAGTCTGCTCGGCACGGCCGATTAAATAGTAACAGGAGTAAGTCGTGACCCTATTGAAAGCTAATCGTCTGCTGCAGATATTTCTCGTGATCCTGGTTTTGGCGCTCGCCGTCATACCGGTGATGGCGCAGGATGATGGGCAGAATCGCACGGTTTCCGATGACGAGGTGAATGAAATTGCCAGAGAGGTCTACTGCCCGGTATGTGAAAACACGCCGCTTGATGTTTGCCAGACCCAGGCTTGCGCCGATTGGCGCGAGCTGATTCGTACCAAGCTGGCAAATGGCGAGTCGAAGCAAGATATATTTGATTACTTCGCCCGCCAATATGGCGATGGTGTT
>Ga0316576_10000438_pt1 | contig 19357 bp, 15 predicted proteins | sample S0NA_FD_203075 | JGI IMG/M metagenome (GOLD analysis project Ga0316576, IMG submission 203075) | Rhizosphere microbial communities from salt marsh grasses in Alabama, United States - S0-2_050615r3r5 | ecosystem: Host-associated > Plants > Roots > Rhizosphere | place: USA: Alabama | collected... | reverse complement strand
CAGCCTCCAGGCAGCTCAGCACCCGGACCCCCGGCGCCAGCCCCAGCTTCTTCTTCCCCCGTTCCAGAATCGTGCTCAGCTCCGACTCTGACCCCGGCGCCATCACCCCCGAGTGCCTCTTCCGACCTCCCGCCGAACATAAGACCCGCCATTTCTCCTTGCTCAGCTCGAACGCCACATACAGCGTCTCCTCGGTCAAGTACCATCTCTCCTGGGTCGTCGCTTGTTGGGCCATCGTGCTTCCTCCTTTTTGCAGACTGGAGTAAGCCTACCGGGTAACCGGGCCCCGGCGGCGGCCCTCATAGCATCTGATGCCGTACCGTTCATCGGGCACGGGCACGGGCACGGGCACGGGCACGGGCGCGGGTACGGGAACGGGAACGGGTACGGGTTGCTCGAGTAGGCCGGAAGCCTACCCGAAAAGCAGCACCCACCCGACCGCGAAAATCGCTGCGTCGGCGAGGACGTGGCTGATCCATCCGGGCCAGATCGAGCGTGTCCGCGAGTACAGCAACGCCCACACGACGCCGCCTGCGAAAACCCCGAACGAGGCGACGGTGGTGAGCGTCCAGGGCAGGTAGGTGCCGAGAGCGATCACGTGGTGGATGGTGAACAGGATCGCTGAGGCAACGACGGCCGCCGAACGGGGCAGAAGGGTCTCGCATCGGCTCAGAATGAACCAGCGATAGACGATCTCCTCCATCAACGAGTTGGCGAGGGTCCAGCCGACGGCGCCGATGAGGAAGGCGCGAGGCGTGCCGAGGCCCATGTCAGCCACCTCGTCGACAAGCTCGCCCACGTTCATGCCGAAGATTCCGAACAGCCAGGCGGCGCCGACGATGACCGTGGCCGCGGCGAGGCCGGTGGCAACGCCGAGGCCCAGGCCGCCGTGGCGAGGCGGCGACCAGCTCGGCGGACGGCGGTCGACGAAGAGGTGCCAGAAGGCGGGCAAAGCGACCAGCCAGATCTTGGCGACGGTGAATACAGCCTGGCCGATGGGGCCCGGCGCGACGACCATGGCCGCGGCCACGCCCACGCTCGGCGCAGGCGCGATCAGGGCGAGGGCGAGGAGCGCACGGCGGCGCTCACGACGGTCTTCGATCCCGCTCACAGGTTGGGGATGCCGAGCACCAGGTTCGGATCGGGGCACAGCCGGAGCCAGCGTGCGCGTTGCGACCGCAGGGCAACCCCGGGGAAGTCGCCAATCCAACCCTGGAGGTCGGCGATGAGCTGGAAGTGGAGGTGAGGCGGCCAGCACCCGTTCTCGGCAGAGCCGCCGACCCCGGCGAAGAGCTCGCCCGGCTCCAGATCGCGGCCGATCTCCAGGTGGAGAACCGAGATCCGGTCGAGGTGGCCGTAGAGGCTCCAGAAACGGGCGCCGTCGAGAAGGTGCTCGAGAACCACTGTCGGTCCGTAGTTGCCGACGCCGGCGTTGTCGGCGACCGAGTGCACGATGCCGGCGAGCGGCGCCATGACCGGGGTGCCCTCGGCGACGAAAAGGTCGATGCCGAGGTGGATGCTGCGCCGCTCGCCGGCGCCGCCGAACAGCGGCGAGTGCCGGTACAAGGTGCGGTCCTCGTCGTAGCGTCCCACGGCGACCCGAGCGCCGGCGTCGGCCATGCGCTCGATCACCCGGGCGGTGAACGCCTCGACATCGGCGACGTCGACGCCGGCAAGGTCCGGGCTCGCCTCGGTGAAGTCGAGGACCGCGACATCGCCGCCTGCGAGATCAAACGGGATCACCGGTCGGAACCGTCCACGGTAGACGCTGAGCAGCTCGGCGAGGTCGGGAGTCGATGTCACGGACGCCATTGTAGTCGACGGCGCGCGGCAGGGACGGTGATCGGTGACCGTTACGCTTTCCTGCGACCGATGTGCGCCCCCACCAGGGCGGCGATGACGATCGCGAGATAGAGCTGACCGACCACGGCCTGAATCCAGGCCAGGGTCCGGGCGGCGTTGGAGACCGGCACGATATCTCCGTAGCCGAGAGTCGACATGGTCACGAAGCTGTAGTAGGTGAGCAGGCTGGCGCTGCGGCCGCCGCCGGCGATGTGGGCGGTGAGTTGCTCCGGGACGTTGAAGGCGCCGGGGTCGACCAGGACGACGAAGCCGTAAATGCTGGCGAAGAGAAAGCCGATCAGCAGGTAGGCGCAGATCGCGCCGCAGATCTGCTCGGAGGTCTCTCTCGAGCCAGAGAGCACATCCCCGAGAATGCGCCAGACGAGAAAGCCGATGAACGATGCGGTCAGCACGACGGGTCCGAGGTTCAGCAACGGGGTGTCCGGGGTCGCCGCGTTGAAGATGCCGCCGGCGATGGCAGGAAGGCCCAATACGAGACCGATGACGAGGTCCGACCGTCGACGAGTGATCTCGAACAGCGCGAAGACCAGAAAGGCCGCGGTCAGGATCTGGTCGATCCGTGACCATCCGAGCACGACGTTGATGACCGGGTTCAGAACGAGCAGCAGCCCGAGCGCGATCGTCAGGTCGCGATAGATGTGATGGTCCGAGAAGAAACCTCTTTCATGGTCCATGACGTGTGACCTGGGTCATTATAGGCATCGTCGTCTGCTGGACGGAAGACCCGCCTCGCCAGAACGTGCGGTTTCTTTCGCATCGACCCGGCCATCCGGCTGCGGTCGCTCACCGGACGGCCGGCCTCGTCCTGCCGCTCGACAACCAAAGCCAACGCACGGTACTCACGCAATCCACGGACCACCATTCGCCTGGGGAGGGTGGAGGGCAATGGCGATGACCGCGACGCAGAGTTGGGGGAGCTCAAAGTGAAGAGACGCCCAGTACAACCTCGGATTGTGGGGCTGCTGGCCTGACTCGGTTCGCGGAGCCCTTCTGCGTGAATGATTACTATTCAAATTGTCATGTGTTCGTGGTCACAACAAGACATATTGTCTTTTCATCAATAAAAGCTAGGTTCTAAGAGGAACTCGAATAGGACCCGGGAATCCGTCGAGAGGCACGCCCCGAAAAGGGGTGAGACCAATCCGATCGAGCATGAAAGGAAAGACGACATGCGACTGAATCATCGATTGCCGTTCCACATGATCCTGAGCACGACCGTCGCCGTCGGTCTCGCACTTGGTGCCCATTCTCCCGCGCTGTTTGCTAGCGGTTTTGGGGGGGCCGACCAGATCACGACTATCGGCTGGGGTGCGTTCCTCCCGGTGACCAGCGCCGGTGGCTACACCAGCAACGTCCAGAACGGGACCCGAAGCCCCATCGGTACTGGCGCCACCCTGGTGGCCGCGATCGACTCGAGCCAGGTGCCGAACGGCGCCGTGATCACCGAAATCACATTCTTCGTGGTCGACGACGACTCCACGAAGGACTTCACCTGGCGCCTTTGCCGTGCGTCGGTCGACGTCAACGGCAACAACCCCACGTCGCGAGAGGTGCTGGCATCGGCAACCGCGACCGGGACCGGAGTCCGAAAGATCTCGGATGACACGCTGGCCGTGCGCATGCTGTATCAGTTCGATGACGACGGCCTCGATCTCCAACAGGTGTACAACTACTGGCTCGAGGCCGATTTCGACTCATGTTGCGACGGACCCGAATGCGAGCCGATCGCGCTGCGCCAGGCGAAGTTGATCTGGCATCGCGAGCTCTTCGACTACTTCCATCTCGACCCCCAGCCGACACAGAGCTTCGATGACGTTCCGTTGTACAAGAACGGCAACCAGAACCTTTACTATAACTTCATCGAGGCGCTCTATCAGGCGGGGGTGACCGTGGGTTGCGGCAACGGGGACTACTGCCCCGACGCTGCGACGACCCGGCGCCAGTCGGCGGTCTTCACCGCCGGGGCTCTGGGCATGCACTGGCCCGCCGATATCCCGAGGCTTCCGACCACCCAGGACTGACAACCCGAGGACGCCCAATCTGAGCTGTCACAGCGAGCCCGGAGGCATTGCCTTCGGGCTCGCCTTCGCGTTCACACGCTGTCACCTCAGAACCTTGCAGACTTTGATAAGGCCGAGCAGCAGAGACGGGGCGCACGCTCGTGCGGACCACGAACGAGGCTCTCGGGCACAAAGCCGTTACCGGGGGTTGGCGCTGACTCCAGCCGCTGCCCCCGGTTGCTGCCGCTGCTCGCCGTCCCTGCGTGCCGTCCCTGGCCACCGCCCCGCTCGGGTCCCGCCGCCGAGCCCTGAGGATCCTGCGTCAGGGATCGAGGACCGAGCCGACGAGGTACATGAAGGCGTGGGCAATGCCTTCCGCCACCACTCGGCCGGTGGTCTCCTTCATGGCCCTCCCGAAGGCGCCGGACTTCGTTGCGGGCGTTGGCGTCGGGAGCCGGAACCCGGCCAGCTTGCGGAAGTCCTCGAGCTCTAGAAAGAAGCCACAGAAGAGGGTACACCTTCGAAAGCGGATGCCCTGCGCCTCGCCCGACTCGATCGAAAAGTGCCGGCATTTCGGGCATTCCTCGCCCGTCTCCTCGTCGGTGCGGATGAGGAGGGTTTCGGCATCCTCGCCGCTGGCTGGGGCTTTTACTTCGGAGTGAGCTTCAAGGTAGCGGTTGACCTCGTCGTAGTCGAACCAGACGCCGGAGCATTGCGGACAGACGTCGAGGTTGACGCCCATGTGGTGCTCCTCGCGCATCGGCCGGTCGCACAGGAGGCATCTCATGATCACAATCTCCGTTTCATGAGCCTGCAATGAGAAACGGATTCTCGTAACTTGAGTTTCGCACATCGCGACCGAGAGCTCGACGTCGAAGATCGGAATCAGCGATGGCGATCAGCGGCAGCAACCAAGAGCGACGACAGCCTACCAGTGTAGTTGGGGTGGCCGCCGGTTGCTGTCTCGCATCCGGCTCCTGCTCGCCGCCGCCTTCCTCTCCTCTGGACGGGTGCTCACCGTGCTGATACTCTCGAAACGTTGAGCGGCAGTACAGCACACCGGCCCGGGGAGGGGGGGTCCGAGCGGTGCCGTCCTCTCTCGACGGATGGGAAGTCAACGCGCCCACCGTGTGGCGGCGGCGCGATGACGATGCGGGCCCGCCCGTCGTGGGTTGCTGGCGATCGGGGCCTCGTGGCCGTGCTCACCCTGCTCCTGCTGCTCGTGAACGGCTGCCACGTCCGGCCCCGTCAGTACCACATCGTCGTTCTGTGCAGCATTCCGGCTTTCGAGCCGATCCTGGACGGTCTCAAGACCCAGCTCGGGCAGCTCGGCTACGAGGAGGGGGTCCAGGTCAACTACCAGGTCCGGTTTCGGGACGATCGCGAGCCGGCTCCCTGGTCGGTCAAGGGAGAGGCTCTGTTCGACGAGGACATCGACCTGCTCTTCGCCTTTCCCACTGAAGCCGCAATGGCTGCGAAGGAGGTCGCGGACGGTACGGACATTCCGGTGGTTTTTGCCTACGCCGGGATCGAGAACTCCGACCTCGTTGCCAGTGTTCGTGAGCCGGGCGGCAACACAACGGGAGTTCGCTTCCCCGGCCCGGAGCAGATCGGCAAGCGACTCGAGCTCATCCACAGCATCGCGCCGCACGTGAAGAGGATCTGGATCGGTTATCACCGGGAGTACCCGAACACCGCTCCCGCGCTGGCGATCCTACGGCCGCTGGCACGGGCGCTCGGACTGGAGCTCGTCGAGGTCCCGGTGTCGACGCTGGACGAGCTCGAGGCGGATCTCGTCGAGCGCGGACAGAGTGGTGATCCGGGAATGGACGCGATGCTGATCATGCCCGACGGCTACAATCACTCCCCCAGAGGGTGGGCCCTCATCCGGGACTTCGCGAACCAGCATGATCTGCCGCTTGCCGGCAGCTTCCTGTACACGGTCGAGGAGGGTGCGGTGGTCGGTAACGCCAATGACCTCTACGATGTCGGACGGGACGCAGCGCCGCTGGTGGCTAAGATCTTCAGTGGCATCCCGGCGGGGACTATTCCTGTCGTGACTCCGGAGCAGGACCTGTACATCAACGTCAGGCGCACGCAGGAGCTCGGGCTGCAGGTGCCTGAGGGTTTGCTGCGCCAGGCAAAGGTGATCATCCGCTGAGCCGGCCGCAGAATCGATTGCGGTGCGAGGGAGGGAGATGACCTTCTCATCGGCCAGGTTCACTCGGGGCCGGAACCTCGCGCAGCTCTTCATGATCGCGTTCTTCGTCTGGAGCGTGGTGATCCTGGTTCTGGCCAGTAGTCTGCAGCTGGCGGCATACGTTCAGAGCGAGCGGAGGGCGATCGACACCAACCAGCTCCTGATCGCCGAGGGTGCGAGCAGTGCCGTCGCCGGTTTCATCCAGGAGAAGACCCGGGTTCTGACCACGGCTGCTTGGCTGACGAACCCCGATACGACAACCCCGAGGGAATGGCGTCTGGTCCTCCAAGAGCTTCTGGGCCTCGAGCCCGCATTTCGCCGGCTCGAGGTTCGGGAGGTCGACGGCCGGCCGGTCGCGGGGGTGGCTCGCTACTCGCCCACGCATGCGGACCGATCCGAGATCGTCGAGGTTCCCGAGCTGCTTGCACGGACGTGTCGAGTTGCTACCGGCGCGGTCATCAGCGACGTCTACATCGACCCGGCGACCAGCGAGCCGCTGGTAAGTCTCTGTGCGCCGGTGGTGAACCCGTTGAGGGAGCTCCGCGGCACCCTGACCGCCGAGGTCAACCTGAAGTTCATGTGGGATCTGGTCGACCGCCTCAAGGTGGGCCGGACAGGCTACGCCTACGTCGTCGACCAGACGGGAGACCTGCTCGCCTTCGGTGACACCGCCCGGGTGCTCAAGGGCGAGAACGTTGCTCGTCTACCCCCGGTGGCCGAGTTCGTCGGGGGGACGGCCGGAAAGGGGCCGAAGCGGGCGCGGATCTACAAAGGAATGACCGGATCGGTCGTCGTCGGCATCTGTGTCCCCCTCGAAACGCCATCCTGGGCGATCGTCACCGAGCTTCCGTGGGCGGAGGCGTTCCGCGACGTGATCAGGACCGCCGTCGCCTCGCTTGTCATTATTGGGGTGATGGCGTTGGTGGCTGTGCTGGTGGGCAAGACGATCTCGCGCAGTCTGACGGAGGCCCTCGTCGGCCTCAAGGAGACGGCGACCCGAATCGCGCAGGGGGAACGGAGCCTGCAGGCGGTGGTCGATGGTCCGGACGAGGTCGCGCAGCTGTCGGCGGCCTTCAACAGCATGTCGTCCCAGCTCCGGCAGAGCCTCGAGGCGCTCGAAGCGCGCTGCACCGAGATCGCGGCCGCCCGGGACGCCCTCGAAACCAGCGAGGAGCGGCTGCGGCTCGCCCAGGACGGCGTCAGCGACGGGATCTGGGATTGGGATCTTCAGACGGATCAGCTTCACCTGAGCCCCGCGTGGTATCGGATGCTGGGCTACGACGACGGAGCGTTCCCCGCCAGCTGGTCAAGCTGGATATCTCGCCTTCATCCCGACGACCGAGCGAGCACCGAAGAGGAGCTGCTCGCAGCCGTCGCGTCGGATCGGGCATTCGGCGTTGAGTACCGGATGCGGTCCGCGGATGGCAGGTGGCACTGGATCCTTTGTCGCGGCAAGGCGGTCACCCGCGACTCGGAGGGGAACCCTCTCCGATTGGCCGGGTCCCATTCCGACATTACCGAGCGCAAGCTGGCGGAAGCCCAGCGGTCCGAGCTCGAGAAACGGTTCAGGCAGGCCCAGAGGATGGAGGCCGTCGCGCTTCTTGCCGGCGGCATGGCCCATGACTTCAACAACCTGCTGTCGGTGATCCTGGGCCGTGCCGAGATGGCGCTCGTACGGTTGACGCCCGAAGATCCGTCGTACTCGGACTTCAGCGAGATCATCGCGGTCGGCGAGCGCAGCGCGAATCTCACCCGTCAGCTTCTCGCCTTCGCACGCAAGCAGACCATCGCCCCGAGGGCGCTCGACCTCAACGAGACCGTTCCCCGCATTCTCAAGCTGTTGCGGCGCGTGACCGGTGAGAACATCGACGTCGTCTGGCAGCCGGGCGATGCACTGTGGCTCGTGACCATGGACCCGGCCCAGGTCGACCAGGTGTTGGCGAATCTTCTCGTCAACGCCCGGGACGCCATCTCGGATGTCGGCACTGTGACCGTCGAGACCCGGAATGTGACCCTCGATGAGGCGTTCTGCGCGACCCACCACGGTTTCGAGCCGGGCGAGTACGTGGTGCTGGCGGTCAGTGACACGGGCTGCGGAATGGACCGGGAGACACTGTCCAAGATCTTCACACCGTTCTTCACGACCAAGGAGGTGGGGAAGGGGACCGGGCTCGGGCTGGCGACGGTCTACGGGATCGTGACCCAGAACCACGGTTTCATCGACGTCGACAGTGAGCCGGGGAACGGCAGCTCGTTGCGGATCTATATCCCCCGGCTGACAGGGGAGACGTTCGCACCCGTCGAGCCCGACGACCGCGGGGCCATTCCGATGGGAAGCGAAACCGTGTTGCTGGTCGAAGATGACGAGGCGTTGCTCGATGTCGCCACCGCCATGCTCGAGGAGCTCGGGTACACGGTGGTGGCGGCCAATGGTCCGGCCGAGGCGCTGGTCCGGGCGAGGACCTACCATGGCCCCATCCACCTTGCCGTCAGCGATGTGATCATGCCCAAGATGAACGGGCGCGAGCTCGCACGACGGCTCCTCACCATCCACCCGGACATGAAGCTTCTCCTCATCTCGGGCTATGCCGCAGACGTTGTCGCTCGTCAGGGCGTCCTCGAGGAGGGTCTTCACTTTCTTCAAAAACCCTTCACGCTCAGGGACCTGGCTGTGAAGCTGCGAACCGTCCTGAACGACCCGTCGTGAGCATTCGGTCGCCGTGGACCCTCGTTCGCCGCCGGTGGCCGCAGCAGCTCGCCCGTGAATGATGCGGGTCAGCCCGGTGAAGCGCTTTCCAGCTGCTTGAGCCGCGCCGTGGCGTCCCGGTTGCCCGGATCCGTCTGCAGCACCTTGAGATACGCCGCCAGGGCGGCGTCCCGACGCCCCGCCATCAGCTCGAGGTCACCCAGGATCATGTTCGCGGAGCTCGATGTCGGGTCGATCGCGAGCGCCAGATCGAGCGCCCGCCGTGCACCTTCGAAATCGCTCATGAGGGTCAGGTACCTGCCCCGATTGGCCAGCATCAGGACATAGGTTGAGCGGACCTTCGATCGGGCCACCGGGGTCAGCCTCTCGGGGTGTTTGAGAAACACGTCCAAATGGAGCGGCGGCAAGGGCTCGACCGCCTCCGGACTTCGGGTAGAGAGCCTCAGTGTAAGGCCGTGCGGTACCCAGGACAAGCCGTCGCCGATGCCCGGTTCGGTGGGCAGCGTGAGATGGGCGTCGCGGTTCGGCAGCGTCGTTCTCAACATGGCATCGAGCATGGCGTCGAAGCGCCTCGTCAGCTCGTCGGGATCGTGCGGCCGGCCGTGCTCCCAGTCGTCCAGCTTGACCAGGAACGCGTCGGCCTGGGGCCGTACCGCGGCCATGAGCCCCGGGTGGGCGGCCGGGAGATACTCTCCCGTGTACCACGAACGTCGGCAGAGGTTGATGTCCACCACTGCCGCGTCCGGCCGAAAATCCTCGACGTGGTGGAGGTAGAGCCATGGTGCGTAGAGCTGCCACTCCAGGGTGAGGAGCACGCCCTGTGGTCCGACGCCCCCGAGGGCGTCCTCGACGAAGTGCTTCGCCACCAGATCGTGACTTCGGTCGCACGATCGCCAGTGGAGTGCCGCGCCGACCGCTGGCATTACCAGTCCCAGCACAGCCGCGGCAATCGTCGTCCTGCGGCCCGTTTCGACCATCCAGATCAGGGCAGCGCCGAGCGGCAGCACTGCTGCCAGAAACGTGGTCAGAACATAGGCCTCGCCGTCCTCAGCGATCTCGTAGTTGACGGCATATGCGACGCCGACGAGCACCACCAGCGAAGCCAGCCACAAGACGGCCCGGTCCCGCCGCCACAGCCACACCAGTCCGACAGCCACGATCACCATCGCCAGGGGGTTGAGCTCGACCAGAGCGGAGCGCGCGAGGTCGGCGAGGTTTCGGCTCGCCTGCTCGAAGCTTCCGGCGAACAGGTTGACCTGGTACTGACGCGCAGAAACGTGCCACCAGAAGTGGTCGAGGCTCGACGGGTTCCCCCAGTTGAGGACCGGGTGCCGGGACGCCGCCAGAGGGAGGTAGGCATAGGAAAGCAGACCGGCGAACGCCCCTCCGGCGGCTGGCGCAAGCCGCCGCGGTGCGAGGGCCCTCCACCCTCCCGAGGCTGTAACGAACGCGATCAGGCCGGGTACGGCAAGGAGCACCGTGACGTGGTGGACACCGAGGCCGAGACCGACGAGGAGTCCCACTCCCCAAGGAATCGGTGCCTGCGCGCCCCCTCGTCGCCAGCGGAGGAGCAGCCACATCGATGCTGCGACCAGAGCCAGGTTGAGGCTGTAGACCTCGGCCACGGTGGCGTAGCTCCACAAGGTGGACGAGAAGGCGAAGGTCAGGCCGGCTCCCACCTGCGCCACCCTCAGCGCAAGGCGTGACCGCCCGTCGGCGGGGCCCTCACGACGACGCGACCAGGACGCCAGCTCACCAACGGCCAGCGCCACCAAGGCCGCGGTGACAGCCGCAAAGATGGCGGACATCGCGGCCAGCCGGAACGCGACGCTGCCAACCGGGATGAGGCTGAAGAGGTGGCCGACCATCGTGTAGAGAGGAAAGCCGGGCGGGTGAGCGACCCCGAGAGACGCACAGGCGAGGATCAGCTCGCCGCTGTCGACCAGGGTCACGGTGCGGGCACAGGTCAGCAGGTACACCGCCGACGAGACCACGAGCACGACTCCGGCCGGCCACCAGGGGGGCGCCACCGGGGCGTCGGCGTTCGCGATCGAGTCGCCCACACGCGTCTTCACGACTGCAACCTACCGGGTGTGGACGGTCGCTGCAAGCGCTCGGCGGGGTCAGAGAGTGGCGATCAGGGGCGAGGGCAGAGTTTGGGACAGAGGCAGCGATAGGGGCAGCAGCAGCGATCAGGGGCGGGCACTGCGGCCAGAGACTGGGGCAGCGATCGCGGGGCAGGGGCAGTGATCCGAAATGAGGGCGTCGCGAATCGTCGCTAGTCCCGATCGTCGCTGCGCCGATTCCCGTCGGTGATCACTGCGGCTGTTCGCTGTCACCGGTCGTCCGATCCGTTGTTCTGGGTATCGTCGACCTTCGCGAGGGCGTCCCGGGCCTCGTCCGCGAGCTCGGTCGGAACAAGGAACACCCATGCTCCATCGGCTGGCTCATAGGTCATCAAAGGCTGGGAGTCCCGCAACGGACCGAGCTGATCTGCTTCGAGGACCACATGTGGGATCCAGGCCGCATCCAACAGTGACCGGAGGGTGAAGATCTCGACCCGGTTGGTGGTCTCGAGAACGGGTTCGAAGTCGAGTGGCGCCGGAGTCCTGCCCCCGGTCCAAACGGAGGGCCCCCCCGCGTCGTCATCGACCTCGTCCGAGTCGAGTGAGTCGACGAGGTCTTCTCCGCAGGTTGGGCACACGGTTACGCCGTCGACAAACTCGGCGTGGAACCCAGTCAGCTGATAGTCCCGGCAGCTCTTGTTGCGGCAGAACATTCTCGGAACCCTCCAACCCGACGATCTGACTCTCATTGTCCCACTCCTCAGGGTCCAGCTGGCCCGGGCTGTTCACCAGACTTCTGTTGCAGTCGGCGATGCACAGCACTCAGCGGCGTCTTCTCACCTCGGCGTGCTCGACGTACTGTCAAGTACGCCTCCGCGCGCCTCGGATCGAAAACACCACTGTGTACTGCACCTCGCCAACCTCACGACGAATCCCGGTGAATAGTCCGGGCCACATGGTGATCGGGATGGCAGCGCTGGCAAGGTGAGCCCGCCACGTGTTTGGGCCATCGGCGGAAGCAGCCGCGTCTTCATGTGCGCGAGACGGCCCGACCGTGCCCGTTCGCCGGGCCGTAGATGGGATTCTGAGACAATCTGTTATGTTGGAGTTGGACATAAAGTCTCATCACATTCTTGTTCGTGTTGGGGATCGTTTCGAAAGGAACGCTGATGGCACGAGTCAAAGGTGCGGACATCATCGGGCTTCGTAAGGTCTTCGCCGAGCGGGGCTGCCAGATCGAGGACGAGTTCAAAGCCAAGCTCAATCCAGAGCAGCAGGAGATGTACACCCGTCTGCTGCCGTCGATGTGGGTCCCCGTCGAGGACTGGCTCGGGCTGTTGACCGTCGCCACCAAAACCCTGTTCCCGAACGAGCGCCAACCCTGGGTGAGCCTCGGGAGGTCCCTGGCGGAGAAGAGCTACGGAAGCGTCTACCGGGTCTTCCTGCGAGTTCCGACCGTGAAGGTGGTCATTTCCCGCGCTGCCGCCATCTGGAACACCTACTACGACACGGGGCAGGTCCGTGCAACATCGACCGGGCCGAAGCTCATCGAGCTGGTGGTCGAGGACTTTCCCGAGCTGCCCTTCGAGTTCAGGGAGGCGGCCCGGGGTCACGTCCTCGTTCTCCTGGAGCTGACCGGGGCCCAGCCAGTCGCGGTCCGCCCGGACTACGCCAATCCCAGCTCCTGGCGCTGGGAGATCGAGTGGCGCTGACCCGAGCTCTCGTTGATCCCTGTTGTGCTCAAACGACGGAGCACGGCAACGTTGGGGTACAGGAGGTTGCGAGATGACTGCGCGGGGCGAGCAGTCCGCACGACAGCGTCTGGAACCGGAGCTGCTCCATAACATCTTCGAGTTGAGCCCGATGGCGATCGTCGTCGTCGATCGGAACGGTCACATCTTCGCGGCGAACCCACAGGCCGAACGGACGCTGGGGATTGAACGCAACCGCATCACGAAGCTCTCGTACGATGATCCTGAGTGGGTCATCAGGGACCTCGACGGAAACCGTCTGGCCGCGGACGATCTCCCCTTTGAACGGGTCAAACGCAGCCTCGCACCGGTGGCGGATGCTCGTCACACGATCGAGCTCAAGGACGGGACCCGGGCGTACCTGAAGATCAACGCCGCCCCCCTGACGACGCCCGACGGAGTCTTCGACGGAGTTGTTGCTGTCATCGAGGATGTGACCCGGGCTGTCACGATCGACCGTGCCCTCGCCGAAAGCGAGGCCATGCTGAGGAGCGTCTTCAGGGCTGCGCCGGTTGGGATCGGGGTCGTGAAAGACAGGACGCTCGTTTGGACCAATCAACGGATCCACGAAATGACCGGGTACTCCGAGGAAGCCCTGCGAGGCAAGAGCGCGCGCATCCTGTATCCGTCGGACGAAGAGTTTGAATACGTGGGTCGCGAGAAGTACAAGTATATCAGTCAGTTTGGAACAGGGACGGTCGAGACTCAGTGGCTCCGAAGCGACGGTCGCGTGATCGACGTGATCCTGAGCTCGACCCCCATCGATCTCGACGATCTTGGCAAGGGCGTCACCTTCTCGGCCTTGGATATCACCGAAAGGAAGCTGCTCGAAGAACGGCTCAGGCATTCCCAGAAGATGGAGGCGGTCGGGCAGCTCGCAGGGGGGATTGCCCACGACTTCAACAACCAGCTGTCCGGAATCATGGGCTTCGCCGATCTGCTGCGCGCCAAGGTTGGGCACGATCCGACCCTGACCCGCTATGCGAACAACATTCTCGTCGGCGCCCAGCGGGCCACGGATCTCACGGCTCAGCTGCTTGCGTTTTCGAGGAAGGGGAAGGTCCTCGCGGTTCCTGTGGATGTCCACCGGATCGTGTTCGAAGTGGTCTCATTGCTCAAGCACAGCATCGGTAAGAACATCCGAATCCGGCAGGTCCTGAACGCGGAGCCGTCGACCACCAGCGGGGCCCCATCGCAGATTCAGAGCGCGATTTTGAACCTCGCGATCAACGCGCGGGACGCGATGCCGGATGGAGGGGAGCTCACGATCGCGACCGACCTCGTATCCGTCGACGAGTCGTGGTCCGAACGTCTTGTTGTCGCAGTTCCTGTGGGCACCTATGTGAGGATCGACGTCAGCGACACCGGTGTCGGTATTCCCGCCGAGATCATGGATCGGATCTTCGAGCCCTTTTTCACGACGAAGGATGAAGCCAAGGGGACAGGCCTGGGGCTGGCCGCCGTGTACGGCACCTTGAAGAACCACGGCGGCGGTCTCGCCGTGGAGTCGCGGACGGGTGAAGGGACCACCTTCTCGTTGCTGTTGCCGGTGCACCTTGAGGATGCCAGCGACACGGACGCCTCGGGGGTTTCCGCCGAGCTGAGGGCATCGCTCCGGATCGACGATTCCAGGCATGTCCTGGTGGTCGACGACGAGGCGAACGTCGGTCGGATGGTCGCCGAAATGCTGGCGACCATCGGCTACCGCGCGACGGTCTGTTTCGACGGCGAGGAGGCCGTGGGACTCTACCGCCGTTCAGGAGCTGAGATCGACGTCGTCCTGCTCGATCTCGTCATGCCGAACATGGACGGGAAGGCGGTCTACCGTGCGCTCAAGGAGCTCGATCCTCAGGTCCGGGTCGTCGTGTCGTCCGGCAACGCGATCGACGGCGGAGCTCAGGAGCTGCTGTCCGAGGGTGCGAAGGATTTCATCCAGAAACCGTACAGAATCGCGGATCTCGAGGCCATTCTCGCCGCGTTGTTTCGTGAGTCGGAACCGTTCGCGTGGGATCGTCGCGAGGTCGAAGGAACCTCGTAAACGAGCTAATTGAAGTCGATGTAGCCGAAGATCGCGCTCGAAATCCCGGTCCCGATCACCAGCCGTCAGTTCCTCGCGCCCTCAATGTCGGGCGCGACCACGACCGTTGGCACACCTCCGGCCTCATCGGCAAAGACGACCTCGACCTGCGTGAACCGGCCGGGGCCCCACTGGTCCTCGAGCAGCAACCATGATTGAACGAAGTCGGCGACCCGGCGCCGGCACAGCTCGCGCACGAGCTCGATATGGTCGCGGTCGCCGGCCCACTCGGTCAACCTCGGAGTGAGACTACGTTCGAGCTCCGCCATCTGCTCGTCGGCGTCGAAGCGCAACCAGCCGGACTCGGAGCGCTTCTCCATGCGATCGGTGTGGATGGCCGGCGGCACGGTGGGTCGGATGGGTGGTGCCCGGACGACGCAGGTGCCGTCGGCGACGGCGAGGTGCCACGGCTCGTCGAGCCGGAGGTGGTAGCGATAGGTGACCGGTACTCGGATCTCGCTGGCCGTGGCGCCCAGTGGCACCAGGTCGAAGAACACGCGCCGGTCGTCGGTGCGGGAGATGGTCTCGACCGCTTCGAAGGCGGCCAGCTCGAGCTTGGCGCCGCCGTCCGGGACGAGGCGCGGGAGGGCCGCGCGGAAGGTCGTGGTGATGGTTCCGGTGGCGAAGCGCGCGGCGACCTCGGCGGCGCCGTCGGCGGCGGCGTGGACGGCGTTGACGGCGGCCCGTCCGCCCTCGCGGGCGGTGTCGCGAATCGCCCGGACCGCGAGCACCGCCAGCCCGGCGAGCGCGAGGATGACGACCGGCCAGCGCAGGGCACGCAGCAGCATCGGCCACGTGCTGTCACCGCCCGAGCCGTTCTCGCGATCAACCACCGTCCGTCTCCGTCCAGTAGCGCTGAGTGGAAATCGCGTGCAGCGTCGCTGACTCGTATCGGCCCGAGCTCCAGCCTCTGCGCAGACCCGCGATGCGGGCGAGCATCGCCGGGGCATGGCCGAGGAGGCTGACGGTCGAAGGTCCGGTCGCGAGCAGCCGGACCGGCACACGGCGGATCGCCAGGTTGTATTTGAGGGCCACGTAGAGAAGCTCGACATCGCCCGCAAAGCCATCGTCGACAATCAGCGGGAACAGCGCGTCAGCGACGTCGCCCCGGAACGCCTTGAGGCCGACCTGCGTGTCGAAGAGCTCGCCGGTGACAAGAATCCGGACGAAGAACGAGAACACCCGGCTGCTGACCCGGCGGACCTTCGGTCGGCGGTTTTGAAGGTTGGACTCGGTGAGCGTCCGGTCGCCGACCGCAATGTGGAAACCGAGCCGACCGACGAGGTCTGCGAGGTAGGGGATCGCCTCCAGATCGTAGGGCAGGTCGGCGTCGGTGAAGATGCGGCAGCGTCCTTGAGCGGCGGCCATCCCGGCCCTGAGGGCGGCGTACTTGCCCCGGTTGCGATCGAAGCGAATGGTGGTGATCCGGCAATCGGTCCGACGGTCAAGGATCTCCGACGTCCGGTCGGTCGAGCCGTCGTCGACGACCACGACCTCAGCGTCGAGGCCGGCGGCATCGATGAAGCCGGCGATCCGATCGAGGCTGGCGCCGATGAAGGTCTCACCGTTGAAGACCGGCAGCACCAGCGAGATCGCCGGTGGCGCGGGCATCGGGTGGATGCCGGCTTCGATACCGGTCACGATCGGAGCTCCATCGATCTCACGCTACCCGAGCCGACGGCGGTGCCGCAAGTGGAGGAAACACTGGAGTGCAGCAGCACGAGCCCGGACTATTCATTGAGGTTTCGTCGCGAGGGCGACGAGGGTGGGGTCTCCTGGCTCGTTTCCGTCCCAAAACGACGCTTTTCGGCAATGATGGCGTCAACCTGCGGGTTTCCTTGTGCGGCGTACGATAGTACGCCTCCGCATCAACCCTTGGTTTCCTCAACCTTGCTCGAAAACAGATCGATTCTGGATCGGGAACGACGCTGTTCCCACCAGAGTTTCTGGATGGGAACCAGCCCATGTTCCGCGGTCGCTGACACCGGGCGTGGAAGCCCCAATGCGGTTGGGAACATGTCCGGGCTACTGAATCTCGATGAGCTCGACGTCGAACACGAGCATCCCCTGGGGACGACCGGGTTGACCCTTGTAGGCGAGCTCCTCGGGGATCCACAGCCGTCGTTTCTCGCCGGTCACCATGAGCTGGAGGCCTTCGGTCCAACCGGGGATGACCCTGTTGAGCGGGAAGGATGCCGGCTCGCCGCGGGTGACCGAGGAGTCGAACATCGTGCCATCGGTCGTCCACCCTGTGTAGTGGACTGTCACATTGCTCGTCGCGCTCGGGTGCTCGGTTCCGGTGCCGGGCGTGAGCACCTTGCTGGCGAGACCGGAGTCCGTGACCTCGGCATCTTCCGGGGGCGCGGCCACGTCGGCCGGGGCCTTGGGAGGCTCGACCTGGTCGGTGATCTCGAGGAGCTCGACGTCAAACACGAGCATGCCCTGGGGTGCGCCGGCCTGACCCTTGTAGGCGAGCTTCTCGGGGATCCAGAAGCGGCGTTTCTCACCGGTGACCATGAGCTGGAGGCCTTCAGTCCAACCGGGGATCACGCGGTTGAGGGGAAAGGTCGCCGGCTGGCCGCGGGAGACCGAGGAGTCGAACATCTTTCCGTCGGTGGTCCAGCCGGTGTAGTGAACGGTGACCTGGTCCCATGCGTCGGGGTGGGCGCTGCCGGTGCCGGGCGTGAGCACCTTGCTGGCGAGACCGGAGTCCGTGACCTCGGCATCTTCGGGGGGGGCGGCCACGTCGGCCGGGGCCGCCGGCGGATGCGTGATCTCGAGGAGCTCGACGTCGAAAACGAGCGTTCCCTGGGGTGCGCCGGGGCGGCCCTTGTAGGCGAGGTCCTCGGGGATCCAAAAGCGGCGCTTCTCGCCGACGACCATGAGCTGGAGGCCCTCGGTCCAGCCCGGGATCACGCGGTTGAGCGGGAAGGTTGCCGGCTGACCGCGGGAGACGGACGAGTCGAACATGTTGCCGTCGGTGGTCCAGCCGGTGTAGTGAACCGTGACCGAGTCCTCCGCAGTCGGATGCTCACTGCCGGTGCCTTCGACGAGGACCTTGGAGGCGAGACCGGAGTCGGTGACCTTGGCGTCCTCGGGTGGCGCAGCGACGTCGGGCGGCGGGTCGACGGCCATCGCGAAAGCCAGAGTTGGGAGACAGATTGCGGCCACAACAACGAGAGTGAGGTTCCTTTTCATGGGCGCGACGGTACCGCGGACCGCGCCGTGGATGCAACCCTCTCGTCTCCGGCGGTATCTGAGGGTCGTGAACGGACAACAACGAGCTCGAACGAAGCAAAGGAGTCAGGTATGAGACGAACGATGGTTGTGACCGCAGTCCTGGTGATGGCGGCCGCGATGGCCGGCGCCGCCGAGCTCAGCGAGACCTTCGACCAGACCTACTCCCTGGCCGCGACCGGCAGGGTGAGTCTCGAGAACATCAACGGCGACGTGACCATCGAGGTCTGGGACCGGGCCGAGGTCAGGGTTTACGCGATCAAGCGTGCGAGCTCGCAGGAACGTCTCGACAAGCTCCGGATCGACGTCGACGTGTCGGGCGACCGCCTGGCCGTGGACACCGACTACCCGAGCTCCCGAGACCTCGGCTTCGCCGATCACCATGGACACTCCGAGGTCGAGTACACCCTGACGGTACCGCGGTCGATCACCATCGACGAGGTCGAGCTGGTCAACGGCGATCTGGTCGTGGACGGGGTCCTGGGTGGAGTCGAGGCTGACACCGTCAACGGCTCGGTGGTCGTCAGAAACGCGGCCGGCGAGCTCGAAATCGAAACCGTGAACGGGAGGATCGAGGCCGAGCTCGGTCCCGATGCTGTGGACGAGGTCAGCATGTCCTCGGTCAACGGCGCGATCGACGTCTTCATCTCGGGTTCGGCCGAGATTCGCGCCGAGACCGTCAACGGCTCGATCCGCAACGACCTCGGGATCGAGGTCCACAAGGGCAAGTACGTGGGCTCGTCCATGCGCGGCTCCGTCGGCGGAGGCGGTCCGATCATCGACCTCGACACCGTCAACGGCGCGATCACGGTGAGCTCACGCTGATCTCCGCGAACCAACCGGGGAACCCCGCGAACCGGTCGGTCGTTCTCTTCGTATTGGAAGGTACGGAGGATCCGACATGACCCGACACGCCCTCATGCTGGCGGCGAGCCTCGCGCTCGTCGCCGGTTTCGTGGCCGCCGACCCCATCACCGACGACCGATCCGAGTCTCCGGTGGCAGGTTTCATCTGGGGCACCGTCGAGACCAGGAGCGGGGACGCCTACACCGGAACACTGCGCTGGGACGATGAAGAGTCATTCTGGGATGACCACTTCAACGCCTCCAAAGCCGAGCTTCCGTATGCGAAGCTCGCTGAGAAGCGCAAGCCCGACGATGACGCCACGTGGTGGCAGCGGATGGTCAAGACCATCGGCGACGATCTCGGTCTGCACCGGATTGGCCGGGTTGTGACGGTCCGCTTCGGTGATCTGGCGGGCCTGCGGACGAGCCGAGGCGACGACGTCGTGCTCATCCTGCGCGACGGGACCGAGCTCGAGGTGGACGACTCGTCGAACGACCTGGGCTCGCCGGTCATCGTCGAGGATCCGGACGTCGGGCTTGTCGAGGTCCCGTGGCGGCAGGTTGCCAAGGTCACCTTCGGGCCGACTCCGGACCTCGCCCGTTCCGGCGTT
>Ga0316576_10000437_pt1 | contig 19400 bp, 16 predicted proteins | sample S0NA_FD_203075 | JGI IMG/M metagenome (GOLD analysis project Ga0316576, IMG submission 203075) | Rhizosphere microbial communities from salt marsh grasses in Alabama, United States - S0-2_050615r3r5 | ecosystem: Host-associated > Plants > Roots > Rhizosphere | place: USA: Alabama | collected... | reverse complement strand
ACCGCGGGCTCGTGCCCGTGCTTCATCCGCGTCATGCGGCGCTTCACGACCTCGAGCACGAGCATCGGGTCGGGTTCGCTCGTCGGCATCTCGAGGTAGATGAGGGCGAAGGCGTTGCCCAGTTCGTCCGACATCGAGGTGCTCAGGGGCTTGAGGTTGACCGGCACCATGAAGGTGGTGGACGCGCAGTGGGCGCCGTGGGATCTCAGGTACTGCTCCAGCGACCCGGCGAGGCAGCTGACGAGCACGTCGTTGATCGTGGCGCCATTGGCTTTCGCCACCGAGCGAACATCGGCCAGCGGGAGAGGCGCAGCCCAGGCCACCCCCTTGGACGTGGTCGGCTCGCCGGTCCAGATGGTGCTGTCGTTGCGGGTGCCGAGCACCAGCTTGCGGGCGGTGTCGAGGTCGGACGGAGCCGAGGCGAGCACCTTGACCACCCCGCCCCCGGGCAGCACCGCCTGCATCTGCTGCTGGATCGAGTGCAGCGCACCCTCGGCCGCGTGGGCGCCCTCGGTGAGGAACCCGTGGCCGGTGCCGACGGGGTTGAGCACGGATGCCCTGGCCAGGCGCGCGGCCTCACGTGCGGCCGCGGGTACGCGACCGGCGAGGGACAGGGCGGTCTGACCGACGGTCGCAGCGATGCCGCCGAACGTGCGTGGCGTCTCGGGCAGCCGGTGCTCGGCGGCCTGCTCCACCGGGGCCCGGCCGGGGGGCCGTCGGGCGGCATGCGTGGTCACGCCCGGCCCGGCCACAGGGCCGCCGTCGGGACCGTCGAACAGGCTCATGGCGAGCTCGACCATGCGCACCCCGTCGGCGATGGCGTGGTGGGACCGGGTCACCACGGCGCTGCCACCCAGGTAGCGGTCGACCCACAGCGTGTACCAGAGCGGCTTGCTGCGGTCGAGCATGATCGTTCGGTGCTCCGCGATGAGGCGCTGCAGGGCACGAGGGTCGTCGGGGTCGTCCAAGGTCACGACCGTCGCGTGGTTCTCGAGGTCGTAGTCGGGGTCCTCCTCCCACCACCACGACCCGTCCGCGTCGTGCACCGCCCTGCTGCGGAAGACCGGGTACCGGCCGGCGAAGCGCTCGCCCATGACGACCCGCACGGCGTCCCAGTCGAGTGGCTCGGAGGTCCACATGACCGAGTCGACGACCATCAGGTTGTTCGGCCGGTCCATCTCCAGCCAGAACTGGTCCTGGACGCCCAGGCGACGACGCTCTCCCATGCTGACCCCTCGTCCTCAGCGCCGTTCCAGCAGGAACGGCGCGGCGATCGGCACCTTCGCGACGATGTCGAAGCTCAACCCGAGCAGCAGACCGTCCTCGAGTGGTCGCACCTCGTCGGTCACCCCCCGCCACGGCCACGGTGCGCCGGGCTCGTAGGTGAGCACGACGGCCGGTCGAGAGTCGACGCGCGACCGTCCCAGCCGGGCCGTCATCGCCAGTGACGGCACCACCCGGCCATCGCTCTCGCGAAGGTTGTGCCCGGCGAGCGTGGTCGGCTCGGAGGGCGAGGGCGGCGCGAACTCCTTGCCCCACCACCCGGGCATCCCGGTCGCGGCGAGGAGGAGCGGGGCGGGACGGCGCACCCACCAGGGCCCGAGCGCGGTGGCGTGGTGGGTGCCGACGAGCTGGTCGAGCAGCGGCTCCGCAGCGGCGCTGAACAGCTGGGTGATGATGCGCAGGGACCACGACCGGTAGCGGCGCCCGGTGGTCGCGGTCGACGTCACACGTCTCACGGTACCGCCGCCGTCGACGCTGGTAGGAATCACGTCGTGGATCTGTACCGCCGCACCGCCCTGGTGACCGGAGCGTCGTCCGGCATCGGTGCCGCTACTGCCCGGCTGATGTCGAGCCGTGGGGCCGTCGTCGTCCTCGTGGCTCGTCGTGAGGATCGCCTACGTGACGTCGCCGCCTCGCTGCCGGGGCCGGCTCACGTCGCGCCGTGCGACGTCGGTGACCCCGAGGCCGTGACGCGGATGGCAGCGCGGGTGGTCGACGTGGCAGGGGTGCCGGACGTCCTGGTCAACAACGCCGGCGCCGGCCGATGGCTCTGGATCGAGGAGACCTCGCCCGAGGAGTTCCTCGCCCAGGTCGCGGTGCCGCTGCACGCGGCGTTCTTCGTGACCCGGGCGTTCGTCGAGCCGATGCTGGAGCGCCGGCGCGGCTGGGTGGTGACGGTGAACTCGCCGATCTCGCAGTTGGCCTGGCCGGGTGCGCTGGGGTACGGCGTGGCCCGCTGGGGCCTGCGCGGGTTCGACGAGTGCCTGGCGCGCGACCTGCGTGGCACGGGGATCGGCGTCAGTGCGGTCGTTGCCGGGCACACCGACAGCGAGTACTTCGACGCCAATCCCGGTGCGCTGGACCGCCTGCCGTGGGTGGACCGCTACGTCCCCCGCCTGACGTCGCTCGACGTGGGCCGGATGGTCGTGCGGGCCGTCGAGCAGGAGCGGCGGCACCTCACCGCGCCGTGGCCGATCCGGGCAGCCAACGTCTCGGCGCGGCTGTGGCCCGGTCTCGTCGCCCGGGTGACGTCGGCGACAGGGGCACGGCGCGAGGGGCGGTCGAAGGATCCGCGTCACCACAGCTGGACGAGGACGAAGCCGACCACGGCGAACCCGCCGACATAGCCGAGCATCGGCAGCACCGTGCGGGAGATGACCGTGCCCTCCTTGCCGAGCTGCCCCGTCACGCCGGCCACGGCGACGACGTTCGCGACGCACACCATGTTGCCCGCGTTGGCCCCACCCACCTGCTGTGCCAGCACGACGCTCTGCTGGGCCCCGATCTGCGCCGCCACGTCCGACTGCAGCTGGGCGAACATGAGGTGGCTGAAGGTCGCGCTCCCGGACACGAAGGACCCCAACGCCCCGACGACCGGTGCGACGAGCGGCCAGAGAACACCGAGAGCGGCTGCGCCGGCGGTCGCCAGCTCGACCGGCATGGCATCGAGCCCTGCGGCGTTGCCCGAGGAGTTGAGGAAGACGCGGACGAGCGGGACCGACGTCGCCAGCGTGATTCCGGTGCCGACGACGGCGGTCCCCGTCCGTCCCGTCGCGCGACGCAGCGCCTCACCCGGCACCCGCTGCAGCAGCACGGTGGCGGCTGCGACGACGAGGAAGATCGCCCCGGGCGAGTACAGCGGCTGCCACGACGCCGTGAGACCCGTGCCGAGGATGTCCACGGCGTCCAGGCTCACCGACTGCAGCCACTCCTGCAGCGGACCCACGAGCCGGGTGAGCAGGAGCAGCCCCACGAGCAGCAGGTACGGCGCCCACACCTGCCAGACGGGCATCGTCCGCTCCCGCGGCGTCGACGTCTGTGCCGGGTGGTCGTCGAGGTAGCCGTACTTGACCGTCCAGGTGCGGCGAGGGACCAGGAACCCGCGTCGAACAGCCAGCACCATGAGGACGAGCCCGGTGATCCCGCCCAGGATCGCGCCGAACTCGACCCCGCCCAGGAGCCACGTCCAGCCGAAGGCCGGCACGGAGTACGCCAGCGCCGCGAACACCGTCAGCGGCAGGGCCTCCCGGGCCGCCCCCGGAGTCCTGACCCGGGCGAACACGCGGGTGAGCAGGAGCAGCAGGCTGACGGGGATGAGAAGCCCCACCAGGATGTCGACACCAGCGGCGGTGAGAGCCACCTCGAGCAGCGTCTGCTGGGTCTCCTCCGCGGTCGGGTCCAGCCCCAGGCCCTGCCCGATGCCGACGATCATCGGCGTGCCGACCGCTCCGAACGTCACCGCGCTGGAGTCGCCGACAAGGGCGAGCGCAGCCGCCCCGAGCGGCGGGAAGCCGAGGGCGACCAGGAGCGGTGCCGCGACCGGCGCGGGGGTGCCGAAGCCGGCGGCGCCCTCGATGAATGAGACGAACAGCCACGCGATCAGCAGCACCTGCACCCGCGAGTCGTGCGACACGCGCTGGAACTCCACGCGGATCGCGTCGAGCCCGCCGCTCGCCCGCATGACCTCCAGCAGCGCCAGGGCCCCGACGACGATGAAGAGCACGCCACCACCGATGACCAGCCCCTCGACGACGGCGGCGCTCACCGTGCGACCCGGCACCTGCCAGACGGTAAGGGTCAGGACGACGGTGACCACTAGTGCCAGCGGCATAGCGCGGGAGGCCGGCATGCGCAGCCCGACGAGCAGCACGGCCACCGACAGCACCGGCATCAGCGCGGTCAGCCACTGCAGCATCGACACGAGTCGAACTCCTGGCTCGGCAGCAGAGGGCTCGACGATCCTCCCACCAGGGTGGCACCGGGGGTGCCCAACTGTGCGGATCGGTCGACCTCGACAGCGGTGCGGGTAGCGTGCACGGCGTGACCCCGGGGGTGGACTCGGCAGCCCAGGAGCCTCGGCCGGTGCTCGTCATCCACGGCATCGCCACGCGTGACAAGGACGCCTACCTGGCGGATGTCGCCGCGCTCGACGCCGCGCTCGGCGAGGGTGTCCGGCTGGTCCCCGTGTACTGGGGCGACATGGGTGCGGCGACCCAGCCACTCGACACGATCCTGCCGTACATGTCGTGGTCGGCTCGTGACGGGCGCGCACCGCGGGAAGGGTCGGCCGAGGTGCGTGCAGCCCTGGCCCAGCGTGACCTGGGCGGGCTGCTGGACTCGGTCTCTGCCGGCTGGCGGCGGCGCAGCGGGGAGTCGCGTCGGCGCATCCTCGGCTCGATCTACGGCCTGGTCCGCACGCAGTACCAGCGTGCGTCGGGTGAGCTGACCGGTGACCTGATCCTGTACCAGCGCCATCAGGCGGCGCTGCACGCTCGCATCTGGGAGACAGTGATGGAGCACGCGCCGGGCTACGGCCTGGCCGACCGTCCCCTGGACGTGATCAGCCACAGCCTCGGCGGGGCGATGGTGTTCGACCTGGCGGTAGCCGGCTTCCCCACGATGCACGTGAACCAGCTCATGTCGTGCGCCAGCCAGATCTCGTACTTCCACGTGATCGGCTGCTCACCGCAGCGGCTCGACCCGAACGGGTCCGGGGCTCCGGTGACGTTGCCCGCGACCATCCGAGGCTGGACGAACTTCTTCGTGCCCCTCGACCCGTGGGCATTCCTGGCCGCGCCGATGTTCACGCTCGCCGACGGCTCGGACCCGGTCGACGTGGAGGTGTACGGGGCCGACCGCGGTGACCGCGTGCTGACCCACGCCGCCTCGTACTACTGGACCCACCCGGTGTTCATCGCGACCGCTCGCGCGCGCCTCGGCCTGGCCTGACCCCCGTCACCACGGCTCGCCGTCACCGGCGTGGCGGCTGCGAGCGGCTGCCGGCTCCACCGATGAGGTTGCCGAAGCGGTGCAGCGTGCGACTCACCGCCTGCTCGCGCACGTACCAGCGCATCTCCAGCCGCCCGCTGGTCACCACGGGCTCGTCGACGACGTCCACCTCTGCTGCGGCAGCCGAGGTGCGCAGGGGCTCCGATGCGGGTCCGAGGTGTCGGACCCGGCCGAACCGCATGCCCTGGAGCCGGGCAACGAACGACTCGTCGTCCTCGACGGTCCCGCCCGCCCGGGGGAGCAGGTCGGCTCGCGCCGCGGAGACGTCCGGGGTGACGCCGGCCGTCCTTGCCGCGGCGAGGGTGCGCTCGGCCTCTGCCGGGCTGCCCATCTCACCGACCCGGACGACGACGTGCGGGCGAGGCCGGTACCTCAGCGTGTTCTCCTCGCAGAACAGCCCCGTCGGGTCGTGGCCGATCCCGTAGTGACGGTGCCACCAGAAGGCGTCGTCGGCGGTGCCGGCCGAGGAGGCGGCATCGGTGTCCTCCCAGGTGCCCAGCTGGATGACGTAGTCGGGCCCGCCGGCCTTCGCGCCGGGGCCGATCGACGAGCGCTTCCATCCCCCAAAGGGCTGGCGCCGCACGATCGCCCCGGTGATGTGTCGGTTCACGTAGGCGTTGCCGACCTGCACCCGCTCCAGCCACTCCGCCACCTCGTCCGGGTCGAGCGAGTGGATCCCACCGGTGAGGCCGTAGGGCGTCCCGTTCTGCAGCCGGATCGCCTCGTCGAGATCGGCGGCCCGCATGAGGCCGAGCACCGGTCCGAAGTACTCGGTCTGGTGGAACGGCGACCCCTCCCTGACGCCCGTCTTGATGCCCGGGCTCCACAGCGCGCCGGAATCGTCGAGCGACCGGGGCTGCAGCAGCCACGTCTCACCCGGGGCCAGGCTCGTCAGCGCGTCGAGCAGCTTGCCGGCGGCGGGGACGATCGTCGGCCCCATCGTGACACCCGGCTCGGTGGGCCAGCCGAGGCGAAGGCTGCGAGCGGCGTCGACGACCTTGTCGAGAAACCGGGTGTCGTCGGCGAGGTCCCCGACGAGGATCCCCAGGCTGGCTGCCGAGCACTTCTGCCCGGAGTGCCCGAAGGCCGAGCGCACGAGGTCCGCGGCGGCGAGGTCGATGTCGGCCTGGGGGGTGATCACCAGGGCGTTCTTGCCGCTCGTCTCGGCGAACAGACGCAGGTCCGGCTGCCACGTGCGGAACAGGGTGGCCGTCTCCCACGCGCCCGTGAGGATGACGGCGTCCGCGGAGGTCACCAGACGGCGGCCGGTGTCGTCGTCCGGGGTGCGGACCAGCTGCAACACCTCGGGCGGAACTCCCGCTGCCCAGCACGCCTCGGCGACGATCTCGGCGCATCGAGGCGTCTCAAGGCTGGGCTTGAACACGACCGTGTTGCCGGCTGCGAGGGCCGCGAGCACTCCTCCGGCAGGGATCGCGACGGGGAAGTTCCAGGGCGGCACCACGGCGACGACGCCGAACGGCGTGAAGCGCGCGCCCTGGGTGCGTTCGAGCTCGTCGATCTCCTCCGCTCGCTCGCCGTACCAGCGCGCGAAGTCGATGGCCTCACTGATCTCGGGGTCTGCCTCGGCGAAGGTCTTGCGGCCCTCGTGGCTCATGGCCACGAGGAGGTCTCCGCGACGGGCAGCGAGCTCGTCGGCCACGCGCCACAGCAGGTCCCGGCGCTCCCGCGCGCTGCGGGCAGCCCACCGGGGCTGGGCGGCACGGGCACGTCGGTAGGCCTCGTCCACCTGTGCCGGCTCCGTCGTCAGCGGAGCCTGCACCGGTGCCGGGTCGCGCTGGCGGAGGCTTCTCAGCCACTCCTGCGTCGCGGGCAGCGACGGGTCGGTGTCCGGCTCGTTCTCGAAGTGGTCGGGCGGAACCGGGACGGGTCCGGCGAAGCGCCGAGGAGTCGTGTCGACCTCGTCCCGGCGGGCCACGGCGTCGGCGAACCGGCGCGCCTGGCGGGTGAACTCGTCCGACTCGGGCTGCAGGGTCCAGAGGTGACGGAGGAAGTTGTGCGGGGAGGTGTTCTCCTCCAGGCGGCGGAAGAGGTAGCTGATCGCGATGTCGAAGTCCTTGCGGGAGACCACGGGCGTGTACAGGCGGAGCCCGCCGGCGTCGGTCCGCACCGCGCGAGCCTGAGCAGGCGCGATGCCGTGCAGCATCTCCATCTCCACCCGGTCGCTCACCCCTCGTCGACGGGCCAGCAGATGGGCCCACGCCATGTCGAACAGGTTGTGGCTGGCCACGCCGACCCGCAGGCCGCGCAGGTGGTCCGGGTCGAGCACCCAGTCGACGCACCGCTTGTAGGTGGCGTCCACCTCCTCCTTGCTGGTGAACGGGGCCTGGTGCCAGTGGTGCAGGGCGGCGTCGACCTTCTCCATGGCGAGGTTCGCGCCCTTCACGAGCCGCACCTTGATCGTGCCACCGCCGCGGTCGCGCCGCGCTGCCGCCCAGGAGCTCAGCCTCTGCAGGGCGCCGTAGGAGTCGGGGAGGTAGCACTGCAGCACGATGCCGGCATCGAGGTGGCGCAGCTCGGGCTCGTCGAGGACGTGCATGAACGCCTGCAGCGTCAGCTCGAGGTCGCGGTACTCCTCCATGTCGAGGTTCACGAAGGTGACCGGTTCGCTGGCGGCTGCGCCACGCATCAGCGACCGCAGCCGGTCCTGGACGCGGTCGAGGGTCTCGTCGAACGACCAGAGGTCGAGCTGGGCGGCGATGGAGGAGAGCTTGACCGACACGTAGTCGACCGAGGGGTCCGCCACGAGCTCGAGAGTGCGGTCGAACCGGTTCTGGGCCTCTGCGTCGCCGAGCACCATCTCGCCCAGGAGGTTCACGTTGAGCTCGAACCTCTCGCGACGTTGACGAGCAAGGTGTGCCGAACGCCGACGAGGCTCGGCGTCGACGACGAGGTGGCCGACCAGCTGGCGCAGCCGACGCCGCGCCATGGGCATGACGACGCTCGGCAGGGTCGGCGCCAGCTGCGCCCCGGCTCTCAGCAGGCCGCGGTCGACGGGCGCCAGGAACTGCGGGAGGGGCTTGCCGGAGACGAGCGCGTGTAGCTCCCGGGCGGCAGCCGCGTCGTCCCGGTGGCGGGCCACGCGGTCGACGAACTGCATCGTGAAGTCGATGCCGTCGGGGTCGTCGATGATGCCCTGGAGGCGCCGGACGGTGCGTCGCTCGGACCACCGCTGGTCGTCGCGGGCCCGTCTCAGCCAGTCCGCGGCCAGGTCGATCGCGGCCTGGGTGAGGCCATCGGTCGTGAAGGACGCGCTGCGCAGATCAGACGTGGTGACCACGCCCTCCACTGTGGCGTCCGGCCGCACCCGGTGTCCAGGTCCTTGATCCCGATCATCGACGACGGTCGACGGAGTCTCGCCGACGTCGTCCTGGAAGGCGGTCGCCGCGTGTGCGGACGAGACCGTGGCCGGTGCTGGGAGCGTAGGCGCCTGACCTGCGTGCGCGCTATTCTCGTTACCAGAGCGTCATGTTCTGTTCGACAGGAGGCAACCATGCTGCACGACCTGGAAGACCTGCCGCTGGACTCGGCGCTGGCCTTTCGTGCAGCACGCGCACGGCTCGTGGACGAGTTCGGCACGCTGGTCGGGGCCGAGTCCGTCGAGGCCGTGCTCCGGGCCAGCTGGGACCACATCGACGCGGGTGCCCGGATCAAGCACCACGTGCCGCTGCTGGCCGAACGCTTCGCCAGAGGTCAGCTGTGGGCCCTGGCCCGGATGAACGGTCACCACGAGGGAGTTCCGGCCGTCCTCTTCCTCGACACCCACGACAGCGGGCGAGCGAAGATGGCCAAAGGGTTTCTCGTGCAGAGTCTCGGTGGCGACGTGCTGGCGTTCTCGGCGGGCGTCGACCCGGAGGTGGACGTGGTGCCCGCGGTGCTCGAGGCCATGCACGAGGTGGGCGTCTCGTTGGAGCAGTCGTTCCCGAAGCCCTACACCGCCGAGATGCTCCAGGCGGCCGACCTCGTCGTCAGCTTCGGGGAGGGCGAGGTCATCGCGTCGGCCAACGGGGCTGCGCACGAGCACTGGGACGTGGCCGACCCCCGCGGGGCCGACCTGGACGTGGTGCGCAGCATCCGCGACGACATCGACCGCCGAGTGCGGGAGCTGGCAGGGCGTCTTCCGCACCGCCAGCCTGTGACCGGCTGACAGCGCTCTCAGGCGAGGTCCATGCGCGCATGGACGTGTCCGGCCACCACCGCGTGCATGCCGGGATCGTCCAGCTGGGCCATCACCCTCTCGACGACGGCGTGTCGTGCGTCGTTGCCGGTGAGCCCCTCGTCCGTGACCTGGCCGACGATGTCCTCGATGAGTTCCGCGAGCTCCATCGACGTCGCGTGGCCGCCGGTGACGGTCGCGTCGTCGTCGGACGACTGCATGTGCGTGGTCATGTTGCCACCCCCTCGCGTCCCCGCCTCAGCGGGCGGCACCCACGTGGGTGCTCGCCTGTCAGTCTCGTCCGCGGGATCGCCGCCGACAAGGGTCTGCCGACGTGACGGTGGACCCTGGCGGTCGGACGGGTACCGCGCCGATGCTGCGGACATGCGTGCCTGGCAGGTCGTGCGCCCGGGGCCGATGGCGAGTCGTCCGCTCGTCCTGGGGGAGCGAGCCGATCCGCGGCCGCTGGCGGACGAGCTGCTCGTGCGGGTTCGCGCCTGCGGGGTGTGCCGGACGGACCTGCACGTCACGGAGGGCGACCTGCCCGTCCGCCGGCCCAGCGTGGTACCCGGGCACGAGGTCGTGGGCGAGGTGGTCGACGTCGGCGCCGAGGTCGACGGGTTCGCCGCGGGTGACCGGGTGGGTGTGGCCTGGCTGCGGCACACCTGCGGTGTGTGCCGGTACTGCCTTCGCGGCGCGGAGAACCTGTGCCCCGACTCGCGCTACACCGGGTGGACGGACGACGGCGGGTACGCGGAGCTGACCACGGTTCCCGCCGACTTCGCCTACCGGCTGCCCGACGGGTACAGCGACGTCGAGCTGGCGCCGCTTCTGTGCGCGGGGATCATCGGGTTCCGCGCGCTCCGCCGTGCCTCGCTGCCGCCGGGTGGTCGGCTCGGCATCTACGGGTTCGGCGGGTCGGCGCACCTCGCTGCACAGGTCGCGATGGCTGAGGGGGCAACCGTGCACGTCATGACGCGAGCCGTCGCGGCGCAGCGGCTGGCCCTCCACCTCGGCGTGGCATCGGCAGGAGCGGCCGACGCCCGTCCGCCCGAGCCTCTCGACGCGGCCATCCTGTTCGCTCCCGTGGGGTGGCTGGTGCCGGTGGCTCTCGAGGCTCTCGACCGCGGGGGAGTGCTGTCGATCGCGGGCATCCACCTCTCCGACGTCCCGTCGCTCGGCTACGAGCGGCACCTCTTCTACGAGCGGGAGGTGCGCTCGGTCACGTCGAACACGCGTCAGGACGGCCGCGACTTCCTGGCGTTCGCGGCAGGTCACCACCTGCGGGTCCAGACCCAGCCCTACGGCATGGACGAGGCCGACGCAGCCCTCGCCGACCTGGCTGCGGACAGAATCAACGGCGCCGGCGTGCTGGTGGTGTGAGCAGCACATGAGCGGTCCGTCCGACAGTGGGGAGGGATTGGCGTCCCCTAGCCCTTGCCAAGTGGTTACTCGTCAGTAACACTGGTGGGTAACAAGGCCGCGGCGCCGCCTCTTTGGCGTTCGCGCAGTCACGACTCCCAAGGAGAGACGATGCCCAGCAGTACCCGTCAGGCGGAGATCGAGGCCCGCAAGGTCGCCGAGTCCGGCCGTCAGACCGAGTGGCACCTGCCGTCCTTCGGCAAGGAGCTCTACCTCGGTGACTTCAGGCTCGATCTGATCGCACCGTTCCCGACCGAGTCGCCGGAGGTCGCGGCCACGACCGAGGCGTTCGTGGCCAAGGTGCGTCACCTCGTCGAGACCGAGTGGCGTGAGGCCGGCGCGGAGATCGAGAAGACCGGGGTCATCCCCGAGTACCTCATGAAGGGTCTGGCCGACCTCGGCGCGTTCGGCATGAAGATCCCGGAGGAGTACGGCGGCCTCGGGCTGTCCCAGGTGGCCTACAACAAGGCCCTCATGCTGATCACCCAGGTGCACGGATCGCTCGGCGCGCTGCTGTCCGCCCACCAGTCGATCGGTGTCCCGCAGCCGGTGAAGCTCTTTGGCACCGAGGAGCAGAAGAAGAAGTTCCTGCCCCGCTGCGCCAGGGGTGCGGTGACGGCGTTCCTGCTGACCGAGCCCGGCTTCGGCTCCGACCCCGCCCGCATGAAGTCCACGGCCGTCCCGACCGAGGACGGCAAGGGCTACACGCTCAACGGCGTCAAGCTGTGGACGACCAACGGTGTCATCGCCGAGCTCGTCGTGATCATGGCCCGCGTCCCGAAGTCGGACGGGCACCGCGGCGGCATCTCGGCATTCGTCGTGGAGATGGACAGCCCGGGCATCACGGTGGAGCGCCGCAACGCCTTCATGGGCCTGCGCGGGATCGAGAACGGCGTGACCCGGTTCGACAACGTCTACGTCCCGGCCGAGAACCTCATCGGCAAGGAGGGTCACGGGCTGCGCATCTCGCTCACCACGCTGAATGCGGGACGGCTAGCCATCCCGGCCATGTCTGCCGGCTCGGCCAAGTGGGCCACCAAGATCGCCCGTGAGTGGGCAGGCGTACGCCACTCCTTCGGGCGTCCGGTCGGCAAGCAGGGCGCCGTCGCCGAGAAGCTGTCCTTCATGGCGGCGACGTCGTTCGCGCTCGACGCGATGCAGGAGATCACGGCGCTGATGAACGACGAGGGCCGCAACGACATCCGCATCGAGTCGGCGATCGCCAAGCTCTACGCCACGGAGATGTCCTACCGGGTGCTCGACGAGCTCGTGCAGGTGCGTGGTGGCCGCGGCTACGAGACCGCCGAGTCGCTCAAGGCGCGTGGTGAGCGGGCGGTGCCTGCGGAGCAGGCTCTGCGCGACTCGCGCATCAACCGGATCTTCGAGGGCTCGACCGAGGTCATGCGGCTGCTGCTGGCCCGCGAGGCCACTGACCAGCACCTGACGGTGGCCGGGGACATCATCGACCCCGAGGCCGACCTGCAGGCCAAGGGCAAGGCTGCGGTGCGCGCGGCCGGCTTCTACTCGACGTGGCTGCCCAAGCTCGCCGTCGGCAAGGGCAACACCCCGGGCGCGTACTCGGAGTACGGCCAGCTGGCCAAGCACCTGCGCTTCATCGACCGCAGCTCACGCAAGCTCGCCCGGTCGACGTTCTACGGCATGTCGATCTGGCAGGGTCGCCTGGAGTACCAGCAGGCCTTCCTGGGCCGCATCGTCGACGTCGGCGCCGAGCTGTTCGCCATGTCGGCGGCCATCATGAAGGCCGAGCAGATCCGCAGCACCGAGGGCGGCGCCAAGGGGGCCGAGGCCGTCGAGCTGGCCGACCTGTTCTGCCGCCAGGCGGAGCTGCGGGTCGACGCGCTGTTCAAGGCGCTGTGGCGCAACACCGACCGACGCGACATGAAGGCCAGCGAGGGGCTGCTGGAGGGCAAGTACACCTGGCTGGACGAGGGGATCGTCGACCTCACCGAGGGCACAGGGCCGTGGATCTCAGACGAGAGCTTCGGGCCGACCCAGGTCGAGGACGTCCGCCGCGACCCCTACGCCAGCGTCTGACGGTCGCCGCGTCGCTGACGCACGCCTCGAGGGGCCTGGGCACCGCGCCCGGGCCCCTCGAGCGTGTGTGGGGCGGCTCGTGTGGCCGTGCCTGCGTAGGCTTGCCTCGTGTGAGCCCGCGTCCTCTCGCCGAGCTGGTCGAACCGGGCTGGGCCCGTGCCCTGGCACCTGTGGCGGACCAGGTGGCGGCGATGGGGGAGTTCCTTCGAGCCGAGATGGCGGCCGGGCGTGGCTACCTGCCCGCCGGGGCGAACGTCCTGCGTGCCTTCACCCAACCGCTGGACGACGTCCGGGTGCTCGTGGTCGGGCAGGACCCGTACCCCACGCCCGGGCACCCCGTGGGGCTCAGCTTCTCGGTGGGCCCGGACGTCCGTCCGCTGCCGCGGAGCCTGCAGAACATCCTGCGCGAGTACAGCGATGACCTCGGCCTCCCGAGCCCGTCGTCCGGTGACCTGACCCCCTGGGCCGAGCATGGCGTCCTGCTGCTCAACAGGGTGCTCACCGTGCAGCCCGGCAAGCCGGCCTCGCACCGGGGCAAGGGCTGGGAGGTGGTGACCGACGCGGCGATCGCGGCCTTGGTGGCCCGCGACCAGCCGCTCGTGGCCATCTTGTGGGGGCGGGACGCCCAGAGCCTGCGACCTGCGCTGGTCGACGTCCCGACGATCGCGAGCGCACACCCCAGCCCGATGTCGGCCGACCGCGGGTTCTTCGGCTCCCGTCCCTTCAGCCGGGCGAACGCCTTTCTGGACGAGCTGGGCGAAGGCCCGGTCGACTGGCGCCTGCCGTAGCTGCTCCCGGCGACCCCGCCTCGCGATGACCCCGCCGCGCGATGATCGTGGAGAAGTGGTACGTGGTCCGGGGCCAACCTGCCCCTTCTCCACGATCATTCGGGAGGTGGGGCGTCCCGGAGAGGTGGGGCGTCCGCGGGGGGTGGGGTGTCCCGGAGAGGTGGGGCGTCCCCGGGAGGTGGGCCGGCAGCTGCCGGGACGGGGGCGGGCGCGTTGCGCGCTCGGATGTCGTTGCGCACCTGGACGATCGTCGCGGTCAGCGGCGCGCCGAGGATGAGCCCGGAGAAGCCGGCAGCGATCCCGCCGATGGTCGTCGCGATGATCACCAGCATCGGGTGAAGGCCGAGGGACTGTCCGATGACGCGCGCCTCCACCAGCGGCTCGAGCACGTTCTGGGTGGCCAGCACGACGACCAGCATGATCAGGGCCGTCGTGACGCCTCCGCTGGCGAGGCCGAGGACGACGGCCAACGCGCCGGCGAGCACCGCGCCGAGATAGGGAACGAACCCGCCGACGAAGGTGAGCACCGCGATGGCCGGCACCAGCGGGATCTGCAGAACCGCCGCGCCGGCGCCGATCACGATGGCGTCGAAGAGCGCGACGACCGCGCGCCCGGTGAAGTAGCGACGGACGACTGAGACCGCCGACCTCGAGACCGACACCACCTCCGCCGCCTGGCCTGCGTCGAGGTTGCCGGCCGCCCACCCTGGCAGCCGCGGTGCGTCGCGCATGAGGAAGTAGAGGAAGACCAGGCCGAAGAACAGACCGATGACCAGCGCCGCCGCGCTGGACGCGGCACTCGCGGCGGACGAGACCAGGCCCCCACCACCGCTGGACACCAGCGACGTGACGGCATCGCGTGCCTGCTGGAGGAGCCCCTCGTCGATCCCGACGCCGGCCAGCCACGCCTGAAGGTCGGCGAAGGCGGTGCTGAACGCTACGGACAGCACGTCCGCCTGGTCGATGACTGCCCGCGTGATCAGTGCGACGATGCCGACGAGTCCACCGATGATGATGAGGATCGCCAGGAGGGCGCCGATGCCGCGAGGGATGCGCCATCGCTCGAACACGTCGACCAGGGGGACGAACACCGCGGCCGCGACCGCGCTGAAGATCACCGGGATCGCGATGGCACTGAAGGTGGACACCCCCAGCACCACCACCGCACCCAGGCCGAGCACCCCGAGCGTGAGCCAGGACGCGATGCCGATGCGGGCGAGCCACGGGGGCACGGGCAGAGACGACATCGGCGCAGCATCCCACGAGCGAGAGGTCAGCGGCCGAACGTCTCCAGCAGGGCATCGGTGTTGTCGTGCAGGCGCTCCGGCGGCACCCGGTACCACGCGCCGCCCACGATGAGGTGGTCGACCAGACCGGAGACGTCGGCCAGGCGGTCGCGCACCTCGTCCGCCGTGCCGGCGACGGCGTACCTGTCCAGCACGTCGTCGTCGACGGCATCGGCCAGCGCGTCGGGGTCACCCCCGCTGTCGGCGAACACACGGGCGAAGTCCTCGGTGAGGTGTGCCTCCCCGTTCGCGGCCAGCACCGGCGCGTAGCTGGGGGTCGTGCCGTAGAACCCCACCTGAGCCTTCGCCTCGCGCCGCGCCACGTCGCGGTCGTCGGCGATGCAGGCGATCACGCCCTGCGCGAGGGTGAAGGACTCCCGCGACCGTCCTGCGGCACTCAACGCCTCGTCGATGCGCGGGCGGACGTGGTCGCGCAGGTAGCGCAGGGACGTGAAGGGGTGGCCCAGCATCCCGTCCGCGTGCGTGGCGGCCGCCCGCGTCATCAGGGGCCCGACGGCGGCGACGAAGACCCGTGGCAGCGGACGGTGCTCGGCGTGCCCGAGCCCGTTGAGCCCGGGCCTGACCACTCGGTAGATCTCGCCCCGAAACGGTGCCCGCTGCCCCCGCTCCATGTTCCACACCGTGCGCATGGCCTGCACGTACTCCGACATGCGCGCCGCCGGCGCGTCGAAATCAGCCGAGTAGCGGTCGCGCACGATGGGCCGCACCTGGCTCCCGAGTCCCACGACGAACCGCTCGCCGGAGAGCTCGTCGAGGTCCCAGGCGGCCATCGCCGTCACGGTGGGCGAGCGCGGGAAGGCCAGCGTGACGTTGGTCCCCACGTCGATGTGCTGCGTGGCCTGGATGAGCACGGTGGCCGCGACGAGCGAGTCGTGGTCGGTCTCCGACACCCACACCGCGTCGAAGCCTCGCGACTCCGCGGCCCGGCCGCGCTCGGCCAGTCCCTCGTAGGGACCGCCCACCGCGACGCCGAGCGTCGCCGGGCTCACCCCTCGTCCACGACCGGGTGCGGGAACTCGGCGGCCCGTCGCTGGAACGACAGGATGCGCGGGTTGATGACGACACCCTCCTGGATCTCGATGGCCCGGGCGATGGTCTCCGACCTCTCCCACGCGTCCGGTCCCGTAAGCACGGGCCGCACGAAGGGGATGAGCGCCTCCGACACCTCCCAGGTGGCCGAGTTCCACAGGTAGGAGGGGCTGTGGTCCACCCCGTAGTAGTGGACGTCGTGGCCGACGACGACCATCGGGTCGGTGAACGGCGTCGGTCGTGCGAACTCGAACCCCATGCCCTCGTCGCAGGACACGTCCACGATGAGACTGCCAGGGCGGAACTCGGCCAGCTCGTCGGCGGTGACGAACATCAGGGGGTTGTCGGTGTCCTGCAAGATGCAGTTGACCACGATGTCGTGCTCGGCCAGGAACTCATGGGTGGGCTCGTTGCCCGCGCGCCGGTGGGTGACGGTGCGGCTCGGGTCCGCGCGGGTGCGCTCGATGTGGCCCAGGACGACCGACGGCATGGGCGCGGGCACCGCGGTCACCTCGCGCTTGGTGAGGGCGACCACGTCGTGCACGCCGAGGGACTGCAGCGCCGTGATGGCGCCCCGCGCGGTGTTGCCGTAGCCGAGGACGACGGCGGTGAGGCGGCGGCCGTAGACGCCGGACGTGCCCATCAGCGTCATGGCGTGAAGCACGGACGCGTAGCCGGCGATCTCGTTGTTGCGGTGGAAGACGTGGACTCCCTGGGTGCCGCTGCTGTCCCAGTGGTGCATGGCCTCCCAGGCGATCAGCGTGAGCCGCTTGTCGATGGCGAGCTGGGTCAGCTCGGCGTCCTGCACGCAGTGCGGCCACCCCCACAGGACCTGGCCGTCCCGCAGCGTGGCGACGTCGGGCAGGGTTGGCTTGGGCATCAGCACCACGTCGCTGTCGGCGATCAGCCGGTCTCGGTCGACGACCTGGGCCACCTGGGGAGCCAGCTCGTCGTCGGACACGCCGAAGTCGGCGCCGTAGCCGGACTCGACCAGCATGCACGACCTGAGGTCGGCGTCGACACGGTCGAAGTGGCGAGGATGGATGGGCAGGCGCTTCTCGTTCTCCTTGCCCGACGTGCCGAGGATCCCCAGGGTCAGCAGGTCGTCCATGCGTCGTCACCCTAGCCGCTGACCCGCCTTGCTCCCGAGGCGCGTGGCGTCGCGCACACCCCGGGAGCGACCGCTACCGTCGGGGACGTTCCCTCACGGAGGAGGTCGGCATGGGCTGGGTCTGGACGATCGTGGGTGCTCTCCTCGCGGGCGTGGTCATCGGTCCTCTCGCGCGGCTGGTTCTGCCGGGCAAGCAGGACATCAGCGTGATCATGACGATCGTGGTGGGCGCGGTCGGCGCACTCCTCGGCGGTGTCATCTACGAGGCCCTCGGCGGCGGCGAGACGAGTGGCATCGACTGGATCCGTCTGCTCGTCCAGGTCGCGACCGCAGCCGTGCTGGTCGTCGTGTACGTCGCGCTGACCGGCCGCAAGAGCAGCACCTGACCCGGCTCGGCCCCGGTGCGAGCGACGCACGTCAGGACGGCGGCGTATCCGGCCGTCCGACGAGCGCTCGGACGGCATCCTCGACCGATGTGGAGCCGTTGACGAGCTCCAGCGTCATGCCTGCCGTCCCCGGCCTGTGCAGGAGGGCCGTGACGACCGCTGCGACGTCGTCACGGGTCACCTCTCCTCGCCCGACGTGCTCGCCCAGGGTCACCAGCCCGGTCGCCGGGTCGTCGACGAGCCGGCCCGGGCGCAGCACCGTCCACTCGAGGCCGTCCCGACGGCGGAGGTCGTCCTCGGCGGCCGTCTTCGCCCGCAGATAGGCGGCGAAGACGTCGTCCGTGCCGGCAGGCACGGCTCCCTCGCGCACCTGGTCGGTGCCGATCGCGCTGATCTGCACGAACCGACGGACCCCCACGCGCTCGGCCGCGTCCGCCATCAGCACCGAGGCGGCCCGGTCCACGGTGTCCTTGCGCGGTCTGCCGCTGCCCGGACCTGCGCCGGCCGCGAACACCACGGCGTCGGCGCCGGTGATGGCCGAGGCGACGTCGTCGACGTCGGCGCGCTCGAGGTCGAGGAGCACGCCCCGGGCACCGTCCTGCTCGACGTCGGTCAGGTGCTGGGGCTGGCGGACGATGGCCGTCACCGTGTCGCCGCCCGCGGTCATGATTCGGGTCAACCGTCGGGCGATCTGTCCGTGGCCTCCTGCGACAGCGATCTCCACGAGCAATGACGCTAGTGACGCGTGGCGAGTCGCGCACCCCGTGGACGGGGCTACCGGCCGGTGAACCTCGCCTCGCGACGCTCCACGAAGCTGGCGACGCCTTCGGCGGCGTCCTCGCTCGCCATGAGACCGGGCAGCAGGTCGCGGATGTGCAACGCGGCAGCCTCGGGCCCGTCGGCCACCGCGCACCGCGCATTGGCCAGCGTGGCCTGGACGGCGAGCGGCGCCTGGCTCGCGATGAGCTGGGCGAGCTCGCGGGCGCGCTCGGCCTGCGTCCCCGCCGGTACGACCTCCTGGACCAGACCGATGCGCAGGGCCTCGTCGGCCCCGAACTCGGCGCCAGTGAGCATCATCTTCATCGCGTTGCCCCAGCCGAGCTGGTCGGGGGCCCGGAACGTCGCGCCACCGAACGGCATGATGCCTCGTGCCACCTCCATCTGGCGGAAGCGCACGTCGTCGCCACAGACGACGACATCGGTGGCCAGCGCCAGCTCGATGGACAGGGTGAAGGCGATGCCTCCGACCGCCATCACGACGGGTTTCGGTACGCGTTCACGCCACACCCCGAACGGGTCGAACGCATGCCTGCCGGCCAGAGCCTGCGGGCCGTGCTCGGCGACGGCGGGTCCGACCTCGTCGAGCGCCAGCCCGGCGGAGAAGTGGCGGCCGTGGTGGAACAGCACGCCCACCCACAGGTCGTCGTCGGTGCCCAGCCGTTCATAGGCGGCGCCCAGCTCGTCGATCGTGGCGAGGTCGAACGCGTTGTAGACCGTCGGCCGGTTGATCCCCATGAGCAGCACGTGCCCGTCCTGCTCGACCGTCACCCGTGGCTCCTGCCGGCCTGCCTCCACGGTGTCGACGGTACTGCCCTGCCGCCGGCTCAGGCAGGTGGGGTCGGCCCCTTCTCGTCCGCCTCTGTCGCGGCGTCGGCTCGCAGCCGACCCGCTCGCCGAGCGGCGTCCATGAGCACCGCGGCGATCTGCGCATTGACGGATCGGAACTCGTCGGCTGCCCAGGCCTCGTAGGTGTCGTAGAGCTCGTGGGGGATCCGCAGGACGTAGGTCTTGCGCGGCTGTGCCATACCGGGCCCGCCTATCGGCTGAGCGTCCCGA
>Ga0316576_10000436_pt1 | contig 19411 bp, 15 predicted proteins | sample S0NA_FD_203075 | JGI IMG/M metagenome (GOLD analysis project Ga0316576, IMG submission 203075) | Rhizosphere microbial communities from salt marsh grasses in Alabama, United States - S0-2_050615r3r5 | ecosystem: Host-associated > Plants > Roots > Rhizosphere | place: USA: Alabama | collected... | reverse complement strand
GGGGTAGGCCTCGGCGTGGATGTAGGAGATCTCCTTGAGCTTCAGGGCGCCCTCCATGGCGATGGGGTACTGCTCGCCGCGGCCGAGGAACAGACAGTGGCTCTTTTCGACGAAGCGCTCCGCCAGCTCGGCGATTTGCCCGTCGATGCCGAGCACCGCTTCCAGCTGCGCCGAGAGGCCGCGCAGCAGGCCCACGACGCGGGCCTCCTCGGCGGGCTCCATACCGCGGGTGCGGGCCAGACTGATGGTGAGTAGCAGCAGGGCGACCAACTGGGTGGTAAAGGCCTTGGTCGAGGCAACGCCGATCTCGGGGCCGGCATGGGTCAGCAGCACCAGGTCGGACTCCCGCACCAGCGAGCTCTCCGGCACGTTGCAGATGGCCAGGGTCTTCGCGTAGCCGCTCTCCTTGGCGATACGCAGCGCGGCCAGGGTGTCGGCGGTCTCGCCGGATTGGGAGATGGTGACGAAGAGCGCGTCCTCGGGCACGACGTGCTTGCGATAGCGGTACTCGCTCGCCACCTCCACGCGGCACGGGATGCCCGCCAGGGCCTCGATCCAGTACTTGGCCACGAGCCCCGCGTGGTAACTGGTGCCGCAGGCGACGATGGTGACGGCCCGGGCCGTGGCGAGTACGGCCTCGGCCTCCAGCCCGAAGGCCTCCGGCAGCACCCGCTCGGCGCCGATGCGCCCCTCCAGGGTGTCGGCGATGGCGCGCGGCTGCTCGAAGATCTCCTTTTGCATGAAGTGCCGGTAGGTACCGCGCTCGGCGGAGCTCGCGGCCACGGAGGACTCGCGCACCGGGCGCTGCACCACGTCGCCGGTACGGTCCCAGATCGTGACGCCGTCGAGCCGCAGCTCGGCGAGGTCGCCCTCCTCCAGGAACATGAAGCGGTTGGTCACCGGCAGCAGGGCAAAGACGTCGGAGGCGATGAAGTGCTCCTGGAAGCCGACGCCGATCACCAGCGGGCTGCCCTGACGCGCGGCCACCAGCCGGGTCGGGTCCTGCGCATCGATGACGCCGAGGGCGTAGGCACCCTCGAGCCGGCCGATGGTGCGCCGCACCGCCTCGGTCAGCGAGTGGCCGGCCGCGAGCTCGTCGTAGATGGCATGGACGACGACCTCGGTGTCGGTCTGGGACGTGAATTCGTGCCCCGCCGCGATCTGCTCGGCACGCAGCACGGCGTGGTTCTCGATGATGCCGTTGTGGACGATGGCGCAGCGCTCGCCGGACAGGTGCGGATGGGCATTGTCGGTGGATGGCTCGCCGTGTGTAGCCCAGCGGGTATGGGCGATGCCGATGGTGCCGTCCAGCGGCTCCGCCGCGACGGCGTCCACGAGCTTGGCGACCTTGCCCAGGGTGCGGAGCCGGCGGATGCCCCCGTCTGGGCTCAGCAGGGCAAGGCCGGCGGAGTCGTAACCGCGGTATTCGAGCCGCTTCAGGCCCTCCAGCAGGATGGCTGCAACGGGCCGCTGGGCGATGGCGCCGACGATGCCGCACATAAGGTCGCTCCGGTCTCGTGAGGGGCTAGGGGCTAGGTGTTCGAGGCCAGAGCCGAGTCCCCTAGCCGCAAGTCCCTAGCTACCTCTTGGTGGGTCGATTCCAGCCCTCGATCGTCACCTGCCTGCCGCGCGCCAGGGTGAGCTGCTCCGCGGGTGCGTCGCTGACGATGACCGAGCCGGCACCGATGGTGGCACCGGCGCCGATGGTCACTGGCGCCACCAGTGCGGCGTTGGAGCCGATGAAGGCGCCGTCGCCGATGATGGTGCGGTGCTTGTTGGCGCCGTCGTAGTTGCAGGTGATGGTGCCGGCACCGACGTTGACGCCGCTACCGATCTCCGCATCGCCGATGTAGGTGAGGTGGTTGACCTTGCTGCCCTCGGCGACCTGCGATTTCTTGATCTCGACGAAGTTGCCGATGTGGCAGTCGCGGCCGATGTCCGCTTCGGGCCGCAGCCGCGCGAAGGGGCCGATGCGTGCGCCGGCACCCACCTTTGCCCCTTCGATGACGGAATTGGCGAGCACCTCGGCGCCGGGGCCGATCTCACAGTCCTTGAGCAGGCAGTTGGGACCGATGCGCGCGCCGGCACCGATGCGCACGCGGCCCTCGCAAATCAGGTTCACGTCCAGTACGACGTCGCGCTCGCAAGCAAGCGTGCCGCGGATGTCGATGCGTGCCGGGTCCATGATGGTGGTGCCGCGGCGCATCAGACACTCGGCTCTGCGCCGTTGGTGATAACGCTCCAGCTCCGCGAGCTGCACGCGATCGTTGATGCCGGCCACCTCTTCCAGCGTCTCCGGCTGTGCCGTCACCACATTGACGCCGTCGCCGGTGGCCAAGCCGATCACATCGGTGAGGTAGTACTCCCGCTGCACGTTGTCGTTGTCGATGCGCCCGAGCCAGCCGGCGAGCCGCTCGCGATCCGCGACGATGATGCCGGTGTTGACCTCGGTGATGGCGCGCTCGGCCTCGCTGGCGTCCTTCTGCTCGACGATGCGCAGCACCCGGCCGGTGGCACCGCGCACGATCCGACCGTAGCCCGTCGGCTCGTCGAGGGTCATGGTCAGCAGGCCGAGTGCCGATTCGGCGCTGTCGGTAATGAGCCGGTTCAGCGTTTCCGGCTCGATCAGCGGTACGTCGCCATACAGGACCAGCACACGCGCGACGCCGGACAGCGCCGGCAGTGCCTGTTGCACGGCATGGCCAGTGCCGAGCCGCTCCGTTTGCTCCACCCAGGCGCAGTCGGCCTCGCGGAGCGCGCTCGGCACCATCTCGCCACCGTGGCCGTAGACGACGCATACCCGTGCGGCACCCACCGCCGCGGCGGCGTCCAGCACATGCTGCAGCAAGGGCCGGCCGGCGAGCGGGTGCAGGACCTTGGGCAAGGCCGAGCGCATGCGCGTGCCCTTGCCGGCGGCGAGAATGACGACGCCGAGGCTCATGCGGCTGGGATCTCAGGCTGCGGAGCTCGGAACGCGGGGCCGGTGGCGCCATGCTCGGACATCGGTTGCGCGTTTCGGGGTTGTTGGTCGCTGGACACGAGTCGGAGCATAGCGCACTCCATGCCGGAGTCGAAACAGCGGTACGACATGAGCGCCAGCCTCGTGGACCGAGGCCGATCTGTGCTCGGGCTTGGCTCGCCTGTTACCTCCGAGGTCGGGCAAGCCGCCGGCAGCTTCGAATGACCGTCCCCGGGAACGGCGGATCGGAGGAGGGCGGCCAGCGCCCGTGCGCCGGCATCCGGGCGTCGGGCACCTGCGGCGGGGTTGCGTCAGCCGGCCTTCATCTTGCGCAGCTTCTCGATGGCACGCAGCTGCGCAATGGCCTCGGCCAGCTCGGCCTGCGCCTTGGCGTACTCGAACTCGGCGGTTTGGCCGGCCAGCGCGTCCTCGGCCCGGCGTTTGGCTTCCATGGCCTTGGCCTCGTCGATGTTCTCGGCCCGGATCGCGGTGTCGGCAAGCACGGTCACCACGTCCGGCTGTACCTCCAGCATGCCGCCGGAGACATAAAAGTGCTCCATCTGCCCATGCTGGTCCTCGACGCGGACGTCGCCGGGCTTGAGCCGCGTGATCAGCGGCGCGTGGCGCGGGGCGATACCGAGCTCGCCCATCTCGCCGGGGACGTAGACCATGTTCGCGCTGCCGGAGTGAATGGCACCCTCGGCGCTGACGATGTCCACGTGGATCTGCATTGCCATATCGGCGTGCTCCAGGGATCTGTAATCCAGGGGGGTCTCAATTAGAACTGCGCTGAAGTTCGGCTAACCAAGGTTCTCCGATTCCCAATCGAAGTCGGGATCGGGATCGGAATCGAATTCGATAGCGATTTCGATCCCGAACCGTCCATAGCCAACGGCATCAGGCATTCCGCGCAACGACCCTCGTCCGAGGTGTTCCGATTGTACGCGGCGCCGCAACCCGTCCGCTCGGCTATCAGCCGGCGCGGACGGCCGGGGCGTCCGCCCGCTTACATCTTCTGCGCCTTCTCCACCGCCTCGTCGATGGAGCCGACCATGTAGAAGGCCTGCTCCGGCAGGGCGTCGTGGTCGCCGTTGACGATGGCCTGGAAGCCCGCGATGGTGTCCTTCAGCGAGACGTACTTGCCGGGCGAGCCGGTGAAGACTTCGGCGACGAAGAACGGCTGCGACAGGAAGCGCTGGATCTTGCGCGCCCGAGCGACGGCCTGCTTGTCCTCGTCCGAGAGCTCGTCCATACCCAGGATGGCGATGATGTCCTTGAGCTCCTTATAGCGCTGCAGCGTGCCCTGCACGGCGCGGGCGGTATCGTAGTGCTCCTGGCCGACGATGTTCGGGTCGAGGATGCGGCTGGTGGAGTCCAGCGGGTCCACGGCGGGGTAGATGCCGAGCTCGGCGATCTGCCGCGACAGCACGAGGGTAGCGTCCAGGTGCGCAAAGGTGGTCGCGGGCGACGGGTCGGTGAGGTCGTCCGCCGGCACGTACACGGCCTGGAAGGAGGTGATGGAGCCGGTATTGGTGGAGGTGATGCGCTCCTGCAGGGCGCCCATCTCCGAGGCCAAGGTCGGCTGGTAGCCCACCGCGGAGGGCATGCGGCCCAGTAGCGCCGAGACCTCGGTGCCGGCCAGGGTGTAACGGTAGATGTTGTCGATGAACATCAGTACGTCACGGCCCTCGTCGCGGAAGTACTCCGCCATGGTGAGGCCGGTGAGCGCCACGCGCAGGCGGTTGCCGGGGGGCTCGTTCATCTGGCCGTAGACGAGTGCCACTTTGTCCAGCACGCCGCCCTCGGTCATCTCGTGGTAGAAGTCGTTGCCCTCGCGGGTGCGCTCGCCGACGCCGGCGAACACGGAGAAGCCGGAGTGCACGACGCCGATGTTGCGGATCAGCTCCATCAGCGTGACGGTCTTGCCGACGCCGGCGCCGCCGAACAAACCGACCTTGCCGCCCTTGGCGATGGGCATGATGAGGTCGATGACCTTGATGCCGGTCTCGAGGATCTCGGCGGCACCGGACTGCTCCTCAAAGGACGGCGGCTTGCGGTGGATCGACCAGAGCTCTTCGGCGCCCACATCGCCCTTCTCGTCGATGGGCCGGCCGAGCACGTCCATGATGCGCCCCAGGGTCGCCTGGCCCACCGGCACGCTGATGGGGGCGCCGGTGTTGGTGACGTCCACGCCGCGCTGCAGGCCATCGGTGGAGCCCATGGCGATGGTGCGCACGACGCCGTCGCCGAGCTGCTGCTCCACTTCCAGCGTCAGCCCGGTCTTGTCGATGGTCAGCGCATCGTAGACCTTGGGCATGTCGCCGCGGGAGAATTGCACATCGACGACGGCGCCGATGATTTCCACGACCTTACCGGAACTCATAGTGTTTTCCTCGTCTGCTGCTTCACGCCGCGGCGCGAAGCGGATCGAATTGTCGGATTGCGAATGCGGTCGGTGGACGCGCTACACCGCGGCGGCGCCGCTGACGATCTCGGAGAGTTCCTGCGTGATCGCCGCCTGGCGCGCCTTGTTGTAGACCAGCTGCAGCTCGTCGATGAGGCCGCCGGCGTTGTCGGTGGCCGCCTTCATGGCGACGCGGCGCGCCGCCTGCTCGCAGGCGCCGTTCTCCACCACGGACTGATAGACCAGCGACTCGATATAGCGTGAGAGCAGGTTGTCCAGCACCAGGCGGGCATCGGGCTCGTAGATGTAATCCCAGATGGGGCCGGTGGGGCCACCTTCGTCCGGGGCCTGCAGCGGCACCAATTGCCGGATGGTGGGCTGCTGGGTCATGGTGTTGACGAACTCGTTGTAGGCGATGTAGATGACGTCGATCTCGCCCTGTTCGTAGGCATTCAGCATGACCTTGATGGTACCGATCAGGTCTTCGATGTGGGGCTTGTCGCCGAGGTGCGTGACCTGTGCCTCTACCTTCCCGCCGAAGCGACGGAAGAAGCCCAGCGCCTTGTTGCCGATGGTGCAGAATCTGGGCTCGATGCCGTTGCCGCTGTCCACGCGGATCTGCGCCACCAGCTTGCGGAACAGGTTCGCGTTGAGGCCGCCGCAGAGACCGCGGTCGGACGACACGACGATGTAGCCGACGCGCTTCACCTCTCGCTCGGTGGCGAGGAAGCTGTGGTTGTACTCCGGGGATGCCTTGGCCAGATGCATGATCACCTGCAACATCTTCTCCGCGTACGGGCGCGACGCCCGCATCCGCTCCTGCGCCTTGCGCATCTTGGACGTCGCGACCATTTCCATGGCCTTGGTGATCTTCTGCGTGCTCTTGATGCTCGCGATCTTGGTGCGGATCTCTTTGGCGCCTGCCATAAGGGGGAAGCTCCGTTAGGGGCGGTGCCGACGGGACCTCTGCGGTCCGCCGCGCTTCACGTCTTTGATCGGTCAAAGGAGCTAGCTGCTAGGAGCCAGGGGCTCGGCGTGCTCCGCCTAGCTCCCAGCCCCCAGCCCCTAGTCCCTCACCACGTGTTGTTGGTCTTGAAGTCCTTCACCGCGGCGTGCAGGGACGCTTTGATTTCGTCGCTGTAGTCGCCGGACTCGTTGATCTTGTCCAAGAGCGGCTGCTGCGCGGAGGCCATGTAGCTTTGCAGGGCGCGCTCGAAATCGACCACCTTCTTGACCTCGACGTCGTCGAGGTAGCCCTCGTTGGCGGCGAATAGCGACACCGCCATCTGAGCCACGCTCAAGGGGCTGTACTGAAACTGCTTCATCAGCTCGGTGACGCGCTCACCGCGCTCGAGCTGCTTGCGGGTGGCCTCGTCCAGGTCGGAGGCGAACTGCGAGAAGGCCGCCAGCTCGCGGTACTGCGCCAGCGCGAGGCGGATACCGCCGCCGAGCTTCTTGATGATCTTGGTCTGCGCTGCACCGCCCACACGCGACACCGACAGGCCCGCGTTGATGGCGGGGCGGATACCGGCGTTGAACAGATCGGTTTCGAGGAAGATCTGGCCGTCGGTGATGGAGATGACGTTGGTCGGCACGAAGGCGGACACGTCACCGGCCTGGGTCTCGATGATCGGCAGCGCCGTCAGCGACCCGGTCTTGCCCGTAACCTTGCCGTCGGTGATCTTCTCGACCTCGTGCGCATTGATGCGCGCGGCACGCTCCAGCAGGCGGGAGTGCAGATAGAACACGTCACCCGGGTAGGCCTCACGGCCCGGCGGGCGGCGCAGGAGCAGCGAGACCTGGCGATAGGCCCAGGCCTGCTTGGTGAGGTCGTCGTAGACGATCAGCGCATCTTCGCCCTTGTCGCGGAAGTACTCGCCCATGGCGCAACCGGCGTAGGGGGCGATGAACTGCATCGCCGCGGAGTCGGACGCACCCGCGTGGACGATGATGGTGTGGTCCATGGCGCCGTGCTCTTCGAGCTTGCGCTGCACGGCCGCCACCGAGCTGTTCTTCTGGCCCACGGCGACGTAGATGCACTTAACGCCGGTGCCCTTCTGATTGATGATGGCGTCCACGGCCACCGCGGTCTTGCCGGTCTGGCGGTCGCCGATGATCAGCTCGCGCTGGCCGCGGCCCACCGGCACCATGGCGTCGATGGCCTTGATGCCGGTCTGCATCGGCTGGTCCACCGACTGCCGCGCGATGACGCCGGGGGCGATCTTCTCGATGGGCGAGGTGGCCTCGGACTGCACCGGACCCTTGCCGTCCAGCGGCTGGCCCAGCGAGTCCACGACGCGTCCGAGCAGGCCCTCGCCGACGGGAACCTCCAGCACGCGGCCGGTGCAGCGCACCCAGTCGCCCTCGGACAGGCTGGTGTAGTCGCCGAGCACCACCGCGCCGACGGAATCGCGCTCCAGGTTCAGCGCCAGGCCAAAGAGGTTGTTCGGAAACTCCAGCATCTCGTAGTACTGGGCGTCCGAGAGGCCGTAGATGCGCACGATGCCGTCGGTGACGCTGACGATCGTGCCCTCGGCCCGCGCCTCGGTCTTGAGATCGAACTGCTCGATCTTCTGTTTGATCAGGTCGCTGATCTCGGAGGGATTCAGTTGCATGGTGTGGCTCCGATGGGGCTCCGATTTGGGTGTGCGTCGCCGCCGATGACGGCAGGGCAGATCAGAATTGCAGGTCGTTCGACAACCGTTCCAGCTTGCCGCGTATCGAGCCGTCGATGACGATGTCACCGGCGCGCACCTTGATGCCGCCGATCAGGCTCGGGTCTTCCGCGACGCTCAGGTCGACGTCGGCACCAAAGTGGGCCTTGAGCCGCTCGCCGAGCTCGGCGAGCTCGGCGTCCGACACCGGGAAGGCGCTGGTGACTTCGATATGGCGCAGGCCGTCGTAGACGGTCTTCATCTGCGCAAATAGCCGCGCGATGTCCGGCAGCACGATGAGTCGCTTGTTGGCGGCCAGCAGCCGGACCAGGTTCTGCTGGTGCCCGTTCAGGCCCTCGCCGGCGACGCCGAAGATGAGATCGACGAGCTGCTCAGAGGTCGCGTTCGGATTGTCGATCTGCGCCGCAACCTGCGGGTCCTCGGCGATGGCGCCGAGCAGCGACAGCCCGTCGGACCAGGCATCCACGCTTCCGTCTGCCTTGGCGACCTCGAAGGCCGCCTCGGCATAGGGGCGGGCGATGGTGGTGGTGTCTCCGGCCATGCTCTATCTGCCCCTAGATCTGTTGCGCGAAGGCGTCGACGATGTCCTTGTGGGCGCTGGCGTCCACCTCCTTCTGCAGGATCTTCTCCGCCGCGGCGATGGCCAGCTGCGCCATGCGCTCGCGCAGCTCCTCGCGTGCGCGGTTGGCCTCCTGCTCGATCTCGGCATGCGCCGAGTGACGGATGCGCTCGGCCTCCGCCTGGGCATCGCGCTTGGCCTCGTCGACGATCTCGTTGTAGCGCTTCTGCGCCTGCGCCACGACGTCGGCGGCCTTGGTCTTGGCCTCTTTCATGACCTCCAGCGCGCGCTGCTCGCCGAGCTCCTGCTCCTGCTTGCCACGCTCGGCGGCCGCGAGCCCCTCGGCGATCTTGGCCGTCCGCTCTTCGAGCGCTTTCATGATCGGAGGCCAGACGTACTTCATGCAGAAGGCGGCGAAGACGCCGAATGCGATCATCTGCACGAGCAAGGTTAGGTTGATGTTCATCCAGTCGCCTCGATTGGCAGTTGCCTCGGTTTGGTACGGCCGCGTCGGGCTGGGCGCCGCGATGTGGCGAGCCGATACAGTGCCGAGCCCGCGTCAGCCCGCGGGAACGGCGGCGAACATCGTGTAGAGGCCCATCGCGATGGCGATGACCGGCAGCGCGTCGGTCAGACCCATGACGATGAAGAATTGGGTGCGAAGCATCGGGATCAGCTCCGGCTGGCGCGCCGCGCCCTCCAGGAACCGGCCGCCGAGAACACCGATGCCGATACCGGCGCCGATGGCACCGAGACCGAGCATGAGACCGGCGGCCACGAAATAGAGTGCTGCTTCCATTGGGACTTCCCCTTGTTTTGGGTTGAGGTGACGGGTTTCAGGTTGGCTTAGTGGTGCTGGTGGGCCATGTCCAGGTAGACGATGGTCAGTACCATGAAGATGAAGGCTTGCAGCGTGATGATCAGGATGTGGAAGATCGCCCAGGCAATCTGGAGCAGACCGCCGGACACATCGAGCATCAGGTTGTGGCCGTACATCAGCGCGATGAGGATGAAGATCATCTCGCCCGCGTACATGTTGCCGAACAACCGCAACGACAGTGACAGGGGCTTGGAGAACAGGCTGATGCTCTCTAGCACGAGGTTGGCGGGCAGGCCGACCTTGCCGAAGGGCTGCATGGTCAGCTCGGCCGTAAAACCGCCGACACCCTTGATCTTGAAGCTGTAGTACAGCATCAGCAGGAACACCGCGATCGACATGCCGAACGTGATGTTCGGATCGGTGCTCGGTACGACGCGCATGTAGATGTGGTGTGGGTCGGCGCCGAACAGCCCCATGAATTGGGCAAAGGCGTAGGGGATCAGGTCCACCGGCAGCAGGTCCATGAGATTCATCAGGAAGACCCAGACGAAGACCGTCAGTGCCAGCGGGGCCACCAAGTCGTTCTTCGCACTGAACGAGCCGCGCACGTTCTCGTTCACGAAGTCGACGATCCACTCGAAGAAGTTCTGCGCCGGGTTGGGCACACCAGCGGAGGCCTTCCGGGCGACGCCGAGCATGAAGCGGTAGGCGAGGTAGCCCAGCCCGAACGACCACAGCAGGCTGTCCACATGGATGGCCCAGAAGCCCATCGCCGACGCCTCGTCGGCGTTATGGGCAAAGGTGAGGCCGTGCTCGGGGTGGAAGCCCAGGGTCAGGTTGGTCAGGTGATGCTGGATATAGTCCTGCGCGGTAAGCGTTTCAGCAGACATTGATCGAACCCGGTTGGCAAACCCTGTTGTCGGCCGTCTCAGTTGGACGGCCGGGATGCAAACAGCGCGGGCAGCACCTGCACCGCGAAATAGGCGCCGAGCAGAGCCGGCAGATTGAGATTCGCGAGGGTTGCGAACGCGAGCGTAAACAGACCGAGCACCAAGAAGATCTTGAGTATCTCGGCGCTGTAGATGCGCAGCGCGAGCTCCGTCGGCGCCTGGGCGCGGTAGCGACGGAAGACCCTCAGGGCGAATACCCAGTTGGCGAGGAGACAGACACCGGCACCGATCGCCGCCGACTTGAAGGCCGTGACGCCGAACGGCGCGGCGACCAGGATCGAAGCAACAGCAAAGGCCGACTGCCAGAGTAACAGTCGGTTCAGCTGGGCTCGATCGCGCGGACCGATGCCACGGGGATCACCCGAAATCACCCGCCCCCCGCAAAAGGCCGCGAGTATAAGCGTGCTCGAATATTCCGGTCAAATCTCTGATGTAATTCGAGGGGGGTTGCACGGCGGCGAGCATCCGATGTGATGGTGACGTGAGGCAAGGTGTGGGCCCCGGGACGACGCGCCCCGGGCAGGCGCTCAGCGGATGTGGCCGAGGATGCCGTCGAGCTCGTCGAGGCTGTTGTAGGCAATCACCAGCTTGCCGGTGCCCTTGGCGCTGTGCTGGATGGCGACACGCGCACCGAGCCGCTCGGCGAGGTCGTCCTGCAGCTGGCGGATGTCCGGGCTCTGGGCCTGGCTGCTGTGGCGCGGCCGGCCGCCTTCCTCGCCCTGCAGCCGGCGCACCAGCCGCTCGGTCTCGCGGACCGAGAGGCCGCGCGAGACCACCTGCCGCGCCGCGAGGGTCTGGGTGTCGCCCTTGAGACCGAGCAGGGCACGGGCGTGGCCCATCTCCAGCCGGCCCGCATCCAGCAGGGACTTGACCTCGTCCCCCAGCTCCAGGAGCCGGAGCAGGTTGGTGACCGTGGTGCGCGACTTGCCGACCGCCTCCGCCACCTGCTGGTGGGTCAGGCCGAATTCTTCCTGCAGACGTTGCAGGGCGCCAGCTTCCTCCAGTGGGGCCAAGTCCTCTCGCTGGATGTTCTCGATGAGCGCGATGGCGAGCGCAGTCTGCTCGTCAACCTCGCGCACCACGACGGGGATGTCGGCGAGTCCTGCCTGCTGGCTCGCCCGCCAGCGCCGTTCACCGGCGATGATCTCGTAGTCACCGTCCGCCACCGGGCGCACCACGATGGGCTGCAGCACGCCCTGACTGGCGATGGAGTCTGCCAGCTCGCGCAGGGCGTCCGAGTCGAACTCCCGGCGCGGCTGATAGCGGCTGCGCTCGATGCGGTGGAGCGGGAGGCGCAGGACCGACTCGCCCCGCGCGGCCTCGGTGCGCGGGGCGGTGCCGTCGGTGGCGATTGAGGTCGCCGCGTCCAGCTCCCGCGTGCCGCCGAGTAGGGCATCGAGACCGCGGCCGAGGCCGCGCTTCTTGGCGCTGGTCATCGGGCGCTGTTCCTCGGGTGCTGCGGCTGCAGCGCTGCCCGGGGCCTTGGCTGTTGGCGCTGCTGTTGTGGGTGTCGGGGCATCGGCTGAGGGCGGCGGGTCGAGAAGCGAGATGGCGTTCTTCATGGTGCGGAGAATCAGGCCGCGTTCGACGTCTGCTCGCGGCGGCGCAGGACCTCGGACGCCAGCGCCAAGTAGGCGAGTGCGCCGCGGGAGCTGGCGTCGTAGCCCAGCACCGGCAGGCCATGACTTGGCGCTTCCGCCAGGCGCACGTTGCGCGGCACGATGGTGCGGTACACCTGTCCCTTGAAGTGGGTGATGAGCTGCGTGGAGACCTGGTTGGACAGGTTGTTGCGCGGATCGTGCATGGTGCGCAGGATGCCGTCGATGCGCAGCCCCGCGTTGCGGCTGGCGCGGATCTGCTCGATGGTGCCGAGCAGGGCCGAGAGCCCCTCCAGCGCGTAGTACTCGCACTGGATCGGGATCAGCACACCGTCTGCCGCCACCAGCGCGTTCACCGTCAGCATGCTCAGCGACGGCGGGCAGTCCAGCAGGATGATCTCGTAGGCCGCCGACTGCGCCGCGAGCTTGGTCGCGAGCGTGCGCTCGCGCATGTCGCCCTGCATGAGGCCCACCTCGGCGGCGGTCATGTCGCTGTTGGACGGCAGCAGATCGAAGCCCGGCGCCGGCTCTGCCACGCGTACGACGCACTGCGAGAAGGTCGCCTCCTCCAGTAGCAGGTCGCAGCCGGTGCGCTCCAGGGCGTGCTTGTCCACGCCGACGCCCATGGTGGCGTTGCCCTGCGGGTCCATATCCACCAGCAGCACGCGGCGCTTCATGGACGCGAGCGACGCGGCGAGGTTCACGGCGGTGGTGGTCTTGCCGACCCCGCCTTTCTGGTTTGCGATGGCGATGATGCGGGCCATAAGCTCTCGCGGGGGCTGTCGTGGGCTGGCAGGGCGCCTTGGGACGTCCTGGTCGAAAAACGAGGGAGGCTTGGCCTCCAACCGGTGATCATGCATCTGTCAAGCTGGCCACCGATCCTCGTTGTCGTTGTCGTTGTCTTTGTCGTAATCGATGTCGACGATCCGATTACGACAACGACAAAGGCCAGGAAAGCTGCGACGGCATACTCGACTCCTCTGCAAACCTTCGGCTTCCTCGGGCAAGCGAGGGGATCAGCGTGACCGGGCGTGCGAGGCGCCCTCGAGCGGCGGTCCGCGCGGGACCGATCCGACCTTGCGGCGACAGTCAGGCGAACGGCACCTCGATCACGCAGCGCTCGGCCGCGAGCCCCGGCACCTGCAACGGGTGCAAGGCCACCCCCTCGATGCGCACCCGCGGCACTGCCGCTGCGCAGAGCCCGGCGACCTCGGTGTCGGGCTGCCGGCCCTTCAGCGCCAGCAAAACGCCCCCCGGTCCCACCAGCGGCGCGCACTCGGCACAGAGCTGGGCCAGCGGCGCCACGGCACGGGCGGTAATGGTAGCGAAATTCGCGTGTGGCCGGTACGCCTGCATCCGCGTCTGCAACGGAGCGACGTTGTCGAGTCCCAGTGACAACACCGCCTGGCGCACAAAACGGATCTTCTTGCCGTTGCTGTCCAGCAGCGTGAAGGCCAGCTCCGGGCGCAGGATGGCGAGCGGCAGCCCCGGCAGTCCGGGCCCGGTGCCCACGTCCAGCACCGGCCCCTGCCGCAGCCAGGGCAGGACGGCCAGGCTGTCCAGCAGGTGGCGCGGGATCATCTCGGCCGGATCGCGCACGGCGGTGAGGTTGTAGGCGCGGTTCCAGCGCGCGAGCAATGCGATGAGCGCGAGCAGGCGCTCGCGCTGCGCATCGCTTGCGTCAATACCCATTGCGGCGAGCCCGGTATCGAGCCGCGCGCGTAGCAGGTCCGGGTCGGCCGCCAGGGAGTCAGCGGCGGCTGGCGGCACCGATGCATTCATCATCAGGCGCTCTGCCGCTTGAGATGAATGAGCAGCAGCGATACGGCAGCCGGGGTCACGCCCGGGATGCGTGCCGCCTGGCCGATGGTGGCAGGCCGCACGCGCTGGAACTTCTCGCGCACCTCCGCGGAGAGCCCGCGCACGTTGGCGTAGTCGAGGTCGGCCGGCACAGGGCGGGCATCCTCGGCGCGCTGACGGGCCACCTCGTGCTGCTGACGCTCCAGGTAGCCCGCGTATTTGGCCTGGATCTCGATCTGCTCGGCCGCCTGCGCATCGCCCACACCGGGCCCGACGCCGCCCACTCGCATCAGGTCCGCATAGCCCACCGGCGGCCGGGCCAGCAGCTCCAAGGCGCGCACCTCGCGGGCGATGCGCTCGCCGGTGTGGGCGGCGATGGACGCGGCTGCCGGGGTGTCGGGGCGTACCCAGGTGTCCCGCAGCCGCGTCCGCTCGCGCTCGATGGCCTCGCGCTTGGCCTCGAAGCGCCGCCAGCGCGGATCGCCCACCAGCCCGAGCCGCCGACCGGTCTCGGTCAGGCGCAGGTCCGCGTTGTCCTCCCGCAGCATCAGCCGGTACTCGGCACGGCTGGTGAACATGCGATAGGGCTCGTTGGTCCCGCGGGTAATGAGATCGTCCACCAGCACGCCGATATAGGCCTCGTCGCGGCGCGGCGCCCAAGGCTCGCGCCCTTGCACCGCGAGCGCCGCGTTGGCGCCGGCGAGCAGGCCCTGCGCGGCGGCTTCCTCGTAGCCCGTGGTGCCGTTGATCTGGCCCGCGAAATAGAGTCCGGGCACGAAGCGAGTCTCCAGCGTCGGCGCGAGATCCCGCGGGTCGAAGAAGTCGTACTCGATCGCGTAGCCGGGGCGGGTGATGTGCGCCTCCTCGAAGCCGGGAATGGACCGCACCAGGTCGAGCTGCACCTCGAAAGGCAGGCTGGTGGAAATGCCGTTCGGATACACCTCCGTGGTCTCGAGCCCCTCCGGCTCGACGAAGATCTGGTGCGAGGCCTTGTCCGCGAAGCGCACGACCTTGTCTTCGATGGACGGACAATAGCGCGGCCCGACGCCCTCGATGACGCCCGTGAACAGGGGTGAGCGCGAAAGGCCGGCGCGAATGATCGCGTGGGTGCGCTCCGTGGTCCGGGCGATGTGGCAACTCACCTGGCGCGGGTGGTCGGCGGCCTCACCGAGGTAGGAGAACACGGGCACCGGGTCGTCGCCGGGCTGCTCCTCCAGCTTCGTATAGTCGATGCTGCGAGCGTCGATGCGCGGCGGCGTGCCGGTCTTCAGTCGGTCCACCGTGAAGGGCAGCTCGCGCAGCCGCTCGGCGAGCGTGATGGACGGCGGGTCGCCGGCGCGCCCACCGCGGTAGTTGCTCAATCCCACGTGGATGCGTCCGCCGAGGAAGGTGCCAACCGTGAGCACCACCGCCGGCGCACGGAATTCGAGTCCGGTCTGGGTGCGCACGCCGGCGACGCACTCGCCCTGCCCGGTGGGTGTCAGGAGCAGGTCATCGACCGCCTGCTGGAAGAGCCAGAGATTCGGTTGGTGCTCCACGGCGCGGCGCACCGCCGCCTTGTACAGCACTCGGTCCGCTTGGGCACGGGTGGCGCGCACGGCCGGACCTTTACGGCGGTTGAGAATCCGGAACTGGATGCCGCCGCGGTCCGCGGCGCGGGCCATGAGCCCATCCAGGGCGTCGATCTCCTTCACCAGATGCCCCTTGCCGATGCCGCCGATGGCCGGGTTGCAGCTCATCTGGCCGATGGTCTCGATGTTATGGGTCAGGAGGAGTGTACGCGCCCCGAGGCGCGCCGCCGCGAGCGCGGCCTCCGTGCCGGCGTGGCCGCCGCCGACAACGATGACGTCAAAGGGTCGCTGCGCGGACATTCTGGGCTTCCGATCACGCGCGCGCGGCTATCGCCGCGCGCCGCTCGTCCATGGGCCGTGGTGAGGTCTCGACGAACTGCGCTACATCCCCCGCCAGTGTCGCGAGCAGGTCCGGCGGGATGTCGTCGCTGGCCTGCGCCAGGCTCTGGGCACGCATGATCAGCGTCGCGTCCTCCGGCTGCAGCCGGCGGTTGGGCAGGGCCTCGGCGTAGAGCCAGACGGCGGCCTTGGTAGGCTCGGGCGGCTGATGCTGGCCGGCGCGCAGCGCGGCGGCGTTGAGCAGGCCGCCGAGCAGCAGCTCGGCGGCCGGGGCAAGGCAGCCCTGGTGGAGCAGGACCTGGGCGGCCTCCAGCTGCTGTCGGGCGCGGCGCAGCAGCGGGGGCTCGGCGTCCATGATGCCCTCGCGTGCGGCCGGGGCCTGGTAGAGCTCTTCGGCGTCGGTGGTAGGGGAGGCGGTGCCCAGGCGCTGGAGCCCGCGCAGGGTGCGGCGGTCGATCAAGGCAATCGGCACCTGCTCGGAGATCGCCGCAGCGCGGGTGTCGTCGGCGTCGTCCACTTGGTCGAGCACCACCAGCAGGCCGCCGCGGGCGCCGAGAATGCGCTCGATGCGGGGGCCCAAGTCGCGCTGGAGGACGTCGATACAGCGGCGGACCTCGTCGCCCAGGCTGGGGCCCGCAACGGCGGTATCCGCTGCACCGGTGGCAGTCTCGGCCGCCACCGGCTCGGGCTCGGCGACCGGTGGGACGTCGGGGATCGTGTCCGTTTCGGCCGCTGCGGTGCCCGGCGGTTCCTGCTGTGTGTCGCCCCCGGCCAGGTCCTCCGCGAGCACCTCGGCGAGGCGCTTGGAGACGCCCACCACGTCCTCGGCGGCGTCGGCGTCGACGACGTTGTCGAACAGGTTGCGCTTGCCTTGCACCAACCCGAGCACGTGGTCCTCATAGGCACCGGCCGCCACCAGGTGGATGACCTGGACCTTGTCGCGCTGGCCGAGCCGGTGCACGCGCGCGACGCGCTGATCCAGCACGGCGGGGTTCCAGGGGATGTCGAGATTCACCAGCAGCGAGGCGCATTGCAGGTTGAGCCCAGTGCCGCCGGCGTCGGTGGAGATGAAGACCTGGCAGGCGTCGTCGTCGTGGAATGTGTCCATCAGTGCGCCGCGCTTCGCGCTGGGCACGCCGCCATGCAGACGCACGTAGCCGAGGCCCATGCGCCGCACCAGAGCTTCGACCATCTCGCCCATCTGCGCCCACTGAGAGAAGACGACGGCCTTCAGGCCCGCGAGCTGGCAGCCTTCCTCCAGGATGCTCGCCAGCTCATCGAGCTTGGGCGAGCCCTTGGTCTCCTTGTCCACGAGCCCGGCGGCATTACAGGCCATGCGCGCGCGTTGCAGCGCGGCCATCATGCGGTTCTGCTCGGACGGCGTCAGCGGCCGGCGCTTGATGATCTGCGCGAGCCTTGCCGCGGTGTTGATGGCCTCGTCGTGGATCTCCGCCTGCTTCGGCGACAGGGCCACGTCGCGGCGCTGCTCGATCCTGTCCGGCAGCTGATCGCGCACCAGGGCGCGGTCGCGGCGCAGCATGACGGATTTGAGACGTCGGCGCAGCTCGGAGAGGTTGCGGTAGCCAAGCACCTTGCCCCGCTCGTCGGTGATGTGGAAATCGACCAGATAACGCCACAACGGCCCCAACACCCGCGGGTCCACCACCTGCATCAGGCTGTAGAGGTCTTCGAGTCGATTCTCCAGCGGCGTGCCGCTGAGGACAAACGCATAGCGGGACGGGATGCGCTTGATGGCGGTGGCGATCTTGGTCCGCCAGTTCTTGATGCGCTGGGCCTCGTCCAGGATCAACAGGTCCGGGGCCAGGGTCTCGTTGATGACGCTCAAGTCCCGCAGCACCAGCTCGTAGTTGATGACATAGAAGCCGCTTCCCTTGCGGTACTGCACCGCGCGCGCCTCGACCGGCCCTTGTACCAGGTGTGCCTCGGCGCCGGTGAAGCGCTCGATCTCCCGAGCCCACTGGAACTTGAGCGATGCCGGGCAGACGATGAGCACGCGCTCGACGTTGTCGTTGCGGTGCAGCCAGTAGGCGGCGGCGATAGCCTGCAGGGTCTTGCCCAGGCCCATGTCGTCGGCCAGCAGCGCCCGGCCGCGGCCGGCGAGGAAGGCGACGCCGTCCACCTGGTAGGGATAGAGCCGGGCGCGGATATCGGGGAGGCGGCCGCCGCTGTCGCGGATGCGCTGACCGATGTCACGGGCGCGCAGCTCCCGAGCGGCGTCATCGGCCAAGCGGCGGGCGAAGCCCAGCGCATCGTCTCCGATCAGCAGCTCGTCGCCGCCGTACTGCTCGGCAAAGGCGAGGAGCTCGTCCGGTAGCCGGCCGCGGAAGGCACCGTCGGCGTCGAACCAAGCGTCGAGCACCGGTGCCAGATGGGCGGCGATCTCCGCGGACCGGTGCAGCCGGATGCGCGGGGCGTCTTCACGCTGCCAGTCCAGGTAGACGTAGGGGACCGGGGCCGGCTGGGAGCTGATCTGCCTATAGTCCTTACGCTTGGCGATGCGGTGCAGCACCGCCTCGATGTGCTTGCAGGTGCCAAGCTGATTGGTGGCGAAGTCCGGGCAGTTGCAATGGTTGGCGCGCTCTGTCAGCGAGCGGATCTGCACCTGCCAGCTGGACTGGAGCGGGCTCGCGTTGGTGCCGATGGAGCGCGCCCGCCAGGTGCCGAACCAGGGCGCGTCCGAACCGGTGCCTGAAGTGACGGGCTCCACCCGCACCTCGGCGCGACCGCGCTTGACGCGCTCGTCGATGGCCGCGGCCACCGCATCGCCTAGCTTGGCGTCGGCTGGCTCCGCGGTGCCGAAGGCGAGCAGCGCTGCCAGAGCGTGGACGCAAACATCGCTACCGACATCACCGCCATCGCAGTCGCAGGCGGACCAAAGGTTGCCATCCGCGTCGTAGCCCAGGCTCAGTCTCAGGTGCGCTTCGGTGTCTTCGTCTTCGACCTCGGCGCTGATCTCGCCATCGGAAAAGTAGACCTCGACGACGCGCTTGTCCTGCGCATGCCGCCAGGCACGGCGCAGCAGGGCTTCGTCGGCGAGGCCATGCAGCTCCTCGCTGTCGAACAGGAAGTCCGCCTCGGTGGCGCCGGTGGCTGGGGTCTGCGGCATGGCCGATCCTAATGGGGCTTGTTCAATGATCAGGGCTTTTCGCGTAGGGCGCGGCACGACCGGGGGCGCCGAGCGTGCGTCGTTGCCCTGCGTCGCCAAAGGCGTCGAGACGCAGTCAATCCCAGCTCAGCGCGCCGCCGGTCTGATACTCCGTAACGCGGGTCTCGAAGAAGTTCTTCTCCTTCTTGAGATCCAGCACCTCGGACATCCACGGGAACGGGTTGCTGGCGCCCGGGTACTGCTCCGGCAGGCCGATCTGCGCGCAGCGGCGGTTGGCGATGAACTTGAGGTAGTCCGCGAACATGGGTGCGTTCAGGCCCAGCACCCCGCGCGGCATGGTGTCGTGGGCGTACTGAGACTCCAGCGCAACGGCGTCGCTAATCATGGCCACCAGCTCCTGCTTGAATGCCTCGGTCCACAGGTGCGGGTTCTCGATCTTGATCTGGTTGATGACGTCGATGCCGAAGTTCATATGCATGGATTCGTCGCGCAGGATGTACTGGAACTGCTCCGCGGTGCCGGTCATCTTGTTGCGCCGGCCCATGGAGAGCACCTGCACGAAGCCGACGTAGAAGAAGATGCCCTCGAAGATGACATAGAAGGCGACGA
>Ga0316576_10000435_pt1 | contig 19417 bp, 15 predicted proteins | sample S0NA_FD_203075 | JGI IMG/M metagenome (GOLD analysis project Ga0316576, IMG submission 203075) | Rhizosphere microbial communities from salt marsh grasses in Alabama, United States - S0-2_050615r3r5 | ecosystem: Host-associated > Plants > Roots > Rhizosphere | place: USA: Alabama | collected... | reverse complement strand
TTTCTAAGGACTTTTTCAAATTGACCCGATCCCATTTATTGAGATGGTGTCAATTTGAGAAAACTTCTGTATACATGAATCTCATTCTAACGTCAAGAAACCGCTGAAAAATATTTAAAAACTATCGTTTACATATGCTCTTGAGGTGTGATAGATTCAAATTATAATTCAATTTTTATACTCGATGATTGCGCAAAAATATTTAAAATAGCAGACCGAAAGAAATTCTATCTTTACGCATCCTTTATGCTGCATTTTGTATGAGGAGGCATTATGTCTTTTAAAGAAAATCTTTTGGAAAAAATAAGATTAGACAAAATGGCCAAACAGGTCATTGCGTCCATCGGTCCTATAGACAGTGGCCGCAGGATAGACAAAAAAATTATGCGCAACCTTCTCGACCTGTCCGATTATACTTATAAAAGAAAACGGGATCTCGATCTTTATATCGAGGATATCGAGGCCGAAAAGACCCGGATTCTGGTGCTCGACAATGACCTGGCCATTTACAATACGTCTGTCTATGATGTGGCCATGCGTAAAAGTCCTACTGTCAAAGAAATGATGAATCCCTTCAATGTGGTCAAGATATTAAAAGATACCGACGTGGTTATAAGCAAAAAGGAAGACTCTGTTAAGACCATTCAAGATATATGCATCGCCAAATTGAACTTATCTTTTCGCGCATCCGATATCGATGAAATCGTCAAGGATGGCGTGGCGTCTCTTGAAAATGGATACTCGGACGGTGTCATTGAGTGCCTTGATCTTTTTACGGAAATTTTACATTACAAAAACCCGCCCATAGCCTTTAGGGTCGGCCACCACAAGATTACCGGGGCGTTGGTCAAAAAAGAGAACGGGGAAGAACTGTTCGGTCCTATGGTCCTTTACAGTATGATACAAAACACTCTAAAATTGATCGATCAGCAGATCGGCAATTTTGATAGAGAAAGGATAAAATTTGTTCAGCACGTTGCCTCAGGAAAGGAGAAAGTCTCGGTAGAAGGCTCGGATGTTTTTCAATATCTTAAAACGGCGGCACTAAAGAGAGGGGCTGTTTAATACCTGAATTTGCACAGACAATATTGCAAAATTAAAATGAAAATTGACACCATAGCCTATTTTCGATTTCGAATTTTATTATGGGGGGACATGGGGATTAGAGAGAAATGAAAAGACAAATTGTGACATCAGGTACATCTGTTGTTAGCAGTAAAACCAATGAAAGCCTTGAAGCCTTTCTAGGAAGCTGTGTAGGGGTCACCCTGGTTGATCGACAGGCCGACGTTGGAGGATTACTTCACCTTCTTTTGGACAAACCCACAGGATCAGCGGAACCTTTTAGTCCTGAAAATTATGCAGCTACCGGCATGCCGCATTTTTTAAATAAATTGATTGAAGCGGGTGCATCGAAAGAAAATTTGGAAGCCTGTGTGGCCGGAGGAGCTCTTATAGGGCCTGTATCAGATGTGGATCTATCCCTGGATATCGGAGGACGAACAGCCGAAATGGTTCAAACGTATCTTGAGGATCAAGGTATTCCAATAAATGAAAGTGAAACCGGCGGGTATTCCGGGCGCAAAATGAGCCTCGATCTTTCTAACTGGAACACGACCATTGAACCTGCATGGCAAATTGAAAGGCCGTCGAAGAGTCCTTTTCAGTCCGATGTTGTTTTCAACATTGATGAAGCGATTCAGAGAGTAAAGCCAATACCTCAAGTGGCGCTCAAAATCATTCGTATGATACACCAAGACGACTATACAATGAAGGAAATAGGGCGTGAAATCCGCAAGGACCAGGTTATCACAGGAAGAGTTTTAAATCTTTGCAACTCAGCTATCATGGGGCTAAAAACTGTAGTGGATTCCATTGATCGAGCGCTGATATTGGTAGGGGAAAAGCGTCTTTTAAAACTTGTTGTTACCGCATCTGTTAAATCGCTATTCCCTCAATCATCTCAAGGTTATTCCCTGTGCAAAGGGGGAATCTTCCAGCATTCTATCGGGACGGCTCTGATTGCTCAAGAACTTGCCGTTTTTACCAAGAAGGCGGCCCCCGATATTGCTTATACAGCCGGCCTTTTGCATGATATAGGAAAAATTCCGCTGGATCAGGTTATGACGGTAAACGCCCCTTTTTTCTATAGGTACACACAGGAAAAGGGTGCTGAATTGTGCGAAGCGGAAAAATTGAAGTTTGGTTTAGATCACACTGAGGCAGGGGAGCAATTGGGCAAAATATGGGCCTTGCCGCCTAATTTGATAAATGTAATTTCAAACCACCATAATCCCGAATCTGCAAATGAAGACAAAGAACTTGTTACGCTGGTGTATCTTGCTGATCTGTTAATGTCAAAATTTCAAGCACACTATGAATTAGAGCAAATCGATACGGAAAAATTGGCAAAAAGGCTGAATCAACTGGATTTGAATTCCGAACAATTTCCTATCCTGATCGATCGTATTCCAAGAAACGTTTTTCAATCTTCATCCATGCCGATGTAAATACAACCTAACCTGAGCGTTTCAAGCGCTCAATTTAGGTGTAAAAAAGGGGATCTCTATGAGAAATCCCCTTTTTGGTGTTTAGGTCTTGCGGTTACGCATTGGTTGTTAAGCTTGCTGGTATTTAGCCTCCATGTCCCGTCGATCCGCCATATCCATAAGAACTCTGTCCCTGGCCTTGTCGATGCCCAGGGCTTTGCGCTTTTTATCGATATGGGCGATCATCATATGGGCATGTTTGATCGGATCTATCTCAAAATCCCACATGCCGCCGTAAATCCCTTCCAGTTCCTTGCAAAGATAATCATGGAACACAGGAGCACCGGATGTTGGGAAGGTTACGCCAAAAACCGTGTACACGCCGGAGGTCACAAAATAATGCCCGATGGAAATGGCCTTTTCACTCATCCATTCCGGTGCACTACCTGCTGCAGGCAGATCCTGGATGTCATTCCCAAGGCCTCCGGCCTTGACGACTTCCGTTGCCGCCAGCAAAATCCGGCTGTTGTCCACGCAGGACCCCAGGTGAAGCACCGGCGGTATGCCTACGGTTTCGCACACTTCAGCCAGACCGGGCCCACAGTATACCTGTGCGGTCTCCGGGGTCAGCAGCCCTTCCATGGCACAAGCGATCCCGTTGCATCCTGTTGTAAGAACTAACACGTCGTTTTTAATCAGTTCCTTTACAATTTGGATGTGACCTTCATTGTGTCTGGTTCTCGCATTGTTGCAACCCACCACACCGGCAACTCCCCGGATGCGGCCGTTGATGATATTGTCGTTTAAGGTATAGTATGATCCACGGAAGGTTCCGCCCAAATGGTACTCGATGGATTCCACACCAAATCCCGCGATCTGAACGGATTTATGTTTGGGAATCATTATCTCGGCTTTTCTGTTTTGAAAATTGTCAATGGCGATCTTGACAATTCGTACAGCGTCTTCCATGGCATGGTGCTCGTCAAACTCGATGTGCTGCACATTATCCTGCTCCATTCTCGCAATGGGATGGGTGGTAATCAGCTTGGTGTGAAAACACTCGGCCACATTGGCAAGATTCTGCATGATACACTGGATATCCACCACCATGGCATCGCAGGCGCCGGTGATAATGGCCAGCTCTTGCTGCAAAAATGTCGCCGCAGTCGGGATGCCGTGGCGCTGAAGAATCTCATTGGCCGTGCAGCAGATGCCCCCCAGCTGAATCCCTTTGGCCCCTTTGGATTGAGCATATTCGACCAACTCTTGCGATTGGGCCGCCGCCACGATCATCTCGGACAAAACCGGCTCATGACCGTGTACAATGATATTGACATGGTCTTCCTTCATTACCCCCAAATTGGCTTCTGATTGTATGGGAGACGGCGTTCCAAAAAGCACATCCTGAAGATCCGTTGCCAGCATGCTCCCTCCCCAGCCGTCCGCGATGGCCGCCCGGGTGCCCTGCTTGATCAAATTCTTATAATCCTGGTCAACCCCCATATGGGTCCGGTGCATGATTTCCACTATTTCTCGGTCGATATTGCGGGGAACAACACCCAGCTTCTTCCAGCGCTCATACAAGGGCTGGGGCGCTCTTTTGGCATACAAAAGCTCGCCTCCGGCTTTGCCCCATTCGTTCATTGCTTTTTCAGCCACTTCAAGGGCAATCTCGTCAAGATCCCGATCCAGTTTTTCACCATCCTTCTCTACCGTGGTGGCCACTCCCAGATGGGGTGCTATCGCTAATAGCTTGTCCGGATCTTTAATTTTATAATCCTCGGTCTCTTTCCGGGCCACCGACAAGAAAACCTCCGCCACACTTCGACCGTGGTCGGAATGGGCCGATGCCCCTCCTGCGATCATCCGGATAAAGTTACGCGCTGCAATGGTATTGGCCGTGGCACCGCATAACCCTTTTCGGGTATCTTCACCCTCGATCCCCGCCTTGGGCAGCGGAAGCCGGCAGGGACCCATGGAGCAGTTCTTACAACATGTCCCCTGCGCACCGATATTGCAGGGTTTCATAGTGACCGCCCGGTCAAATACGGTCTCAACCCCTAACTCCTGGGCTCGAGCGATCATTTCCTGCGTGGCAACATCAATGGAAGACCCTATCGGGTCCGCCATCTTTTTTGGCTTCTCTGCCTTTACTTTCTTCTCTTCTGCCATTAGAGGTTCCTCCTCATATTTTTTTTTGATGATTAATTCAATTAATAGCTTTCAGATGGTGTTTGAGCAACGTTCTGTTAGCTGTGTTATTTCGTATTATGCGACCCGTTTGTGTATTCTATTCAATCGTTCCAGCATCTTGTCCAGTTTCGATTTCTGCTGGGCTGCCGGTGTCAAGGAGACTTCGCCGGCTACGGCCTTATGTTTTGCCGCAAGCTTTTCACGTTCTTTTGCGCGTTTTTCTCGGATCGCCTGCTCTTCAGCTTCTTTCTTTGCTCTGGCTTCGGCTTCGGCTTTGGCCTTGGCTTCGGCTTCGGCCTTGGCTTTGGCTTCGGCTTCTGCCTTTGCTTTGGCTTCGGCTTCGGCTTTGGCTTTGGCTTCGGCTTCGGCCTTTGCTTTGGCATCCGCCTCGGCCTTGGCCTTGGCTTCGGCTTCGGATTTGGCTTTGGCTTCGGCTTCGGATTTGGCTTTTGCCTCCTCTTCGGCTTTATCTACAACTTCTTCTTTTTTGGGTGGTGCTGCTTTTGCGGCAGCTTTTTTCGCAGGTGCCGCCTTCTTTGCAGGTGCCGCTTTCTTTTCAGGTGCCGCTTTCTTTTCAGGTGCTGCTTTCTTTGGCGCTTCGCCTTCTATGGTCAGGTCCGGTTCCGGTGCCAAAGAAGCATAATCGACATTTACATCAGCAAGTTGCTTAGTTATTGGCGCAACATCTAAAGCACTTCCTCCGTCCAGTCCCAAATCGATAAAGGCCTGGGCAAGCCGTACGGCTTCCGGATGACGCATGATGAGAACGCTGGAACCTGACAACAGATAAATGACAGCCGTCACGGCTTCCATAAGGATTCCGCGTCGTTCCGGATCACCCAATATCGGCTCTTCATCGGCAGTCAGCTTGGCTTCTTTGCACTTCCAGATCTCGTTGGCCAGATTATTGATCATCGGCAACTGAAGCTTGTCATCACCCTGAGTCAGGGCCGCCATACAGAGCCTTTCCATAACGGAATAGGAATATTCCAGTCCATAACCCAGACCACCGGTGGTGGGATCGACAATCAATCGATCCATCGGCATGCCCAGATTTTCAAGAAGGATATTGACTTGCTTGGCAAGGTTAATATCGATGGGTGAGGATGCAATCAGGGTATGGCCATATCCCATGGCACTGGCCCCGATTCCCTTGTGGTTCTTATCCTCAACAGGCCCAAGAACCAGATTGGCGCCATGGGTCTCTTCTGAAATTTTCTTTAGGACCTCTTCATCCTTTTCGATGTTGGCTGTTCCCCAAATCAATAGGGGGACGTCGATGGCGTCAAGGACCTTTTTAACCGTGGCAGCCGCATCTTCAGGACTGGCGTTCGGGCCGTTTGGATCGGTACTTTTTAGTTGCAGCACGATCATCTTGGCCCCGAATTCATCAACACATTTCTTGGCCCATGCAGCCGGATCTGAAAGAACATCTTTAAAATGGCTTAATGCAGCTTCAGGCCATTCATCCGGCTCCATGTCCCAAACTTCCATTGCAATAACCGGCTTGTTCGGCATATCCCCTTCAAAATTGTAAAAAGGATAGCATGCCTGACCACCGACGGTAACGGCTTTATCGCCTTTACCTAAAGTGATTTCCTTTATGGTGCCGGTATAAGATTCTTTGTATATTTCCAAACCCAATGTTACCTCCTTTACGTGACAATAAGTTTAGTGTTTGAGGTGTATGACATTGTAACCCATTCAATCGGTTCTACAGGAGCAAAAAAATTTTAGCCCCTAGCCTTTAAAAAAAAGAATCAGCCCCCCTTTCATAATATGGAATAATTATAAAGCAATCTACATCGGTAGATTTATAGCCGGAAACTCTAAAAATATACCCAGAATTTCTCAATCATTTTGATTTAATTTTTATCTAATAATAATAAGGGATTAAATTATCATCTATGAGCGAAGATCATCTTTTCAACATGCCAAATATGACCTTTTATATTGGGATGAATTATTTGTCAATAGATGAGTCAAAATTAAGGTAAATATAGGTGAAATTAAATAAAATCCGATTCTCTTCACCTATTATTGGCTTCTTGCTTGTGGTGACCTACGCCCCGGAAGGAAGGATGGAATGTTTAATTACACATTACCTTTCGGCTCTTGTGTATCCAATTGGTCGAACATACAGGTCAATTCAACCACTTCACCATCATAAACGGTTTTAGTTTTATATGGAAGACTTTTGAACAACTTTATCATTCCCTGGTTTCTGGGCAACGTGTATGCCATCAGACCGGAGATTCCGTTTTCTCGAGCAGCCTCTGATAATTTATTCATCATTATTTTGCCCAATCCTTTCCCCTGCCATTCTTTACTCACCGAAAAAGCGATTTCTGCAATGTTCCTGGCAGGATCGAGAAGATATTCCCCCACGGCGACAACTTTTCCAAATCCGAATTCCCCAACTACAGCCAAAAGCGTCAAATTTTTAACGTAGTCTATTTGAAACATACTCTCCACATCGTCACGAACAAAACGGGTCTTTGCCTGAAAAAATCTGGAATATATGTCATCTTTATCCTGCGTGTAGAAGTGCTCTTGTATCCTTCTCTCATCCACTGGTTTGGCCGGCCTTATGGTGATCAACTCACCACCTATTTCTCTTGTCTCTTCCAACTTTATCGGGTAAATACCCTGCATTGATTCAGATAATGTCCGTTCTGCACCGAGCAGACCCATTTTTCTGGCCTCAAAAAAAAGTTCCTCTCTAAAATCAGGGTGCGCAATACTGATCATGGCCATGGCCCGCTCCTGGAGACTCTTGCCAAACAGATTTACAGCCCCGTATTCGGTCACCACATAATGGACGTCACCCCTCGGAACGACTATGGCGGTGTCATTAAGCATCGGAACAATTCGGCTCTTTTTACCATCTACCGATGTTGACGTAAGCATAAGAATCGACTTGCCCCCCTCTGACCTGGATGTGCCTCGAATAAAGTCGAGCATACCGGTTATACCGGAAAAATGGTTGTAGAAAAGCGCATCCGCTGCAACCTGACCGGTGAGATCCATTGCCATGGGCACATTCATTGAAACCATTTTATGATGTTGAGAAATAATACGTGGATCGTTGACGTAATCTGACGGGTAAAACTCTATTGCCGGGTTATCATCGAGAAATTCATAAAGATTCTTTGACCCGATGGCACAGCTCGCCACCAGTTTTCCTTCGTTGAATCCTTTTTTCCGGTTCGTAATTACTCCCATTGAAACAAGACGCATGATATCTGTAGTCACATACTGGGTATGGATACCAAGATCATTTTTGTGGGAAAGCGCAAGCAAGGTGGCCTGCGGTGTTGTACCCGGGCTTATCTGGATGGTTGAACCATCGTCGATTAACCGGGCAATCTGCCGTCCGATATGATTGGCGGCATCGAGTTCCGGAAGCTCGTCAATGGTTAAAAGATCTTCTTCATGCTCGACAATCGCATCTACATCATTTACATGGATGAAGCTATGACCCAACACCCTGGGCATCCGGGGATTTACCTGTGCAATGACAAAGTCGGCGGAAAACGCCGCCGACAGTGTAATATCTACGGAAATTCCAAGACTCATCCACCCGAAATCATCCGGCGGTGCCACCTGAATGAGGGCCACATGAATCGGAAGACGACGGGTTTTAAAAAGACGGGGCACATCCGAAAGGTTCATTGGGGTAATAAATCGTTTGTTTCTTGCCAGGCTTCTTGGTTTTGCCGACCCCAGATAAAATGACCGGATGTTGAAACTTTGATCTTTGGTCTTCTCAGCTATCAATGTCAAAGGTGTACTTTCCAAACTCAACAGACGGACAATTTCAATATCTGTAAACATATCTGCTGCGTCGGCAAGTTTTCTGACCAGATATTGGGGTTCTCCACAGGATGAACCGATAAAGACTCTCTGACCTGGTTTAATCCGTCCGATCGCTTCCTTGGCAGAGCATCTTTTTTCAACATAATTATCAGCCCAATAGGTTGATACGGCCATGACACCCCCTTGTACTGTTATTGAAAGTAATGACGGGGTTAAAGGAAATTTATTAGCTTATTTGGTATCTATTATCAAGGAAAAGATGATACGATTTTAAGGTCTCTAGGATTGGAAAATCGCAGGGTAGGATATGATTATGTTAAACTTCGGGTCTTGTTGTATATTTCTCTATAAACGCACTTAAGTTATCCAACTGAAGCATACTTACCTCTCCGAACTGAACACCCAGTTGCCTCATCTCAAAAGTACTGAAAGGAACAAAATTATCCACATGGATATCTGAAATCTTTTTACACGGTATACCTTTTAAAATAAAACCATGACCACTTAAAAATATGTCAACTTCAGTTTCTCCCTGTATCTGATCCCCATCATTAATGTACATAAAAGCAAGGCCGCCCTTACTTATATTTTTAATCTGGCCCAGTTTTGAAGAACCATTTTTAAGCAGTGCATATACGCCTTGCTGAACTTGAAATCGCTCATAAAATCTTCGTTCGGTTATCCTCTCGGTATTTATCATCTTAACCTCCATCACATAATATGATCAGATGATTTATTTTTACGATTTAATGAATCATTGCAAGCCGCATCTCATGGTATTTCAAATCGTGGTTGATTATAGGTATATATATGTTGTGTGTCAAGCAAAAAATAATACAATATATTGATATTTATAGATTGAAAACGATTTAAGCATGACCAAAAGATACCCAAATAAATTTTGAATTCATTGAAACGGTGGTCATTAAAAAAGGATAACCCATCCAAAAACAAAAAATATAGATTGATAAAATGGCTGATTTGTTGCATACAACATATTGTAAATGCAGAGGGTTTCAGAAATATCTCTTAAAACATCAAGAGGAGCAAAAATCATGGTTGCATGTTCAATCTGCGGTTTAACCCACAATGTCGGGTTCATATCAACACGTTTTGCAGGAACAGACGGCGTATCCCTGGAAACCATAAAATGGGCCAATGTTTTTCAAAAAGAAGGATTTTCTTGTTTCTATTTTGCCGGTGAACTGGATCAACCTCCGGATTGTTCATATCTGGTGGAAGAGGCTAATTTTACACACCCGGATATAAAACATATCTACAATCATTGTTTTGGCGTTCATAGGCGCGAGCGTCGCATCACGCAAAAAATTCATGTCCTAAAGGAAAAATTAAAAGATCAAATTTACAATTTTATTGAAAAATTCAATATCGATCTTTTAGTGCCTGAAAATTCGCTCACCATTCCATTGAATATTCCACTTGGGCTTGCCATTACGGAGGTCATCTCCGAAACTGAAATCCCGACCATTGCCCATCATCACGACTTTTTCTGGGAACGACAGCAGTTTCTGACAAACGCGGTTTGGGAGTACTTAAACATGGCTTTTCCGCCCCATCTATCATCAATACAACATGTGACCATCAACTCGTCGGGAGACAACCAGCTGAGCCTTAGAACAGGTATTTCCGGCAAGATCATCCCCAATGTCATGGACTTTGAAAACCCGCCGCCGCCCATTGACGATTATGCCTCTGATGTGCGAAAGGCGCTCGGCATTGAAGATGACGAGCTTTTTATTCTTCAACCAACCCGTGTCGTAAAGCGAAAGGGAATCGAACACGCCATCGAGCTGGTGCATCGACTGGGGAAAAAAGCCAAGCTGGTTATTTCACACGCTTCAGGAGATGAGGGGTATGATTACGAACAAAGGGTCAAGGAATATTCAAAATTATTAAATGTTAATACCCGTTTTGTGTCAAATATTATTAATGAAAAAAGAGGACGTACCAAAAAAGGAAGGAAAATCTATACATTGGAAGACATTTATCCCCATGCCGATCTGGTGACATATCCATCTACCTTTGAAGGGTTCGGCAATGCCTTTTTAGAAGCCGTTTACTTTAAGAAACCCATCGTGGTAAACAACTATTCAATTTACACGTACGATATTAAGCCCAAAGGGTTTTTGACCATAGAGATTGACGGATATGTAACGGAAGATGCGGTTCGAAAGACCAGAGATGTTCTTGAAAAACCGGAACTTCGCAATAAAATGGTGGAAACAAATTATGATATTGCAAGACGCTGTTATTCTTACGCTGTCTTGAGGCAAAAACTCAAAAACCTCATTTATGACGGTATTGCCTGCAACCCGGAAAACTTAAAAAAATAACCATGACTCTCGACCGAAACAAACTCCGATGTGGCTTGAATTCCGGAATTCAAAAAGGATGGCATGGATTTTTATGGATGCTTAAAATCATCGTCCCCATATCTTTTCTTACCGTTATATTAGAGTACAGCGGTTGGATACACCATATAGATTTTATTATAAAGCCTGCCATGAACCTTCTGAACCTTCCTCCCATGGCGGCCGTTCCGCTGATCGTCGGAATGCTTACAGGAATTTATGGCGGCATCGCTTCCATGGTGGTCCTTCCACTGACGAGCAATGAAATGACCCTTATTGCCATCTTTCTTCTCATCTCGCACAACCTTATCCAGGAAGGAATTATTCAGGGTCAGTCCGGTCTGAATCCTTTAAAAGCTACGCTTTTCCGGCTGACAGCTTCAAGTGTTACGGTTATCATTGTCACCAAATTCCTTGGATCTGAACCGGCACGTTTGGTGGGGAAAAATCTATCTGCTGCAGTGCAGCAACCTCTGTTTGTCATGATGAAAAGCTGGTTTATGGCAACTCTATATCTCAGCCTGAAGATATTTATCATCATCATGATCATCATGATTCTACTTGAAGTGATGAAGATTTTTAATATTATTCATCATATCGTTAAACTGTTGAACCCTCTTTTAAAGACCATGGGACTCAATCAACAAGTTGGGTTGTTATGGCTTACAGCCATTGCCTTTGGCCTCGCATACGGTGGTGCCGTCATTGTGGAAGAAGCAAAGGAAAAGCATATTAAAAAAGAAGACCTTGAAAAACTTCATCTTTCCATTGGAATTAATCATTCTATGATCGAGGACCCGTCGTTGTTCTTATCGCTGGGGCTCAGCGCCTTTTGGCTTTGGGTGCCACGGCTTATCCTGGCAATAGTTGCTGTACGCCTGCTTGATATATACTATAAGCTTAAACCTAAATTAAGCGTTTCAATTTGTGCCAGAAAATTATAAGTTCATCCTTATTTGTATTTAGATCATATCCCGATTAATTTCGCAGCCAGGAGTAATATCCTAAAATGGCAGAAATATATCCCATTGGTGGAGGAAAAGGTGGTGTTGGAAAAAGTTTTATAACGGCCAGTCTCGGCGCATTAATCGCCAAATGGGGTAAAAAAGTCGTGCTTATCGATTTGGATCTGGGCGCTTCGAACCTTCACACCTTGCTGGGAATGAACAGCCCGAGAATCGGTTTAAACAGCTTCTTGAACAAAACCGTGACAAATCTTGAAAATGCAGCTGTTCCAACTATGATCCCGAATTTATTTCTTATCAGTTCTTTTCATTGTTATATGGAAATTGCAAATTTGTTTTATGCACAAAAGCTAAAAATAATTGATGCCATAAAAACACTTCCATTCGATTATGTTCTTCTTGATTTAGGTCCCGGAACAAATTTTAACACACTCGATTTTTTTTTAACTTCCAAGGAAGGTATCCTGATCTGTACACCCGAACCCACCTCCATTGAAAATTCTTTTCGTTTTATAAAGACCATCTATTTTAGAAAATTAAAACAAATGATGAAAAAAAACTATTTTGATTCGGCGGTAAAAGACACTTCTTCAGATTTAAATAGATCGGGAAATAATCCGCCGGATATCATAGAAACCGTTTTAAAACACGATCCTGAAAAGGAAGCACTCTTGAGAAACAGATTAAGCGAATTTAAATTCAAACTCATTTTCAATCAATTTCGCAATAATGTGGATGCAACCCTTGGCGATCAATTTGAAACCATATGCAACAGGCATTTTTATTCTATTTTTCAGTTTCTTGGTAATATTAGTTATGACAGTCGGATTCATGATGCTATTTTTTCGAAGATACTTTACGTCCATAAATATCCTCATACACAATCTGCTGCCGATCTAAAAAGGATTGCAACACGGATTATGAACAAAATACCTTCTGCATCTTTTGGGAAAGATATATTATGAAAAAATTCGACGGATTGAATTATTATGAAATCTTAAAAGTTCCGATGACTTCATCTTATTTTGAAATCAAGCGGGCATATAAAAATGCGCTTTCATTATATAACGAAGATTCTATTGTTACCTATTCTTTATTCTCAAAAGAGGAAAGGGACAGGGTCATAGAAGATATCGAAAATGCTTTTTCGACGCTATCCAACGATAAAAAAAGAGCGGCTTACGATCAGATGCTTGAGGATTCAGGCCAAGTGGAAGCATCGATTCCATCCGTGGAACAGCCATTGGTATCTCCTCCTTCATCCCCCGCCTATACAAGTATAAATGAGAAGCAGTTGCACTCCAGGGTAAAAGAAAAGCTTCAAATACAAGACGTTAAAACATTATTAGATGAAATTCTTTCAAAAGAGCGTCTTTCAGGAGATGACCTAAAAAAACTAAGAGAAGTTATCGATGTCAAATTGAAAGAGATTCAATATATTACTAAAATAAGCACCTCAGTTTTAATGGCCATCGAAGAAAGCCGGTTTGAAGAACTCCCGCCAGAAACCTATCTAAAAAGTTTTTTAAGATCCTATGCAAAAATTCTTCAGATTGACCCTCAAAAAGTTATCGACGGTTATTTAAAAACCATATCTCTTGCTAATGAAACAAGTGGTACAGACCCAAATTGATGGAAACCCGACTGTTAAGGATCAAAGCCGATTTAAAATCCAGTCTTACATCAACGAAGAACTTTTATATCTAAGCAACATCATAACAGAACTGCTGATCTGGAAAAATTTAAAAAATCTGTCAAAAATTTAACGCCCCAATGAACTATCATTTCAACAGATCTTCCCACAACTTAATACGCTTCTTTTTTTATTTACACATCTTATTGATTTAACATATTTTTTTAATATTTTACTAAGCCCGTCTCGATCATTCAAACTATGGCATATCTATTGCATCGGTTGTTCATGTTTTACAGTTTGATTTTGCCAGTTTTGAATAAACCTCTTTATTTACGTAATACCAGGGCAAATTTGATTTGAGATCAAGCCACAAATCATAACGCAAATGTTAGAAGAAGTTATCAAAAACGTAAAAATAGATCGATACATCACCCCTTTTGATGAAGGAAAGGCGATATTTCTGGAAGGAGATGATACACAGGATCTCTATATTCTTGTATCCGGACAGCTGGATGTCTTCAAAGGAAACATAAAAATTGCCGAAATCACCGAAAAGGGATCGTTGTTTGGAGAAATGTCTTTCCTTCTTAAAGCAAAACGAACGGCAACAATAAAAGCTGGGGAGAATGTAAAAGCGATCCGAATACCTAAAGATGAAATCACGGCCTTTTTGCATGATTTCCCCGAAGTGGCTGGAGAAATATCAAAACTTCTGGCCAAACGTCTTGATGAAACCAGCCGAATTCTCTATGGACTCAAAGAGTTTTGCGACCAACTGCCTGATGCGGTTATTGCCACCGATAAAGAAGGAAAAATCATCACATGGAATGCTGCGGCAGAAGAAGTATACGGCAGGTCTTGGGATCAAATGTGCAACAAGTCTGTGGAAGAAATCTATGAAAAACCGAATGTTTACAAAAAATTGCTTGAAGAGGTAAAGAAAAAACGCTCTGTAAGAGAAAAGATCCTCAGTATTAGACATCCAAAAAATGGAACCCGCTTTATATCCACCAGTTCAACCCTCCTTCACGACGATCATAATAACTATCAGGGAGTTCTTTCGTTGGGTCGTGATGTCACATCCGTTAAAGCGTTAGAGAAGAAATACCGTCAAGCCCGTTACTGGCTTTTCCCATCCTTGATTTTACTTTTTTTTATGGCTGTCGGTGTTCTTTGGGGGCATTCGCACTTTTCAAAAAAGCCTCAGATAACGCATTTTAATCATATAGAATTGAACAGCCGGTTAAACAAAGATTACCTTTTGTTGAAATCAATGCTGATAAACCCTCTTGAAGCCGGCAACCGGTCAAAAACAAACAAGGTGATGAAGGATTTTCTCAACCTTCAAAAACCGGACAAATTACCTTATAACGGTCTCGTATTACTGGATATTAACAAAAAAGTATTTGACGCATGTTCAAAAAATACAAGCACGAATATTTCGCCGGCTATAGAAAGCAGTTATAAAGGGATAAATTTTGAAGAGGACAAGAACTCTGCCCTCAGCGTATTAACCCTTTATCGAGCAGACAAAGATCATCCCATGGGCCAGAAAAGCATTGAGATCGCCTTTGAAATGAACAAAAACAATCATCGAATCGGCTGGTTGATTTTTCAGTTGGATCTTAATCGATTGAAGACGGACTATGGGGTGGATGTATCAGGAAAAAAGCAGCTAATATTTTAGAATCCGTGGAATCGGATATATGGTAAACGAACCATAATAATTAGAAGCCATCTCAAAAATAGGATTTTGGTTCAAGTTCAAGGCGGGACCGAATTTCAACCCGCAGACATACTAAAGTATTTCGAGGAGTTGGAATTCGATCCCAACACAGAAACTTGTCCGCCTCTGGCGGGTTGGAAAAAAAGACCTTTTTGAGATGGCTTCTAACCGGGATAACATTTTACATGGATGATTTTAACGATATTCAGTCGTGCCAATATGAAATTTCAGAAAGCGATACGGGAGAAATTACGTTCTTTCTCCAGGGTAGAATCGATTCTAACAATGCGTCTCAATTAATCGAATTGTTTGGCTCGCTGATAAGAGATCGAAAACCTGTTTCACTAACCATTGATCTTAATAAGGTGACATACCTTGATGATTTCGGGGCACTTGTCCTTGTTGAGTTAAAAGATATGATGATCGCTGCAAATGGTCAGTTTAATTTAAAAAACGCTAGAGAAGAAGTGCTTTTTATTCTCAATTCGGGAGGTTTGGCTGAAACACCCCAATTAATCAAGGTTCGTCCTCCCTCTATGTTTATCAGGTTTGGAGATGGGATTCTAAAGCTTATGTCAGAGGTTAAATATCAGATTTCTTTTGTGGGATCAGTTTGCCTGGCATTTGTTTATTCCCTCCTTCATCCTAAATCATTACGGATAGACGACACGTTTCTTTACATGCAAAAAACAGGTGTGGATGCCGTCCCCATTGTGGGAATGATCAGTTTTATGATGGGCCTTATTATGGCCTTTATGTCATCAATTCAACTCCAGATGTTTGGTGCCAATATTTATGTGGCTTCCCTGGTAAGTCTTGCGATGACTCGAGAATTAGGCCCCATTATGACGGCAATTGTTGTCGCCGGACGATCCGGTTCATCATTTGCATCAGAGATAGGCACAATGAAGATATCAGAAGAAGTCGACGCTCTTTTTACCATGGGATTTGACCCCACACGATATCTGGTCGTTCCCAAGATCATGGCTTCTGTTATAGTGGTCCCCATTTTGACCCTATTTTCCGATGTCTTTGCCATATTGGGCGGGATGATGGTAGGTGTCTTCATGCTGGATTTGACTGCAAATGCCTACATTTTACAAACGGTTAAGACATTGAGTCTTTTTGACGTTTTTTTGGGACTCTTTAAAAGTAGTGTTTTTGCACTCCTCATATCCTGGGTGGGTTGTTTAAGAGGGTTTCGCGTTAAAGGCGGGGGGGCGGCCTCTGTGGGTCAAGCAACAACATCGGCAGTTGTCAGCAGTATTTTTTTGATCATCGCTTTTGATTCAATTTTTGCGGTTGTATTGAGGTATTTGAGCTGATCCAGCTTATATGCCGTCGTATTTAGTTTAGCATAGAAACTCTATCTTTCTGAGATAGGTCAAAGATCAATTTGCTCTGCCTAAGGAATTGCTGGAAAGTTTGAAGTGAGCTAAAATTTGAAGTGAGCTAAAATTAAGGAATTTTGCCAATTATATAAAATCACCGGAACGAAGTGACTCCATAACTTTAGGCACTTTAGATCACTTTAGGCACTTTGAATTTGTTCGACTTTATGTAAACCTGCCCCTTCCGGAGGTTGAAACAAAAGCAGCCCCTCTGGGGTCGGATATCTTCAAATCGGTAATTAACCAAGTGGAGATGATAATTTGGAAAAACATAAAATAATCCAAGTCCGTGATCTTACGGTCGGCTATGAAACAGATATTATCCTTGAAAATATATCATTTGATGTTCTGGAGGGAGAAATATTTATTGTTTTAGGGGGAAGTGGCTGCGGGAAAAGCACATTACTGAAACACCTGATTGGACTCAACTCTCCTCTTTCGGGTCGGATACTCATTGATGGGGAGGATATATCTAACTGTGATGAAACAACATTCAAAAAGATTTTGAGAAAAATTGGGGTACTCTACCAAAGCTCGGCCTTATTCGGTTCAATGACAATTGCCGAAAATGTGTCTCTTCCCATAAAGGAATACACCGACTTACCCCAGAGATCAGTTGATACGCTGGTCAAAATGAAGCTCAACATGGTGAACCTGAATGGGTATGAAAACCATTTGCCGTCTGAAATCAGTGGCGGAATGAGAAAGCGGGCAGGACTGGCAAGAGCAATGGCCTTGAACCCTAAAATTCTATTTTTCGACGAACCGTCTGCCGGACTCGATCCCGTAACTTCTGTGGAGCTCGACAACCTTATTATTCATCTCAATAAGAGCCTCGGAACGACAATGGTTATCGTGACCCACGAACTTCAAAGCATTTTTAATGTAGCGCATAGAGTAATCATGCTGGACAAACAAACCAAAGGGATCATCGCCGAAGGTAGCCCGATGCATTTAAAAGATCATAGCGAAAATCCTTTTGTTAGGAATTTTTTCAACCGTAAGTCTGAAAATTAATACAGCTTTTTTAAGGATATTTTAATGCCATCTCAAAAAACTAAATTTACCCTAGGATTATTTGTGACCTGTGGCATTGGCATGATTTTTCTTGCCGTCATATGGTTGGGTATGTCACGATATTTCAAAAAGGGTCGGTATTATGCAACCTATTTTAACGAATCCGTCCAGGGATTGGATGTGGATTCTCCGGTAAAATACCGGGGTGTATCCGTTGGCCGGGTGGACCGTATCGTTGTTGCCCCTGACGCAAATTTGATTCAAGTCGTATTAAAAATCGAGCACGACCAAAAACTCGACGACAATATCGTCGCTCAGTTGAAATCTGTTGGGATTACCGGAAGTATGTTTGTGGAACTGGATCGCAAGAAAGATGGTGCGCCAAGTCTTTCACCACCTTTAAGCTTTCCTTCTGAATATCCAATCGTGGCATCAAAACCATCCAATATCTCCAAAATGTTACATAGCATAGATGACGCACTTACCCAGATAAAGGCGATGGATTTAGCCGAAATTTCTGAAAAAGCTCAATTGACACTCAAGAGTATTGAGCAGGTAATGATCGATACCAATATAAAAAATATTTCTGCAAAAATTGAGAAATCGATTGATCGTGCCAACCAAATTTTGGATGATAAAAGATGGAACACCATCATGGCATCTGTAGACGATGCCGGTCAATCTCTTAATGACATAATGGATAAAACCAGCAACAGCCTTGATAATGTAGAAAAAACCACTTTCCGATTGGAAGGGATCACCGCCGAAAAGGAACAAAGCATTAAAACCGCCATTGAAGACTTTAAAAAGTCCATGGAAAATGCCAATACGCTTTTAAAGAAAGGTAATTTTCTGACAGACAAAACAGACGATTCAATATCACAACTCAAAGGACAATTTTTAATCATTGCCCAAAACCTGGAAAAAGCAAGTGAAAACCTGAACAAATTAATCGAAATTGTAGCTGATCATCCGTCTCAATTCATCTTTGGAGAACCGCCGGCTCCAAGAAAAGTGGATCGAACCGAAGGCGAAAGGTAAAAACAATTTTATGAAATGGTTCAAAAAAAGTTGTCTTTTATTTCTCAGTTTTCCCATTCTCTTTGTGGCTTGCGTGAGCCTGAAGCAACCGGTAGATAAAATCGAGTACTATACCCTGGAATATCCACCGCCACAAATAGAAACCTTAAAGCCCTTACCCTGCGTCATTCGAATGGACCGTTTTACGGCAGCACCGCCATATAATACCAGTCAAATCATTTACAGGGATCAATCTTTTAAAAGAAATGCATACATTTATTATAGATGGCAGACCAACCCCGGCGCTATCGTAACCACACTGCTTAACCGCGACATTAAAAACTCAGGCCTTTTCAAAGCGGTGTTAGATCCTGTCAGTCGATTTTCGCCTTCGTATATAATTGAAGGAACGGTGGATGAATTTTTCGAATGGGATACCCAGAGTGAATGGAAAGCGATCCTTACCGTCAGCATTGTGTTAACGGAGAAAAACATAAACGATATCAAAAATATGGTTTTATTTCAGAAAACCTATAAAAAAGCAGAGATTTGTCATCAGAAAAAACCGAGAGCGGTGGCCGAAGCCATGAGCCTGGGATTGTCTAAAATCTCAAAAGAAATGATACTAGATGTGTATGATTCCCTAAAAGATCGATGAGACCCTTGAAAAATGCCCCCAATGGGTTTTGATTTTATGATAAATATTGTAGCCTCAAGAACCAGGCTTTGGTTATCCCCGAAAGAGGGTCACGTTTCTTAAGAAAATAGGAAATAGAAATTAGAAAATAG
>Ga0316576_10000434_pt1 | contig 19436 bp, 17 predicted proteins | sample S0NA_FD_203075 | JGI IMG/M metagenome (GOLD analysis project Ga0316576, IMG submission 203075) | Rhizosphere microbial communities from salt marsh grasses in Alabama, United States - S0-2_050615r3r5 | ecosystem: Host-associated > Plants > Roots > Rhizosphere | place: USA: Alabama | collected... | reverse complement strand
TCCAGCACCGGATCGAACCCCTTCTTAATCTTGTCCTGCCCTGTCGCGGAGAGCGTGGCCATGGTCCTGCCGTGAAAGGACCTCTCCATGGCGATGATTCTGAAGCGCTCGGGCTGCCCCTTGTCGCTGAAGTATTTCCGGCACAGCTTGATGGCGGCCTCGTTGGCCTCGGCGCCGCTGTTGCAGAAAAAAACCCGGTCGGCGAAACTGTGCGCCACCAGCCAGGCGGCCAATTGGGTCTGGGGGACGGTATAGTACAGGTTCGAGACATGCAGAAGCTGTTCCGCCTGCCGGGCGAGCGCTTCAGCCACCGCCGGATGGGCATGCCCCAGGTTGCAGACGGCAATACCGGCGATGAAGTCGGTGTAGGCACGGCCTTCCGGATTCCAGAGGGTCGCCCCCTGCCCTTTGCTGAAAACCAACGGGAACCGTTTGTATGTGGCGGCAATGACGCTGTCGGCGGTTTTTATGGTTTTATCGCTGTTCATGGAATTACCTCCGTTCCTATACCGCTGTCCGTAAACAATTCCAGGAGCAAGGCATGGCGCCTTTTTCCATTGATCATCTGCACTTTCTGGATGCCGTGCGCCAGGGCCTCCAGCGCACATTCCATTTTGGGGATCATCCCACCGGAAATACTTTTGTCGGCAATCATCTGTTTGGCCCGTACCCCGTCCAGGGTCGACACCAGCCTGCCGGTTGCGTCCAGCAGCCCGTCGACGTCTGTGATCAGAATCAGCCGGCCGGCGGAAAGGGCGGCTGCCAGCTTGCCGGCGACCACATCGGCATTGATATTGAACGTTTCCCCCGACGAACCGGCACCCACGGGTGCAATGATGGGAATAAACCCGCGGGAAGTCAGGGTGTGGATGATTTCGGGATTGACGCTGGTCACATCGCCCACCAGCCCGGGATCGATGATCTCGGGTGGCTTGTCCTCGTCCTCATGGAACAGGATCTTCAGCTTTTCAGCCTGAATCAGTCCGCCGTCCTTGCCGCTCAGCCCCACGGCCTTGCCGCCCTGGCTGTTGATCTGGGCCACGATGGACTTGTTTACCTTTCCACCCAGCACCATTTCGACGACATCCATGGTGGGTTCATCCGTCAGGCGCATGCCTTTGACGAACGTCGAACTGATGCCCATCTGGTCCAGCACCTGGTTGATCTGCGGGCCGCCGCCGTGCACCACTACCGGGTTCAGGCCGACAAATTTCAGCAGGGTTATATCCCGGGCGAAATCCTCTTTGAGCTGTTCATCCACCATGGCGTGTCCGCCGTACTTCACCACGATGGTCATGCCCGAAAAACGCCGGATGTAGGGCAACGCTTCGATCAAAATATCAGCTACGTTTGGGGTGTCCATATGATTGCCTGTAAAGCAAAGAGCCTAAAGCCGTTTTCATTCGATGTTCATCTTTCTATGTTCACTGTTGGATGTTCATCAGTACTTTGATCCCGTCAACTGTTTTGCAGACCCGGGGCCCCGCATACCCTTATAGCGTATACCTGTTTTCAGAGAATATACCTGCTCAAATCCTCATCGCCCTTGATGTCTTTCAGTTTTTGCTGCACATAGGCGGCGCCGATGACGATCTTCCTGCCTTCCTGAACCGTTGCGTGGGACAGGTCTGGGTTCCCCGCAAAATCGGGCGCTTCGAAAAGAATGTCTTCAAGCAGCTTTTCCATGAGCGTGTGCAGCCTGCGGGCCCCGATGTTCTCCGTCAGGTTGTTGACCTCTTCCGCTGTCGAGGCGATGTCGGCCACGGCTTCGTCCTCGAACACGATTTCCACCCCCTCTGTTCTCAACAGCGCCATGTACTGCAGCAGCAGGGCGTTCCTGGGTTCGGTCAGAATGCGGTGGAACTCGGCGCTGCCCAAGGAATCCAGCTCGACCCTGATGGGAAAACGCCCCTGGAGTTCGGGAATGAGATCGGACGGCTTGACGGTGTGAAAAGCGCCGGCCCCGATGAAAAGAATGTGGTCGGTTCTGACCGGCCCGTACTTGGTGGTCACCGTCGAACCTTCCACGATGGGCAGAAGATCCCGCTGGACGCCTTCCCGGGAAACGTCCGGCCCACTGCGGTTGTCCTTGCCGGCGATCTTGTCGATTTCGTCCAGAAAGATGATACCGGCCTCCTCGACTTTTTCGATGGCCAGTTGAACCACGCGGTCCATCTCCACGAGGTTCTGGGCTTCCTCCTCGATCAGCGTCTTCATCGCCTCCCTGACGCGCACCTTCCGCCGCTTTTTATTCCTGGGCATGAGATTGCCGAGCATGTCCTTCAGGTTGATGCCCATCTCCTCCATGCCGGTATTGGAAAAAATTTCAACCATGGGCATGCTCTTTTCGGTAATATCGAGATCCACGAAGCGGTCGTCCAGCCTTCCCTTTCTAAGCATTTCCCGCAGCTTCTCTCTCGTGGCCACCCCGTCGACGACGACCGTCCCCCCCTGGGCCGCCCCGTCCCGGTCAAGCGCTTCGCGGGATGCCCCCGGTTTGGGCAGAAGCAGATCCAGCATGCGCTCTTCGGCATTCTGCTCGGCCTTTTTCCGCACGGCTTCCTGCTCTCGCTGGCGGACGTCATTGACCGTGAGCTCCACCAGGTCGCGGACCATGGACTCGACGTCCCGGCCCACATAGCCGACCTCGGTGAACTTCGAGGCCTCCACCTTGCTGAAAGGCGAGTCGGTCAGCTTCGAAAGGCGGCGGGCGATCTCGGTCTTGCCCACCCCGGTGGGGCCGATCAGGATAATGTTCTTGGGCGCGATCTCATCCCGCAGGTCCTCGTCGACGTGCTGCCTCCGCCAGCGGTTCCGCAGGGCGATGGCCACGGACTTTTTGGCCTTGTCCTGCCCGATGATGTATTTGTCCAGCGCGTTGACGATCTCCGACGGCTTCATAGTGGTTGTCATGTCCATTTCCAATAACGTTATAATTCCTCGATGGTTACCGTAGCATTGGTGTAAACACAGAGCGAGGCCGCAATCTCCATGGCCGACGCCACGATTCGGGCCGCACTCAGGTCGGCATGCCGCATCAGGGCTGTTGCCGCGGCCTGGGCGGCGACCCCTCCCGAACCGATGCCGATGATGCCTTCGTCCGGTTCGATGACGTCCCCGTTCCCCGAAATGAGAAACATGTTCTGCGCATCGATGGCAATCATCAATGCTTCCAGGCGGCGGAGATATTTGTCCGTACGCCAGTCCCTGGCAAGCTCCACCGCGGCGCGGGTCAGGTTTCCATTGTACCGCTCCAGCTTGGCCTCGAGGCGCTCCGACAGGTTGAGGGCATCGGCGGTGGCCCCGGCGAACCCGACCATGATGCTGTCGTTGTATATCTTCCGGACCTTTTTGGCCTTGTGCTTGACCACGGTGTTGTTCATGGTGACCTGCCCGTCACCGGCCAGGGCCACACGCCCCTTGTGACGGACGGCCAGGATAGTCGTGCCATGAATTTCCTGCATTTTCAAATCCTTATATTAGCCTAATTCAGGTTTAGCTTAAACTGTTCGCGCACGCCGCACTATTTCCGCGGATGCGCTTTGTCATAGGCTTCCATCAGCCGGTCGATACTCACGTGCGTGTACTTCTGGGTGGTCGAAAGGCTCTTGTGCCCCAGGAGCTCCTGAACGACCCGCAGATCGGCGCCGCCGTCCAACATGTGGGTGGCAAACGAATGGCGAAAACCATGGGGCGACACCGGTACGGGGATGCCGCATTCCCTGGAAACCTTTTCTAAAATCCTGGCCATGGAACGCGCCGTCAGCCGGCCGTAATTTTTATTGAGAAAAGCAGGGTCGCCGTTTTCACGGTTCCGTCGCTTCAAAACCGCCCCTTTTTCTGCAGCCAGCCGTTTCCTGTAGGCCTCGAGGGAGTTCAGCGCCTTCCTTCCCACCGGAACGATGCGCTCCTTGTTTCCCTTGCCCGTTACACGCAGCGACCCGTCCCTGAAGTCGACATCCTCCATGTTCAAACCGGCCAATTCGGAAATACGCACGCCACTGGAGTAAAGGATCTCGAAAATGGCGCGGTTTCTAATCCCCAGCAGGGTATCCTCTGCAATGGAATCCAGCAGCCGGAACATGTCGTCCACCGGCAGATAGGACGGTACCGGCCGGTTCTGCTTCGGTGTCAGGACCGAGTCCGCCGGGCTGGCGGACAGATGCCCCATCCTGACGGCGTATTTGAAAAATGACCGGATGGCCGACAGTTTCCTGGCGATGGTCGACCTGCTGTTCCGTTTGTGAAGGTGACCGAGGTATCCCCGAATCGTCAGGCCGTCGACCTGCTGCAATCCCGGGCAGGGTTCCTGCCCCCCGGGGCCGTCTCCAGGCCGAAGCATTTTGCCGACATAGCGGGAAAAAGCCTCTAGATCTCTGTGGTAGGCCCGGCAGGTGTTGGCGGCATACCCTTTCTCCGTTGCCAGTGACTCTATGAAAGCAGCGACCAATTCTTTTATGGGCACGTTCTCCACTGCCTGCCTCTCTACCACCCCCCGCTGTTGTTTCACCCCTGAAGGGAGTTGTTTGGATACCGCTAGTGCATATAAATGCTAAATCCCAATATCGAAAATCGAGTTTGTTGCGTACGGTCGAGCACGCGCTCACGCGTAGCTGCGCATCTTGTGCTTCATCCTGGATATCTTGCGCCGGTAGATCATGGCCTTTTTTGCATCGTCGGCTTCCAGCGCTTCCCGACGTTTTACCTTCAGAACCTTGACTTTCTGTTTGAGTTCACGAATGGACCCGGATTTTTTCTTCTTGTTTTCCTCCGGTATCCCCTTGGCCATTTTAATGGCCGACAAAAGGTCGCCCTTGTTCATGCCGTGCACCCCGGATATTTCAGGCATTTCCAGGGCGACCCCTTTGAGCTCCTTGACGGTCATCTTGTCCAATGGTTTTTCGGTTTCTTCTTTGGCTGCCATATGTGTCTATCTCCTTTCTCTTCCCAAGCCGGGTGTTTCGTTCTTTCGGAATATTATAAACACAAGCGGAGGCTGCGCGCCTCCGTCTGCAAGGTAAACGTTTTTATTAAGCGGTTTTCTACTCGCGTGTCAATATATAACCTGCAGGTTTATTCCTTCTTTTTCAAAAAAGGGCTCAACAGATCGATGGGAATGGGGAAAAAGATTGTCGAGTTGTTTTCGGTCGACATCTCGTTTACCGTCTGAAGATATCGCAGCTGCAGAGCTATCGGATTTTTCTTTATTATTTCAGATGCTTCTGCAAGCCTGGTGGCCGCCTGATATTCCCCTTCCGCATTGATGACCTTGGCCCGCCGTTCCCGCTCGGCTTCCGCCTGCCGTGCCATGGCCCGCTGCATTTCCTGAGGGAGGTCGATGTGTTTCAATTCCACGGTGGTCACCTTGATTCCCCAGGGATCGGTATGCGTGTCCAAGATTTCCTGCAGCTCGGAATTGATCTTATCCCTCTCCGCCAGGAGTTCATCCAGCTCCGCCTGGCCGCACACGCTTCGAATGGTCGTCTGTGCCAGCTGGGACATGGCGTAACTGTAATTCTCTACCTCGATGATGGCCTTGGTGGCGTCGACCACCCTAAAATAGATCACGGCATTGACCTTGACCGACACGTTGTCGCGGGTGATGACATCCTGAGGATCCACATCCAGGGCCACCAGCCGCAGGCTCACCTTTACTATCTTATCGATGATTGGCAGCAAAATGATCAGTCCCGGTCCCTTGGCATCGATGACACGCCCCAGTCTGAAGATGACGCCCCGCTCGTACTCGTTCAATACGCGTATGGCAACGGATAAAAAAAAGATCACCAACACGACGATAGCTATGGTCGTTATCATGTTTTTCCTCCTCTCATGATGGCGTTTGGCCGGATAAGGTACATTGTCTAAGTTTCACTACCCCATCTGATTTTAGGCTCTTCCGGGGGACCCGTACTTTTGCATCCATCCCGTCTGAAAACCGTCTTTGAGCTGATCGCCTCTTATTGCTCACCCATACGGATTACCATCAATCCGGCTGAATCGAAAATTATTCGCGCTCCACGTCCAGCACCAGATTTTTAACGGCGACGACACGGACCTTGGACCCCTCCTCGATGGTCTCACGCGCCCGGGCAAACCATAGCTCACCGTGCACGAAAACCTTCCCCTCGGGTGCCAGACGCTTTTTGACGACCCCGATTTCCCCGATCAGCCCCTTCCCGCCGGTTCTAGGCTTGGCCACCTGCGCCCGAAAGGCCAGCCCGGCAACCAGAATAAAAAAGCCTGAAACCAGCAAAACCGTGGGAAGAAACACTCTCCAGGAAAGCCCGAACCCTTGGGCATCCCCCTCAAACAGCATCAGGGACCCCAGAAAGAGGGAAACCACCCCCGCCACGCTCAGAAGTCCGAAGCTCGCGATCTTCATCTCCAGAATGAAAAACACGATGGCCAAAACAATAAGCAGTATCCCCGCATAGTTGACCGGCAGAGTCTGAAAAGCGAAAAAGGCCAGGACGAGCGCTATACCCCCGATGGCGCCCGGGAAAATGACACCGGGGTGCGACAGTTCGAAATAGATGCCCGCCAAGCCGATCATCATCAGAATGTAGGCGATGTTGGGATTGCTGATGGTCTTCAATATCCTGGTGCGCATGGTTTCGTGAATGTTTTTCCGTTCCGCCCCTGCGAGGCTCAGCCGGCCCTTGCCCTCGACTTCGCGGCCGTCGATTTGCCGGACGAGGTCTTCCACATCCTCGGCAACGACATCGATGACGTTGTGCGCCAAAGCCTCTTTTTCGGTCACGGACACGCTCTCCCGGACCGCTTTTTCGGCCCACTCCGCATTGCGTTTGCGCCGTTCGGCAATGCTCTTGGCAAAGGCTGCCACATCATTGGTCACCTTTTCGGACATGGTTTCGCCGATATCTCTGCCGCCACCGCCGACCGGGTGGGCGGCGCCGATGTTGGTCCCCGGAGCCATGGCGGCAATGTCGGCGGCCATGGTTATCATGACCCCTGCGGAAGCGGCCCTGGCACCCCCGGGCGACACGAATACCACCACCGGCGTATGCGCGGCATAGATGGCCATGACAATCTTGCGGGTGGCCTCGACCAGGCCGCCCGGCGTGTCCAGTTCGACAATCAGACAGGCCGCCCGATCCCGGTCGGCCTCCGCAATCCCTTTGATGATGAAATCGGTGATCGCGGGGCTGATGGCATCGGCCACGCGCATGACATAAACGTCTCCCTGGCCGGCTCCGGCGCATGTGCCAATGAAAATTGCCAGCAATGCAACCAACATGGCGATGATACGGATGGATTTCATGGCTTCACCATATGCGATGTTCGAGAATCGGTGTTGTTGAAGCTTTCCTACAACCCCATCTCGCGCATCAGAATTTGTACGTCTTCCCAGACATCGCGTTTGCGGTCCGGGTTGCGCAAAAGATACGCCGGATGGTACGTGGGCATGATACGCGCGTTCCCCATTGGATAAAGGCGCCCCCGCATACGCGATATAGGGACCTCGCTTTTGAGCAGCGTCCGGGCCGCCACGGCGCCGAGTGCACAAATATAGTCCGGCCGGATAATCGCCAGTTGTCTTTTGAGAAAAGGCAGGCAGGCGCGGATCTCGCCGGGATCCGGATTTCTGTTGCCCGGCGGTCGGCACTTGATGATGTTGCAGATGTAGACGTCTTCGCGAGCAAGCCCCATGGCTTGGATGATCTTGGTCAGCAGCCGGCCCGCCGGCCCTACAAAGGGGCGTCCCCGCTGATCTTCCTCGTAGCCCGGCCCTTCACCCACGAAGACCAGGCGCGCCTCGTCGGCGCCCTCACCGAATACGGTATGCTTGCGCGTTTCCGACAGGCTGCAACGGTCACAGGAACGCACCTCCCTTTGTATTTCCGCCAAATTATCTCCGGCAACCGCCGGCGGGCGGCCCCAGCTTTTAAGCGTTTCCAGATGGTCGGCACCGCCGTCAAATCCTCTCAAACCCGACGACGCCAGATACGTCAGGGTTTCGGAAATATGTTCGAGGGTCGTTGCCAGTTCTGCGGCGTCCCCCGGATTGCATTGCTCCACTTGCTTGACCATGATGGGTGTCGCTCACTCCGTTTTTATCAATCCTGCATCGATCTCTTCCGACTTGGGGGAAACCCAGATTTCTACCCGGGTTTTATGGTCGAAATCATCCTCGGTGATGGTAATAATGCACCAGCGCGTATTTTTTTCAAACAGCAGCAGAGATCGTGGAGATCGAAACGAAGTCGCTGCTTTCCAGTTGTCCCTGGACATGTTGCTATCGAAAAATCCGATCAGATTCTCGGGCGGCACCCTTCCCTTCAACGCCAAGACACCGGCCGACAGGGGGCCGATCCTGAAAACAAAGCTGCGCTCCTTGTCCCTCTTCATGTTCTCCGGAATGAGGATATCGTCAAAATCCAGATAAATCTCCTCGGGAGCGGTCTTGAAATCGCCGCCCGTGGCGGCGGCATCTCTGCGTTTCAAGCCGCTGCACCCCCCCATAACGGTTACACAGAGAGTTACCGTCAAAGCCCATACCAAAGCTCTTTTTGCCATGCCCGCCCCCGCGAGTGCCGTGGCCGCTTCATCGCCGGATAAAGCGTACCGTCGTTTGAAGATTGCTCCCATTTTACATGCACGTGCGCTAAAAAGTCAAATTCCCGCATCTAATTTAAAACGCTCAACTTGGGTTGCACCATACGTTCACACTAGGGGTGTTTTGGATGAATGATCAGCTCGTCGCCCGGATGGATCGGTGCCGTCAAATCGATGCGGTTCCAAATCAGCAGCGCCGGAAGAGGCACTTTGAATTTTTGGGCGATCACCGAAAGGTTGTCTCCCTCCTTGACCACGTACACGCGCTCGTCCCGGTTCTCCCGATAAGCGGCGTACGCCTTCTGCAGACGCTCTTCGAACCCCTGGTCCGCGCCCGTGGGGATGCTGATTGTGTGGCTTCCCGATACCAGGAAATGCCCCCTGATTTCTGGGTTTAATTTTTTTATGATTTTGAAGCTCGTCCCGGCCGCTTCGGCGATAACCGCGACGGGCATGTCGTCAAAGCACTCGATATCGACCCGCTTTACCTGCATGACGGGATAGGCCTCGCCGGGAGAAAGGTGGAAACCGTATCTTTCCGGGCTTGTCAAAATCAGCTTGGCCGCCAGAATCCGGAATATGAACCGTTGCGTTTCCAGGGGAAGGTAGAGGTGATAGAAATTGTCGCTGCCCTGTATCATCATCTCGGCCTCGATGCCCTCTTCCCCCATATTGTATGCGGCGGCCGCCATCGTCCAACTGCCGGTTCGGACACGCAGATCGTTTATATAGGCCGAAGCCGCTTTCGTGGATGCGAAAAGATTGCGCCGCTCGTCTATGCGTCTGTCTACCCTGAGCCCGTAGCGCCTGGCCGTGTCGGCCATAAACTGCCAGAAGCCGACGGCGCCTTTGGCGGAACCGGCGTGGGGGCGCAGCGCGCTTTCAATCACCGCCATGTACTTGAAATCGTCCGGCAAACCGTTTTCCGCCAGTACGGCCTCGATATGCGGCATGTAGCGCGGATACCGTTTGAACCATAGGATCACCTGGGGCCTGTCCCAGACCGACAGCAGGATCTCCTTTTCCAGACGCTCCCGCACATCGCGCTCCTGCAGGGGTACGGATTCACCGCAAAAATCGAGGGATTCAATCCCCCGGATCGCATCCATGAGGACCGGCACCGCATCCGCCTCCGCCGCACCGGCCTGGAAAATCGGGGAAAAAAAGCATATGACCATGAACATTGACAAGCATCTGTGCATCGATATCATCATTCCCCTTAAAACGTTTACCCCAGCGTTGCAATTGAGGGGTTTACCTGCCGTAGCCGTTGTGTTACTCAGGAAAGCGAGATGTGCCAGAGGTTATCCTACCACCGGACATGAAAATTTCAAAATATAAATTCAACCGGGTTTCTATCGCAAGATGAATCCACATTGAAGGATTGAATATGGACCTCAAAGCAGCGGTTATCGCCTTTTCCCAGAGCGAAAAAATCAAGGCCGGCCTTATCTGGTCTTCACAAACCATCGAAATGCACGCCGGCATTTCCGAACAGGACAAAACCGGTGCCCGGCAAATCATCGGCGCGCTGTTGAGTATGGTTGCCAACGAAGTCCAGGTGGCCATGCGGATGGCGCCGGACGACCGCTGGGAGGAAGCCTTGAAGCACCTCAACAAGGCCCTGGTCATGATTCGTTCCAACATTCCACAGGAAGCGCCTTTCCACATTTCAAGGGCCCTGAGCCAGGTCACCAGTGTCGGCCAGGCCTCCATGTCCCTGCTATCGGAAAAAAAGATATTATGAACGCAGATAGAATTGCGCCAATTCACATCATACGCCACCCCTTCAGGCCTGCGGAAAGCGAAGCTATCGCTGCCAGGCTGATTGCCGCGGATACCAGCCCCGTGACGGCAATTCCGCCGGCCATCCAGACCGGTCCGCCGACAAGGGCCCCCGCAACCCGGCCCAGCCCTGCTGCGGCCATCACCGCCGCTATCATGGTAGCCCGCGAGCCCGGCAGTATTTCCGTGAAAAGGGCAATACTGGTGACAATGGAAAACTCAGCAGCGAGAAAAATCAGAAAGATGCCCGCAAAGGCCATTGTCAGTCCGTTTCCGAAAAAGGGGATCAGGGCATAGCTCATGACCGTGGCGCAGGCGCCGATCAGCACCGATTTTTTCAGTCCCAAGCGATCTGAAATCGAGGCCGTGAGCCCTTCGCCGCACAGTTCGGCCAAACCGATGACGGCGGTCCCCGCTCCCAGGGCGGCAATGCTGATACTGAAGGAGGCTTCCAGCCAGGCGCCGTAGACAACAAAAAAAACGTCGTTGGCGGCGTTGAAAAAAAAGGCGAAACCGACGGCGCCCAGGGCCTCCCTGCTTTTGACGAGGGATTGAATCATGGCAAGCCAGCCGTTCCTGTCCTTCCGGCATCCAGCCCGCTGCCGGTCCCTCGGAAGCAGAAACGCGAGCAGGCCGAGCCCTGCCAGGGCGAGTATCCCCAAAACAAAAAACGGCACCCGCCAGCCATAAGCCTGCATCAGAAAACCGACCGCGGGAATGCCCACAAGGGAGCTTCCGGCCCAGCTGACTTCCAGAAAGCCCACGGCCTGCCCCCTGCGTTCGTAGGAAACACGCTCCCCCACAAAAGCCTGGATGGCGGGATCGAAAATAGATTTTCCCAAACCTGCCATGAAAAAGGCCAGCATGACAACGCCGTAAAAGGGTAAGCATGCCGCGCCCAGCATCCCGACAGCAAGCGTCAACAGACTGCCGAGCATCATCACACGGTATCCGGCACGATCCGACACAGGACCGAAAAACAGTCCGATGACGGCGGTGGCCTGATTCAGCGCTATCAGGGAAGTAATCGCCGTCAGCGGAACCCCCAAGCCGCGTCCCAGGGCCGGCGCGAAGGGGTAGACGAAGCGCCGGGACGTGTTCAGCAGTATTCTGCAGACAATCGCCGTACCAAGGCTCCACATAAGACGCGGGGATCTGATTTCTGAAGGTTGCGACAAACCGGCGCTCATGGATCGTTCCTGGCGGCGTATAGAGGCGTCATATAGTGCGGGGAAAGGGACCTTTTGTCGATAGTAGATACCCCGGCCCATAGGACCCGGCACTGATCTGACCCTGGAAGGGTGTTGTTTTGATACCGCTTACGCGTATAAATTCTGAATCCCGATATGGTTTAGGATTTCGGATTTCGTGCTTGGGGTTATGATTTTTCGGCTGCTTTGCGAATCAGCTTTGACTGACTGGCAACCCACTTGTCCATTTCGACGGTGTCGTCCTGATCCAGGGAAGCCAGCTCGTTCAACGCCTCGCGGATCTCCCGGGCACCGCTTTTGCACACCCGGTTGACGGAATCATATTGACTGCGCAGCTCCCTCAAGGGGAAAAAGCCGGCGGTCTTGTCCAGGAATTTGGCGACATTCGCACGAATTGACGCCCAGGTGTCCCTGCGAGTCTGGTTCTCCAGGGGCGTCAATTCATCCAGATGCTTCATGCGTTTTTTTCTGAAACGACGGTAAAACATTTTTTTCAATGCCGTCATCCAGACGACCAGCAACACTAAAAAGGCACCGCCGCCGACCCCGTACATAACAATGGGATCTCCCAGGGGGAGGACCTGTGCGGCACCCAGGGCCAGGAGTCCCAGAGCGGCGGCGATGGCACACGACACGAACCCGGTCATGGTAAAACGCACCTTGAAGCGGCGAAACTGAGCTCCGTAGCTGACGAGTGCCTCCAGGAGGTGCGCCAGCCGCTCCCCGTGGGTTTCCACGAAAGTGGCCAGGTGATCCAGCCGATGACGCGGCGCCTCCAGGATGGCCTTTTTCAGCGCTTCCCGTTGGTTTTCCAGGAGTTTCAGAAAACTGATATCCCGCTCCTTCCCATTGATTACGAGGTCCACGGCACCGGCTGAATAGGTTAAATGAATGGTCGGTATATCCTTGCGTCCGGTCATCTGGCTGAGGTTCCAGCAAAGCGTTCCGTAGACGTGGAGCAGATCCGTTAGCGAAACGCACTCATCGATACGGTTGAGAACGAAGAGAACCCGGTCCTCGAAGGTGCGCGTCGGGAGGGTTTCCCTCAGGCTGGTGTGCGCTTCCCGGACGGTTCCGGCCTTGTGCGGGTCGAAAAGGACCAACACGAGATCGGCTATCTGGGCAAAATCTCCAATCACTTCCTGGTAGTTGTACCCGCGGTCCCGTTCGGTAATGCTGTCGAGCATACCCGGGGTGTCGATGACGGCCAGGTTTTTCAGAAACGGTGAGTTCACCTTTTTCAGGCGAAAATGCGAAGCGAAGCGCTGGCCATGTTTTTTGAGCGATTCGAAAGGATACTCCGGGTCGTTCAGTAAAAACTTGCCGTCCCTCTCCTCGGTCACCCGTATGGTTCCTTCGGAGGAAGCGGTTCCGTCATAGGTGATTACGGTGAAGGAATCGTCGGTCGGGGCCTGCCCCGTATCCTGAATGTCGGCACCCAGGAAATCGTTGATCAGGGTCGACTTCCCTGAAGAATAGTTTCCCAAAACCAGCACCTGGGGACGCCATTTGATGTTAGTTTCCAGGGGGGCTTCGCTATAGCCGTATTTTATCGCCACGGGGGTCAGGTAGTCTTCCACCATGGCCAGCAGGTTCGTTCTGAGCGAAGTGATAAAGTTTTCTCGGTCCATCCGATTCTCCAGCAGCGCCTTCCCGTTCGATTCGATGCCTTTACAGCGGTAATCGTTGGTGGAAAGTATCAGAGCAGCAATTTCGTGTCAACAAAAGGCTTTCCGGAAATAATCAGCGGCGGGTTCGGGCGGGAATTGCTGAAACTTGACCTTACTGGCTGAAAATGATACGCATATGAGGTTATCGAGCAACTGGTACCCGATCTAAAAGAAGTCTGCGCACCATCCTGACGCCTGAATTGGAAGCAATGCACGCGGCTCGATTGCGTCTGCACCGCATGCTTCCGAAAACAGGTGCAATGTCTCAAAGGAGGGGTCGAATGGATGACAGTGTAGTCAAGTGCCCAAAATGCGGCCATGATAACGATGCTTCGTCTGAAGAATGCGAAAAATGTGGTGTGACCCTGGCACTCGTGCTGCGCGGAATGAAAAAAACCAAACCTCAAGCCGAAAAGAAGGTCCCCAAAGGCCCCGAACCGACACCGCTGCAGAAATGCCCCAAATGCGGGCATGCAGTGGCGGATGGGGCCGTGGAATGCATAAAATGCGGCATTATCTTTTCCAAGTACTTCGAAGTTCAGGAAAGGATTCTCAAGGAATCACAGGACAACTTAGAAGTCCCCCCAGAGGAACTCAAGAAACAGGCGGAACCCCCAAAAGAGGCAACGCAACCGGACGAAACCGCGGAAAGGGCCGAAGCCGAAGCAAAAAAACAGGAAGCTGCGCGTCGTGAAAAGGAAAAAGCCCGCATAGAGGCCCAAAAAGCGGAACGCCTGAAAAAGCAGCAGGAAGAAGCCGCCAGGGATGCAAGCCGGAAAAAGGCCGAAGCCGAGGAAAAACCGCCGCTGGAAACACCCCCTGAAGTTACCGGTGGAGAAGAACACAAACGTATCGCCCAACTGGAAGCGGAAGCCGAAAATCTCCGGGCAAAAAGCCAAGCCCTGATAAATGAAAAACAGGCGCGCGAGAAGGCGGATATCGTCCAAAAATCCCAGCAGGAGCAGGAAAGGCAGGATATCCTGCAACAGGCCCAGGATGCCCGGAACAAAATATCCGCGCTGGAAAAGGAGGCCGACGCCCTGAAACAGGATGCCGCAGCCGCGAGACAGGAGACTGAGGCCCTGAAAAAAGAAAAGGAAGCGCTCGAAGCGGCCGAGAACCGGCGCTTGGAACAGGAGCAACAGGCAGCCGACGCCCTGCAGAAGGAACGGGAGGACGCCCGCCAGCGAACCCAAACCATCTTAGAGACAGTGCAACCGAAGCCGACCATGAAAGAACTGTTGAAAAAGTATGAAGGTGAAGCCATCGGCATCAACGTTGACGACCCCGCGGAAATCAAAAATGCCATTCTCGCCAAGGTTAATGAGGACCATTTCAGCATTATGGTCCCGGAAAACGAACTGGTGCACAGCTACCCCTACAGCCACATCGTATCCATCGTGGAGGGCGTGAAGGGGGTCCCCCTCGACGCGTCGGAAGAAGCACCCCAATTTCCCGTCGTTATCAAAGTTTTTCACCTGATGGTCAAAAAAAAGTGGGGATTCATTTAGCACGTTTCAATCTATAATACCCACCATGCGCATTTTACTGATCTATCCCTATTTCCTGGAGAAACGCATCCACGCGGAGGAAATCAGCGTACCGCCCATGGGCATCTATTACGTGGGAGCCGTTCTCAGGGAAAATGGGTACGACGTCGATGTTCTCAACTGGCACGATATCCACAAAACCCCGCAGTGCATTGCCGCAGCCCTGAAAGAGAACGAGCCGGACGTCATCGGCTTCTCGATTCTTCACGCCAACCGCTGGGGAGGGATCGACATCGCCCGCCAAGCAAAAGAACTGAATCCACGCACGAAAATCGTTTTCGGCGGCATCGGCGCCACCTTTTTATGGCGTCACCTCTTGAGCCATTTTCCTGAAATCGACTTCGCGGTTCTGGGAGAAGGCGAGCTCACTTTCCTGCAGTTGGTCAAGGCGATCGATGAAAATGCCCAGGAGCGTATTCCCGCAATCAAGGGGCTTGCGTTCAGGCAAGGCACCCGTGTCGTACGTACAGAAGCCGCGGAGCCCATCGACGATCTGGACCGGCTGCCGGTCCCCGCCCGGTACTTCACCTACAGCCACGTCGCTTTCACGCGCGGCTGCCCCGGGAACTGCACCTTTTGCAGCTCCCCCCTTTTCTGGGGCCACAAGGTGCGTGCCCACTCCCCGGACTATTTTGTCGACCAGCTCGAAAGGCTCAACCAAAAAGGCGTGAATCACTTTTATTTTTCAGATGACACCTTCACCTACCGGGCGACAACGGTCGTCGACATCTGCCGTGAAATCATCAGAAGGGGACTCGATATCACCTGGGCCGCCATCTCGCGCGTGAATTACATCAATGACGAAATCCTGAGCTGGATGCGCAGGGCGGGTTGCACACAAATAAGTTTTGGTGTGGAAAGCGGGGAACCCGGCATCAGAAAGCGTCTGAACAAAAAGATACGCACGGAACAGGTCGAACGCGCCTTTGCCCTGACACAAAAGTACGGGATCATGGCCCGGGCTTACTTTATCTACGGCTCCCCTGGAGAAAACGACGCCAGCATCCAGGCTTCCATCGATCTGATCGACGCCATCAAACCGCTGAGCGCTATCTTTTACATTCTGGATCTGTTTCCCGGCACCCGGCTCTATGAAGATTTCAAGAAACGCCACGGGGTAACCGACGACATCTGGCTGGAGCGTGTGGAGGACATCCTCTATTTTGAAACCGATCCCGACCTTACCGAGCAGATGATCCTGGATTTCGGCCGGCGTTTGCGCTCGGCATTTTACGGGCGTCTGCATCGTTACGTTGACCGGCTGGCGCTTGTTCGGAACCCTTCTTTTGACCAGCTGCATGCCGACTTCTGCTCCAGGCTGGCCATGACCTTCGGCCATGGCGATTATACCGGCATACCGGCCATAAAAAAGCCGCGGAGAATTGCCGAAAAACTGTACAAAAAGGCCCTCGGGTATCACCCCGACCACAGGGCTTTTCTGGGGTTGGGCATGCTGTATCAAAAAGAGCAAAGGTTCGAGCAGGCCATTGAGATCCTTGTGGAGGGACTGGGTCATTTTCCAGAGAGCTTCGACCTATCCCTCTGCCGGGCGATAAGCCACATGAACTTGGGGGAATTTGAAAGCGCGCTTGAGCTGCTGCTTGACTTCAAGGATCGGGCGCCGGCCCGTGAATACATTGCCGGGTGCTATCAGGCGATGGGAGATGACGCCGGCGCAGCTGCCTATGGGGCATTAATCTACAACGAAGGATAGTGCCTTTGGCCTGAGTTTCCTAAATTGCCTGATAATGTATTCGTCGGCTGAAAAAGCCATATCCGGGAAGTCGCCGTTAATATGAAACCACCCAAGCTCTACGATATCGTCGCCCGGCTCAGGGCAGCCTTTTTTGACGTCCGCAACCACGGTGATCACCAGTGTATGGAAATCCCGTGAGAGAAAATTAGAGTTGACGTTCAGGATTGAGTTGACTTCAATTTCCAAGTTTGTCTCTTCTTTTACCTCCCTAACCGCCGAAGCAACGTAATCTTCATCGAACTCGATAAATCCTCCGGGCAGGCACCACTTGCCGGCCTGAAAACTGCCGGCCGCGCGTTTTCCGAGAAGGATCCTGTCTTCCTGTTCGATAATGACAACCACTCCCGGGCACGGGTTTCTGTAATGAACATACCCGCAGTTTGGACAGGTCGGCCTTATTCTCAGGCTCTCTTCCCTGTTCACGCATTCCGTACCGCAGACCGGACAGAAATTAAAATTCTCAAGGCCCGAATTACGTTTCCAATCGTAGGATTCAAAAAAATATTGTCTTTTCATTTTAGGCGTAAGGTTTCAGCGTCGCGGCAAAATTTTTGTCTTGATTCTTCACACCTTCTTCATTAGTTTTCGCTCGGATAACCGGCATCAGGATAAAAGCCCCTGGGAGGGGCCGGGATCTTGGCTGCGTTCCGACAAACGGAGGAAAATGCCGACAGCAGGGACTCGTTTTTTTCAATTCAACGGCTGCCGCGTTTCCATCATATAGCGCGGCAGCGATAATGCAAGCATAACCCCCGCGAGTTGCAACGCTGGGGTAAATTGAGCGTTTCAAATGCGATGACAAGTAGAGCCTTCAACCCGCCTGTGTATATCCGTCACCCTGCCCTGCAGACCGTGATGGCGAGCGCCCGCCTGAGGAGGCTGGGCAAAAATCCCATGATAGGAGCCTCCCGGGAGCACCTCCTCGATGGGGGCAGCGGCATCCGCTTGTCCGGATTGCATGCACCCGTTGCGGAAAAACGCGCCAAGGGGTTGGTCATTCTGCTGCACGGCTGGGAGGGCAGCGTCAATTCAACCTACATGCTCAGCTGCGGCCGATATCTCTTCAGGCACGACTTCGCCGTTTTCAGGATCAACTACCGGGACCACGGAGACAGCCATCACTTGAACAAAGGCTTGTTCTACGCCACCCGACTGGAAGAGGTTTACCGCGCGGTCGAACAGGCCGCCCGCTTATCAAACGGTCTGCCCGTTTTTCTGGCCGGGTTTTCCCTGGGTGGTAACTTTGCCCTGCGCATCGCCCGCCTTTGCAGGGAAAGGCCCATCCCGGGTCTGGCGCACATCGTCAGCATCAGCCCGGTTCTCGACCCGGACAAGGCCACCGACAGAATCGACGGAAATCCCCTGCTGCTCTTCTATTTCATGAAAAAATGGAAACAGTCGCTGAATAGAAAGCAGCGTCTTTTCCCGGACCGCTACGATTTCACCGACATCCTGCGCCTCGGGTCCATACGGGAGATGACCGACGCGCTGCTGGAGCGCTACTCCGATTACCCGGACACTGCCACCTACTTCAGAGGCTACGGGGTCCGCGAAAGGAACCTGGCGCAGATTCCGGTCCCCACGACGGTCGTCACGGCGGCGGACGACCCGGTCATACCGGTTGCCGATTTTTACCGCCTTCGGACACCGGCAACCGTGGATCTCATCATTCACGATAGAGGCGGGCACAACGGCTTTATCGACAGCCTGCTCGGCTCCGCCTGGTACGACCGGTTCATGCTGGGCCTTTTCTCATAGAGATACGGCCCAACCCGGATAAACCGGAAAAGATAAAGCTCATTTATCACGAAGACACGAACGTCCAAAAACACGAAAAAGACCATGAAAATTTTCGTGCTTTCCCGCTTTCGTGATTGGCATTACTTTTTCGGACCTATAACCAATAACAAGGTAAACGCCTGCCGGCCGCGGGGCGGTATTATTCCTCGGCAATCGTTGTGCCCTATTTTGGGTTACAGACCCGTATTTTTTCCATTACATATCACTTGGCGGCTTTTGGGCGCAAAATTAAGACTTATTGCTGAGGAGCGACTTCTTAATGCGCTGTACGTGGCCGCGCCCCAGTCCCTTGACCTCGCATCCCAATTCAAAATAGCGGCGGATGGAATCATCGTCCAGAATCCCGAAGCAGTCGATCACGGCAACCGGACAACCGGTCATCTCCAAAACCTTTTCAGGAGTGAGCGCCAGGTAGTGCCGATGTCTTACCGCCAGCACGACCGCATCCACCCCTTGCAGGGTTTCCGGCAGGTTTGCCTGCATCCGCATGCTGCCGAGATCCTCCTGGTTGCGGAAAAAGCGGGACCACGATTTACCCGTGGCCGGGTAGGTGTCCTGCTTTTCCAACTCCCACCAGTGCTTGACGTAGGGATCGTGAACCACTACCTCCCCGCCCATCTCCGTCAGCTTGCGTACGATGAGCTCCGAACCGCTGTATCGCGTGTCGCCGACATCTTCCCGGTAGGAAGCGCCCAGGAGCGCGACCCTGGACGCCGCAACGATTTTGCCCATGTTTCTCAACGCGTCCCTGACAAGCTCCGCTACATGCAGCGCACGCGTGTCGTTTATATCGATGGCTGCCGGGGTAATCTTGAAGATGTCATCGTCGAATCCCATCAGGGTGTTGTAGGCCCACACGCCCAGCCCCCCGTCCTTGGGCAGGCAGTAGCCCCCGATGCCGGGGCCGGGAAAAAGGATGTTGGAATGGGTCGGTCTCACCTTGATCGCCTTGATTACTTTGGTCAAATCCACCTGGTTCCGCTCGGCGAAGCGGCTCCACTCATCCAGAAAGGCCAGAATCGTTGCCCGGTATGAATTCTCCACAATTTTGCAGGTTTCACTCTCAATCGGACGATCCAGAACC
>Ga0316576_10000433_pt1 | contig 19438 bp, 17 predicted proteins | sample S0NA_FD_203075 | JGI IMG/M metagenome (GOLD analysis project Ga0316576, IMG submission 203075) | Rhizosphere microbial communities from salt marsh grasses in Alabama, United States - S0-2_050615r3r5 | ecosystem: Host-associated > Plants > Roots > Rhizosphere | place: USA: Alabama | collected... | reverse complement strand
GATCTTCAGCCCCGGCGCCGTCTCCCGCAGGAAGCCGGGGACGAGCTGCAGGTGATAGTCCTGCACCCAGACGAAGTCCCCCGGATCGGCGACGGCGGCCGCCGCCGCCGCGAAGCGCCGGTTGACGTCCCGGTAGGTCCGCCACCAGGTTCGGTGGAACTCGGGGGCCCGGATGGCGTCGTGGTACAGCGGCCAGATCGTGGCGTTGCTGAACCCCAGGTAGTAGCCCTCGATGTCGGCTTCGTCGAGGGCGATCGGGTACTGCTCGATTCCCTCGTGCTCGAAGGGCCCGGCGGGATCGTCGGGGGCCCCGGTCCATCCGATCCATCGTCCGTCCCGTTCGCGGAGGATCGGAGTGAGCGAACTGACGAGCCCCCCGGGGCTCGTTCGCCAGGCATCCTCCACCCTCCGGACCGGGAGCCGGTTGGCGACCACGATCATGCGGGCATCCATCGGGGCTTCCCTTCTGTCGTCTCCAGGGTGGCCGGCGCCGCTGGCCCGGTTCCGTCCTGTCGTCTTCCAAGGCTATCGGGCCGGATAGGCTGTCACTGCCCCGCCTGCCGGGCAGAGAGGACCCATGGGAACCACCAAACGGATCCTGGCTGCGGCACTCCTGCTGGCCCTTGGGGGCTGCGGCGGCCCCGACGAGGCCGCCACCACGTCCCTCGCCTCCGCCTCGACGGCGGTGCCTCCGCCGGCGACCTCGACCTCCCGGCCGGAGGTCGACACCGGCGTCGCCGAAGCGCTGCAAGAGGCGATCGACGCATGGATCGCCGGTTCGACGAGCGCCGGGGTCGCCGCCGCGGTGCGGCTTCCCGACGGGTCCGAGTGGGACGGCGCCGCCGGGTACTCCGATGAGGTCCACGGGATCGACATGGAGGCCGACGACCGCTTCCGGGTCGCCAGCATCACCAAGTTGGTCACCGCTGCCGCCGTGTTGAGCCTCTCCGAGGAGGGAGCGCTCGGGCTCGACGACCCGGTCGGCGGGACGCTTCCCGGCCTCGGCCTCGACGCCGAGATGACCGTTCGGGACCTGCTCGGCCACCGGAGCGGCCTGTGGAACTACACCACCGACCCCGGACTGGCGGCGGGGACCTGGTCGCCGTCGCCCCGCGAGGTGGTGGAAGCCGCCGTCGAGGCGGGGCCGATGTTCCCGCCGGGCAGCCGATTCGCATACAGCAACACAAACTACGTGGCCCTCGGCCTGGTCCTCGAGGCGGTCACCGGCCGCCCGGCGCACGAGGTGATCCGATCCCGGGTCCTCGACCCGCTCGAGATGAAGCGCACCCACCTGGCCGGCCCCGAGCTGGGGGAGATCGAAGCTGCGCCGGGCGGGGACCCGGAGGCGGGCCGCCCCATCGCCGTCTGGACCGATGGGGCGCTCGTGTCCACGGCGGGTGACCTGGTGCGATTCGGCACGGCGCTCTTCGGCGGCGATCTGCTCGATCCGGCGACCGTCGACGAGATGACCACCGAGGTCTCCGGCGGGTCGGGGTACGGGCTCGGGGTCGAGATCCTCGAGTTCGACGGACACCCGGCGTTCGGGCACCGGGGCGGGATGGAGGGCTACCTCGGCGGCGTGTTCTGCCTGCCCGAGACGGGAGTGTGCTTGGCGGTGCTGAGCAACGACTGGCGGGGCGGAGACCTCTGGGGGCTGGTCGGCACGCTCGCGGGCATCGCCGCCGGCTGATCCGTCAGGACCCGGCGCCGCGGCGCCGCAGCCGGGACGGCCACCAGGCACGCTCGCCGAGCAGGGCGGTGATCGCCGGGACCAGCAGGCTGCGGACGACGAAGGTGTCGATGAGCACCCCGAGCGCGACCGCGAAGCCGATCTGGAACAGGAACCGGAGTGGTGCGGCGATCAGGGCGGCGAACGTCCCGGCGAGGATGATCCCCGCAGAGGTGATCACCGTGCCGGTGTGGGCCGAGGCGACCTGGATCCCGTCGAGCACGCCGTGACGCTCGCTCTCCTCGCGCACCCGGCTCATCAAGAAGATGTTGTAGTCGGAACCGATGGCGACGAGCAGGACGAAGACGATGAGCGGGAGGAAGTAGTTGACCGCCGGATGGCCGAGGGCGTCCTGGAACACCAGGGTCGAGATCCCCATCGTCCCCGCCCAGGAGAGCAGCACCGTTGCGACCAGGTAGAGCGGGGCGATCACCGCCCGGAGCAGCGCCATCAGCACCAGCAGCACTCCGGCGATGGTGATCGCCGCCACCCGGTAGAAGTCCTCGTTGATGGTCTGACGGATGTCCACGAAGGCCGCCGTGGTGCCGCCGACCAGCACCTCGGCCGCCGGGCCGAAGTCGGAGCCCGCCGGATCGGCGGCGGCCCGCATCCGGTTCACCACCTCGAGCGCTTCCGGCGAGTAGGGATCCTCGTCGAGGATCACGGTGAGCCGGGTGACGTCCCGCTCCGGGGACAGGTAGACCGCCTCGATGAGCGCGATCTGACCCTCGGTGTCCCCGCCGAGGTCCGCCGGGATGAAGAAGTCCGGCCTGTCGGCGAACTCCCCGGCGAGGGACTCGAGGTCGGCCTGCAGCGACTCGACGGCGGAGGCCGGACCGGCGGCCGCCTCGGCCCCGGCGACGGCCAGCAGGCTCGGCGACACCAGGGTGGCGTCCGGGCGGTCCTCGAATCGAGCCGCCAGCCCCTCGAAGGCGTCGGCGAGGCGGTCGAGCGACGCCGGGTCGGCCCCTCCCGCCATCCCGGTGATCACCGACCAGACCGCCTGGTACTCGGGATACCCGGCGACCTCCGGGTACGCCGCCTGCAGCTCGCCGAGGAATCCGACGAGGACCGTTCCCATCGAGACGTCCTGGTCGCCGCCGGCACGAATCCCGCCGGCGATCGCCTCGAGCTGGGCGGAGACGCGCAGCGACGCCCGGACGTCTTCGACCTCGGCCGTCAGCCCGTTCAGCCCCTCGACGCTCCCGGTGAAGGCCGGCAGGGCGGTGAGGTCCGGGTACGCCTCCCCGAGCGACGCCACGTAGGCGGCCGCCTCGTCCAGGCCGGCGGCGGTGGCGGGGTCGAGCAGCCGCTCGAGGCCGGCGACGGGATCGGTGTCCTGGGGAGCCAGTCCGTCGGCGATGCGCTGCAGCTGCACCGAAGGCCGGAACCCGTCGGGCGCCAGTCCGTCGCCGCCCGGGGCGACCAGGCTGCTCACGCTCCCCACCCCGGGGATCGCCACCAGGGTGGCCTGGACCTGCTCGACCAGTGCCAGCGACTCGGGGGAGGACAGATCCCGGCCGGGGGCGTCGATCACGACCGTTGCCGGGAACAACCGGCCCTGTTCGAAGTGCTCGGTCACGACGTCGATGCCGACCCGGCCGTCCCCGTCGGCGGGCAGTTCCGACAGCTGGTCGAAGTTGGAGCGGAACGAGACCAGGCCGAAGGCCGGCAGGCCGAGCACCACGAACAGCACCAGCGTGGCGATGCCCGGCCGGGAGGTGACGGCTCGCGAGATCGCCGCCCAGATCCCCCGGCGCCCGTCACCCGTGCGGAGCCGGCCGTGGATCGGCCAGAAGAGGTGGCGGCCGAAGATCCCCAGGTATGCGGGGGTCAGGGTGAGGCCGGCGAGCAGCGTGACGACGATCGTGAGGGCCAGCGCCGGCCCGATCGTTTGGATGAGGCCGAAGCGGGCCACCGCCATGGCGGACAACCCGACCACGACCGTGGCGGCGCTGGCGGTGATGACGGATCCGATCTTCCCGACGGCCCGCCGCGACGCCGTGGCCCACCGATCCCTGCCGAGTTCCTCGCGGACCCGGGAGATCAGGAAGATCGTGTAGTCGGTGCCGACCCCGAAGACGAGCACCACGACGAAGGAGTCGATCACCGAGGAGATCTGCCACCCGGCGGCCGCCAGCACGCCGAGCAGGCCCCGGGAGACGACCCAGGCGACCCCGATGGTGACCAGCGGAGCCAGGGCGGCGAGCGGCGCCCGGTAGATCGCCAGCAGGATGAGGACGACCAGCACGATGGTTACGACGGTCGTCTGGTCGGTCGCCCGGACCACTGCGTCGATGTAGTCGGCGCCGAGCCCCACCCTCCCGGTCACGTTGGCCTGCAGCCCCTCGGGAGCAGTGGCGTCGAGGAGCTCCCGCATCGCGAAGACCGCCTCGTTGGCGGACTGCTCGTAGGCGGCGGCGTCGAGGTCGACCCGGACGATCTCGGCGACGCCGTCGGTGCTTCGTAGCGAACCGGCGTACTCGGGATGATCGGCTGCGGTGACGACTGCCAGCACCACCGAATGGAGCGCCTCGGGGGCGTCGGGGGCGCCGAAGAGGTCGGGGAGCCCGCCGATGTAGGCCCGGTCGTCGTCGGAGAGCCCCTCCGGCCGGGAGAACACGATCGTGGCCTGGCCGGGCGCCGAATCCGACGGGAACGACTCGGACAGCAGGGTCCCGGCCGCCATCGATTCCGAATCGCGCGGGAGGAACTGGGTCTCGTCCGAGCTCCCGACGTCCTCGAGCTTCGGAGCGAAGAGGACCGCCACCACCGCGAGCACCACCCAGCCGGCCAGGAACGGGAACCGGAAGCGGAGGACGATGCCCCCGAGCCGCTCGAACATGGGACTCCTCGGTCGGCGGGTGTTTGTCATATGATACACGAATCGTTATATTCGTAACATGACGGCGACCACCCGGGAGCGGATCCTCGAGGCGGCCCGCGACCTGCTGGCGACCCGGGGGGTGAGGCGGACGACGATGGAGGACGTCGCCGACCGAGCCGGGATCAGCCGGGTCACCGTCTATCGCTACTTCGGCGACCGGGTGCAACTGATTCGGGCCGCAGCGCTGCAGATGGCCGAGGCCCTCGAGGCGGTGATCCTCGACATGGGGAGCGAGACCGCCCCCGACCTCGACGCCTACCTGGAGCGAATCGGGGCGACGGTGATGGACCTCCCCGCCGGCGTGATGGGGGCGATGGCCGACCTGCAGCGGGTGCACCCGGAGGTGTACACCGAGGTGCGCGGCCGGGAGCGAACCGCGATCCGGTCGCTGTTCGACCTCCTCTACTCGGCCGCCGAGACCCAGGGGCGGATCAGGCCGGGCCTCGACCGCCGGGTCGTCGAAGTGCTGTTCTGGGAGATCGTCACCGGGTTCCTCGACAACCCGGAACTCAACCGGCAGGGGCTCACGCCTTCGCAGGTCTTCGACACGACGGCCGCCGTGCTGCTGCGCGGCATCCTGGTGGACCGGCGCTGACGCCCCCGGCCCGCCCGGGCCGATCTACCGTTGCGCCATGTCGTCCCGCATCGCCCCCGTCGTCCGGTCGGCACCACCCGAGGTGCTGTTCGTGCTCTCGGGCATCTCGATGTACGCCGGGGCGGCGATCGCCGTCGTCGCCTTCGACTACCTCCCGGCCTCGGGTGTGGCCTGGTGGCGGGTGGCCTGGGCCGGAGCGATCGTCGCAGTGCTGCGCCGGTCGTGGCGGGGGCCCTGGACCCGCCGCCAGATCGTGCTGGCAGGGTTGTTCGGGACCACCCTGGCGGCGATGAACCTGTCGTTCTACATGGCGATCGACCGCCTCCCGCTGGGAACCACCGTGGCCATCGAGTTCGCCGGCCCGGTGGCGGTCGCCGCCGTCGGGACCCGCAACCTGCGCAGCGTGGCTGCGCTGGCGCTGACCACCGCCGGGGTGGTGGTGCTCGCCGACGTCCAGTTGGAGGCGAGCGCCGCCGGCGTCGTGTTCGCGCTGCTCGCCGCCCTGTTCTGGGCCGGCTACATCGTCCTCGGGGCCCGGGTCGCCGGCGAGGCGCGGGCGGTGGACGGCCTCGGGATCGGGATGCTGGTCGGGGCACTGGCGATCGCCCCGTTCGGGTTCCCCAACGCCCTCCGGGTGGTCGAGGCACCCTGGGTGCTCGGGCTGTGCATCGCCACCGCGGTGCTCTCCAATGCCATCCCGTACGCCATCGACCAGGTGGTGCTGCAACGAATCCCGCGCACCCGTTTCGCCTTCCTGCTGGCGTTGCTGCCGGTCACCGCCGCCGTCGCCGGATTCGTCGCCCTCCGTCAGTCGCTCACCGCCGCCGAACTCGCCGGGATCGGCCTGGTCGTCGTGGGGATCGCCGTGTCGCAGCGCCCGGCGCCGGCGGCGCCCGTCGCCGCGGGCCCCTCCGGAGAACCGTAGGCCTGCCGGTCGGCCTCCGCTGCGGCTCGGGAGGCGCCGGGCGTGGCCGGCACCGATCGGAGCACCACTCCGGCGGTGCGGTCCGGCAGGGTGAGCACTCCGGCGGCCGGGCTCAGCGGCGCTGCGTCGAACGGCGGCGGCAATCAGCCGTCCCGGCGAGCGGCGAGCCTGCGGGCGCGGTGCTCGCCGAAGAACACCCAGATGGCGTGGCCGGCGAGGCCGAGGCCCCAGAAGAGGATCACCCAGTAGGCCCAGTCGAGGCCGAGCACCGGGTTGGCGCCCTCGGCCCGGAGGTCGAGGATCACCAGGATCGCATTGACGAACACGAAGACCATCAGGTGGTAGGCGAAGTCGCGCACCCTGGCGACGTGCCGGCGGGCGGCGTCGAGTCCGTCGTCGTTCATGGGCTGTTCCCCCGGTCGCGTGCGCTCGACCCTATCGGAGCGGGGCTTCGGCAATTGGGTCCGTCCGGCCCGCACCGGGGGACCTTCGGCCCCTGCTTCCTCCGGGCCGCGTTCGGGAGGGTGGCACGGGCGGGTGTGAGGTGGAGCCGACCACCGGAAAGGGCGACCGGCGTGCAGCGACCTTCGGAGGGCGGTTCTGCGATCGAGGTACGCGGGTTGCGCCGCACCTTCGGCCGCTTCGTGGCGGTGGACGGGATCGACCTCTCGGTTGGCCCCGGCGAGTTGTTCTCGCTCCTCGGGCCGAACGGCGCCGGCAAGACGACCACGATCCGGATGCTGTGCTGCCTGCTCCGCCCGACCGGCGGCACCGCGACGATCGGCGGCCTCGACATTCGCGACGACCCGCTGGCGGTGAAGCAGATCATCGCGGTCTCGCCCCAGGAGACGGCGATCGCCGAGCATCTCGATGCCTGGGAGAACCTCAGCCTGATGGCCCGGCTCCACGGGCTCGACAAGGCGGAGACCCGCCGCCGGTCCGAGGCGCTGCTCGAGATGCTGGCCCTCGCAGGGCGGGCGAACGATCGGGCGAAGAAGTACTCGGGCGGTATGAAGCGGCGGCTGTCGATCGCCATGGCGCTGGTGTCCCGCCCCCGGGTCCTCTTCCTCGACGAGCCAACGCTGGGGCTCGACCCGCAGTCCCGGCGCGGGCTCTGGGAGCACATCGGGGGGCTCAAGGGCGAGACGACCATCGTGCTGACCACCCACTACCTCGAGGAGGCCGACGCCCTCGCCGACCGCATCGGGGTGATCGACGACGGGAAGGTCGTCGCCCTCGGGACGGCCGCCGAGCTGAAGGCCGCAGTGCCGGGTGCCGGGGTGACCGTCGTCGAGGCGGACCTGACCGACGGCGCCGTCGAGGCACTCGGGCATGCCTTCCCGTCGGTGCGGCGGATCCCCGAGGGAGCGGAGATCACCGGGGAGGACGTGCGCCTCGATGCGGTGGTGGACGTGCTGCGGCCCCTCGGGATCGAGGTCCGGTCCTCCTTCCGCAAGCAGGTGTCGCTCGACGACGTCTTCGTCCACCTGACCGGGAGGCAGCTCCGCGAATGAGGTCCCTCGAGCTCTCCAAGCGCAACTTCAAGGGGATGTGGCGCGACTGGCTGTCCCTCGGCGTGAACGTCGCTCTCCCGTTGCTGCTGCTCCTGGTGCTCCAGGCCCTCGAGGGCGTGGACGACTTCTTCGCGCCCTCCTCGCTGGCGCCGGGTGTGGTGCTGTTCGGGTTCGCGATGCTCACGATGACCTCGGCGATGGCGCTCGCCCAGGATCGGGAGAGCAGCCTGTTCGCCCGGCTCCTGACGACCCCCCTGCGGGCGAACGACTTCGTGGTCGCCTACTCGGCCCCGTACGTGGCGGTTGCGGCGATCCAGGCGGTGCTGGTGTTCGCCGCCGGGCTCTTCTTCGGCCTCGGCGTCGAGGGCAACCCGGCGGTGCCGATCCTGGTGCTCGCCGTGATGGCACTGTGGTACGTGGGGATGGGGATGATCATCGGCGCCCTCGTGCCCTACAAGGCGGTCACCGGGCCGTGGACCGTGGTGCTGCTGCTGACGATATTCGGCGGGACCTGGGTGAACCTCGAGGACATCGGCGGGGTGTTCCAGACCGTCGCCGACGTGTTCCCCTTCGCCCACGCCCTCGAGGCGATGCGGGCCGCGATGGTGGGCGGAGCCGGCTTCGGCGACGTGACCGGTGACCTGGTGTGGGTCGCGGCGTACACGGCGGCGGTGGCCGTGCTGGCGGTGATCGTGTTTCGGCGGCGGATGGTCGAGTAGGGGAGTGCGGCGATGAGGGCGATCGTCTGGAGGGGCTACGGGCCACCGCAGGAGGTACTGGCGGGCGGCGAGGCGCAGGTGCCCGCTCCGGGTGACGACGAGGTGCTCGTCCGGGTGGTGGCCGCCTCGATCCACGCCGGGGACTGGCTCGAGGTGACCGGCACGCCCTACGCGGTCCGGGCAGCGTCGGGACTTCCGAAGCCGCGGCGCACGATCCCCGGCAGGGACGTCGCCGGCCGCGTCGAGGCGGTCGGATCGAAGGTGGCCGGCTTCTCGGTGGGTGACGAGGTGTACGGGGAGTGCCTCGGGGCCCTCGCCGAGTTCGCCCTCGGCAAACCGGGCCGACTGGCGCCGAAGCCGGCCGGCCTGTCGTTCGAAGAGGCGGCAGCCATGCCGACGTCGGGTGTCACCGCCCTGAAGGCGGTGCGCGATCGCGGAGAGGTCGGGCCGGGAACGAAGATCCTCGTCAACGGGGCTTCGGGCGGGGTCGGCACCTTCGCGGTCCAGATCGCCGGGGCGCTCGGGGGAGAGGTGACCGCGGTGTGCAGCACCGCCAATCTCGATCTGGTGGCCTCGCTCGGCGCCGACCGGGTGATCGACTACACCCGGGACGATTTCACCGAGGGTTCCGAGCGCTACGACGTGATCCTCGACAACGCCGGCACCCGGACGCTCGCCGAGACCCGCCGGGCCCTCGTCCCCAACGGGATCCTGATCCCCAACAACGGCACCACCGGGGGGAAGTGGTTCGGGACGATCGGACGCATCGTCGGTGCGCTCGTGCAGTCGCCGTTCGTCGGCCACCGGCTCCGGCCGTTCCTCGCCACGACGAACCGCCCCGACCTCGAGACCCTGGCAGGGTTCGTGGAGGGCGGCTCGTTGCGCCCGGTGGTCGGGGCCACCTACCCACTGGCGGAGGCCGCCGCCGCGTTCGACCGGGTCGGCACCGGGCACGCAGCCGGCAAGGTGGTCCTCACGGTCTGAGACGCGTTCCGGGGGCCGCCCGACGGCCGGCCCCCGGAGTACGCCGCGGTCGGGTCAGCTGCAGCCCATCGAGTTGCCGCAGTTGAGGCACTTGTAGCAGGAGCCGTTGCGGACGGTGATGTGGCCGCAGGTGTCGCAGAGCGGGGCGTCGCCCATCATCGAGCCGAGCGCCGCCTGCACCGACGAGGTCTGCATCGCCGCCCCGCGGTCTCCGGTCGAGACCCGCACCGTCTGCACCCTCCCGTTCCCGTTCCCGTTCGTGGACGGTGCGGCGGGCTCGGCCACCGCCGGGTGCGAGATCGGCGCCGTCCGGCGGGGCGCTGCCTCAGGAACCCGGACCGGTGCCGGGGCCGGCTCGGAGGCCGGCAGCTCGAGTTGCAGGCCGGCGTCGACGGCGAGGCCCTTCGGCGGCTCTGGGAGCCCTCCCTCTTCCTTGGGCGGCACCTGCACGAGATCGGATCGCCCGAGGTACTCGAGGCCCACTGCCCGGAAGACGTAGTCCACGATCGAGTTGGCCATCTTGATGTTCGGGTGGCCCTCCACCATGCCGCGGGGCTCGAAGGTGTGGAACGTGAAGGTGTCCACGAACTCCTCGAGGGGCACGCCGTACTGGAGGCCCTTGGAGACCGCGATGGCGAAGCAGGAGAGGATTCCCCGCAGGGTCGCCCCCTCCTTCGCCAGGTCGATGAACAGCTCGCCGAGGGTCCCGTCGTCGTACTCCCCGGTCCGCAGGAACACCTTGTGCCCGCCGATACGGGCCTCCTGGGTCCACCCGCGCCGCCGGGTGGGCAGCACGAACCGGGGGCGGTTCACCCCGTGGTAGGCCTGGCTGGGGCTCACCCCGGGGGCGAAGTAGCCGGTCACCACCCGGGCCTCGGTCTCGAGGGCCTCGGTGAGAGCGGCCGGCTCCTCCTCGCTGGTGTCGCCCTCGTCGCCGGAGACCGACGAGAGCGGCTGGCTGGCCTTCGAGCCGTCCCGGTACAGGGCCATCGCCTTCAACCCCAGCTCGGCGGAGAGCATGTAGGCCTCTTCGATGTCCTCGACCGTGACCTCGTTGGGCATGTTGATCGTCTTCGAGATCGCCCCGGAGATGAACGGCTGCGCCGCCGCCATCATCTTGATGTGGCCGACGTGGTGGATGAACCGCTTCCCGTACCGGCCGTTCTTGTTGGCCGTGTCGAAGACCGGGAGGTGCTCGTCCCGGATGTGGGGCGCTCCCTCGATCGTCTGCCGTCCGCAGACGACGTCGTTCGCCTCGCGGATCTGGGCGTCGGTGTAGCCGAGCTCCCGGAGCAGGTCGAACTCGAACGAGGTGTACTGCTCCTCGTCGAACCCGAGGCGCTCGAGGGCGTCCCGGCCCACCGTGAACACGTTGAAGGCGTGCCGCAGTTCGAACACGCCGGGCAGGGTCTTCTCGACGCCGTCGATCTCGTCGTCGGAGAAGCCCTTGTCCCGCAGCGCTTCTCGATTCACGTGGGGGGCGCCTTCGAGGGTCATCGTCCCGACGACCGACCGGATGATCTCCTCGATCTGGTCGTCTTCGTACCTGAGGGAGGCGAGCGCCGGGGCGACCGACTGGTTGGCGATCTTGAAGTAGCCGCCGCCGGCGAGTTTCTTGAACTTCACGAGGGCGAAGTCGGGTTCGACGCCGGTGGTGTCGCAGTCCATCAGCAGTCCGATCGTGCCGGTCGGGGCGAGCACCGTCGCCTGGGCGTTGCGGTAGCCGTGCTGCTCGCCCATCTCGACGGCGGCGTCCCACGAGGCGCGGGCCGCTTCGAGCAGGGGAGCGGGGCACCGATCGGGGTCGATCGCCATGATGTCGTGGGTGATCTCCTCGTACTCGTCGGCGGGGGCGCCGGAGGCGGCCCGCCGATGGTTGCGCATCACCCGCAGCATCGACTCGCGGTTCTCCGGGAACCGCGGGAACGGCCCGAGCACCGACGCCATCTCGGCCGACGCCGCGTAGGCGTCGCCGGTGAGGATCGCGGTGAGCGCCCCGGCGATCGCCCGGCCGTCCTCGGAGTCGTAGGGGATCCCGGACCGCATCAGCAGGGACCCCAGGTTGGCGTAGCCCAGCCCGAGGGTCCGGTAGTCGTAGGAGCCCTGGGCGATCGCCTTCGAGGGGAACTGCGCCATCGTCACCGAGATCTCGAGGACCATCGTCCACAGCCGGATGGCGTGGCGGTACGCCTCGATGTTGAACACGCCCGACTCGTCGTCGAAGAACTTGACCAGGTTGAGGCTCGCCAGGTTGCAGGCCGTGTTGTCGAGGAACATGTACTCGGAGCACGGGTTCGATGCCCGGATCCGCCCGCCGGCCGGGCAGGTGTGCCACTCGTTGATCGTGGTGTCGAACTGCATCCCCGGGTCGGCGCACGCCCACGCCGCCTCGGCGATCTGCCGCCACAGGTCGCGGGCGCGGACCGTCTTCATGACCTCGCCGGTCGTCCGGGCGGTCAGCTCCCACTCCCGGTCGTCGACGACGGCCTGCAGGAACTCGGTGGGGACCCGCACCGAGTTGTTGGAGTTCTGGCCGGAGACGGTCTGGTAGGCCTCACCGTTGAAGTCGGCCGGGTAGCCGGCGGCGATCAGCGCCCTGACCTTGTCCTCTTCGACCTTCTTCCAGTTGATGAACTGCTCGACGTCGGGGTGGTCGAGGTCGAGGATCACCATCTTCGCCGCCCGGCGGGTGGTGCCGCCGGACTTGATGGCACCGGCGGCCCGGTCGCCGATCTTCAAGAACGACATGACCCCCGACGACTTCCCGCCGCCGGAGAGCGGTTCGTTCTCGGCCCGCAGGTTCGAGAAATTGGTCCCGGTCCCGGATCCGAACTTGAAGAGGCGGGCCTCCCGGGTCCACAGGTCCATGATCCCGCCGTCGTTGACCAGGTCGTCCTCGACGGACTGGATGAAGCAGGCGTGCGGAGCCGGGCGGCTGTAGGAGTCGGGGCCGGGGACGAGGTGGCCGGTGTCCGGGTCCACGTACCAGAAGCCCTGGGCCGGGCCCGTGAGGCCGTAGGCGTGATGCAGCCCGGTGTTGAACCACTGGGGGCTGTTCGGGGCGGCCATCTGGTGGACGAGCATGTAGGAGATCTCGTCGGCGAAGGCGCGGGCGTCGGCTTCCGAGGCGAAGTAGCCGTAGCGCTCACCCCAGGACCGCCACGTCGAGGCGAGCCGGTCGATGACCTGCCGGGCCGAGCGCTCCGGCCCGAGCACCGGATTGCCGTCGTGATCGAGCAGGGGATTGCCCTCGTCGTCGGTCTGCGGCACCCCGGCCTTGCGGAAGTACTTCGACACCATGATGTCGGTGGCCACCTGCGACCAGGGGGCGGGGACCTCGGCCCCCCGCATCTCGAACACCACCGACCCGTCGGGGTTGGTGATCCGAGAGTCGCGCCGGGTCCACTCGATCGAATCGAGGGGATCCTCTCCCGGCTTCGTGAACAGCCGGGTCATGCGCAGTCCGTTGGCCCTCGCCATGGGTCTCCTCCCACTCTCCGGTCGATCCGACCGAGCAAACCTGTCGTTCTCCCCGGGCCACCGTCCCGAGTTGTCCACACCCACAAGATGTTGTGGTCCGGCTGGGGAAGTACCACAAGATCTGGTGACGGATCCACCACTGTAATTACAGCGGTGTGCTTCCGTCAAGGAGGTCCTCGAAGGCGCCGTGACGCCCCCGGATCTCGCAGCACACCCGTTCTAATGGCACGGCTGTCGTTCGGTCAAGCCGAGCCGGTCCGGGGTTTTCGCGGACCGCTCCGGGCACGATCGACGGCTCAGGGGAGGGCGTCGAGGATCGCCGCCGCCAGCACGTCGTGGCCGATCGGCTTCGGGTGGATGTCGGGGGGCGATTCGAGCATGCGGGTGGTGGCCGCCGCCGTGTTCAGCATCGGCGTGAAGCCGTCGGCGACGAGCAGTCCGTTGGCCTCGGCGGCCGCCGCTCCGACGTCGTTGAAGGCGTCGAGGATCTCGGAGGAGTCGCGCTCGAAGCCGACGTCGGGGGCGATCCCGAGGCTGAACGGGTTGTACGCCCGCAGGAAGACGATCGTCGCTTCGGGCGCCGCTTCTGCGAGGCGGGAGAAGATGATGCCGGCGTTCTCCTCGTAGGTGGCGAAGGCGCTGTCGATGCGTTCCCGGCAGCCGGACGCCGTCACGCCGGCGGCACAGTCGGACGAGCCCAGGTGGCCGAGGAGGTCGTTGGCGCCGATGTCGATCGTCACGTAGGCCGCCCGGTTGGCACGCAGGAACTCGATCGCCGCATCGAGCTGGCCGGTGCGGATCATCGTGCCCGACGTCTCGCCGGCGACGCCGAAGTTCCGCAGCCCGTAGCCCCGCCCGTCCCGCTCCTCCAACTGGCGGTGCAGCCGGGAGACGTAGCCGTCGCGCGGGTCGATGATCCCGACGTTGGCGGCCAGGGAGTCGCCGAGGGCGACGTAGTAGACCGAGCCCTCGGTGAAGGTCGCCGCAGTGTCCCCGGGGCCGAGCCGCTCCGGGGGCGCTGCGACGGCGCCTCCGACGGCGGCGGCCTGCTCCTGGAGCCCGGCCAGCAGCTCGGCCGAGGTGAGCAGCCGGCCCCCGGCCTGCGTGCCGGTGATGATCAGCCGGTCGTCGCCGATCGTGATCGACTGGACGTCGGCCTCGGCCTCTGCGAGCAGGTCGTTGAGGTCGGAGACCCGGGCGAGGAGGTCGTCGACCGCCGTCTCCACCGCACCGGCGGCGAGCCCGGGGACGTTGAGGGCACCGATCTCGACGTCCACGACGTCGACCCGGACCGTCCCGGCATCGACACGGGCGAGGATGCTGCCCCGGACCTCGACGTCCTCGGACTTGAACTCACCCACGAAGTCGAGCCGTCCTTGCCCGGGGACCGGGCCGTCGACGATGTCCACGACCACCCGGCGCAACGGGACGTCCGCCTCCTGGAGGCCGTCCTGGATCACCGCCGAGATCTCGTCCTCGTGGAGGTCCACCCGGAAGCCTCCCGATCCGGAGGCCCCCTCGAGACGGGCCTCGGCGGACGCCAGCGCCCCGGCGTCGGCCGGCGCCGCCGGGCCCTCCACCGTCCGGAAGGCGCGCACCACCGTCATCGCCTCGTCCGCGATCCTCCAGCCCATTCCGGCGATCGCCACGAGCATGGCGACGAGGATCGCAGCCAGCAGGCCGCGCGGGGCGCTCGCCGCCATGAGGAAGCCGAAGGCCACGATCACCGCCAAGACGGCGACGGCCGGGGCCTCGCCGATGGTGAAGAACGCCATCGCCCCGGCGAGCAGCCCGGCGAGGACGCCGAGAAGGGCGACGGAGGCCTTCAAGCCGGCTCCGGCGCGGCGCCCCTGCCGGCGGTACCGGTAGTAGGCGCGGACGTTGGGATCAGGCGGGCGGGGCAGGCGGGGGCTCCTCGTCGGGTGGTGGCGCCGGAGACGGCGCCGCGTCGTTCGGGATCACGAACGTCGGCACGGCGCCGGCGACCGGGCCGAGCGCCGGGCCACAGCGGGCGCCCTGCAGGGAATGGCGGCGGAGGTCGGCCATCTCACTCACCCGGGCCGGGCTTCCTCCGGGATGCAGCCGGCTCGACGGCGCCGGCGCCACCGTGCGACGGCGAACGGCAGGCGTCCCGCCCCGACGGGCGGGGGTCACGGTCGGTGCGAGCTCTGCTTCGGCGGGGGGCGCGCTGCGAGCCCGGTCCATCGATTCTCCCGATGCTGGGGCGGCGGCCAGGCTACCGGATCACCAGTTTTCCGGAGGCCGGTCCTCTTCATCGGTTTCATCGAGGATCACGTCGTGGCGGTGGCCGCAGTCGGAGCAGACGAACGCCACGCGATCGCCCGGCTCGTACCCCACCTCGGGGTCCGGGTAGCCGACCCGGTGGGCGGCGCCGCCGCACTCGACGCAGGTGATCTGCTCGGGGACGTCCACGCCTCCCAGGGTAGGCGCTCGGTATCCTCGCCGGGTGGCTCTCCGGTTCGTCGCCTTCGTCTCCGGTCTGCTCGTCACCTGGTTCACGGTGGCGTCGGCGATCCGGACGATGATCCTCCCGAGGAGTGGCGACAGCACCCTGACACGCCTGGTCTTCCGGATCGTGCGGGGCGCCTTCCGGCTCGTCGCCGGCCGCCGGCGCTCCTTCGCGTGGCGGGACCGGATCATGGCCCTGTTCGGCCCGGTCGCCCTGCTGACCCTGGTCGTGGTGTGGCTGGCGCTGGTCACCGGGGCCTTCACGCTGATGTTCTGGGCCCTCGAGCAGCAGGGCTGGGAGCGGGCCTACGACGTCAGCGGATCGTCGTTGCTCACCCTCGGGTTCGAGGACGTCGAGGGGTTCGCCCTGCACACCCTGTCGTTCGTGGAGGCGGCGCTCGGCCTGGCCCTGCTGGCCCTGGTCATCACCTACCTCCCCTCGATCTACGGCGCCTTCTCGCGACGCGAGGCGCTCGTCGCGATGCTGGAGAGCCGGGCCGGGTCGCCCCCGTCCTCGGTCGAGATGGTCCTGCGGTTCCATCGCATCGGGATGAGCGACCGGCTCGCCGAGGTCTGGCTCGAGTGGGAGCGGTGGTTCGCCGAGATCGAGGAGAGCCACACGACCTTCCCGGCGTTGACCTTCTATCGCTCACCTTCCCCCGAGCGCCACTGGGTGATCGCAGCCGGGACCGTGCTCGATGCAGCGGCGCTGACGCTCTCGACCCGCCCGTCGTTCGGGCCGCCGGAGGCGGCGCTCGCCGTCCGCTCGGGGTTCATCGCCCTGCGGCGGATCGGCGACATGTTCGGCATCGACGCTCCGTCGGACCCGCGCCGCGGCGACCCGATCAGCATCACCCGGGCGGAGTTCGACGAGGCGGTCGGCCGCCTCGTCGAGGCCGGGGTGCCGGTGCGCGACGACCTGGGGGAAGCATGGCTCGACTTCGCCGGCTGGCGGGTGAACTACGACACCGTGCTGCTCGACCTGGCGGAACTGACGATGGCCCCGTACTCGCCGTGGACCAGCGACCGGAGCACCCCGCGGCACCGGATGCCTCGCGTTCGGCGCTGGGGGAGGCGCCGGCGGGGCGAACCGGTCGAGTGGCTTCCCCGATGAACCCGCTGCTCGTGCTCCGCCACAACGCCCTCGTCCCGGCCGGGCTCTTCGGGGAGGCGGTCGCCGCCGCAGGGTTCCCGTCGGTCACCGTCGACCTCGAGGCGGGCGACGCCCTGCCGGCGTCCGGGTCGTGGTCCGCGATCGTCTCCCTCGGGGGGTTCATGGGTGCCTACCAGGAGGATGCCCATCCATGGCTCGTCGGAGAGAAGCGGCTCCTGGCGTCGGCGGTCGCCGGCGGGATCCCGGTGCTCGGGATCTGCCTCGGCTGTCAGGTCCTCGCCGACGCCCTCGGCGGCCGGGCGTACCCGGCGCCGGCGGTCGAGGCCGGCCTGCTGCGTCTGCGGCTCACCGAGCGGGGGGTTGCCGACCCGGTGCTCGGCGGTCTTCGCGGGTTGCTGCCGGTGTGGCACCGGGACACGTGGGACCTTCCGCCCGGTGGCGTGCTGCTCGCCGAGAGCGACCGGTATCCCCACGCCTTCCGGTTCGGCTCCGCCCTCGGGATCCAGGCGCATCCCGAGGCGACGGTGGAGATCGTCGCCGGTTGGATCGCCGGCGAAGGGGTGGCCGAACTGCCGGCCGCCGGCATCGACCCCGACGGCTTCCTCGAGGCGATCGCGGCCAACGAGGCCGAACAGCGGGCGGCGGCCGCCGGAATGTTCGGGGCCTGGCTGGACGAGGTCGCCGGCCGGCCGGTGTCCCGGTGAGCCCCTCCGGCAGCCGCCGGGGCGGCGCTCAGCGCACCACGGCCCGGTAGCTGCCGAGATGGGCGAGGTCGAGGACCGCCTCCGGTGGAGGGAAGAGGACCGCCTCGGCTCCCGCCGGGCCGGGCGGGTGCACGAGATCCACGAAGAACCGGTAGGCCCACGGCGTCGCACCGGGCCGGGATTCGATCCGGGTCAGGTCGGCTCCCCTGGCGGCCAGCGTCGTCAGCACCTCGGCGAGCGCCCCCGGGAGATGGCGGGTCGAGAAGACGATCGAGCTCTTGTCGGCGTCGGCGGCGACGACCGGCGGGCCGGGCCGGAGCAGCACGAACCGGGTGGTGTTGTGCGCGGCGTCGATCACGTCGTCGGCGAGGACGACGAGGCCGTGGGCCGCACCGGCCGCCGGGGCTCCCAGGGCGGCGTCGGACCGGGATCCGGCGGCGGCGACGAGGCGCATCGCGCCGGCGGTGTCGTGCACCGCAACCGGTTCCCACCCTCGCTCCGACAGGAGGCGGCGGGCCTGGGCGAGTGCCTCCGGGTGCGAATGGACCCGTTCGATCGAGCGAAGGTCCGCACCGGGGACCGCCATCAGGGCGTGGCGGATCTCGATGCGATGCTCGGCGACGATCACCCCCTCGCCGTGCGCCAGCCGGTCGAGCACCTCGAGGACGCTCCCGGTCGTCGAGTTCTCGATCGGGAGCACCAGTTCGTCCACCTCCCCGGCGGCGAGCGCCTCGAAGGCCGAGCCGAAGTCCCGGAACCCGACGGCCTCGGCGGCGGGGCACAGCTCGCCGACCGCCCGGTGGCTGTAGGCGTGGGGCTCTCCCTGGTAGCCGGCCCTGGTCACCCGGCGACGGCCGTTCCCGCCGGGGCCCAGGACTCGGCGGCGCGGCGTTGCGCCGATCGGGAGTGCTCGACGACGAGGCGGTAGAGCAGGCGGACGTAACGTTCGTCGACGTCCGACTCGCGTGCCCTGGCGGCGGCCGCTTCGATCACCTGCCGTTCGCGCAGCGGCGCGTGGAGGGCGATCCCGGCGGCCGCCTTGGCGCGGCCCATGGCCATGGCGCGGTCGAGGCGGCGAGCGAGCAGGTCGACGATGGTGCGGTCGATCTCATCGATCTCGGCGCGGATCGACTGCATGTCGTCGGTGGTGGGGGGTCGGCCGTTCATGATCGGTTCCTCTCCAGCCGAGGCCCCGGGAGACGAACGCACCCGGAGCCGCCGGCTCCGGGTGTCGGTGGGTGCGCTGGGGTTCAGTGCATGCCGCCGGCCCGGGCCGTCGGCCCGGGAAAGGCGAAGCGAGCAGAGAACCGCGACGTCATGTGGGCGGGGAGCATACCGGCCCCCGGCGCAGGCCGCAATCACCGCGTCAACGGTGGTGGCGGGGCTTGCGACGGTGGTGGGCGGATTCGGCCTCGCGGCGGCGTTCCCGGCGCTCGAAGTGGACGTGCCGCTGGGCGGCCGGGCGATGGAGCGGGTCGTCGAGCACCACCGAGCCGTCCTCGAGGTGCACGATGCCGATCCCGTAGGCGTCGGAGAGGCGGTCGGGGTGGAGGGCGGTCTCCGGAGGGCCCTCGGTGTGGACCCGTCCCGACATGAGCAGCACGTGGCCGGCGTCGGCGGCTTCGGCGACGTCGTGGGTGGTCAGGATCACCGTCGTGCCCGCCGCCAGTTCCTCCTCGATGGCCGTCCGGATGCGCCCCCGGGACACGAGGTCGAGACCGGTCACCGGTTCGTCGAGCAGCAGCACGTCGGCTTCCTGGGCGAGCCCCTGGGCCACGAAGACCCGCTGGCGCTGCCCCCCGGACAACTCCGTCAGGTGGCGGTTGGCGAGCCGGGCGATCCCCAGCCGGTCGAGGGCGTCGCGGCAGGCTTCCCGGTCGTCCCGACGCATCGGCCCGAAGGGCCCGGCGAGGGCGTAGCGGCCCATCATCACCGTCTCCCCGACGGTGATCGGCATCACCTCGTTGACCTTCGTCGCCTGCAGGACGTACGCCACCCTGCGGTGGATGCGCCCCGGTGGGCTCCCCAGCACCCGGATCTCCCCGGCTCGCGGCTCGAGGATGCCGGCGATGGCGCCGAGCAGCGTCGACTTCCCCGAACCGTTCGGCCCGATGACGGCGGTGAGCCGCCCCCGGGGGATCGAGAAGTCGGATCGTTCCACGGCGATGTGCCCGTCGTAGCCGAGCACGACTCCGCGGCCCTCTACTGCGAGCGGCACGCCGGGCACCTCCCCTCGATGTCGATCCGGTGGCCGGTCGCCGAGAAACCCCGGCGGGCGGCGATCCGAGCCACGAGCCCGGTCATCTCCGTCTCGGCTT
>Ga0316576_10000432_pt1 | contig 19452 bp, 15 predicted proteins | sample S0NA_FD_203075 | JGI IMG/M metagenome (GOLD analysis project Ga0316576, IMG submission 203075) | Rhizosphere microbial communities from salt marsh grasses in Alabama, United States - S0-2_050615r3r5 | ecosystem: Host-associated > Plants > Roots > Rhizosphere | place: USA: Alabama | collected... | reverse complement strand
CGCGTCGTACCTGTTCTACGCCTGGTGGAGCCCCTACTACCTCGTGCTGATCGTCGGCTCGTCGCTCCTCGACTACTGGGTCGGCGGGGCGGTGCACCGCGAGACCGACGAGACGCGCCGCCGCCGGCTGCTGCTGGTCAGCCTCGTCGGCAACCTGGGCCTCCTCGCCACCTTCAAGTACTTCAACTTCTTCGCCGACTCGGTGGCCGTCGGCCTCGAGCACTTCGGGCTGCCGGCCCAGCGGCTGCACCTGGACGTGGTCATCCCGGTGGGGATCTCGTTCTACACCTTCCAGTCGCTGAGCTACACCATCGACATCTACCGCCGCCGCCTGGAGCCGGTGCAGGGGCCCCTGAGCTTCCTTGTCTTCGTCGCCTTCTTCCCCCAGCTCGTCGCCGGACCGATCGTCCGCGCCGCGGACTTTTTGCCCCAGCTCGAGCCGAGCCCGACGCTGACGGCGGAGCAGGGCGGCCGCGGCCTGTTCTGGATCGGCGTCGGCCTGTTCAAGAAGGTCGTCATCGCCGACCTGCTCGCCGTGAACCTGGTGGACCGGGTCTTCGAGATGCCGGCGCGCTACACCTCGGCCGAGCTGCTCTGCGGGGTCTACGGCTATGCGCTGCAGATCTACTGCGACTTCTCCGCCTACAGCGACATCGCCATCGGCTCGGCGCTGCTCCTCGGTCTCACCCTGCCCGTCAACTTCAACGCGCCCTACCGGGCACCGAACCTGCGCGACTTCTGGCGGCGCTGGCACATCTCGCTCTCCACCTGGCTGCGCGACTACCTCTATATCTCTCTCGGCGGCTCGGCCGGGGGGGCGTGGAAGACCTACCGCAACCTGATCATCACCATGTTGCTCGGCGGGCTGTGGCACGGCGCGGGCTGGACCTTCGTCGCCTGGGGCGCGCTGCACGGCGTCGGCCTGGCCGTCACCCGGGCGTTCCAGCGACGGACGGGCCAGGCGATCGTGTCCCCGGGCCTGCTGAAACTCCTCGGCGCGCTCGCCGTCCTCGCCACCTTCCACTACGTCTGCCTCGGCTGGGTCTTCTTCCGCGCGCCCAACTTCGGCACGGCCTGGGAGATGCTCCGCGGCATCGGTGAGCTCAGCGGGGGCACGGCGAACATCTCGCCCCTGCTCTGGGCGCTGCTCGGCGTCGGCGCGCTGACGCACCTGACCCCCGACCGCGTGGTGGAGAGGGGCCGCGACCTCGTGGTCTGGCTCCCGGCGCCGGTGCAGGCCCTGCTCCTCGCTTCCACGGTGGTCGCGGTGCGCCTGGCGCGCACGACCCAGGTCGTGCCCTTCATCTACTTTCAGTTTTGAGGCTACGGGGTCGCCCCCGGGCCAGTTTTCGCGGAACAAGTCGCGGATCGCGCGGGTTGTTGATCCATTGGACGGCCCATGCGACTCGCGACCAAGCTCTCGTTGGCGGTGTTCGCCTGCTGCGCGCTCGGGGTGTGCGTTGCCGGGGTGCTGATCATCCACCGCGAGTTCCAGTACGCGGAGCACGAGATCACACAGCACGGCCGCCTCCTCGGCCGAGTCATCGCCTCGAGCGTCAAGGAGACCTGGGCCCGGGAGGGCGCGGCCGCGGTGCGCGACCTTCTCAAGGAGATCGACAGGCACGATCCAGTCATCCACGTGACCTGGGCAGCCATCGACGCACCGCCCGGCTCGGAGGATCACTCGCCGCTCATCGTCGGGGACGTCCAGGAACGGCTGCGCGCGGGTAAAGTCGTCGACCACATCAACCGCCGGGGCGACGACACGCTCTACACCTTCGTGCCCATCGTCAATGACGGAAAGGTGGCCCGGGTGGTGGAGATCGCAGAGTCGCTGGTCGCCAGGGATCGCCACATCCGGATGCTCATGCTGAGCATCGTCGGGGCGCTGCTCGGCGCCCTGCTGGTCAGCGGCGCGGCGGTGTTCGTCGCCGGGCGTGTCCTCGTGGGGCGGCCGGTCACGGCCCTCGTGGCCAAGGCCCGCCGGGTCGCGCAGTGGGACCTGTCCACGCCGGTCGAGGTGGCCGGGCGGGACGAGCTTCACGACCTCGCGGTGGAGCTCAACGTCATGGCCCAGGGGCTCGGGCGGGAGCGGAGACGGGCGGAAAAGGAGGAGCAGATCCGGCGCGAGACCGAGGCGCAGCTGTGGCATGCCGAGCGGTTGGCGACCGTTGGCAAGCTCGCCTCGGGGGTGGCCCACGAGATGGGCACGCCGCTCAACGTCATCTCGGAGAGCGCGCGTCGCATCGGCGAGGGCGACAGGGACACAGGTCGCCACGTCGAGACGATCACCCGGCAGGCCGCCCGCATCACCGAGATCGTCAAGAGCCTGCTGCGCTTCGCCCGCCGCAAGCCGGTGGCCCGTCGGCGCCTCGACCTGCGCGGGGTGATCCATCGGGCGCTGCCCATGCTGGGGAGCGTGGGCGGGAAGAAGCCGGTGGCGATCACCGAGCGCTACGAGGTGGAGGAGGCAACTGTCGAGGGGGACGAGGAGCAGCTGGAGCAGGTGGTGACGAACCTCGTGGTCAACGCGGTGCAGGCGATGCCCAAGGGGGGGCAGGTCACGGTGGGGCTGGAGCGCGCGCGCCGCGCCGCGCCCGGCAACGGGGCACCGCCGACCGACGTCGTCTGCCTGTCGGTCGAGGATCAAGGGGTGGGCGTCGCCCCGGAGGCGATCCCACACATTTTCGATCCTTTCTTCACCACCAAGGAGGTGGGAGAGGGGACCGGGCTGGGGCTGTCCATCTGCTTCGGGATCGTCAAGGACCACGGGGGCTGGATCGAGGTCGACTCGACGCCGGGGCTGGGCAGCCGGTTCGCGGTCTACCTGCCCGCCGCAGAACGGGCGGTGCAGGACGCGCAAGAAAGAGAGGTGCCAAGTGTCAAGGAAGCACACGGATCCGTTTGAGGAAGATGTTCCGCTCCACGCGCGGGTGCTGCTGGCCGAGGACGACTCGGACCTGCGGCGGTTGATCTCCGAGGCGCTGGAAAAGGACGGCTATCGGGTCAAGGAGGTGAGGACCGGCCTGGAGCTCTGGTCCTTCCTCGATCATGTGACGGTTGATCCGGGGACCATGGTGGACGTGGTGGTCTCGGACAACATCATGCCGGGTTGCACCGGGATCGAGGTGCTGAGCTGGCTGCGAAAACGGGACTGGGCCACGCCGGTGGTGTTGATCACCGCCTTTGGCGACGACGAGACCAAGGCCGAGGCCGGCCGGCTCGGGGCGGCGACCTTCATCGACAAGCCGTTCCCGATGGAGGAGCTGCGCCACGCGGTGCGCGCCATCGTGCCCCCGGTGTTCAACATCGACACGGCGTGAGCGATTACGGGCTTGACTTCCGACCCCGGTCCGGCCATAAGCTCAGCTCGTCGAGGCGGTCTTTCGGTACAGTTCCAATCGCACCGCTGGCACACAAACGAGAAGGGCGGACGCCATTTCGACAAAGGCCGCCTGGTAGGAGAAGTAACGTGGATAAAGGTACGGTGAAGTGGTTCAACGATTCCAAGGGGTTTGGCTTCATCTCGCGTGAGCAGGGACCGGATGTGTTTGTTCACCACTCCTCGATCAAGGCAGAGGGCTTCCGCTCGCTGTCCGAGGGCGACGCGGTGGAGTTCGAGGTTGAGCAGGGCCCCAAGGGGCCGGCTGCGGTGAATGTGAGGCGCATCTAGCTAGCATCAGCTAACCAACCAAAAGGCGGGTCTACGGACCCGCCTTTTTTTTTGCCCGCGCTATGACATGGATGTCCCGATCCCCGGCGCGGGCCGGGGTCTGTCCCCGGAAAGTGTCGTTTTAAAACGAATAGTTCGGCGCCGCGGCCGGGCCCCGCCGCGCGCCGCCGCTGACCGGTTGCCACCAACGGGCTGGCGGTACCCCGTCGACCAGCAGTAGCCTCCCCCAATGACACGATCGAAGGCAGCGCCGCTGACCCGTGACCTGTTCCTCGAGCTCTGCGAGGCCGGGAACCGTCAGCGTTCCTACGTCCGCCACCGCGAGGGCCGCGTCGACGTCTACCTCCCCGGCGTGTATCGCATGTTCGCCTCCTGGGTCGAGGCGGGGCCCCAGGCCGGCGCGCACCTGCGCGGCGCCGAGGGGCCCAGGTCCACGGCGTTCCGCGGCGACCACAACTGGGTCCACGGCGGCGCGCTGGACCGGGCGGCCATGGAGCGCGCCATCGCCGAGTCCCGCCGCATCGCGGCAATGCGCGGAGGCGGCCACGCCACCAGCGGCGAGCTGCCGGACGTGTACAAGCCGCTGCTCCACGCGCTCAAGGCGATGCAGGCCCCACCGGCCGGGCTCCACGCCGGCGGCCCCCGGGCCAAGGTCCTATCGGGGGAGCAGGAGCTGGCGACGAAGCTCTGCGAGCGGTGCATGGAGCGCACGCGCCACCTGACGCAACCGGGGGACGACGATCTCCTCAAACGCCTGGACAAGCTGCGGGCGCAGAAGAGCATCAAGTACGAGGTGCTGTGGCCCGCGGCCAACGCGCTGCCTTACGGCACGGACAGCGCCAAGCGCGCGGCCGACGAGGCAGAGTCGGCCGCGGTCCAGACGACCCGCGCCGTGCTCGGTTGCCGCTACGGCAGCCAGAAGTGCCTGCCCTTTGTGACCAAGGCGCTCGTGCGGACGGTGCGGGAGATCGAGTCCAGCGACGGCGCGGCGGCGGCGGCGGCGCTTGTCGTCGAGCTCGACGAGCTGATCATGAACGAGGAGCTCGTCGCCGCGCTGGCGGCCCGGGCGAAGCAGGAGGCGCCGGCCTTCGAGCGCGTGCTGTGGCGCGGGGCCGACGCCAAGGGCTACCCCGCCTGGTGGCTGGTCCGCATCGACGGCGAGCGCTACGGCCTGCTGGGCAAGCTCGGCCGGCGCTGGCAGTGGAGCGTGGCGGACTGGGACAGCGTGGTGGCGATGATCCCGGACGAGCACTTCGAGGAGGCGGTCGAGGCGGCCTGCGCACGGGACGGGCGCGCCTAGCGCGACCCCTGCCCGCAAGATCTTGACCCACCCTGCCGCGCCGCGCTTTGATGCGGGTCCATGGACGCAATCCAGATCAAGGGCGGCCGCAAGCTCAAGGGCGAGGTGATGATCAGCGGGGCGAAGAACGCCGCGCTCCCGCTGCTCGCCTCGTCGCTGCTCACCGGCGGCCGCAACACCTTCAAGAACGTGCCCGATCTGATGGACGTGGGGACGATGGCCAAGGTGCTCAGCGTGATGGGCGCCGAGGTCAGCGGGCGGCGCACGCTCAAGGTGGCCACCTCGTCGATCTACAACCTCGAGGCGCCCTACGACCTGGTGCGCACCATGCGCGCCTCGGTGCTGGTGCTCGGGCCGATGGTCGCGCGCTACGGCCGGGCCCGGGTCTCGCTCCCCGGCGGCTGCGCCATCGGCGCGCGTCCCATCGACCAGCACCTCAAGGGGCTCGAGGCGATGGGGGCGAAGATCGAGCTGCGCAAGGGCTACGTCGAGGCCTCGGCCCGCCGGCTGCGCGGGGCGCACATCGTCTGCGACATCGCCACGGTCACCGGGACGATGAACCTGATGATGGCGGCGAGCCTGGCCAAGGGGCGGACGACGATCGAGAACGCCGCCCGCGAGCCCGAGGTCGAGGAGCTCGCCCGGGTGCTGAACAAGATGGGCGGGCACGTCCACGGCGCGGGCACGTCGGTGGTCAACATCGAGGGCGTGGACGACCTGCACCCGGTGGAGCACGCGATCATCGCCGATCGCATCGAGGCCGGCACCTTCATGGTCGCCGCGGCGATCACCGGGGGGAAGGTCCTGCTGCGAGGCTGCCTCCCCGAGCACCTCGAGGCGGTGATCGCCAAGCTGGTCAAGGCCGGCGCGCGGGTCCAGGCGGACGCCGGCGGGATCCTGGTGCAGGGGAGCGGAGAGTTCCGCCCGGTGGACATCACGACCCAGCCCTACCCCGGCTTTCCTACCGACATGCAGGCCCAGTTCATGGTGCTCGCTGCCCTCGCGCAGGGGCAGAGCATCATCACCGAGACGATCTTCGAGAACCGGTTCATGCACGTACCCGAGCTCGTCCGCATGGGCGCCGACGTCCAGGCCCAGGGCCGCACGGCCATCGTGCGGGGCCCGACGCGCTTCCAGGGCACGACGGTGATGGCCTCCGACCTGCGCGCCTCGGCGGCCCTGGTCCTCGCCGGGCTGGTCTCCGGCGGCACGACGCGGGTCCGACGCGTCTACCACCTCGACCGGGGGTACGAGCGCATCGAGCTCAAGCTGCGCCGACTCGGTGCGAACATCCGTCGGGTCAAGGAATAGGCACTGGCGGCGACAGGGATGTTGCATGTATGATCGGCCCTCCCGCGGACGATGACAGAAGCTCACCGAAAGCAGGTGGAGACGATCCTCTCGGCGCTGAAGAAGCACCCGAGGATCGTGCATCAGAGCTTCGTCTCCACCGACGCACAGCACGCGCGGCTACGACAGTCGCTGCCGTACCTGATCCCCTTCGGTGCGGAGAGCTTCCACGGCTTCCTTCCGCTGCTGGACTGGGATCACCGGCTACCCTCGCGGTCCGCTATCCTGCGGATCTACGCCTTCTACTCCGACCTGACCTACCGCGCGGGCCTCGCCGAGGTCAGGACCCGGACCGAGCAGATCACGGCCCAGGACAAGTTCCCCGAGTTCGACGTTCCGGACTTCGCGGGGCTGACCGCGGACGAGGCCTACGAGGGGGAGCTGGATCCGGAGACTGGGCAGGTGGCCCAGGTCCGCCTGGTGAGCAGCTGGCGGCGGGAGATCAGCCACGGCGACGCGCGGGTCTCGGTGCAGGTCGCGCGCCGCTCGGACGAGTTCAAGGATCTTGCGGCCAAGGTCCGGCGCCGCCCGGACTACCTCGGCGATCTGGAGGCGGTGAGCTGGACCCCGCCCTGCGAGAGCGCCTACGGCTCCTGGACCATCGATGTCTGGTACCTCACGGACCTGGACGCCGCGGTGGGCAAGGGGAGGAGCTTCCTCGTGGATCTCAAGGTGAAAAAGGTGGTGGGGGTCCGTGAGTTCGTCGTCCGCTCCGGCTAGAGCGACAGCTTTCCCGTCTGCTCTTTGCCGTTGGACAGCTGGGCCGATCGATGTAAGCATCGAGAGACCTGATTAGCGGAGGGAGCATATGCGGTATCAACTGATGCTCATCTGCGCGCTCCTCGCGGCGGGCCTGACCTGGCCCCGGACCGTCGAGGCGCGCAACTTCGAGCTCCAGGGGCGAAACGAGCTCTGCGGCGGCATCGGCTTCGCCGGTGACGTCACCGACTGGACACCGGGTGGCTTCAAGTGGTTCAACGACTACAGCCGTAAGCTCTCGGAGCGTACCTGGTTCAACGTCCAGTTCAACGTGGTCACCGGCGGCGGCGGCGGGACCAACTGCCACTACGACAACCACGGGGTCTGGCGCTGCGACAATCGTTACCACTGGGGCGGCTACGCCCTGGAGTTCGCCGCGGGCGTGAAGCTCAAGTGGCGGCTACGGAAGATTCCGCTCCAGTTCCACGCCAAGTTCGGCGGGGCCCTGGACCTGCTCATCTTCGACGACTGGTACTGGGACGCCTACCACGACAGCCTCGTCGGCGTGGCCATCGGCTTCCGCGGCGGCTTCGGCGTGCGCTACTTCTTCCTCCCAACCCTCGGCGTGGGGGCGGAGTTCATCCCCACCTTCGGCCCGGCGTTTTTCGGGACAGATCCGGGCCCGGGCGCCGAGTTCTACGGCGCCATCGACTTCAACACCGGCATCGAGTGGCGCTTCTGAGCTGCTGGCTTCTCTGGTAGCATAGTCCCTGAATGGTGCGTTCTTTGGCAGTCGCCCTCGGGGTGCTGGTCTGCGCCTGCACGGTGGATCCCCTGGCCACCGAGGGGCGTCCCTGCTCCCCGAGCGCCCCCTGTGGCCCGGGCACCGTCTGCGATCCGACGAGCGGGCGCTGCGTGGGCCAGGCCCCTGACGGTCCACGGTCCGAGGCGGCGGACACGGGGCCGCTGGTGGACGTCCCCTGGGCGCCGGAGGGCGGGGGCCTCGAGCTTGGACCGGACCAGCAGCTCGTGGATCAGCAGCTCGGCGCTGAACAGCCGCTCGTCCAGGACAGGGACAACGACACGATCCCCGATCCCCTGGACAACTGCCCGGACACGCCGAACAAGGACCAGAAGAACGCGGACACCGACAGCTTCGGCGACGTCTGCGACAACTGCCCGAACATCACCAACAACAGCCAGGCGGACGGCGACAGCGACACGGTGGGCGACGACTGCGACAACTGCCCCGTGGAGGCCAACGCGGGGCAGTCGGACCTGGACAGCGACGGGATCGGCGATCTCTGCGACCCGGATCGCGACGGGGATACGGTGCCCAACGCCATCGACCCGGACCCCGACGTTGTGGACACGGTCTACTACTACAAGCAGCCGATGAACAAGGGCGACTTCAACACCTCCGGCGACTGGACCACGCCGCAGTCCGACCTGTGCCAGGAGAAGCTCGACAGCAAGCTGCAGAAGGCCTGGCTGCCCAACGCCCCCGCCACCTCGGACTACCTCGTCGAGACCCGGGCCACCGTGGTTCAGACCAGCACAAGCGGCGGCTGGCCCGCCGTCGGCGTCATCTTCCGCGGGAGCAACGTCGGCTCCAGCCTGGGCTTCGGCGGCTACATCTGCCTGGTGGACCTGCAGGCGCGGCGGCTGGTGCTCGGCTCCTACGCGAACGGCACGCTGAGCGAGAGGTCGAGCTCGCCCACGAACAGCGTGCCGCAGAGCAACACCTACCGCATCCAGGCCAAGGCGAAGGGGAGCGCCCTGAGCTGCACGCTGCTCGGGACAGTGAGCCCGCTCTTCGTCACAGCGAGCGACAGCGCACATTCGAGCGGGACCGTGGGCCTGACCACGTTCAACGCTACCGCCTGCTTCGAGTACCTGCTCGCGACCAAGCTCTGAGTTGGGGCAAGACGAATTGGAGACCGACCGATGACCCAAGATGATCCGAAGGCCCCCAGAGGCATCGAGGCGCTCCTCGCCCTGGCCGCCGTGGACCCGACGTTCGCCGCCGCCCTCGAGCGCGACCGCGCAGCGGCCATCGAGGCCAGCGGCGTGGCGCTCACACCCGCCGAGCGCGAGGTCCTGCGGGTCACCGAGGAGCCGGCGCTGCGGCAGATGGCCGCGAGCATCGCCGGCCTGCTCTCCGAGCAGGACCGCCGGGCGTTCCTCGGCCGCTCGGCCGCGGCCACCGCCGCGTTGCTCGCCGTGTCCACGGCGACCGGGTGCAAGGACAAAAACCGGGAGGAGATCCCGGCCCCGACGGGCTGCCTGTCCGACCACCCGCCTCCACGCCCACGTCCGCCGGCGCCGCCACCGCGGCCCACCCCCGACGCCCGGCCCCAGCCTCCCGCGCCGACAGGGATCCGGCCCGACCGCCCCGGTCCGACCCGGGGCATTCGCCCCGACCGCCCCGGCCCGACTGGAGAGAAACCATGACCCAAGACCGCCCCAGGCCCCCCAGCACCTCCAGAGGCATCGAGGAGCTCCTCGCCCTGGCCGCCGTGGACCCGGCATTCGCCGCAGCGCTGGAGCGCGACCGAAAGGCGGCCATCGAGGCCAGCGGCGTGGCCCTCTCGCCCGCCGAGCGCGAGGTCCTGCGGGTCACCGAGGAGCCGGCGCTGCGGCAGATGGCCGCGAGCCTCGCCGGCCTGCTGTCCGAGCAGGATCGCCGGGAGTTCCTCGGCCGCTCGGCCGCGGCTGTGGCCCTGCTGCTTGGCGCTGCGGCGACGACCGGCTGCCCCCAGCCGGTGACCGGGAGCCGGCCGGACCCGCCCCCGCCCGAGCCGGCGCCGGTGAAGGAGCCGGTGAAAGCGCCACCGCCGGCGCCTCCCCCGACGCCACCGGAGCCCGTGCGGGCCATCGGCGGGCTGACGGCGACCCCCGACGCCCGGCCCCAGCCCCCCGCGCCGACGGGGATCCGGCCCGACCGGCCGGGCCCGACCCGGGGCATCCGCCCCGACCGGCCCATCCTGCCCAAGAAGCCCAAAGAGTAGGTTTTCTTGCCCCGCGGTGATCGGGGGGATCAAATGGTAAGCACGATCACCGCTGGGAGGATGACATGGACCGGATCACGCGTTGTCTGTCCCGCGCGCGACGCACCGCCGCCAACTATATCTGCCCGCTGTGCGGCCGGGAGGGCCGGCGCTGCTGGTGTCACTGCACCTGATCGGCGCCCTCGCCTCTCTCCTGCGCGAGGGCGGCGGCCAGTGAGCCGCGGCGCCAGAGCAGCAGCACCACGAGGCCGTAGGCCAGCATCGAGAACAGCCCCTGCTCGCCGGCGAAGAAGCGCTCGTAGCGGCCGTTGAGCCAGCGATCGAAGACCCCCTGATAGATGATGTTGTGCGCGTTGTGGGCCATCACCGCGGTCCAGACGTTTCCCGAGGCCAGGCGCAGCCAGCCGAAGACCACGGCGGCCAGGGTCACCACCACCATGAACTGCAGGCCCGAGAGCCAGGGCAGGCGGCTCGTCGCATAGTCACCGAAGAGGATCATCGGCAGGTGCCAGACGCCCCAGACCAGCCCGCTGACCACCAGCGGGGCCGGGATCCCGCCGCGGACCAGGCGGGGCACGAGGTAGCCGCGCCAGCCAAGCTCCTCGCCCAGGGCGACCAAAGTGGACCACGCCATGCCCAGGGTGAGGTTGATGCCGATGGCGACGAGCCAGGTCATCAGGGGCGAGCCCCCCTGCTGCAGCACCCTGGCCGGCGGATCGAAGGACACGACCCCGACGGCCCAGCTCAGCCCGTAGGTCAGCGACGCGCAGCCCGCCGGGATGAGGAAGCTCCAGGCAAGGTAGCGCCAGGGCCAGAGGCGCCAGCCCACGTCGCGCAGCCCCTCGCGGCCGACCAGGCGGAAGACCAGCGACAGCGCGCCCGGGACCCACATCAGCACCGCGGCGCCGTAGCCGCCGAAGGCCCGCAGGCCTCCGGCGCTCCCGATCATGTAGGCCTCGAGGGCGAAGCTCACCCCGAGCACCACGGCGATGTAGAGCAGGGCGGCTCGGCGGGGGCTCGGCGTGGCCATGGCCGCCGATGGTACCACAGCGGCGCGCGTGCTATACCCGGCGCGTGGAGCGGCGTCCCCCCTGGCTCAAGGTCAAGCTGCCCGGCGCCGGCCGCTACTACGACGTGCGCCGCCGGCTGGCCCACCTCGACGTGCACACCGTGTGCGAGGAGGCGCGCTGCCCCAACGCCGCGGAGTGCTGGGGCGGCGGCACCGCGACCTTCATGATCCTCGGCGAGGTCTGCACGCGCGGCTGCCGCTTCTGCGCCGTGCGCAGCGGCCGCCCCGAGGGACCTCCTGCCGCGGACGAGCCGCGGCGCGTGGCCGAGGCCGCCGCGGCCCTCGAGCTGCGCTACGCCGTGCTGACCAGCGTGGACCGCGACGACCTGCCCGATGGCGGCGCGGCTCACTTCGCCGCGACGGTGGAGGCGCTGCTCGCGCGCATCCCGGGCGTGATCGTCGAGGTGCTGACGCCCGACTTCGGCGGCGCCGAGCCGGCCCTGGCCCGGATCGCCCAAAGCGGGGCCCGGGTGCTCGGCCACAACCTGGAGACGGTGCGCGAGCTGACGCCCCGGGTCCGCGACCGCCGCTGCTCCTTCGACCGCTCCCTCGAGGTGCTGCGGCGCTACCGCGCCCTGGCGCCGCGGCTGCTGACCAAGTCCTCGTTGCTCCTCGGCCTGGGCGAGACCCGGGGGCAGGTGCTCGAGACCCTCGACGAGCTGCGCGAGGCCGGCGTGGACTGGGTCACCCTGGGCCAGTACCTGCGGCCCTCGCAGCGCCATCACCCGGTCGAGCGCTACCTCGAGCCGGCGGAGTTCGACGAGCTCGCCGAGGACGCCCGGGAGCGGGGCTTCCCCCTGGTCACCTCGGGGCCGCTCGTACGCTCTTCCTACCGCGCGGCCGAGCACCACGCGGCGGAGCTGCTCGAGGAGCGCGAGCGGGTCTGACCCGCGCAATCAGAGGGAGGCCCGGAGGCAGCCGTACTCCGTGAACAGGAACAGCTCCCCGTCCTTTTCCATCACCGGGTCGGCGCCGTGGTTCTTGTACTTCTTGCCGGGCATTTTGAGCGTGGCGACGTGACGCAGGCCGGTGGGCGTGCCCGCTCCGTCGTATTCCACCTCGACGATCTGGCTCTCGTGATCGCGGTCCGTGAGGACCGCCGCCCGCCCGCCGCGGATCGGCATCAGGAACAGGTGCGCCGTTTCGATCCGGGCGGTCGCGGCGGAGAGGCCCTCGGGGTTGATCTGCCGGAGCATCACCGTGCCGGCCCACTTGATCACCACCCATCCGTCGGCGGCGTACATCGCGCCTCCGATCGTTGCGACGTGCTCGGCGGGGACGACCACCCGGAGCTCGCCCGTATCCAGCTCCAGCTCGCTGATCTGGGTCTCGTCGCCGTGGGCGAGCAGGACCCGCTCGGCCGCGGGGTGGACGTGGGCCGCGCGGACCATGAGCAGGTCCTTGTCGGTCAGCCGGTGGTCCTGCACCACCTTCCTGTCCTGGACCACGCCGACCCCGGTGCGGGTGCGCAGCACGGCCCGGCCCGAGGCGGTCTCCCCGATCCAGCGGGCCCAGTCGAAGCAGCCCTCCCAGAGCGCCGTGTGCTCAGGGTCCGGCGCCGCGGAGGCGTCGACCAGCGCGAGCTTCAGGCTCCGCGGCTTTGCGGTCTTTCTCCTGGCCGCGGCCTTCTTCCTGGGCGTCGGCTTCTTCTTGGGCTGGAAGGCCCTGTCCCAGGCCTTCTCGAGGTTCATCACCTCGTAGGTCTGGCCGCCCTGACGCGCGAGCACGCGCCGCTCGCCCTCCACCTCGGCCTCGAACACGATGGACTGGAGCTTGAGCGGGAGGTTGCCCAGGTGAGCGAGGGCGTCCTCTGCGGCGCCCACGACCCGGGTGGTGCGGCTGTCGAAGAGGAAGCCGAGCGCCCCCCGCAGCACCACCAGACCCACGCCGTCCACCTCGACCGAGTCTGTGACCTCGAAGCGCCCGCTGTTCCCGCGCTTCAGCAGCAGGGTGTGGTCCCCGTAGCACGCCATCACCCGGTCCGCCGAGCCGCAGTAGCCGGCGGAGAAGGCCGTCAGCTGCATCTCGTGGGAGAAGACCACCCGGTGCGAGCCGGTCTCCAGGTCGAGCTCGATCATCTCCCGGCGGACGGTGAACAGGGCGCTCGCCCCGTCCGGTGAGAGGGAGAACTTCGGCTGCACCGCGACGTCGGGGTGCAAGGTCCGCACCTCGGCGCCGGGGTCGAGCAGCACCAGGTGCTGGGGATAGTTGCCGGCGAGGGCGACGATCCGGCCGGTCTCGGCCTTGCGGACCCAGTTGATCGGCGGGTGCTGGAGCCGGGCCGCGCTCTCGGCGCCGACGAGCGCCTCCAGCGGATCGACCTCGAGCAGCAGCGGGACCAGGGCCGGCCTGGAGGAGCTCGCGGCCTTCTTCAACGCCTCCTCGCGTGAGGCCTCGAAGAGCGCGCGGAAGCGCTCCCGCCGGGCAGCGGCGAACCCCTCGTCCTGGCCGACGGGCACCGGGTCGCAAGCGTCGCAGCGCTCGGCGTATCCCGGATCGCCCAGGGCGCCACCGTGGTAGTAGGCGTCGACACGGACGTGACGGTCGCCCGAGGGCACGATGACGCCGCCAAAGACGCTCGGGAGCGGCTCGGCCTTGCCCGACCAGCGATCCCAGGAGGAGTCTCCGAGCCCCTTCGCCGTGGCGAGGATCACCTCGGCGACGGGGGCGATGGCGTGGAGCCTCTCCGCGAAGCCCCCCATCGCGTCGAAGACGCTCTCCGGCACGTCGTCCTCGCTGGTCACGACGGCCCAGGCGCCGTCGCTGAACCAGAAGTGGTCCAGGTCGAAGGCGCCCTCGAAGGCCGCCTCCGCCGTGGCGCGGCCGAGGGCGACGCGCTGCTCGGGCGAGGGGGGGGCCACGAAGCGCAGGAGCCACATCTGAGGCCCCTCTGCCCAGTCCTCGGGGTGGTGACCGTAGAACCGAAACGGGTAGGTGCGGGTCTTCTTCGCCATGCTCCCCTCCTGGAGCGCGGACGTTAATCGAGATCCGACGGACCTGCAATCGCGCGGGCGCGTCAGCCCACCGCGCGGATGCCGTCGACGTCGATACCCTCGATGCTGAAGCCCGGATCGTCCAGGAAGCAGGAGAAGATGACGATCATCGCCGTCACCACCCGGGCGAAGAGCCGCTTGTCGGCGTAGACCTCGGCCAGGCGCGCCCGGCGCTCGGCGTCGCTCGAGACGACCAGGCGCTCGACGAAGGTCCCGTCCAGCGGGTGGCCGCGCGCGGCGGAGGTGATCTTGGTGATCGCCCCGGCCTCGCGGTAGGCCAGGACCTCCTTCAGCAGCTCGCGCTGGTCGGTGGGGTCGGGGATGCTGTCGGCGAGGAGCTCGAGCAGCACCCAGCGCGCCTGCCGGATGCTGGCGATGGCCAGCGAATCGAACAGGCGCTCGGTGGCCGGGTCGCCGCGGTCGAGCGCGGTGCGCCGCAGCAGCGAGAGGAACACGGCGTTCTTGGCCAGGCTCGAGAGCAGCAGCACCGCCTCGCGCTCGCCGAGCAGGAAGTAGTCGTCGCGGGCGCCCAGGCCGGTGTAGGTCGGCAGAAACAGGATGTCGAAGGCCACGCGGTAGAAGTCGAGCCGCTCGAAGCGCGAGGGGGGGACCTGGATGTCGTAGGTCGAGTCCAGCTTGTCGGCGAGCTTGATGCGGATCAGGTCGGGCATCACCGGGGCGTGCTTCAGGATGGCGACCAGGTAGTCGAAGTAGGTCTGGCTCGGCTTGCGGGAGAGGATGGCGATGCGCTCGCCGAGGTACCACTGCTCGTCCGGGTTGATCAGGCCGAGCAGGGTCTCCAGCCGCGCCTCGAGCTCGACCCAGCGCTCGGCGGGCATCCGGTCCCGGGTGATGTCCTCGTCGCGGTCGTGGAGGAACGCGCCGAGCAGGTCAAGGATCTGCAGCTGCGGCAGCATCCGGCCGAGGATCGCGCAGGTGCGCAGGGGGTGGAGAACGGCGGGCGGCCCGGACTTGCGCCGGTCCTGGGCGTAACCCACGAGCAGGAAGCGGACCGCCTCGAGCAGCGGCTGCCTGAACTTGGACGGCGGCGGCGCGCCCAGGATCAGGCTGAGCAGGGCCTGCTCGTTGGGGGGTGTCGCCATCAGGGCGTAGCTGATCTCGAGGGACAGCTCGTGCCAGCGGTCGGTGACCTGTCTCTCGCGTTCGAGGTACCTCATGAACACCTGCCTCGTCGGAATCATACGCCGAAGCGCGCCTCGCTTGAATATTCCCGCCTGACCCACTGCGCCTTTTTTGATAACGTTCCCCCACACTCCGAGCTGTTGCGAGGTATTCCATGAGACGGGCCCTGCTCTGCGTCCTGGGCGCCATCGGGCTGACCCTGGCCGGCGTCGCGCCGGCAGCCGCCGACCCCGTGACCCTGGTGGAGGCCGACTCCCAGGCCTTCCTCCAGGACAACGGCGCCATGGACGTGATCTACACCCTGACCTTCGTGGACAACGAGGGCCGGAGCCTGATCCGCAAGGTGGGCCAGTTCTACGAGCCGATCCACTTCAACCGTGGCCTGCTGCGCCACGGCGGCGAGAGCCAGCCCGTGCGGGTCAGCCCACTCTCCGGCGGCTACTACAGCGTCAGCTTCGACAGCCCCACCCGGGCGGGGCAGACCTACCAGCTCGAGCTCCACTTCCGAAGCAACCACCGGTTCGCAGACCCGACCACGCGGGGGACGCAGCAGCTGGTCGCCGTCTGGTACAACCCCGTGCGCTGGACGCTGCCGGTGCAGCGCTCGGTGGTCAAGCTGGTCCTGCCCCTCGCCCTGCCGGACGAGGTCAAGAGACACGAGGACATCACGCCGGCCATGGTCGACGGCCTGGGCGTGATCAGCGACAAGGCCAACTTGAACCACCAGGACAAGTGGGCCTTCGTCTACACCGACTACAAGGGGCAGCGCCGCCTGACCCTCTACGCCGAGAACCGCGACCTGCCGCGGCAGGGCACGCACCTCCTGCGGCTCTACCTGCCCCGGGACAGGATGCCGGACCTGTCGGCCGGCACGGACATCGAGGCCGCCGGCGGCGCGGTGGCCGAGATGCTCACCGCCACGGGGCGGGCCAAGCTGGTCGCCGAGCGCTACGAGCTCCACGCGAGGACCCGGGGTCAACGGCTCTTCATTCGGGCAGTGCTGACCTTCGTCGAGGAGGGGCAGCGCAACTTCCTCCCGGTCCCGCCGCTCGGCGTGAACATGCCACCGTCGGGTTACCAGAGCGGCAGGTGCCAGGTCAGCCTGGGCGGCGAGACGGTGAGCTGCGAGGTCCGCGCGTCCAACGGCACGCTCGTCCTGGGGCAGAAGACCGAGGCTGGCCAGACCGTCGAGCTGACCTACGAGTATCCCCATAGCTACATCACGGGGCGGTCGAACCCGATCCTGCGCATCGGCGACACGCCGTATCTGGGCGTGAGCCTCGAGGGCGTGCCCGCGAGCTTCGCGCCCCGGGAGGCCCTGCGCTCCTCCGAGGTCGTCCTCTACACCGGCATGCCGGTGTTGCAGAAGGTCGAGCCGGGGCAGCTGCTCGACGCCAGCGTGCGCCTCCCCGTGGCCTTCGATCCGGAGCACGGCCCGAGCCGGGACCAGGTCCAGGTGAGCAGCCGGGTGCTCAAGCCGGCCGAGCGAGAGGTCGCCGACTACGGCCTGGACTTCCCGGAGGCCTCGGCGAGCAGCCCGGAGTGCGTGGTGAGCTATCCGCGGCAGGGGGGCCTCGAGCAACCCGTGCGCTTCGCCATCCTGCTCCCCGCGGACGCGCTCCCCGTCGGCCGGCCCCTGGGGCTGTCGCTCGGCGTGATCGGCCGCCGCCTGATCGGGGGCAAGCTGAGCCGCACCGACAAGCGGGAGCTCTACGAGATGGGGGCGACCCTGGCCTGGTTCCTCTTCCTGAGCTTCGTGCTCAACGGCCCGATCCTCCTGCTCTGGTTCCTGCTCCTCGGCTGGGTGCTGTTCATCATCGACAAGATCGCCAAGACCCGGCTGCTGCGCGATGTGCTCCTGCCCGCTGGGAAGTGGAAGTGGATCCACCCGACCCGCGGGACGCTGCTGGGCTGGACCGGTGTGCTGGTGCCGGTCCGCCTGGTCTGGCTCGTGCTCTCCGGCGTGCTCGCCCTGCTCGTCTCGCTGCTCCGCCTGCACCCCTACCTCGCGCTGTACCTGAAGAAGAAGGGGCCCGAGTACGTCGCTCCGGAGATCACGGTGGCCACGTTCCAGAAGGAAGGCTACGTCCCCGAGCTGCCGCCCGAGGAGGCGGCGCTCGCCATGCAGCGGCCGATCAAGGCGATCAACCTGATCGTCCTCCGGCTGGTGGAGCGCGGCGCGGTGCAGCTCGTCAGCCGCAACCCGCTCCAGCTCAAGCTGGTGGACAAGCAGCGGGCCGAGACGCAGCCGGAGCGGGTGCTCCTCGAGCAGATCACGGACCAGGGGACGCTGACCCGGGCGGGGGTGCAGCAGGTGCTCCAGGCGCTCAGCGACAGCCTGCAACCCAAGGTCTGGCGCGCCGATCAACAGGCCACGGTGGCCGCCCACCGGCGGCGGACCGACGATGCCTGGCAGGAGCTGGGCCGGCTCCCTGCGCCGCGCCGGGTCGAGTTCTTCAACAGCCACTACAGCACGCTGTACCTCAGCGACACGTTCTTCCAGGACATGACCACCTCCCTCGGCGCCGCGTCGCTGCCGGCCGAGGCGCCCCTGGACACCCCGCTGGCGGTGCTCGGCGGCTCCCGGGAGGTGCGTACGCTCCAGGGCACGGTGCAGAAGGTCCAGGACTTCGCCGAGGGCGTGGTGGAGTCCATCGAGAGCGGGGCGAGGGCCACGGTGGACCGGCTGGAGAACCTGTTCAACTTCGACAACCAGTCCATCGAGGCGGCGGCCCAGGCCGCGGCGGCCGGTGTGACCGGCGCCGGCGCGGAGATCTCGGCCATCGCCCAGTCCCTGGCCGTGGGCTACGACGCCTGCCACTCGGCCTGCCACTCGGCCTGTCACTCGGCCTGCCACTCGGCCTGTCACTCGGCCTGCCACTCGGCCTGTGCCTGCCACTCGGCCTGCCACTCGGCCTGCGTCTCCTCCTGCGCCGGGAGCTTCTGACCGATGACCACCACCGAGCAGACCATCGATCGCTTCGTCGCCGACACCCGCGCCGCGGTCTTCGTGCGCCGCGCCGACAACCTGCTGATGATCCGTCCGGACAAGACCCTGGCCATCAACGAGAGCGCCGCCGCGATCCTCGGCGCGCTCTACGAGGCGGACGGGGGGGGCGCGGCCCGGGCCCTCGACGCCCTGGCGCCGCGGCTGGGCGTGGACCGCGCGCGCCTGGAGCGCGACGCGGTCGAGCTGGTGCAGGCGGTGGGCGCGATCCTCAACGAGGACTACTCGCCGCGGCCCAAGCTGCGCCTGGGCACCTTCAGGCCGGGCCTGGTGCGCTACCCGACCCTGGCGGAGATCGCCCTGACCTACGGCTGCCAGAACCGCTGCGCCTTCTGCTACGCCGCGAGCCCGCAGCGGGGCGGCGAGCGCCGACCGATGACCACGCAGCAGGTCAAGGTGGTGATGGAGCGCATCCTGCACCAGGCCCACGTGCCGTCGCTCAGCTTCACCGGAGGCGAGGCGACCCTGCGGCCCGACCTCGCCGAGCTGGTGGCCCACGGCAAGGGAATCGGCCTGCGGGTCAACCTGATCACCAACGGCATCCGCGCCGCCGACGAGGCCTACGCCGCCGCCCTGGTGCGGGCCGGCCTGGCCTCGGCCCAGGTCTCGCTGGAGGCCGCCGAGGCCGGGCTGCACGATCGCATCGTCGGCCGGCCGGGGGCCTTCGCCGACACCGTCGCCGGTGTGCGCAACTTCCAGCGCCTGGGGATCCACGTCCACACCAACACCACCCTCTGCGCGGCGAACCTGGACCACGCCAAGGCGCTGATCCGCTTCGTCGCGCGCGATCTCAAGCTGCGCACCCTGTCCATGAACATGGTGATCCGCACGGGCGCCGCCCGGGGCGATGGCGTGGCGATGGAGGTGAGCTACACCGAGGTCGGCGAGCGGTTGCCCGGTCTGCTCGAGATCGCCCGGGCCGAGGGGGTCCGGCTGGTCTGGTACTCGCCGATCCCCTACTGCATCTTCAACCCGGTTCTCCACGGCCTCGGCGCCAAGTCCTGCGCCTGCGTCCACGGCATCCTGTCCGTGGACCCGACGGGGCAGGTCCTGCCCTGCTCCTCCTTCGACGAGGGGATCGGCTCGCTGCTCGAGCTGCCGTTCCCGCGCATCTACCGCGGACGCGCCGCCCGCTACTGGCGCGAGCGTCACTTCGCGCCGCCGGTCTGCCAGGGCTGCGCGGACCTCGACGTCTGCGGCGGCGGCT
>Ga0316576_10000431_pt1 | contig 19457 bp, 16 predicted proteins | sample S0NA_FD_203075 | JGI IMG/M metagenome (GOLD analysis project Ga0316576, IMG submission 203075) | Rhizosphere microbial communities from salt marsh grasses in Alabama, United States - S0-2_050615r3r5 | ecosystem: Host-associated > Plants > Roots > Rhizosphere | place: USA: Alabama | collected... | reverse complement strand
TCACTGCGGCAGGCGCTCGCTGTTGTGACCAACGGTCAGTGCGACGACGACCCCGGCCTGTTCCGGCCCTCCCCGTCCGCGCCGCCGCCCTCCTCGTCGTGCGAGTCGGCGCTCGCCCCGTCGGCGCGCGTGGGGTCCTGCGGTGGCTGACCCCGGGGGGTGTGCTAACGTGCGAGCGCCTTGACGATTGGAGGTGACTTCGATGACATCCTCAAGCTCGTCGAGGAGCCGCTTGGCCCACGCGCGGATCCAGGACCGCCAAAGCTTCGGCAAGGTCGTGCTGACCTGCGACTGACCGCCCTACTTCGAGCTGAAGTGGTCGGCCTTGTCGGCGAAGAGCACGTTGAAGGTGGTCAGCGTGCCGTAGCACTTGGAGATGTAGCCCTGCAGCTCGATCTTCTCCGCGCCCGAGAGCGCGTCGTTGCCGTTGATCTTCGCCTCCAGCACGCGCAGCCGGTCGCGGAGCATGACGATCTTGTTGAAGAAGACGTCGATGGGGATCTCTTTGCTCTGTAGCGCCTCGTCCGCCGGCTTGATCACCAGCGTCCCTCCGTCCCAGCGCCGCCCGATCTCGGGGTAGCCGTAGAGCGTCTCGGCCTCGAGGAGCTCGCGTAGCACCTGCCTCAGTCCATTGCGGTCCATGCTGATCTCTCCGCTGGTCTCCCCCCTGACGGGGTCCTTGAGCGTCGGCCGGGGGGCTGTGGGCGGCCGGTCCTGGCTGCGTCGCGGCGTCGAGCCGCGCGGCGCGCCGGCCACGCGGGTCAGCTTCGCCACCTGCACCTTGCCTTCGCGATCACGCCGCACCTTGAGCTGGGCGCAGTGCGGCAGGTCCTCCGGGATCGCGCCGAGCTCGGGGCGGAAGCGGCAGCGCCCCGTGCGCACCTCGCCCTGGCGTCCCTCCGGGTTGAAGGCGATGCAGTCGGCGCAGACCGCCTCGGGAAGCGTGCTTTCGTCGGTCATCGGCTCAACACCTCAGGGTCGCCGCGAGGCGCAGCGGGCTCCGCAGCAGGTCCAGGGCGTCGAGGATGCTCGTGCAGACTACGTCCGCGCGGAGCAGGGCCTCCACCGCTGCGCCCTCGGCGAGGATCACGGCGATGCCCAGCGCCGCCTGCTCGAGCATCAGCTGATCGTTGCGCCCGTTGCCGATGCAGGCCGTGCGCCGGAGACCGAGTCGCTGCACGGCCTCGAGCTTGGCCTGGTCCTGGGCCCCCGCCGCGAGCACGGTGAGCTGGCAGGGCAGCCCGGCGAGGTGGTCGCCGGCCCGGCCGAAGGTGTCGGCGGTGAGGACGTGGACCTGGAGCTGGCTGGCCAGCGCGGCGAGGCGCTCGCCCACGCCGGGCAAGAGCTCACCGTCCACGGCCAGGGTTCCGTTGTAGTCCAGCACCAGGTGCTCGATCCAGAGCGCTTCGCGCCCGGGGATGGTGACCTCGATCATCGTCCGCATTATCCACGATCGAGTCGCCCCACGCTATACTGGCGCCGTGCGCGTGCTCACCCGCTACCTGCTGGGCCGGCAGGCCGTTGCCCTGGTCGTCGCCACGCTGCTCGTCGTCGGCCTGGTCTGGACGTTCCAGCTCCTGCGTCTCGGGCACCACCTGGTCTCCGGCGCGGGCGGGCTCCCGTCCCTCCTCGGCGCCCTGCTGCTCTACAGCCTGCCCACGCTGCTCTGCTTCGCGCTGCCCCTCGCCCTCGCGCTGGCGATCCTGTTCAGCCTGGCCCAGCTCGGCGAGACGGGTGAGCTCGATGCGCTGCGGGCGGCCGGGGCCTCGCCGCTGCGCCTGGCCTGGCCCGGGGTGCTGCTCTGCCTGCTCGGCGCCGGGCTCGCCCTGCTCGCCCAGCGCCTCGAGCCCGGCGCGCTGGCCCGCCTGGAGCGCACCGTGCGTCGCGGCGGGGTGCGGGCGGTGATCCATGGCCTGCGCCCGAATCGCTTCAACAGCCTGCCCCGAGGTACGGTGGTCTACCTCGAGGGCCGCCGCCCGGTTGGGCCGGACCGGCTCGAGCTGCGGGGCCTGCTCATCTCGGCCGGGGGGAGCGAGCGGCTCGTGCTTGCCCGCCGGGGCTGGCTCCGCCGCGCGGGCTCGGCGCTGGCGCTCGAGCTCCGCGACGGCGAGCTGCAGCTCGACGACCGCAGCGGTCGGCTGACGCGGGCGCGCTTCGGCAGCATGACCCACAGGCTGGAGCTGCCCGGCGTCGGAGCCGGCGGGCTGCCCCGCGCGCTCGTTCGCCCACGCGCGGCGTGGGCCGGCGCCCTCGCCCTGGGGCTGATCGCCACCACGCTGGGCCTGGCCCTGCGTGGGCGGCTGCAGCTCGTCCTCTGCGGGCTGGGCGCGGTGGTGCTCTACCAGCTCCTCGCGCTGGCCGCGGAGCAGATCGGTCGCGGTGGGCCCCTGCTCCTCGCCGGGCTGTGCGGTGGGGGGTGTGTCGCGTGGCTGGCCCGGGCCAGCCGGGGGACAGGGTCGGGCTAGTCGCCTGCCGGCGCGTCGCCCGCGGCCATGTCGCCGGGGCCGGCGTCGGGCGTCACGCCCTGGTCGGGGGCGGTGCCCTTGTCGTCGATGACCGCGCTCACCGCCTCGAAGCCCACGCCGAGGGTCAGCTCCTTGGTGCCGTCGCCGTCCACGTCCTTGTCACCGCCGAGGAAGGTCTTGACGATGGTGCTGTCCTTGACCTCCGCCTCGGTGATCGTCCCGTCCTGGTCCGCGTCGAAGAGCGAGGTGATGATGCTCTTCACCTGGGCGTCCACGGTGGCGTCGTTCAGGGTGGTGTTGAGCATGTCCTTGACCGTGGGGATCAGCTTGGTGTTCAGGTCAGACTGCGTGATCGCGCCGGCGAGGATGCCGTTCTTGATCGACTTGCCATCGGAGGAGACGTCGCCCTTGAGGTAGACCGCCTGCAGGTTGAGCTCGAGGTCGCCCGCGCCGGTGAAGGGCAGGACGAACTTGAGCTTGGAGGGGCCGTAGACCGCCTTGCCGCCGGTGATCGCCCCGCCGAAGATCGCGTCCTTGGGCGACTCCGAGTCCGGGTAGAAGGTGTAGCTCCCGCCGAAGCAGGTGCCCGCCGCCTCGGTCGCGCAGCCCGTCACGTCCTCCGGGTCCGAACAGCAGGTGGTGGACGCGCCGGTCCAGGCCTGGGCCTTGGAGCTCGAGTCGCTGGCGAAGTCGTCGGCTTGCATGCGGAGCAGGACGATGGTCGAGCCCTTGTTCACGCCCTTGTCCAGGGCCTCCTGGATGTTCAAAGAGCCGCCGGCCATCTGGGCCAGGCCGCCGAGGATCGCGCCCAGGGCGTTGTCGATGGTCCCGTCGTTGTCGTAGTCGTGGCCCACCTTGGACGCGGTGGTGGTGTCGGGCAGGGTGATCTTGCTCATCACCAGGTCCGCGCAGTCGTTGTTACAGACGAGCTCGGTCGGGGCCGGGCCGGTGTCGGGCTGGGTGATGGGCCCGTCGGTCTTGGCGGGGCCGTCGGTCTTGCCGTTGCTGTCGTCGGAGCAGCTGGCGACGAACAGGGCCAGGGCTCCAACCATCAATAGTCTACCGATACTGCGCATGCTTCTCCCTTTCTTTCCGTGGAACGTAAGGCACGGCCTCGCGGCCGAAGGTTCAAATTATTATCCGATGAGGTGGCCCGCGTGCAAGGAAAAGGTCGGTCGCGGGGGGATAAGCGCAGCGATCTCGAAGGAGTGGGCCGAGCACCTCGGCAGGGTCAGAGGCGGAACCGGCGTGGAGGCCGCCGCTCCTTCTGGATCTTCAGCTCGTCCAGGGCCTCCTGACAGTCCGGGTTGCACTGCAGCGCCTTCTCGAACTGCTTCTCGGCGAGGATCGTCTTGCCCATCCCGGCGTAGATCCGCCCGAGGAACAGGTAGGCCTCGTGGTGGCGCGGGTCGAGCTCGATGGCCTGGCGCAGCTCGCGGATCGCCGTGCGCACCATGGCTGCGCTCTCCGTGTCCGAGCGGTAGGTGGCCCAGGCGAGCGACGCGCGCAGGTCCCCCGCGTCCGGGCACAGGCTGACGGCCACCGCGAGGAGCTGCCGCGCCTCGGACCAGGCCTCGCGCTTCATCAGGCGCGCGGCGCGTCGTCGGGCCTCCTCGGCCTCGAGGGCCACCTCCCCCGCCGAGCCCTCGCCCTCGGCGGGGCGCTGCATGCCCTCTCGCCGGTACTGCTCGCGCAGCTCGGCGGTGGCGATCCGCTCGGCCGCGGTGTTGACGAGGCGGAACAGCTCCTGGGCCATGCGCCGGGTCTCCGCCGAGAGGTGGCGGTAGCGGTCGGGGTGGAAGTCCCGGGCCGCGCGGGCGTGGGCCTCGCGGACGTCCCGGTCGCTGCAGCCCGCGCTGAGCCCGAGCACCCCGAAGGCGTCGCGCTGGCGGTACGAGAGCAGCTCGGCCCCCAGGCGCTGGCGCAGCGACTCCTCCTCCTCGTGGGGCGAGACGACCTGTGCCGGCGCCTCGCGCTCCGGCTGCTGCGGTGCGTCCCGGGCCTCGACCACGTCGGTCACGAGCAGCACGTAGGCCACGACCTTGGCCCGGCGAGCGGGGAGCGCCGTCTCGGCGAGCACCTGGCGGAGCGTGCGGGTTCCGTCGATCTGGTCGAGCAGGTCCTGCTCCTCGGGGTCGAGGGCGATCTCCTGGAAGCGCATCTCGGGGTTCTGGTTGGTCGCGAGGTAGCGCTCCATGAGCGGCCCGAGCGCCGCGTCGAGCCGCTCCTCGCTCCAGGCCGACTTCACGCCCTCGGCGACCAGCGAGGCGTTGCTCACATCGAGGGTGATCACGTCCGCCGGGACCCGGGACTCGCGGCGGAAGAGGTACTCTCCGCGGGTCCAGGAGAAGATGTCCATCAGCTTGATCCGCAGCTGGAGCTCCAGGCCGACGACGAGGTCGTGCGGCGAGATCACGCCCATCTCGATCAGCACGGTCCCCTGCTGGCGGGTGGTCTCCGCCATCCGACGCAGCGACTCCCGGCACTGCCCTTCGGTGATCATCCCCTCGCGGACCAGCACCTTGCCCAGGCACTCCGAGAGGCGGTTCGACTTGATGTAGCTCGGGTGGCCCTCCTTGAAGTAGACGATCTTCTTGATCCGGTCGGCGAGCAGGAACAGCGCGCCGGTGGCCCGCCGCTGGTAGAGGCTGTGCATCAGCTGGGGGAACGGCGTTCGGGTCAGGTTGCCCCGCAGCTCCACCGGACCGGCGCGGGCCGCGCGGGTCGCCCGCTCGACGTGACGTTTCTCGCTGTGGCTCGCCGGGTCGGCGAGCTGGCGGGGATCGAGGGGTGGCGGTCCGATGTCCGTGGTGTCGCCGCCCGCCGGCGGCCCCCCCGCCTCGACCTGGGTATCTCCCTCGGGGACGTCGGCGTCGCGGCTATCGACGCGCGTGTCCTCGGGACGGTCAGCTGGCGACGCGCCCACGAGCTCCTCCGGCGGGAAGAGCGGCGACATGCCGCCACCGACCATCGTGTCGTGGAGCGGATCGGACGACTCCTCCACCAGGGTGTCCCGCTGCCAGGTCCCGGCGAGGGGCTCCGAGGTCAGCGCGCCGACCACGAGCTCGGCGACGTGCGAGGGGTCCACCGGCTTGACCATCAGGTCGAGCAGCCCCATCTGATGCAGCGCCGCGGCCTTCTGAAACGGCGTCCACCTCACGCTGGTGATGATCACCACCGCGGCCCGGGCGCCCCGGGGGTGCTGCCGCACCGATCGCACCAGATCGAACCCGCTGGTCGCGGGCAGCTGGGCGTCGATCACCAGCGCCTTCACCGGGTGTTGATCGAGGAGCGCGAGGGCCGTGCGCCCATCGTGGGTGCTGATCACCTGGACGCTGTAGGCCTGCAGCGCAGCGACCAGTCGGTTGCGAAGCCCCTCCTCCGGCTCCACAACGAGGGCGACGAGCCTGTCACCCGTGTCCGTCATCCGAAGACGCGCTCGTAGATCGCACGGATCGACCTGGTCGTTTGCTGGTAGTCGGCGAGGAGCCGGGCCCCCGGGGTGCTGTCGAGCTGTTGGCGGTAGCCGAGCCGGCGGGCCATGACCTCGAGCCCCGCGGCCTGCCGCGGCAGACGCGCCGCCGAGCGGTCGCGGACGATCCTCAGTCGGTTCTCGATCCGCCGCAGGAAGCGGTAGCCGTTCACCAGCTGGGCTGTGGGCTCGGGAGCGATGAGGCCCTCCTGCTGCAGGGCGGCCAAAGCCTCCAGGCTTGACCGGGCCCGCAGTGTCGGCAAACGACCTCCGTGGCGGAGCTGGTAGTATTGCACAATGAAATCAATATCTAACAGCCCACCAGGGCCGAGCTTGAGATTATAAAAACCCCCATTTTCCCCAGCAAGCTCTTTCTCCATCCTCCGGCGGTGTCGGTCCATCTCACGGCGCAGCTCATCGGGATCCAGCTTGGGCTCGACCTCGAACACGAACCGCTCGATCCAGCGCTCCACCTCGGCTCCGAGGTTTGGGTCGCCGGCCACCGGCCGGGCCTTGATCAACACCTGGCGCTCCCAGGGCTGGGCGGCGCTTTCGTGGTAGTCCCGGAACGCGGCGCTGGAGACCACGAGGGTGCCCTGGTTTCCCGAGGGGCGCAGGCGCGTGTCCACCTCGTAGAGCCGTCCCTCCTCCAGCGCGGCGCTCAGCGCTCCGATCAGCCGCTGGGCCAGCCTGGCGAAGAACTCGCCGTTGTCCACTCCGCGCCGCCCGTCGGTGGACCCGGCGTCGGAGTAGACGAAGATCAGGTCGAGGTCCGAGCCGTAGGTCAGCTCCCGGCTGCCGAGCTTGCCCAGCCCGAGCACGGCCATCGTGGCCGCCCGTCCGTCCTTGGACCGTGGGGTTCCGTAACGCGTGGTGGCCTCGTTCCAGATCAACGGGAAGGTGAGCGCGAGGATCACCTGAGCCAGATCGCTCAGCTGGTGCCAGACGCCGTCGAGCTCCAGACCCCCGGCGATGTCGTGGAGCCCGACACGTAGCACCTCCTCGTTGCGAAAGCGCCGCAGGGTGTTGAGCTGTCCCTCGACGTCGTCCGGCGCGAGCGCGCCGAGCCGGCCGGCGAGCTCGTCGTGCATCTCCTGCAGGCTCCGTCGGACACGGGCGTGGCCGGCCACGAGCAGCCGATCCAGAAGCTCCGGGTGGTCGATGAACAGGCGCGCCAGGTGATCCGAGGATCCGAACAGGCTCGTGAGCAGGCGGAGGGTCGAGGGGTTGTGCTCCAGCAGGTCCCAGATCCCCTCGTGAGGGCCATAGCGCAGCGCCAGGGCCACCAGGTGGTTGAGCGCCGCGTCCGGGTCCGGCGATCGGCAAAGCTCCTCGAGGAGGGACCGCGCGCCGCGCCGCGCGGCGCCGTGAGCCGCGCGACCCAGCGGGCCCCAGGGCTTGTCCGCGAGCAGCTCGAGCAGCTCGGCCGCGCGCTCGGCCTGGGCGAAGCCGGCGCGCTCGAGGAGCGTCATCCGGTCCTCGCGGTCGAGCTCGCCCTGGAGCAGCGCCGCCAGCGCGGGCCGGGCCGGGCCGTCGGGCGCGGCGAGCGGCGTCGGCCCGTCGACGACGCTTTCGCCGGCGCTGCCCAGCGTGCCGAAGATCGCCTGGACCTGCAGGCGGCGGGAGGCCACCTCGCGGTCGAAGGCCGCTGGATCGCGGCCCAGGTGTCGAGCCAGCCGCTCGCGCAGCGGGCCGGCGTCGGGGAGCACGTGGGTCTGGCGGCCGTCGTACAGCTGCAGGCGGTGCTCGATCCGACGCCAGAGCTCGTAGGCCTCGCCCAGCTGCCGGTGCTCGTGCTCGGCGATGAGGCCGAGGAACAGGAGCTTGTCCAGGGCGGCGAGGGTGGCGCGCTCCTGCAGGGCCGGCTGCTTGCCCCCGTGGAGCAGCTGCAGCGCCTGGACCAGGAACTCGACCTGACGGATCCCGCCGCCGCCGAGCTTGACGTTCCAGCCTTGCCGGGCGCCGACGCCCACGCCCCGCGCCTCGGCGTCGATGCGTCGGTAGAGCTCCTGGATCTGGTCCACGACCTCCGCGTGGAGCGAGCGGGGGAAGACGAAGGGCCGCATGAAGCGCAGCATCTCCTCGCCCAGGGCGAGCTCACCGGCGGCCGGCCGGGCCTTGAGCCAGGCCAGGCGGTCATAGGGGCCGCCCCACGTCTCGTAGTAGCGCTGCGCCCCTGCGAGGGAGTTGCAGATCGGCCCCCGGCTGCCCTCGGGGCGCAGCCGCAGGTCCACGCGGAAGGAGTAGCCCTCGGGGTTCGCCTCCGAGAGCAGCCGCGTGACCTGCTGGCAGACACGGCTGTAGAACTCGTGGAGCGAGAGCGCGCCGGCCTGGCCCTCGTCGGCGGAGTAGAGGAAGACCAGGTCGACATCGGAGCAGAAGTTGAGCTCCATGGCGCCGTGCTTGCCCATGGCGACGGCGACCAGGCGGCAGGGCTCACCATCGCCGAGCAGCGGCGCCCCTACCTCGATGGACAGCGCGCGCTCGACGAAGGTCATCGTCCGATCGAGGCAGACGTCCGCCAGGTTCGAGAGCTCGCGACCGACCTGCTCCAGCGTCGGGAACAGAAACTCGCAGGCCGCGAGCCGCACGTAGTGATCGTTACGGAACGAGGTGACCCGCAGGGCGAAGGCGCTCGCATCGCCAGGGTCCAGCCCTTCCAGCTGGTCCTCGAGGTCGTGGCGCAGCTCGTCGACGGACCAGAGGCGGCCCAGCCCGGAGTCGGAGAGGAGGGCGAGTCGACGGCCGGGCCTGCGCGAAAGCAGCCGGGGCAGCTCGGGGCCGCTGCTCAACAGCGCCGCCAGCGCCTCGAGCGCTACGCCGTCAACGGGCCAGGGTGTCTTTGGGGCAGCCGCGGCCACCAGCCGGCGCAGGCCAAGCAGACTCTCGCGCGGGGACGGCCCACGCACGAGCGCGTGGACAAGCGCGGTGAGCGGCCCGAGGCCGCTCGGGTCCGGGGTCTGGCCGCGGTCAAGCTCGCGGATGATCCGCTCCAGCGCATCAAGCACGCGGGCAGTATACGTTGCTCAGGGAGAGAGGGGCTAGGCGGCCTGGTGGGCGAGACGGGGAGGGGAGGGCAGGCGTCCGGAGAAGTCGCCACCCGAGTCCAGGCCGACATCGGCGAGCGCGCGGCTCTGCTCCTTCTTGAACGCGAGGAACGCGCGGATGCCCGCATCCACCTCGCCGATCTGGTGGTCCCTCATGAACTCCTTGATGGTGAGGGCGATGGCGTTGACCTCGTCGTAGGGGTCGCGATCCCAGATCAGCTCGATCTGCTCGTACTGTTCGGTCAACAGGCGCTCTACTTCGATCTGTGAAAACCTCATGATGTGTGCCCTGTGTGGTCGGACTATACGAAATTCACGGCTACAAGATCCATACCAGCAACTACGTCCTGAAATCACAAGCCTATTTCTTGCCCATGGTGCCGCACGCTCACAACGACCCTACCACCGTCTCGGTCACCCGGCAAAAAAACGCAGTCATTTCAACCAGCCATACTCCAAGATCCGTTCACGACCCAGGTGTCTTCCAAATTCACATATGACCATTTTGACGTGTAGGAGCATTTAGCACATGGGCCCAGGTCAGGCAAGGGTCCACGTTGACAGCACCCGGCCTTGCGTGTTACCAACTGACCACCCAGTCAGTCGACAAATTTCCTAAACATCTGCGTGAGGTTTGCCATGGACGCCAAGACTTTGTTCAACGAGAAGATGCCGGCCGCTTTGGCCAAGGACCCCGGCCGGGCCCGGGAGCTGGATGCTGTCTATCTGTTCAAGGTGACCGGCGAGCGGGGCGGGACCTGGACCGTCGACTGCAAGGCCGAGGCCCCCAAGGTGGTCGAGGGGGAGGAGGGCGCGCCCGAGTGCACCATCGAGCTCGCCGACGAGGACTTCGAGGCGATGCTGAAGGACCCCCAGATGGCGATGCAGCTCTTCTTCCAGGGCAAGATCAAGATCACCGGCGACCCGGTGCTGGCCACCAAGCTCGGCAACCTCTTCGGCCTGGGACAGGGTGGCTGATCCTTCGCGGAAGCACGGTCCGCTGCGCGGCCTGCGGGTGCTCGACCTCTCGCGGCTCCTCCCTGGCCCGTTCTGCTCGTTGGTCCTTTCGGAGCTTGGCGCGGAGGTGGTCAAGGTCGAGGACACCGGGATGGGCGACTACCTGCGCCTGTTTCCGCCCCAGCAGGGCGGGCTGGGCGGCGCCTTCTATGCTCTCAACCGCGGCAAGCGCTCCATCGCCGTGAACCTCAAGCGGCCCGAGGGGCGTGACCTGCTCCTGCGTCTCGCCGCGGGCTGCCGCGTCGTGATCGAGAGCTTCCGGCCCGGTGTGCTCGAGAGGCTGGGCGTCGGCTACGAGGCGCTGCGCCGGGTGAGCCCCGAGGTGGTCCTCTGCTCGATCAGCGGCTACGGTCAGGACGGGCCGCTGGCCCAGCGCGCCGGCCATGACATCAACTACCTCGCTCTGGCCGGTGTCCTCGCCGCGGGCGGCAGCCCGGGCGGGAGCCCCGCGCTCCCCGGCGTCCAGATCGCCGACGTGGCCGGGGGCGCGCTCTGGGCTGCGATCCGCATCCTCGCCGCGCTTCACGGCGGCGGCCCCGCGCACCTCGACGTGTCGATGACCGAGGGCTCGATGGCGTTCCTGCTGCCCTGGCTCGGCGACACGGCCTTCGGCGGCGGGCCGCTGCGCCGGGGCCGCGCGACGCTCAACGGCGGCTCGGCCTGCTATGGCGTCTACCCGGCTGGCGACGAAGGCTACCTCGCCGTGGGCGCCCTCGAGCCCAAGTTCTTTGCCGCGCTTCGCGACGCCCTGGGCCTCGGCGGGGGCGCCGAGCTGAACAACCCGGTGGCGTCTGCCGAGGAGCAGGCGGCCCAGCGCGCACAGCTCGAGCGGGCCTTCGCCGCCGCGGGGCGGGACGCCTGGGCCGAGCGGCTGGCCCCGGCCGACGCCTGCGTCGAGCCCGTGCTGGAGATGGAGGAGCTCGAGGAGCATCCCCTGCACCGCCAGCGCCAGATGTTCTACGCCATCGACGACCCCCGGCGCGGCTCCGTGACCCAGCTCCGTCTGCCCGGCAGCACCGACCCCGGACGCACGCCGGCGCCGCTGCAGGGCGAGCACACCGACGAGGTCCTCGCCGAAGCCGGCCTCACCGCCGAGGAGATCGCCGGGCTCCGGCGCACGGGCGTCCTGCGCTAGTTGGCTAGAGCTGATCATCAACTGCGGGCGCGACTCATGGAGCGCCGCAGCTGTAGCCGAGCTGCGCCGGGCGCCGCGGCGTCGGCCGCCCGCCCCGGCCCGCTCCTTGAATCCGGCGCCGCATCGCCACCGCGTCCCCGAGGGGCTTGGTCTTCACCGGCAGCGCGTAGCCCGCGCGGGGACAGCCCGCGGCGAGCCGCGGGATCCAGATCAGTCGACCCCGGCGGGGGTCGAAGCGAAAGGCGGTGATCCTGCGGTGACGCCTGGTGGGGACCCAGCGGCCCCGGTGCGTCTCGAGAGCCATGACCTCGAACAGCCCCGCCCCCTGCTCGAGGACGGTCTCCAGGCAGAGCTCCTTGACGCCGTCGCCATCGAGATCACGCAGGGCCAGGCGGCGCATCAACAGCTCGGTGGCGCAATCGGTCACCGACTGGCGCCACTGCGTGACGGTACAGACGACCCGCGTGGCGCCAGCACCGGCTGGCTGCAGCAGGACGAGATCCTCGTGGTGACTGTACATCCCGTCCCACTCGGTGTCGTAGGGCGAGACCCCGGCCTGCAGCACGAGGTGCGGGGCGAGCCGCAGCGCCGCGGTCGGCGTCCAGGCGCAGCGGTGGAGCCCGGCGGCGTCAGGCTGGCGGGCGGCGCGCGCGCGCGGACAGGCCAGCGCGCGGTTCCATCGATCGCTCGCGAGCAGCGCGCGGCGCCGCTGGCTCGGCGAAGGTCTGGCAGCGGCGGGACCCTCCGGCAGATCGAGCTCGAGCACGGCCGGCACCGGGGGCGGCCCTGTCGCGAGCGCGGGGACCGCACGCAAGGTGCAGCCGATCGCGACGGAGAGGGAGAGACGGCGCGCCACCCGGTGCATCAGGTCGTGTTACGTGCGAGTCGAGGTGGTCTTCCTGCCTTCTGTCGCCCCCGACGCCCGCGGCGCTCGAAGAGTCGCACGCCAGGGCTGTGGGCTACGGCCCTCGCCGGGTGGGAATCGACGGGCAGCCCCGCGATCAACGCCGGCGTAGACTAGAGGCAGAGCCCGAACCAGTCGACGCCCGCCCCGGCGCTCTGCTGCACGCAGCTCTGCGGCGCGGGGCAGCCGCTCTGGGCCGCCGTGGGGTCGCACAGCCGGTAGCAGGTGGCGTCGATGGTCGAGCAGTAGAGCCCCGGCTTGCAGCTGCTGCCGCCGTCCGCGTAGCCGCAGCTCTGCCCCGCCCCGTCCCCGCCGGCGAGGATGCAGCCGCTGGTGTCGGCGTCCAGCGGCTGGCAGGTCAGGGTGTAGGGCGCCGGGCCGCAGCTCGCCGCGTCGTAGAGATCACAGGGGGCCTCGGGGCGGCAGACCCCCTGCGTGGTGGCCGGCAGGGCGTCGAGGGGCATGCACCAGGCGCCCGGGCCGCAGGGGTTCTGCGGCGCGTAGGGCGTGGGGCAGGCCGGGCGGCAGAGGTGAGCCAGGCGATCGCAGGCCAGGCCCGCGGCGCAGCCCTCGGGGCCGAGGCAGCTCTCGCCCAGCTTGCCAGGGGTGGGCTGCATGTCGAGGGCGAGCAGCGCCTTTCGCGCGTGGTACGCGCCGCGCAGCACAACGGCGTCTAGGTCGCCCAGGGCCGCGACGTCCTTCAGAGGATCCGCGCCGAGCAGCAGCAGGTCGGCGACCTGGCCGGCGGCGACCTTGCCCCCCGGGAGCCCGAGGAGCTTGCGCGCCCCCAGCGTGGCGGCGGCGAGGAGGTCCTGCGGCGAAAACCCCAGCGCGGCGAGGCGCCGGAGCTCGCGCTGGAGGCCGAGGCCGTGAGGCACGAAGAGGTAGCCCGCGTCCGAGCCCGGGATCAGGTTGGCCTTGGCCGCGCGCAGCGCCTTGACGCTGGCCTCGGCGCTGGCGGTCCAGCCCCGGGATGCCTTGATCCAGCCGGGCAGCAGCAGCGCGGGGTTGTCCTTCACCGCCTGCCAGCTCGCCGCGACGCCGGGGGCGACGATGAGCTGTGGGTCCTTCAGGTCCAGCTTCCCGTCGACGAGGTCCGGGGCGCCGGCGAAGGCGCCGATGGTGGTGTGCACCCCCTCCACCGTGGTTGCGGCCTGCACGGCGGCCGGGCTCATCGGGCCCACGAACACCGGGTGGGCCAGGATCCGCACGCCGCCGGCCACGGCGTCGAGGACGTCCTGGCTCGAGTTGACGTGGGCCACCACGGGGCGCGGCAGCGAGGCGATGGGGCTGATGGCCGCGGGGTCGAGGCGCGGGCCGGGCCAGGGCGTGGCGCTGGTGTCGGCCAGGGCCACCTTGAACGCGTCGGCGCCGAGATCGACGAGCGCCTGGGCCTCGGCCTTGGCGCTCTGGGGCACGACGAAGACGCAGTCGTTGAAGGGGGAGGTCTCGCAGGGGTGCGAGCCGACGGCGGTGAGGAACGGCCCGGTGGCGCGGAGGGTCGGTCCGATGATCTGCCCGTCGGCGATGGCCTGGCGCAGGGCGAAGATCGAGGGGCCGGCGCCGACGTCCATCACCGCGAGGACGCCGTGGTAGAGCGACGCGCGCAGGTTGGCCTCCAGCGGATCGCCGACCCAGGACGGGGTCCCGGCGTAGGTCAGGTGCACGTGGGCGTCGACCAGCCCGGGCGTGACGAAGCGGCCCGTGCCGTCGATCACCGTGGCGTCCGCCGGCCAGCTCTGGCCGGCCACGCGCACGTCGAGGATCGACGCGCCCTTGATCAGCACCGCCCGGTCCGCGCGGGCGCCGTCGGCGTCCACCACGGTGACGTGGTCGAGGATCAGCAGGCCAGCGGGCAGGGGGAGGGGGCCGTCGGGCGCGGCCCAATCGGCCTTGGCCAGGTCCGCGGCGACCAGATCCACGACAGGCCCGTCCGGGCTGGGCGTGTCACCGGAGCAGGCCAAAAGGAGCAGGGACAGGGTAGCGGTGAGCGCGCGCATGGCTGGCGCTTAGCAGGGATGGTCACGCCGGGCAACCCCCGGGGTTAGTTCGGGCAGCAGACCGCGTCGGGGATCGGCCCCTTGTCGGGGGGCGGCGCTCCATCCGGGCCTAGCGCGGACGCGAGGGCCGCTGCACGGGTAGCGCCACGAGGGGGAGGGTGATGCGGAACCGCGCGCCCTTGCCCGGCGCCGAGGCCACGGTGATCGCCCCACGGTGCTCGAGGACGATCTTCTTCACGATCGCCAGGCCGAGACCTGTCCCTCGCTCCTTGGTGGTGAAGTAGGGGTCGAAGACCCGCCGCACCGTCGCGCTGTCCATCCCCGGGCCGTTGTCGGTCACCGTGAGGATGGCGTGGCCGCTCTCCTCGTCAACCCGGGCGATGACCTCGACCTTGATCTCCTCCTCTTGCCCTCCCTCCTCGGCGGCGTGGATCGCGTTCTCCACCAGGTTGAACAGCACGTGCTTGATCAGCATGCGGTCGACCAGCACGCGCCGGCCCTCGGCGCCCGGCTCGGGGCTCCAGACGATGCGCGCCAGCTCGCCCAGCTCGGTGTGGCTCTTGAGGAAGTCGTCGACGAGCGCGCCGAGCTCCACCGGCGCGGGCTGCACCGCGGGCAGCTTGGCGAAGGCGCTGAAGGCCTGGACCAGCCGCCGCAGGCCGTCCACCTCCTCGGTGATGATGTCGTGGGCCTCCTCCAGGGTCCGGGCGAACTCCGGGTCCTCGCCGCCGTACTTGCGGTGCAGCTGCTGCACGGCGAGCTGGATCGGCGTGAGCGGGTTCTTGATCTCGTGGGCCAGGCGTCGGGCGATCTCCTGCCAGGCGCCGACCTTCTCCAGGTAGGCGATGCGTTCGGAGCTCTCCTTGATCTGCTGCACCATCTCGTTGAAGGCCCGGGCCAGGTCGCCGAGCTCGTCCCGGGCGCCCATGCGCACGCGGGTCTCCAGATCGCCGGCGGCGACCTTGCGCGTGGCCTGGGCCAGCACCGCCACGCGCCGCGTCGTCCGGCGTGCGATGAACAACCCGAGGCCGGTGGCGACCACCATCACCGCGCCGAAGATGATCAGGAACACCACGCGGTAGTAGGTGGCGAGCTCGTCGCGGAGCCGGGTCAGGGCCACCGACGTGCGCTGGGCCAGCCCGAGCTGGCGGAAGTCCTCGAAGGGCTTGCGCGGCGTGTAGAAGGTGACCCGCAGGCGCCGCCCCTGCGCGCCCAGGGGGAAGGTCAGCCGCAGGTCGCGGTGCGTCTCGAGCGAGAAGTGCTCGCGCCGCACGGCGCGGGCCAGCCGCCGCCCTTCACCGTCGACGATCTCCAGCTCGCCGACCCCCTGCTCGCGCTCCACCAGGGCAGCGAGGCGCCGCGCCAGGTCACCCTCGCCCTCCGGTCCAAGCTGCAGCTCGGGCTGCCGAGCGATCAGCTCGCCCTGGAGCCGGAACGCGCGCTTGCGGGCGGCGAACAGGTCGCGGTAGGCGTCGGCCGCGCGCTCCAGCGGCCGGGCCAGCCGCTGGGTCTGCCCCTCGGTGACGCTGTCCGAGACCTTGATCACCTGCGACACGAGGAAGACGGACGCGCCGAGGGGAATGATCGCGATGAACAGAAGCGCCGCGACGATCTTGATCTCGAAGCGGCTCATCGACGGTAGAACGGCTGGGTCTTGACCCGGAAGGTCTTCTCGGCCCGGCGGATCTTGTTGTTGACGAAGATGCTGACGAAGGAGCCGAAGAAGCTCTCGCCCCCGACCTGGCGGTGTCCGCCGTGTGGGTTGCGCAGCCAGCGCCGGACCTCGGCGAGCAGGCGCTCGTCCACCGGGTTCACCTCGGCGATGACCGCCACGAAGTACTGGGCCCCCTTCTGGATCTGGTCGATGCGGGCGATGGGGACGCGCCAGAGGCTGGTCAGCCGGTCGACGACGGCGCGCTGGTCGCGGAAGCGCCGGGAGGTCGAGCCGCGGTGGTCCCGGATCTTGAGCAGGTACTCCTCGTCCCAGGGGTCGTAGTAGGCCTTCAGGGTCCGCACGGCGAGGGAGACCGGGGCGCCGTCGCGCTTGCGGTAGAGGTAGACTCGCATCACGACGGTGGTGGCGAAGCCGCTCTTGAGCCGCTTCTTCATCTGGCCGTCGAACATCTCGCGGAATCCCACCGAGAGCCGCAGGTCCTTCGCCTCGTAGAAGCGCGCTCGCTTGTAGGCCACGGGGTTGTCGGCCAGCGCCGCGCCGGCGGCGAGCATCAGCACCAGGGCGGCGACCGCCGCGGCGGTGGCGCGGTGCCCCCTATCAGAACGGGATCCGGCCAAGGAAGTTCCCGATGGAGAAGCGAAAGATGCCGATGAACGTGTCCAGCCGGAGCCCGGCATCGACGGTCAGGTCGACGGGGATCGACTCGTCGAGGGGGCGGTCCCTCAGGCGCAGCTCGCGTCTGGAGGTGAGCGAGATCAGCCCGACGTTGAAGAAGAAGTCCCCGCCGTAGGCGTAGGTCCCGCCCCGGAACCAGGGGATGATGTACTCCACCCCGAGGCGCACGGCGATCTCCTCGTAGCGCTTGGAGTCGATTGTTGTGCCGAAGATGTCCCGCGAGGGGAGGGTGGAGAAGTTGAGGCCCAGCGCTCGCCCGGGCACCAGGTCGTTGAAGTCGCCGATGAAGAACTTCTCGAAGAACGGGGCCTGGCCAAACAGCATGCCGCCGCGCACCTGGAGCGAGAGGATGTGGCCCCAGGGGACGGGGAAGAAGTGGTCGTACTGGGCGCTGAGCTTGAGGAAGTCGTAGGTCGAGCCGAGCACGCCGCTGGAGAACAGGCCGTTCAGGGCGAGGAGGCTGCCCCGCTGCGGCAGCACCGGGTCGGAGCGGGTGTCGCGCTCGAGCAGCAGCGCGACGGTGGAGAGGATGCTGGACCCGTCGCGGATGCCGAAGTTGATCGGGGTCCGGCTGCCGTCGGGCACGTCCCGCACGGCGACGGGGATGCTGGCCTCGATGGCCTCGCCGCGGTAGTCGGCGTACATCCGCGTGAAGCGCGCGATGTCGAAGCCCAGGCCCAGCGTGCCGCCGACGCGCTTGTAGCGGATGGAGAGGAAGTCGTCGGGGTTGGAGCTGCTCTCCGGTCCGGACTTGCGGAAGAACTCGCTGCCGTCGAGGTAGAGGAAGCCGCCGCTCACCGAGAGCGAGCCGCCGCCCAGCTGACGAGTGCTGGCGCGCAGGCGGTAGGACTGCTGCAGCGCGCCGCGCTCCACGTTGGGGTCCGAGCCGAGGACGAAGGCCCCCTCCACGCTGATGCCCCGGCCGAGGAAGTTGTGCTCGGCGAGCCCGAGCCCGCCCCAGGCCGTCGTCGCCTCGCTGGTGCCCAGGAACAGCTCCGTGAGGACGATGGTCCCGCGCTCGACCACCTCCACGACGAGGATCACCTTCCCCCGCGCCGAGCCCTTCTCCAGGCGGAGCCGCACCTCGGAGAAGTAGCCCAGCGAGAGCACCCGCAGCCTCGAGAGGTCGAAGCGCAGGTCGTCGACGGACAGCCGCTCCCCCGGCACGACCTGGAGCGCGTGGCGGATGACGTAGTCCTTCGTCTTCGAGTTGCCGCGGATCTTGATCGACTCGATGACGTAGCTCGGGGCGGCGTCGCGCTCACGGGCCTCGAGCCGGCCCGGCGCGGCGCCGAGAAGGACCAGCACGATCAGTGCGGCTCGCTGGGAGGGCATCGGACTGAGCCTGCCGCAGCCCGACACAACGGTCAACTGCTGGACCTTGCTGCGTCCCCGCAGCCGTGGTACCTCAGGGGCATGCGTGCCCTGTTCTGTCTTGTCACAGCCGGGCTGGGCCTGGGCGCCATCGGGTGCATCGACGTCCGCGACTACCGCGGGGAGTGGCTGGGCGAGGTCGCCTCGGATCCGTTGGTGCGCGCCGGGTTCGCGGAGGGCACGCGGGTCGAGCCGCTGGTCCTGGACAACGTCGACCTCGAGGGGCTCACGGCGGTCCTGACCACCACCGACGGCAAGTTCGGGCGGACCCGGCTGACCCCGGTCACCAAGTTCTCCAACGACCCTCTGGCCAGCATGACCTTCGACGGCGATCCGCTCCGCTCCTACCTGCTCTTCGCCAAGCTCACCAGCGAGCCGGGCGAGCCGCCGGCGATGATGGTGATCAGCCTGTTCACCGATGATCGCGTCGAGCTGCGGATCCTGCGGGGCAACGATCTGTTCGGCGTGTTCCACCTCCGGCGCCGGGACCAGTGATGGGCGATCGTCCGCTGGTGCTCTGCATCCAGGCCGACCGGGACAACCTCGGGCTCATCGAGCGTGTGTTGGAGACGACGGGGCGCTACGAGCTGGCCCGGGCCACGGACGGCGTCAGCGGGCTCGATCTGTGCCGCAAGCGGCGCCCGGCCCTCGTGCTCCTGGACCTCGATCTCCCGCTGGTCGACGGCTTCGAGACCTTTCGCAGGCTCAAGGCTGACCCCGACGTGGCCGGGACGACCGTGGTGGCGGTGAGCGCCAGCGTGATGAAGGGCGAACGCCGCCGCTGCCTCGACGCGGGCTTCGCCGGCTTCGTCGAGAAGCCCTTCGACGTCCACGACCTCAGGCGGCTGGTGGCGCGGCTCGTGACCCGGGAGTCAGGGGCGCCGGCCGACGGGCCAGAGGCGGCCTCCGAGGCGCAGGGCGAACCCTGATTCCCCGTCCTCCTCGACCTGCAGGGCCAGGGTGTTGTGGGCCGCGCGGCTGAAGCGGGCCTCGAAGCGTTCGCCCTTGACCCGGCAATAGAGCGCGTCGTCCGCGCCCACCGCGAGGGTGGCGGGCGCGAGGGTCTCCTCGCTGCCGTCGCTCAGGGTGAGCCGGACCTCCTCTTTGTCCGTCAGGTTCAGGGTCCTCACGAGGTAGGGCGCGTCCTCCACCTCGACGTAGGCGTAGCGCTCCTCGTCCAGCCGGACGACGTAGCGGCCGTCGCCGAGGCGATCGAGCCAGCGGTGCAGCGCGGCGGCGAGCCGCTCGTGCTGCACGAGGGTCCCCTCGTGCCACCAGCGTCCGTCCCGGTCCAGCCGCAGTCGGCTCTCGCGCGCGAGCTCCAGGGGCAGCAGATCGTCCGGCCGGCGGTCCTGAGGGATCGCCGGCAGCTTGGCGTCGGAGGGGCGGATGTAGAGCGGCACCGCGCGGCCGAGATCGTCGGTCTGGCCCGCGGCCAGCCGGCGGGCGCCCTCGGGGCAGAGGAGGCGCGCCTCGATCTCGTGGCAGCCCTCGGGCGCCAGCGCGGCGAGGGGGCCGAGCGCCTCGAGCAGCGCCCCGCGGTGTGCGAGCGCGCCGTCGCCGGCCAGGAGCAGCGGGGCCTCCCCGGCCGCCAGACGGGTCACCTCCTTGGGCGGGAAGACGAGCGCCTCGCCCTGCCGCGCCGCCCCGCGGTAGCGCGCGCCGTAGACCTCGCCCCGCCGCGCGTCGAGGA
>Ga0316576_10000430_pt1 | contig 19461 bp, 15 predicted proteins | sample S0NA_FD_203075 | JGI IMG/M metagenome (GOLD analysis project Ga0316576, IMG submission 203075) | Rhizosphere microbial communities from salt marsh grasses in Alabama, United States - S0-2_050615r3r5 | ecosystem: Host-associated > Plants > Roots > Rhizosphere | place: USA: Alabama | collected... | reverse complement strand
TGGTGCCGAGGAAGGCGGCCCAGAGCACCCGCAGGGTCTCGCCGCTGGGGAAGCAGGGGTGGCACAGCGTCCCGTCCTGCTCGGTCCAGCCGCCGAAGGTGTACTTGGCCGTGGGCGTGGAGCGGATCGAGACGCCGGGCACGCCGTCTCCCGCCGGCGTCCGTGCGACGAAGACGATGCAGGCGCAGCGGTTGGCCGGGACCTTGTAGAACAGGTCCACGTTCCACCACGACAGGTGCGACACCTCGCCGGTCCACTGGCCGTTCTGGTTGGTCGCCGGGGCCTCCTGGACCCAGATCGCCTGCTTCGGGTCGACGGACCACAGGCTGGCCGCGGCGGGGTCGCCGGGCTGGGCCGGGAGGCTGATCCCCATGGTCTTGCCGCTGGCCAGGCCGCAGGGCTCGCCCTTGAAGGTCACGGTGACGTCGAACATCCCCATGCTGATCAGCGGGTGCACCTCGGAGCCGTTGGTGCCGAGGAGCGGCACCGGGCCCAGGGCCGGGGCGCTCCCCCGGTCGAGCCAGGTCACCGCGACGTCCACCGGCCCGTCGGGGGTCGCGCCGGAGCGGGTCTGGATCGAGCCCTGGGGGAAATCGAGCACCAGGGTGTCCACGGTGACCGTGGCCGGAGCCTGGGTCACGTCGATGGACGCCGTCTGGGTCACCTTGACCAGGGTCGCCGCGACGGTGATCAACGACGCGCCGGACGGCGTGACCGCGAGGTAGGCCGGCGCGTGGCCGGTCTTCGTGAAGGTGAGCACGCTGGTGCCGGAGGCGGGGATCTCGAGCTGGAACCGGCCGTCCGTGTCCGTGGTGGCCGAGCTCTGGTCAAGGGAGACGCTCGCCCCGGACACGAAACCGTTGAGGGTCGTGACCACGCCGGTCACGGTGGTGCTGCCGCCGCTGCTGCAGCCACAGCCCAGGACGCAGATCAACACAGCTCGCTGCCACTTGATGGTCGGCATGGTCGGCTCCCGGCGAAGTGAAGAATATTCATATTAGGTCATTCTGGCTCAGAGATGTACCCCTGACGCGGTAAGATCAGGGGAATCCGACAGGAGGGAGGCCATGCTGCGCTGGATCACGCTGTCGCTGCTGCTCGGGGCGCTCGCCTGCAACGACGAGACCCCACGGTCCGGAGACGGAGGGACGACAGGGGACTCGAGGCAGGGCGACGCCAGGCCGGTCCCGGACGGGCCGCCGCGCGACTTCGCGGCCCCGACGCCCACCTGTCCCTCGGAGGGGGGGAGCGCCGCCGTGCAGGCGCCGGTCCACCTCAAGAACATCAAGTACACCGGCACCTCGTGGTTCGCCTCGGCGGCCATCGTCGACCTCGACGGCGACGGCAAGCGCGAGCTGGTCGGCGCGTTCTATGACCTGATCGTCTGGGACGCGAGCGGGACCGAGCTCGCCCGGGCCAAGAGCGGGAGCGACTACTCGCACTCCGGCCGGATCTACGCCCCCGCGGTGGTCGCGGACCTGGAGGGCGACGGCACGACGGAGATCGTCGTCGGTGCGGACAAAGGGGTGGCGGCCTACGAGTACAAGAGCAAGAGCCTGGCGATCAAGGCGGGCTGGCCGGTGCTCGCCGGCAAGGCGGGCGAGTCCTACGAGGTGCGCGGCCTCGCCGCCGCTGACCTTGACGGCGACGGCAAGATCGAGGTGGTGGCGACGACCACGGTGGGCTCGGCCGGCTCCCAGGTCTGGGTCTTCTCGCCCGACGGCAAGCTGTACCAGCCCGCCGGGCTGACCAAGTGGCAGGCCTGGCCGCGCTACAACGCGCTCTCCGGCGAGGGGAACGACGCCGACGCCAACGGCATGGGGCATCACGGCTTCGGCTGCTACGGCCTCAACGTGGGCGTCGGCAACATCGACGACGACACGGAGCTGGAGATCCTCGTCACCTACGACAACCACCACATCAACGCCTTCGAGCACGACGGGCGCTCGAAGACCGCCTCGAGCTGGTACACGAACCGGGACAGCACGTACCTGGACCAGCCGCTGGACTGGGGCCAGTTCATCCGCTGGGTCGACCCGAAGGTGGAGGACGACCACTACCACCTGCACACCGGCACCTGGCCCAACCCGGGCAACGGGCAGGTCTGGATGCAGTGGACCCACTCGCCGCCCAACGTGGTGGACGTGAACGGCGACGGCAAGAACGAGGTGCTCGGCGTCTCGAACGCGGAGACCAACGAGCCCTACGAGACGATGTACGAGGCGCTGATGGTGCTCGAGGGGGACTACGGCGGCGCGGACCGCAGCGCCCGGCGCCTCCCCGGCTGGGAGACGCTGCCCAAGACCGGCAAGCCCCAGACCCGGCCCAGCGGCTACTACCCGCCGGGCAGCGTTCCGGCCCCGACCAGCGTGGACCTCGACGGCGACAAGCTGCCGGAGACGATCTTCCCCTCGGCGGACGGCAAGATCTACGCGGTCTCGCCCACGGCCAAGGTGCTCTGGACCGCCGACTACCGCCAGGGCAAGAGCCTGATGTACGCCTCCGAGGTGAGCGCGGCCGACCTGAACAGGGACGGCACGGTGGAGCTCGTGTTCTCGACCTGGGGCAAGCCCGACGAGACGAACGCCGGATACCTGGTGGTGCTCGACGCGAGCGGCAAGCAGCTACACGCGATCAACGTGCCGGGTCAGGGACAGAACGGCAACGGAATCGGCCTCCCGCCGGCGCCGGCCATCGGCGACCTGGACGGCGATGGCGAGCTGGAGATCGTGGTCCAGAGCTTCGACCACGGCCTGGACATCTTCCGCGTGCCCGGCTCGGGGGACAAGTGCCTCCTCTGGCCCACGGGCCGGGGCAACCTGCTCCGCAACGGCCAGGGGCCCTCCTATGTGCAGTAGCACGATGTGGCAGTTTAACTTTTTGAAATAGAAGATATAAATAATGTTGCAATGCACAAACAGGTCTGCTAGGTTGTCCGGGTGGGAGGAGATTGGACATGACAGCCGAGCTGCTCAAGGAGCATTGGGTCAACGCGATGCAGCCCTGGATCGAGCTCAGCCGGCTCTGGCGCTTCCGGGGAGAGACCGCCTCGAGGCTGGCCGTGGAGGGTCTCACAGGGGCCCTCGACACCGGCCGCTACCTGGCGCGGGTGGGGGTCGGCCTGGTCTACAGCATGGGATCGATGCTCAACGCCCAGCTGCTCGAGCGGATCGACGAGCTCGCCTGATCCCGGCTGAAACCCAACAAGCGCTCAACCACCTGAGCTAGGGCCCCTGGCACCGCGCGCGGACGATGGTGCCCGAGGCCGCCGGGCTGTTGCGGGCGACCTGCAGCGCGTAGCCGCTCAGCGCGCCACACTTCGAGTCGGGGACCACGCGCCAGCAGGGGCAGGGGCCGCAGGGGCCCGTCTGGGCGCTGCAGGCCGGGATCGGCGTGGACACGCCGCCGAGCTGGTCGTCGACCACGCAGCTCGCCTGGAGGCCGGGCTGCGACGGGTCGGTGTCCTTGAGCTGCTGCAGGCAGGCGCCGCCCAGCTGGGCCGCGAGCAGGGTCCCGAGCTGCTTCAGCGCGGGGCCGTAGTCCTGGGCGCAGATGCTGGAGAAGAACGAGGCGGTGCCGAAGGCGTCGAGCAGGGTCTTGAAGCGGATCGCCGGCACCGCCTTGCCCTGGTTGCTCTGGCAGCTCGGCTGCAGCGCCGGGTTGTAGGCGTCCTTGCCCACGGCGACGGGCTGGTCCGGGCCGGCCAGCGCGGCCATCACCAACTGGCCCGGCGGCTTGAGCGCCTTGAAGAAGGTGACGTAGTCGCCGACCTTGTAGAGCCAGTCGTAGGCCGGCACGCAGCCCGTGCGCGGCCCGACGACCGTGCGGTCGTTGATGTCGCACTGTATGCCGAACTCGAAGCAGCGGAACGAGGTCAGCGGGCCGAGGGGGTCGGTGAGGTTGCTCTGGGTCGGGTCGTAGAGCTGGGGCTTCTGCGCCGAGCAGTCGTCCTCGTCGGTGAGGTAGACCACGGCGAGCATGGCAGCGGGCCGCACGAAGCCCGGGTTGGTGCCCAGGGCGGGATCCAGGGCGCGGCGCGAGGACTCGATGGTCTGCTCGAAGCCGCAGCCGCCGGTGCCGATCTCGGCGATGCAGGAGAAGCCCGACTTCACCCGATCGAGGGCGCTGCCCGCCCCGGGCACGTTGGTCACGCCGTTGATGTAGGTGATGAAGGCCCCGTTGGGCGGCATGCAGCCCGCGGCCTTGGGCTGGGACTGGAGCTTGCCGCCATCCCCGCCCGGCACCTCGCAGGAGGGCAGGCCGTAGTTGCCCGCGCCCAGGTCGGAGCTGATCACGCCGATGTGCACGTTGGGCATCCCGCCGCTCATCGTGGCCAGCATGTCCACGAACTGGGGAAAGGCGCCGGCCAGCGCCTTCTGCTCCTCGGCCATGGAGTTCGAGTTGTCGACGACGAAGAGGATGTCCAGGTCCTTCTTCACGTTGGCGGGGAAGTAATAGGTCTCCGGATCCAGAGGCGGCGGCCCGGTGTCCGGGGGCGGCGGCTGCCAGGGTAAGTCCCGCATGAGCGGCCCGTCCGGGCCGTGGTCCAGGAGCACGCCCCGGTCCGGGGTGACCCCGTGGTCCGGCGCGGCGTCGCCGTGAACGTATGCCGGGTTGCGTGTCGAGCAGGCGGCGAGCACAAGCAGCGCGAGCAGGCCGGGCAGACGGGGCATGGGACCTCCTTATGCATCGCTACTACGACAGCCAACGCCAGGGGGGGCAATAGAATTCCCCTGCCAGCCCGACGCGCCCCGGCCCGGCGCAGGGACAGAGTGGCAGCGCCAGGCGAACCGCACCCGGGATCACGCCGCGTTGGGCCCGGCATCGGCCTTGCACCGCGTGCTCGCGCAGAGGAGGTCGAGATGCAAGATGCTCCCTGGCGCGCCCTCGCGCACCGCTGGTTCGTGCAGTACAACCCTCTCTACCTCGTGAGCGCGGCCCTGGTCCTGGTCGGCGTGTTCCTCGTCTCCGACGGGCTGGCCCGCAGCGAGGGGCTGACCTCCGAGCTCTGGCTCACCGCCGTGGTCGAGCTGTACCAGGCGCTGCTCATCGGCGGCGCCGCGCTGCTCTACCGCATCGGCCAGCAGCGGCCGGCTGTGATGCTGGCGCTGCTCGAGGTGGTCTACCTCTGCGACCTCACGCTCCAGACGCTGGTCGCCAGCCACCTCGGCGCGGTGGGCGTGGCGGCCTCGGCGCTCTGGCTCGCGCTGTTCGTGGCCAAGCTGCACACGCTGGCCTGGGCCCTGCGGCTGCGGCTCTCGCTCGGCGCCGCGCTGCTGCCGAGCCTGGGCGCCGCGGGGCTGGCGATCCTGCCCCACCTGCTCTCGCACCGCGTGCTCGGGCCGCGGTCCTCGACATTGCTCGTCGTCTGGTGGCTCTTCGGCCTCGCCGCCTGGGGCCTGTGGAGCGGGCGGCGGGTCAGCTCGAGGGACACCCTGGACAGCTGGGGGCAGACGGTGCTGCGCCGGGCCACGCGGGCGGCCTGGATCGTCTGGCTCGTGCTCCCCGTGGGGCACCTGCTCTGGTGGTCCAGCGACTTCGACCTGCGCCCGCTGCCCCTGCTGTTCGCGGCGGCGACGCTCCTCGCCACGCGCTGGATGAGGACCGAGGCGGGGGTGTGGATCGCGGTGATCATCGCGCTGTTCGGGGTGGCAAACCTGGAGCCCGGCGCGCTCTGCTCCGCGGCGACGATGGCGGCGGTGGTCCTGGCGCTGCGGGGCTGGCGTCCGCAGGTGGTCACCGTGCCGCGGGCGGCGAGCGCGATGGCCGCGCATCCCTACCGCCTGCCCGGTCTCCCGCCGGGAGCCGCTGCCGAGACCGAGAGCCACCGCCCGGTCTGGGACCGGCCGGAGGCGCTGCGGCTCTACCTCGGGGCGCTGGTCCTGGTCTGGCTCGCGCTCTGGTCCGCGGGCTGGCAGGGCGGGGCCTGGCCGGCCCACCGGCTCTGGCTCGACCTGCCCCTCTCGGTGCTGCTCCTGCTCGTCGCCTGGCGCCGGCGGCTCTACCTGCCGTTTCTGCCGCTGGTCGCGGTCAACGGCCACCTCGCGCTCGAGCGCGGGCTGGTCTCGGCGCCGCGCTCGAGCCTGCAGTGGGGCGTGGTCGTCCTGGCCAGCGGCTTCGCCGCGCTGCTCGTCGGGCTGTTCATCAACTGGCGCGCCCGCGGCCGATCTCCCGGGGGAGGGTGAGCCGCTTCGGCGGAACGCTCGCCCGGGAGGGGCCGGTCCTGGTAACCTCCAACGACGGGGAGCGATCCGATGGATGCAAACAAGGTAAATCAGGCCCTCGCCCTGACCCCACAGCTCCAGCGGGCGATCCGCATGCTGGAGTGCGACCGCCGCGAGCTGGAGGAGATCGTCGAGCAGGCCCTCGTCGACAACCCGGCCCTCGAGCGGGTGTCTGCGGCCGAGCCCGGCGAACCGGAGGTCGTGGCCACCGTCGGCGACGGCGTCGAGCTGCCCCGCGGCGCGGGGCTGCGGCTACGTCAGGAGGCGGCCTCGATCATGGCGCCGGGGGCGGTCAGGGCTCCGACCGACGAGCAGACGCGCGATGCCGAGTGGCTGATCCGCTCGCTGGAGCAACGCGAGAAGCTCGTGCGCCAGGTGGTGGAGCTCGCGCGCGCGCGTCACCGGGCCTACCTCGACGGCAGCAGCGAGGAGCTCACTCCGGTGCCGCTGGGAGATGCCGCCCGGGCCCTGGGCATCCACGAGTCGACGCTCCGCCGGCTGGTCGCTGGCAAGTCGGTGCGCTCGGCCCGGGGCGTGACACCCCTGGAGCGGCTGTTCGGGTGACCACGGCGATCAGGATCCTGCCGCTGGCGCTGCTCGTCGTCGCCGGCGGCTGCCGCGTCACCATCCCCGCCCCGGCGAAGTCCGATCCCGCACGCCCCCTGGAGCTCGTCGTCGACGCCCGACGTCCCGGCCCGCGCATTAGCCCGCGCCTCTTCGGCACGAACCTCGAGCCCAACGCGGAGGTCAGCGGGTTGGTGATCGAGCGGGCCCGCGGGCTCGGCGTGACCACCTACCGCTTCCCCGGCGGGGGCTCGCCGGGCTGGCGCTGGCGGACCGGCGCGCTGGACAGGGCGCCCGAGATGAGCCCCTGCCCCCTGGCGCGGATCGAGGGCCTGCAGCGCTTCCTCTCCCGCGCGGCGGGCGCGGCGGTGATGCAGCTGAACATCGAGACCGGGACGCCCGAGGAGGCCGCAGGCCTGCTGCGCTGGATGCGCGATCCCGCGCACCCCATCCGGGGCGACTACTTCGAGGTGGGCAACGAGCCCTACGGCGACTGGGACGCGGCCTATCGCTCCCCGGAGGCCTACGCCGAGACCGTCCAGCAGCACGCGGCGGCCCTGCGGGCCGTGGACCCGCGGGTCAAGATCGGCGCGCTCCTCGGCGGTCCGTACTACGACCTGGACCTGAAACCCGACGGGGTGGACACGGCGGGCTGGGATCGGCGGGTGCTCGAGCGGGCGGCCGAGGTCATCGATTTCGTCTCGGTGCACTGGTACCCGGGGGTGCGCAGGCGCGAGAACCCGCTGCACGTGATGGGCAACAGCCTGAGGATCCCTTCCCTGGTCGAGCGCATCCGCGGCCTGATCGCCCGGCACGCGCCCGGGCGGCGCGAGCGGATCGAGATCGGCTTCCTCGAGTGGGACGGGGTCTTCGACCAGGAGCAGACCGGCCTGCGGCACAGCCTTGCCAACGCGATCTTCTACGCCGACGCCCTGATGCAGATGGCCCGCGCCCGGGTCGCCCTGGCCAACCAGTACGAGCTCCACTCCCACTCCTACGGCCTGCTCGTGGGCTACGACGCGTGCATGAAGGACGTGCCCCACATGAGGAAGCGCTACCGGCGCTTCGACGGCGCGCGGGTCCGGCCCAAGGCGCTCGCGCTGCAGCTCGCGGCGCAGATGGCCGGGGGCGCGCTGCTGGGGACGCGGCTCGAGGGAGGCGCGAGCTACCGGACGACGACGTCGCGGCCGGCCGACGAGCACCAGGGCGCCGTGCCCTACTGGGCCGCCTACGCCGCGCGGCACCGGGACAGGATCACGTTGCTCGTGATCAGCCGACATCCAAGCCGCGCGGCCCGGATGCGGATCCGCCTGCGCGGCTTCGTCCCCCGCGGGACGGCCGACCTCCGCGTGCTCGAGGGGCCGAGCCTGAGGGCGACAAACGAGGAGCAGGCCGGGACCGTGTCGATCCGGCGGCGCACCGTCGAGGCGGGCCCGGGCCTCGCCGTCGCCATCCCGCCGGCGTCGTTGACCTTGATCGAGCTGCGCAGGTCGATCCCCGCGAGGTTCTAGCGCGGGGTGCCCCAGGAGCCGACCTCCTCCACCGGTAGCGGCAGGCGATCGAACCGCCGGCCGGTCTGCTTGCCCAGGAGCACCCGGTCGGCGAAGTCGAGCAGCGTGCGCCAGTCGTCGTCGGAGAGCAGGTGCGCGCCGGGGCGGAAGTGGATCCCCAGCCGCCCGGCCGCGCCGAGGAACGTGTAGACCGGCCGCGCGCCCAGGTACGAGGCCTGGGTCCCGCGCGGGCTGGCCCACAGGTCTCCCAGGGCGTCGATGGTGAGCAGCGCCCGGGGGGCGACCAGGGTGAGCACGAGGTGCTGGTCGAAGGGCAGCCGCCCCTCCTGGCCGGCGAAGCGGGCCAGCCCCGGCACGAGCCAGTGGGGGAAGCTCTTCGTGATCGCGGCGAGAGTCTCGGAGCGCGGCCCCTGGAAGCGGTAGCTCGCCGCGCCGGCGCAGCCCGAGCCCTGGGGCACGGTGAGGGCGAAGCGGGTGTCCAGCGCGCCAGCGAGGAGCGCGGCCTTCCCGCTGCGCGAGTGGCCGGTCACAATCAGGCGGGTTCGATCGACCCAGGGCTGGGCGATCAAGTGGTCGGCGACCCGCATCGCGCCCCAGGCCCAGACCGCGAGGGTCGCCCAGTCCCTGTCCGGGTAGGCTGCCTGGGCCGGGCCGATCAGCCGCGGCTCGTCGGGATCGAGCACGCCGGGATCGAAGCCGGCCAGGGCGTACCCTCGCTCGACGATGGTCCGGACCGTGGCGGCTGGCACCGCGAAGGGGCCGCGGTGATCGATGTGCACGATCACCGGCACCGGCGCCCGCGTGGCGGGACGGAAGAGCCCGACGTAGAGGTAGAGCCGGCGCCCGGGGCCGAAGGAGAGCCGGATCAGCCGGCGCGTGCCGCCGGGGCCCGGCGTCTCCTCCAGGGTCCGCGCCTCCACCCGGCCCGGCGCGGGGGGCAGGTTCCCGTACTGGTGGCGCTGGACCAGCTCGGAGATCTCGGCGCGACGCGCGGGCCAGCCCGCGGTCCCGCGGACGCGCTGGCCGCTGTGCCGCCGGAATGGGTCGGGGAGCTTTTCGACGAACGGGAGCTGCTCGGGAGCCGGTGGCGGCTCGGGTGCCGATGTCGCGTCGCGGCAGCCGGCGAGCAGGAGCAGCAGGATGGCGGTCGGCGATCTCCGGTAGCGCACGATTGCAACGGTACCACGAGAGCTCGCCGCGCCGCAGGATGGTCCGACCCGCGTGCGCGGAAAATTCGGTTCGTCTGGCGAACCGCGCGCGGCCGAAAGCGCCTCGAAGACCACCGCGCCGCTTCGGGCGATCGCGTTGCGTTTCCTCTTCGATCTGCGGTATCCACCAGGTCTGGAGCGGACTAGCACTCGCGCCTCGTCGAAAAGGGGCCAGGTTGTTACATCGAGTGCCGGCAACCGCCCGGCGCGGTTCGGCGTGCACCCTGTCGCAGGAGACCGGGAAGGAGCAGCACATGTCAAATGCCAGTGAGCTCGACGCTCTCATCGCACAGTACGAACATGAAGAGAGGTGGAACCGTCTGGTCGAAGCGCTGGAGGAGAAGGCCGACTCGCTCTTCGACCCCTCCGAGAGGGCGAAGGTCTTCTTGCGAGTCGCCGACGTATGTCGGGACCGTTTGGACCTCGACGCCATGGTCGTCAACGCCCTCAACCGCGCGCAGGCGGCCGATCCAACCAACCGCCAGGTGCTCGACCGGCTCGAGGTCGAATACACCAGGATGGCGAGGTGGGCCGACGTTGTCGCTGTCTTGAAGAAGAAATGCGCGCTGCCAGACGCTCTGCCCACCTACCGCTCTCCGGGGCGGCAAACAGACCTGGAGGCGTATCTGAAGCTGGCCGAGATCTTCTGGGATCGATTCTCCCATTACGGGGAGGCCATGAATGCGCTCCGGGAGGTGCTGGCGGTCGACCCCAACAATGCCGAGGCGCAGCGCCTGCGCGCGAAGATCGAAGGGAAACGCTGACCGGCGCGCACATCGTCTCCGGTGGAACCAAGGAGGTGCGTCGCCCCGGCCGCCCTGGGGTATGATTCACGCACGATGAGCGGGGCCGACGAGACCGACTGTTGCCCGACCTGCCGCCTGGTGCAGGCGCCGACAGAGCGCTGCCGGAGCTGCGGCGAGGGGTCGCCGACGGCCATCGAGCCCGCCGTGGAGCTGTTCCTCGCGCCCGGGGGGTCCAAGCTCGCCCCCCGCGAGCAGAAGCTCTCCGAGGGCTCCTGGTCCCCGCTGATGTACCTCGCGGTCCTTCCCGGCACGCCGATCCTGCTCGGGGGCGTCACCTACCTGGTGGCGCGTTTCGTCCCGTCGCTGGCGAGGACGCTGGAGAGGTGGCTCGTCGGCTTTGTCGTGCTGCTCATGTTCGCGTGGTTCGCGCTGATCGGGATCATCGACCACTACCGCCGTGTGCGCCGCCGTGTGCGTCCGCGGTTCAGCCTGGCGCCGGCGCCGCCGTCCTTTCGGCGCCCGCCCGGGGCGATGCAGACGGGCACCGCGGAGCGCCTGCGAGGCACCGTGAGGCCCTTCCTCTCCGGTGAGCCGTGCCTGGCGACGTCGGTGCTGCTGGCCCCCACGGCGACGCCGGGGTCCGAGCAACGCAGCCGGGACCGCTACCTGTGGCGGACCCGCACGGTGGACTTTGTCCTGCGGGGCCCGGAGCACGAGCGCATCCTGGTCACCGGCGAGCTGCTGCTGGACGGCCCGGCCCGCGCGGACGCGATGCGGCGCGGCGTCAGCCCGTTTGCCGAGGTGGCCCAGGGCGAGCTGTCGAGCCAGGCGTTGCGCAACACCACGTCGAGCCACGTCGAGGTCTGTCTTCACGAGGGGACCCCGGTGGAGATCGCGGGCGAGATCACGCGGGAGGCGGTGCCCGAGCTTGTCCAGGGGTATCGGGACGCGGGTGAGAGCCTGGTGCTCAGGGGGACACCCGGGCGCCCGGTCGTCGTGCGCTGGAGGTGAGCAGGCGACGCCTGGATCGCTCAGCTCTTGTCCCGGGCGACGGAAATCAGGCGGGCGCGGTCGCCGAGCGCCCGGAGGTAGTCTGCCGGCGCGAGGACGATCTGGACGCCGCGCACGCCGGCGGAGACCGCCACGCGGTCGAAGGCCTCGATCATCTCGTCGACGAGGACCGGGTAGTCCTTCTTGCAGGCGAGCGCCGTCACCCCGCCGCGCAGGTAGCCGGTGAGCGGCTGGACCTCGCGCAGGGGCACCAGCGCGGCGCGGCGGCCGCCGGCCGCCGCGGCCAGCGCCTTGAGGTCGAGCTCGCCGCTGCCCGGGATCACCGCCAGCACCACCCGGGCGTCCACCCGGGCGACCAGGGTCTTGAAGACCTGCTCCGGCGGCAGCCCGACCTTGGCGGCCACGTTCTGTGCCGAGAGGTCGTCGGGGTCCACCTCGTAGGCGCGCAGCTCGTGCGCGATGCCCAGCCGCTCGAGCAGGCGCGCGGCGTTGGTCTTGGCCGCGGTTGGGCTCACCGCGGGGCCGCCCGGGTGACGCGCTTCTTGAGGCGGTCGATGGTGATCAGCGGCTGCGCGCCGAGCAGCGCCGACAGCTCGCGCGCCCGGGCCGGTCGCTCGTCGACCAGGTTGTGCTCCTCGGCCGGGTCCTGCTCGAGCTGGTACAGCTCCACCAGCCCCTGGTCGAGGCGGGAGAGCAGCTTCCAGGGCCAGAGGATCACGCCCTTCTGCTTGGCCTCGATCAGGAACAGCGGCCGGCTGAAGCCCCGCAGCTCGTCGAGGTGCACGCCGAGGACGTAGGGCGCCAGGCTGACGCCGTCGGTGCGCGGGTGGGGGACGCCGGCGAGGTCCGCCATGGTGGGGAGCAGATCGATCAGGCTCGCCGGCACCTCCAGCGCGGCGCCGCTCACCCCGGGGACGCGGAAGAGCAGGGGGACGTGGATCAGCTGATCGTAGAGCACGTCGCCGTGGAACTCGGGCAGCCTGGGGGTCTCGGCCAGGCCCTCGCCGTGATCGGCGATCAGCACGACGGCGGTGCGCCGGGCGAGGCCGCGCTGCTCCAGGGCGTCGAGGAAGCGGCCGAGCTGCCCGTCGACGTGGCGCACCATCCGGCGGTAGAACGGTCGGCCGCGCGGGACGTCGCGCGCGGACGGGTCGTCGAGGGTGCGCGGATCGACCTGGTGGTGCTCGTGGATGTCGAAGTAGTGCAGCCAGAGCAGGAAGCGCTCGTCGCCGTGGCGCTCCAGGAAGCGAATGCCCTGGTCGGTGACCTGGCGCGAGGTGGCCTGGGAGCCCACGTCGCGCCGCAGGGGGTCGTTGACCACCAGCTTGCGCGTGGCGAGCCCCCGGACGGAGAGCTGGCGCCCGAGCCAGCGGTCCACCTCGCGCTGGAACACGCCGTGGGTGCGGTAGCCGGCGGCGCGGAAGAGCGAGAACAGCGTCGCGTTGCCGGGCGCGAAGGGGTCGATCATCCCGGTGAGCACCGCGGCCATGCCCACGTCGGTGCCGGCGCCGAGCGAGAAGGCCCGGCGGAAGCTGCGGCTCTGAGCTGCGAGGGCGAGGAGCCGGGGGTGGTTGGCGCGGTTGTCGGCCGTGGGCCGCAGCTGATCCTGGCGCAGGGCGTCGAGGACGATCAGCACCCAGCTGAGCTGCCGCGTGCGGGACAGGGGTCCGGCGAGGGGCGGCCGCTCGCGCCAGCCGGCGAGCCGCGCGCGGTAGGCGGCGACGTCCAGGCCGGCGGGGTCGGCCGGCCGGGGCGGTGGCGGTACGGCGTCGCGGCCATCGCAGTCCTGGTCCACGCCGTCGCCGGGGCGGTCGGCGGCGAAGGGGTGGATCTGGGCGTTGCCGTTGTCGCAGTCATGCTCGCCGAAGATGATCGAGTGCCCGTCGCCGTCCCGGTCGAGCAGGGTGCGGGCCACGGCGACAAGGCGGCCGGCCGCGTGGGTCCGCTCGGCGAGGAGCTGGCGGGCGCGGTTGCTCGAGGGCGTGGCCAGGGCGGCGAGGATCACGGCGGGGAGGGTGGCGACGAGCAAGGCGGGGCAGAGGCGGCGCAGCCGCCGCGGGCGGGGCAGGAGCAGCCAGAGCGCGGCCATCAGCGCGGCCACGGTGCACAGGAGCAGCGACCAGTGGAGGTAGCCGTACTGGTTGGGGTAGAGCCGCCAGTCGGCCCAGGTGAGGAGCGCCGCCGCGGCCAGGGCGGGCAGCGCGAGGGCGGCGCGCCGGGCCGCGTGCGCATCGGCCCAGCGGGCCGCGTGGCCGGCAAGCCTCAGCCCCAGGGCGGTGAGGACGAAGAGCAGGGGGGCGACGACGAGCGGACCGTAGGGCGCGTACCACCGGGTGGAGATACCGGTGCCCCGGAAAAGCAGGACGGAGACCGGGATGATCACCACGAGCGCGAGGGCCGCGCCGCCCAGGCTGCGGATCCATCGGCCCGGGCCGAGCAGGCCCGTGGCCCACAGCGCGAGCTGGACGGTCAGGGCGACGAGGGCCGCCGCGAAGCCCACGGCGGCGCCGGCGACGGCGACGAGCGCCCAGGGACCACCAGCCGCCAGCAGGCCGGCGGCGTCGAGGGCGAGCAACACGCACCCCGCGGCGAGGGCGGCGCACGCCGGTCCGGGGCGCCCCGCGCCCGATTGACCCTGCGTGGATCTTTCCGAGACGTTCACCTGGTCCGCAGCATACTACCGACCGCCCGGGAGGTGCAGGGGCTACTCCTCGTCCGGATCGGACTCCAGCATCAGCTCCTCGAGGAAGAGCTGCTCGTCGTCGTCCAGGTCAACGAAGCGGACCCGGAAGCCCGGCCCCTCCTCCGAGGCGAGCTCCTCCGCGACCTCGCCCTGCAGCGCGACCACGCGTCGCTCGTTCTCCACCAGCAGGCGCAGCTGCACGGGGTGGCCCGGTCGTGGCGCGTGCCGGGCGCGTAGCCTCAGCCCGTCCGGGCCGAGGCCGTGAGCCAGATAGAAGGAGGGGACGCTCCCCTGCGCCTCCTCGATCCAGACGCCGTAGGGGACTCTGCGGGAGATCTCGTGCTCGACCATGGCGCCCTCGCGTGCAGTTCTCCATCCACTACAGCGCAACCGATCCGGCGCGGCAAGTTTTCCGCCCGAGGAGGACCGCGTCCCACATGTGTGTTGTGTGGAGCGTGAAGGAGCTTACCGGTTCTCGCCAGCCGCGCGCTTGAGCCAGGGGAAGTAGCCCGGCGGCAGCCGCGTCATCCGGTAGATCGGGGCGCGCTTGCGGCCCATGAAGGGGTCCTTCAGGTCCGGGTTGAAGAACTCCCATACCAGCGAGCCTTCTCGGGTGACCTCGAAGGCGCGGCCGCGCTCGGACTCGACGATCAGCGTGTTGCCGTTGGGCAGGCGCTGGCACCCACCGCGGATCGGCGAGAAGAAGTCGGCCGGCTTGGCCGTCTTGAAGGTCCAGACGATTTTGCGCGTGCGGGGGTCCACCTCCACCACGCGGCTGCGCTTGGCGAAGGCGCCGTTGTCGAAGACAAGCACGTGCCCGTTGTCGAGCACCGAGGGCTGGTGCTGGCGCTGGAGCACGCCGGGACCGAAGGTCCAGCCGACCTTCCCGGTCCTCGGGTCGACGACCAGCACCAGGTCAAGCTCGCGCACCGAGATGAGCAGGTCGCCCTTGCGGCCCAGCCCCTCCACGTCCCGGGGAAGGACCTGCAGGCCGTTGGCGTGGAGCGGGTCCATGGGCAGGAGCGAGGTCATCAGCATGCGCCGGATGCGCGGTGTGCCCTTGAACCGGTCTGTGAGGATCTCGGCGAAGGCGGCGGTGGTGCGCTGGACGTTCTCCTTGTTCTTCTGCACCACCAGGGCCATCAGGCGCTCCACGGCGAACCCCGCGGCGAACTGGGTCGCGGCCCAGTCCAGCTTCTTCTTCACGAGCGGGGCGGTCCGTGGGTCCCGCTGCAGGACCTTGAGCAGGGAGAATCGCCGCCGCACCTTGCCGTCGGGCCCGAGGCGCACCACCTCGTCGTCGAGGATCCGCAGGGTCTGCTTGCCGTGCCGCAGCCGGACCTTGTCGGCGGACAGGACGTAGATCTCGCCGCTGTCGGTGATGTCGAGGTCGTGGTGCGCTCCGAGCTCGACGAGCCACTGCGGCCTGGAGCTCCGGTCGAGCTTGAGCAGGCCGTGCATGTGGAGGATGACGTACAGCGAGCCATCGGGCGTGGCCTCCACGTGGTGCCAGCCGATGAAGTCGAGGTGCGACCAGATCCGGTGCCACGAAAGCTCGGCGGCGGTGGGCTGCCCGCGCGCGGAGGACCAGCTGTGGAGCGTCCGGCCGTACATGTCGACGACGAGCGCCTTGGCCCGGGGCAGGGAGTTGTAGAGCGTGATCCCTTGGTACGCGCGGTCCGGGTTGTGGCGGGTCACCCCGTTTCGTCCGCGGTCCTCGGGCCGCACCGGCACCCAGTTGACGTAGGGCAGCGAGGCGAGCTGCCGCTTGGTGCGGGCGGAGCGCTTGCCGGCCCCGGGCCTGTCCGGCGCGGGCTTCGAGTCAGGGCATCCCGCGAACGCAAACGCCAGCAGTGCCACCGCCGCTTGCCGGACGAACACGGACCCCTCAGACCTCGTCCCGCAGGATCGGCTCGCGGTGGGTGAGGAAGGCGTCGATGGCGGCCTCGGTCTCCCTGTCGATCTGCAGGAAGCGGAGCCCCATCCCCGGCACGCCGGCCTGGCCTTCGCGGACCCAGCGCACCTCGCAGGGGACGGTCGAGGGAAGGTCGAGGCCCGGCAGCGTGAACGTCACCTCCAGACGCTGCCCCACGGGCTCGGGCGTGTGGGTCGCCACGAACAGGCCGCCCCGGCTGATGTTCTCGGAGTCGCCGGTGAAGAAGTTGTGCGGGCTGGAGAGCGTGATGTCGACGCGGAGCGGGTAGCGCTCGAACTTGCGGTTGTCCAGGCTCTCCAGCGGGAGGACCACCTCGACCTCGGGCTGCGGGATCACCACCTCGGGCGGCGGAACCTCGATCTCGGGCTGTGGAACCTCGACCGGGGCGCGCTGCTGGACCAGGGTCTTGACCATCTCCTCGGGCTGCTCGGCGCGCATGGTCTCGGCCGTGCCCATCGACTCGGGGTCGGTGCCCAGGGCGGGGGCGGGCGCGATCACCTGGGCCCGCTTCTCGGGGATCTTGGCGATCTGCTCGACGCGTGATCCACAGTATCCGCAGAAGCAGGCGCCCTCCGGCAGCTCTCCCTTGCACACGCTACAGATCGGCATCAGTGAGGAGGCTATCACAATTGTGGGCGCTGGGGGGGAGCGAGAATCACCCGTGTTTTGGCGGCTGGAGCGGCGGCCCGCGCAGGGCCTGGGCCAGCCCCCGCCCGAGCTCGGCGGCCGATGGGCGGAGCTGCGGCGCGGGGGAGAGGGCGCGGACGATGAGCTTCTGCGCCAGCGAGGGGATCGCCGCGAGGTCGATGGGGGGGCGTCCTGGCTCGAGGGGGCCGGCCGGGCGGCGGCCGGCGAGCATCTCGTAGGCGATAACCGCGAGCGAGAAGACATCGGAGGCGGGGCTTGCCCCCTCGCCCCGGGCGGTGATCTCGGGAGCGCGGTACTCCGGCGTGGGGAGGTAGCGGCCGTCCTCGGAGACCACCCGGGTGATGCCGAAGTTGACCAGCTTCACCCGACGTCGCTCGGGGCCGATCAGCAGCACGTGCTGAGGCGTCAGATCCCGGTGCAGCAGGCCGCTGCGGTGAGCGAGCTCGAGCCCGTTGGCCGTGGCCTGGACGATGCGGGAGACGTCTGCCCGCGGCGGCACCGGGTCCGCGTCGAGCCGGGCGCGCAGCTCTATTCCCTCGATCCACTCCGTGACCACGTAGGTCTGGCCCTCCGCCGTGATCCCGGTGCCGTGGACCCTCGGCAGGGTCGGGTGGGAGAGCTTCTGCAGGGCGAGGGCCTCCCGCGTTACACGCTGGGTTTCGCCCAGATCGGCGGGCAGCGAGTAGATCGCCGCCACCTTCTGCGTCGACGTGTCCACCGCGCGCCAGAGCCGGGCGAATGACCGTGTGCCCGCCTCGCCGGTGATGAAGAACCGCGTGTCGTAGAGGGTCGGCTGCTCCGGGGGAGGTGCGCTGTCCTGCTGGACCGGCGGCCTCACCACCGGGAGCTCGGGCTTGGTGGTGTGCCGGGCGACGATCCGCAGGTAGGCCTCGGTGGCCAGCGCGGAAAGGCGGCCCAGGTCGGCCTCGATTCCGTCTGCCAGCTGGTTGCCAGCGGTGGTTTGCACGCAGAGCAGGACGACCACCTGTCCCTCGTGGATCACCGGGGCGACGCAGACCTCGCCCGGGTCGGGCCAGCCGAGCTGGTTGGCGATGACCTGCTGGGACGGGTCGGCCTTGGCCCCCCCGCGCACGACGTGCCGTGCGGTGTGGGCCTGCTGCAGCAGGGAGCGCTCCGTGTCCAGGGGCAAGACCAGCTTCTCCAGCTGCTCTCTCGTCGCCCGGGTGCCCGAGGCGGCGTGGGCCACCGCCATCGGGCCGCGCACGACGAACAGCACGGCGGACGCGGCGCGCGGGTCCACGGCCTGGACCAGGTGGTTGATCAGGGTCTGGCGGTCCCTGGCCCGGGAGAGCGCGGCGGCCGTCCCCCGCGCGTCGAGGAGCTGCACCGGCGGGCGCGACCACTGCTCGGTGGTGTCGCCGTCGATGTACTCGTCGTCGGGTTCGCTCGGCGGGAGGTCGGGCACGCCGGCGTCCGACTCGGATTGCAGGTCGAGCTCCAGGTCGTCGACGCCGGCCCGCCGCGCGGGGGCGGCGAGGTCCTCCTTCGGGTTGTAGGCCATCAGCAGCGAGACCGCCTTGCGCCGACCGCCGGTGGGCTCGCCGCGCCGATCCGGCGCGGCGAGGAATCGCTTCTCCCGCGGGATGCGGTAGCGCTTCTCGAGGGCCTGGACCAGCAGCAGCTCCGGGGCGACGTGAGGCCGGACCCGCGTCCGCGTGAGCAGCTCGACCTCCTTGATCGTCACCTCGTCCAGCGGGTCGAGGAGCGCGAGGTGGAGCAGGTCCTGCTCCAGGCGGAGCGGGAAGATCCGGTAGTGCGCGCACTGCTCCGCGGAGAGGATCGGCAAGACCGAAGCCGGGGCGCCGAGCAGGTCGTCGCCGAGGGCCACCGGAACGCCGAGCTGCACCGAGAGGTACTGGCCGATCTGCTCGATGTCGACCAGCCCCAGGTCGACGAGGTTGGTGCCGATCCGGCCGCCATAGATCGCCTGGCTCTCCAGGGCGCGCGCCACCTCCGCTGTGGTGATCACCCGATCGCCAGTCAGGAGCTCGCCGAGCTTGCGCGGCCTGCGCGGCATTCCCCCAACGATACCACAGTCACCTGGGGAACGGGGGCGGCTCAGAACGCGCGGGTCGGGCGGTTCTCCAGGCGCAGTACCCCTCGCGGGCAGACATGGGCGCACATGCCGCAGCCGACGCAGCTCGCCCGCCGGATCGGCTCGCCCCGCATGGCGTAGCTGCGGACGTCTATCCCCATCTCGCAGTACTTGGAGCAGTTGCCGCAGGCGATGCACATCTCGCCCTGGGCCGCGATCTGAAAGCGGCCGACGCGCTGGATCAGGCCGAGCAGCGCGGCCATGGGGCAGCCGAAGCGGCACCAGATCCGCGTACCGAGCAGCGGGTAGACGCTGACGCCGACAAGCCCGGAGAACATGGCGCCGATGTAGAATCCATACCAGCCCTGGACCTTGAACGCCCAGCTCGCGAAGGTGGGGTGCTGTTTGCCGATGCCCCAGTTGACGAGCACCACCGCCGTGGTCACCAGGGCGAGGAGCAGCACGGCGTGGATCGTCACCATCTCCAGGCGCCAGCTCCAGCGGCTCTTCGACGAGAGGTGGCGCCAGGGGTCGCCGAAGGTGTTGGCCAGGCCGCCGCAGCCGCAGACCCAGGAGCAGTACCAGCGCTTGCCGACGAAAAAGGCCAGCAGCGGCACCAGCACCAGCGAGGCGAGGAAGGAGTAGAGCGCGAAGGGCAGGCCGTGGCCGAAGATGGTCTCCGGGTAGAAGTACTCGATCTTCAGGGGCCAGAGGTAGCTGAAGTAGAAGTCCTTGCCGCCGAGCAGGCGCATCCAGTTGGGGACGAGGAAGGCGAGGAAGAGCTGCACGCCCATGATCACCAGGGTCCGCCGCACGTGGTACGGGCTGCGCCGGTTGCGGGCGATGAACGCCACGCCGCCCGCGAGCACGGCCA
>Ga0316576_10000429_pt1 | contig 19495 bp, 11 predicted proteins | sample S0NA_FD_203075 | JGI IMG/M metagenome (GOLD analysis project Ga0316576, IMG submission 203075) | Rhizosphere microbial communities from salt marsh grasses in Alabama, United States - S0-2_050615r3r5 | ecosystem: Host-associated > Plants > Roots > Rhizosphere | place: USA: Alabama | collected... | reverse complement strand
CCGCTCCGCGCGGTGTCCGAGAGCTGTCGCTGCCAGCGGGCCGCCCCCGCGGACCTGGCCGCGCCCCGATCCAGACGGAGCCAGCCCTCGTGGCTCAGCAAGCGGGGGGGCGCGGGCAGCAGCAGCGAGGCCCACCAGCGCGGCCGGCCGTCGGCCGTGCGCCAGAGCCGGACCGTGCCGTCGTCGCTTCCGGTGGCACACAGGGACCCGTCCGGGCTGAAGCTCACCGTGTTGACCTCTCGCCGGTGCCCCCGGAGCAGGATCTCCTCGCCGCTCTCGAGGTCGATGATCCGTGCGTTCCCGTCGGAGACCGGGACGCCGACGCGCTGGCCGTCCGGGTGAAAGGCGAGCCAGTAGACGCGCCCGCCGAAGCGGCGGACGACCTTGCCCTTGCCCGTGGCGAGATCCCAGAGCCGGACCGTGCCGTCGGCGCTGCCCGAGACCAGCCGCTTGCCCGTCCGGTCCAGATCCACGCCGTAGACCGTCGCCTCGTGGCCCTCCAGCCGCTGCCGGACCCGCGGCGGGTCGGTGGCCAGGTCCCAGAGCCGGATCACCCGGTCGTATCCCGCCGAGGCGAGCGGCCGGCCGCCGGGCCCCAGGCCGAGGCCGTAGACCGCCGCGCTGTGCCCGGTCAGCCGCTGCAGCTGACGCGGCGCCCCGGACAGCTCCCAGATCCGCACCGTCCGGTCGTAGCCCGCGGAGAACAGCCGCTTGCCGTCGGGGCCGAAGCGCACGGCGTAGACCTCGCTGGTGTGCCCGGAGAGCACCTGGGGCGCCGCGCCCCCGTCCACGGACCAGAGGCGCACGGCCCGATCGCCGCCTCCGGAGGCCAGCCGACGGCCATCCGGGCTGAAGGCCACCCCGGTGACGCCGGCCGGGTGCCCCGGGAAGGTGCGCCGCACCCGGCCGCTGGCCACCTCCCGCAGCTTGATGCTCTCGTCCTTGCTCCCCGAGGCGACGAGCCGCCCGTCGGGGCTGAAGGCGACGCCCCAGACCGAGGCGCGGTGTCCACCGTCGTGGTCCTCGGCGCCCTCCCGCGTGTCGAGATCCCAGAGCCGCAGGGTGTGGTCGCGTCCCGCCGTCGCCAGACCGCGTCCGTCGGGCGTGAACGCCAGGCCGGTGACCGCGGCGCTGTGTCCTTCGAGAACACGCAGCCCCCGGCCGCTCCTGGTGTCCCACAGGCGGACCCGCTTGTCGTAGCTCGCGCTGGCCAGCATGTCACCGTCCGGGCTGAAGCGGACGCGCGAGACGCCGGCGGTGTGAAAGCGCAGGACGTGGAGCGTCTCGCCGCTGGACGTGGACCAGATCCGCACCGTCCGGTCCGCGCTCCCCGAAGCCAGCCGTGCGCCATCGGCGGCGAACACCACGCCGTAGACCGTGTCGGTGTGGCCCGCGAGCACGCGCGCCGGGCCGCCGGCCACGCTCCAGAGACGCACCGTCCGGTCGTAGCCGCCCGAGGCGAGCGACCGCCCGTCCGGGCTGAAGGCGACGCCGTATACGCCGGCCGTGTGCCCGCGCAGCCGCCGCAGGAGCCGGGGCTGCCCCGGCCCCAGGTCCCAGAGGTAGATCTGCCCCTCGCCGCTGCTGGCGGCGAGTCGCTGTCCGTCCGGTGAGAACGCGACGTCCCAGACCGATCCGCCCGGCCGCGGCTCGAGGGCGACGCTGCGCCTCGTACCCAGCTCCCACAGCCGCACCTCCCCGTCCCAGCTGCCCGACGCCGCGCGCATGCCGTCGGGCGAGATGTCAACGCTCTGCACCTGGTCGCGGTGTCCACGAAGCGGCGGCGCCGCCTCGCCGGTGCGGACGTCGAACACGCGCAGCGTCCCGTCGGCAGAGGCCGCGACCAGCGCGCGGCCGTCGGGCGAGATCTCCAGCGCCGGCAGCGGTGCTCCCACCGTACGCTTCCAGACCTGGGGCGAGCGCAGCAGGCGACGCCAGAGCAGGCGGGTCAGGGCCGAGTCCTTGGTCTCCAGGGATCCACGCAGCTTGGCCCGGGCCTCGAGCATCTCCCCGCGGAGCAGGGCGGCTCGCGCCCCCTCCCGCTGCGCCTCGGCGCGCTGCTCCTCCGCCTGCCGCTTCTGCCGCGAGAGGGTGAAGGCCACCACCAGCGCGGCCACGGCCACGGCCAGGAGCGAGACCATGCCCGCGCCGGCGCGCAACCGGCGGCGCCGCTGGCGGCCCCGCTCCTCGGCCTGGCCCGCCTCGACGAAGTGACGCACCGCCTCGGGCGCCGTCGTCGTCAACCGGCCGAGTGTGCGGCGCGCCTCGTGCAACGCGTCCCCGCGCCAGAGCTCCTGGACCCGTTCTCCACGCCGGGACCAGAGCTCCGCGGCCTGGGTCAGCTCGGCGAGCTGGGCCAGCTCCTCGCGGCTCTCGTCGATCCAGTGCGCGAGGCGGCGCCACCCCCGCAGCAATGACTCGTGGGCCAGCTCCAGCTCGGCGCCGGCGGACGCTTCATCGCGGTCGGGGTCCGCGCCCGCGAGCCTGCGGCGCACGGAGACCAGCCGGCCGCGAGTCAGCCGCTCCAGCACCGCCTCGCCCGCCGCAGCGGGCAGCCCCGAGAGCAGGTCGCCCCGGGGCAACGAGCGGCGCGTCCCGTCGGGCGTCACCAGCCGCAGGAGCAGCACCCGGGCGAGGCCGACCTCCTCGGCCGACAACCCCTGGAGCACGCTGTCGGCGTGGCGCGCGAGCGCCCCCGCCACGCCGCCGACCTCGTCGTAGACCGTGGTGAGCAGCAGGCGCCGCCGCTGGTCCCGCCGCTCCCAGAGTAGCTGGGTCGTGAACTGGAGCAGGGGCAGCGCCGACGGCTCGCCGGCCACCTCGGCGACCATCCGCCGCGGCAGGGCCTCGTCGTCGAATCGGTAGCCCCTCAGCTCGAGCGGTCGCGTGACGATCTCGCGCAGCGCGTCGGCCTCGGGGCTGCGCACGATGGTCATCTGCCCCAGCGCCTCGCGCACCCGGGGGCCCAGGGCCAGCCGCCCGAGGAAGTCGTCGCGCAGGGTGAAGATCACCCGCACCGGGTCGTGGGGCTCGTCGCCGGCAGCGCACAGCGCCTGGACGAAGGCCGCCTGCACCTCGGGCTCCGGCACCTGGGCCAGCTCCTCCAGCTGGTCGACGAAGAGCAGCACGCGGCAGCGCTGCAGCGCGGCCAGCGCGCGGAGCGCCAGGTTGAGCTGGAGCGGAGAGCGGGCCAGGTCGCGGGCCAGCCCCTCCTCGTCGCGCTGTCCAAGCCCGCCCCGCTCGGGTGGGGTCCCGGCGTTGCTCTCGCCGCGCACCAGCCGGGCGGCGAGGGTCTCGAACGGCCGATCGCCGGGGCGAAGCTGGAGCACGAGCCAGCGCGCCTGCTCGCGTAGCCGCGGGATCACACCGGCCTGGACGAGGGAGCTCTTCCCCGCCCCCGAGGGGCCGACCACGGCGAGGACGCCCTGCTCGCGCAGCCGCTCCAGAAAAGCGCCAACCTCGGCGTCTCGTCCAAAGAACAGATCGGCGTGCTCCTCGTGGAAGGGCTGCAGCCCGCGGAACGGGCTCTGCTCGGACGGCGGACCGAGGCTGCTGCCCATCGGGCCGCGCACCAGCCGCTCGAGCTCGACCCGGACCTGCTCCGCCGACGGTCGCGCACAGGGGTCCTTGTTCAGACAGCGCATCACCAGGCGCAGCACCGGGTCCGGGATGTCCTCCGCGCTCTCGGGCAGCGGCACCGGCTCGTCGGCGATGACCTTTGTCCCCAGGTGCTTGATCGAGCTCGCCCGGAAGGGCCGTTTTCCGTCGAGGAGCTCGTAGAGGATCACGCCCAGGGCCCAGATGTCCGCGGCCCCGGACACCTCCTCGCCGCGCCACTGCTCCGGCGCCATGTGGGTCGGCGTGCCGCAGATCGTGCCGCCGCCCCGGGTGGCCGACCCCGCGCGCGAGACCACCTTGGCCAGGCTGAAGTCGAGGACGCGGAGGCGCCCGTCCCGCGGCAGCAGCACGTTGGCCGGCTTCAGATCGCGGTGCAGCACGCCGTGACGGTGGGCCTCGGCCAGCGCCTCGGCCACGGCGAGGCCGATGCGCAGGGTCTGTCGCACGCTGACCCGCTCCCGCTCCATGCGCTGCAGGAGCGTCTCGCCCTCCAGGTACTCCAGCGCGATGTAGGGCAGTCCCTGCCACACACCCGCGGCGTGGATCGTCACGATGTGCGGGTGGCTAAAGCGGGCGGTGGTGCGCGCCTCCTCCAGGAAACGCTCCGTCGCCGACCGCGAGCCCAGGGCGTCGGGCCGAACGACCTTCAGCGCGACGCGCCGCCCGAGCTGGACGTCCCGGCAGAGGTAGACCTGGCCGGTGGATCCCTGGCCCAGGGCGCGGATGACCTGGAAGTGCTCGATCTGGGTCCCCGGGGACAGCTCCTCTGCCAGACGGAATCCCTCGACGCCCGGCAAAGCGCCGGGGGTCGCCTTGTGGGCCGCGCGCATCGCCGCTCCGACGAGGGCGCGACACTGGCGACAGTCATCGATGTGCTCCTCCACCTCCTGCCGGGACCGCTCGGGCAGCCAGCCCTCCAGATAGTCGATGACGCTGTTCTCGTCGAGGCAGTCCATCAGCGGGATCGGTCGCCCTGGTCGTCCGGACCGATGGTGTCGAGGAAACGCGCGATGCTGGCGTCGAGCTGGCTCTCGATCAGCCGCATGATGCTCTCGAACTCGCCGCGCTCGATCCGCAGCTGCTCCATCAGCAGCCGACGCGTCTCGGAGAGGAGCGTCTCCCGCGTCCGCGCCAGCCAGCGAGCGACCGTGGTCCGGTGCACCTCGTGGATCGCGCCGATCTGGTCGATGTTCAGCCGCTCCAGGTAGTGATAGCGCAGCAGGTTCCGATCCCGGCTGCTCAGGGCGGCGAGGGCCCCCTCGAAGGCCCGCTTGAACTCGGCCCGGTAGCGTCGCTTGAGCAGGTCGAGCTCGGCGTCCTGGCCGGGGGCGGCGAGCCCGGCCAGCGCCTCGTCGGAGAGCGCCACCTCTCGCCCCTGGCGCTGCAGGTGATTCAGGGCGCAGCGGATCGCCGCGACCCGCAGCCAGCTGCGGATGTCTCCGCGGCCGCTGTACTGGGCGATGCGCGGGCGGCCGTCCTGGCCCGGAGCGACGAAGAGCCGGTCCCGCAGCTGCTGCTTGATCTCCGCCGCCTGCGCCGCGGCGTCGGGGATCTGACCCAGCGCCGCGTCCACGACGTGGAAGTACTGGCGTTCGATCTCGACCACGGCCTCGGCGTCTCCCCGCAGACAGGCCCAGGCCAGGGACAGGTCCTCGATGCGCAGCCGCTGGAGCACCGCGGGCAGGTCCTCCTCGTCGCGCGACTCGGGCAGCAGCCGCGCCAGGTGCGGCAGCAGCTCTTCGGGTGGCGGCGTCTCCCCGCCGAGCCCCGCCGCCGCCCGCTCCATCACGCGGCCGAGCGCCGGCTCCAGCGCCCGCCCCGCGCGGGCAGCGTGGCGTCGCCAGTCACGCGACAGGTGGGGCACGAACAGGCGAGAGAGCGGATCTTCCACGCAGCGGATTCTCTGACAGATACCGGGGGGTGGCAACCGGGCGCCGTCGGGACTTCTTCCTCCGGGCGCTCCGCGTCAGAAACGCACGATCCCCGCCGCCAGCTCGGCCGCGGTCCGATCCTCCATCAACCGGAGCACCTTGCGCCGGTGCAGCAAGTAGATGGTCCAGCTCGCCGCCGCGAGGGCCGCCACGCCGCCCGCCGCGGCGTAGCCGATCACCGACAGCCGCTTGCTGTCGTCGGCCTCGGGGGTCCCGGAGATGAAGTCGTTGTGCCGGGCGTTGTGGTAGGCGCCGAAACCCAGGAGCCCGGCGGCGACGGCGCTGAGCGAGGCGCTGGTGACGAGCCACGCCGTGCGGTGGTCCGAGACGCGCAGATCGACCCGCTCCGTGCGAAGCTTGCCCGCCTGCAGCTCCACCTCGGCGGTCCAGGGGCGGTAGCCGTCGAGCTCGACCCGGACGGCGTGGCGGCCCGGGTCGAGGGCCACGGAGGGCCCGCTGTCGCTCGGCGAACCGTCGACGTAGACCACGGCGCCCTGGCGCAGTCCCTCCAGCTCGAGCCGCGCGGGCGCCGCCTTCTTCGGCGGCTTCGGCGCCGTCTCCTGCGAGGCGGCTGCTTGCTGGCGCTCCTCCTCGATCAACGCCGCCAGCCGCTTGATGTGCGCCTTGACCTCGGCCTCGTAGGGCGGCGGCTTGTCCGGGAACTTCTTGGACCAGTCGGCGAGGAACAGCTTGTAGTAGAAGTGCGCCTTCTCGTAGTTCTTCAGCTGCCGGTAGGCCTGGGCGATGTTGAAGATGATCGCGGGGTGCTGGGCCAGGCGGTAGGCCTCCTGGTAGTCGGCCAGCGCCCTGTCGAACTTGAACAGCCGGTAGCTCACGTCGCCGCTCTTGACCAGCTCCCGGGCGTGGGCGCGGCTCTCGGCGTCCACCTCCTGGCCCTCGGCGTCGACGCCGTACCCGGCGAGCGACGTGACAACGAGCCAGAGCAGAGCGGCGCGTCTCACAGGTCCACCTCCATCGTGCCCTCGCCGATGCGCTCCTGCTTGGGCCGCGGCTCCTTCTTCGGCGCCGCCTTCTCGACCGCTGCGGGTTTCGTCCGCCGGACGCGCCGCCGCCGCTGGTGCGCCGCCCGCGCGGGCCGGCTGTCCGGCGCGGCCGACGGCGCGGCGTCCGGAGGGGGCGTCGCCGCGCGAGCGAGATCCTCGGCCAGCGCCAGCCGCCGCGACCGTCGATCCACCGCGAGCTTCAGGTCCAGGTCCCCGTCAACGGTCCACTGCTTGAGGAACGGGTGAAGCTCTCCGCTGCTCACGGTCAGGCTCGCCTGACGTCCGCCCTCCACGCGGAATCGACAGGGGCTCGTCATCTTCTGCGCCTCGCTCCCCTGCTTCAGCTCGCAGATCGCCGCGACCCCGGTCGCGACCCGCACGGTGTGGTGGGCGGACGGAGGCGAGGGGGCGCTGACCGGCGGAGGCGACGGCGGCGTCGACGGCGCCGGTGACGAACGGAGCAGGAACACGACCCCCACGCCGACGGCCACCGCGGCCGCCGCGACCAGCGCGACCCCCAGGCGCCCCCGGCCCGGCCGCCGCGGGACGACCTCGCCGGCCGTGCCCTGCAGCGTGGTCAGGCTCTGGGGACCGGTGGGAGACATCTCCGTGTGGGCCAGCTCGGGCGGGAGGGTCGCCGCTCGCATCTCCAGGCTCGGATCGGCCGGCTGTCCGATGGCGTGGGCGAACAGGGAAGCGATCTGGGCCGCCGAGGTCGGGCGGCGGGCCGGGTGCTTCTCCAGGCAGCGGTGCACCACCTGGGCCACATCCTCCGGGACAGCCGGGATCACCTCCCGCAGCTGGGGCGGCATGGTCTGGATGTGGGACGCGAGGAGCAGCGAGGCCACCTTGCCCTCGAAGGGGTGCCGGCCAGAGAGCATGCGGAAGAGCATCACCCCCAGGCTGTAGATGTCGCTGTGCGGCCCGATGCTCTGCGACTGGCCCGCGGCCTGCTCGGGCGAGATGAACAGCGGGGTGCCCATCACCATGCCGGTGGTGGTCATTCCCCCCTCCTGATCCGTCTCGAGCAGCTTGGCGATGCCGAAGTCCAGGATCTTCACCCGCAGCTCGCTCCCCTCGAGCACGAAGATGTTCTGCGGCTTCAGGTCGCGGTGCACCACGCCCTTGTCGTGCGCCGCCTGGAGCCCGCGGCAGATCTGGAGCAGGTAGGGGTAGACCTCCTCGGCGTCCATCCGATCCCGGCTGTCGATGATCTTGGCGAGCTCCTGGCCCTGGAGCAGCTCCATCACGTAGTACAGGCTGCCGTCCTCGAGGTTGCCGTAGTCGAAGAGGTTGACGATGTTGGGGTGGTCGATGCGGCTGATCACCCGGGCCTCCGACTCGAACCGCTCCGCGGCCCGGGGGTGCGCCGCGATATAGGGCGCGAGGACCTTGACCGCCACCTTGCGCCCGATCCGCGGGTGCTCGGCGAGGTAGACCTCGCCCATGCCGCCGCGGCCGACGAGCTCCTGGACGACGTAGTTGCCGATCTGCTTGCCGACGAGCTTGCCCGTGCTCACGAGCCCTCCTGAAGCGGACCGGACGTCAAGGTCCGCACCAGCCGAAACCCGACGCTGTGACAGACGTGGTCCGGCGTCTCGAGACGTCGCGTCGACGCGCGGAAGAAGCGGATCTCGCCCCAGTTGAAGGCGAAGCTGCGCACGACCTTGAAGGTCCCCGAGGGCTGACCCGCCGGATCCGTGGCCTTGGCCGACGCCATGGTCGTCTCGGACCAGTCGTGACACCACTCGAACACGTTGCCCGCCACATCGTAGAGGCCCCAGGGGTTGGGGGTCTTCGTCGTGCGCACGGGGTGGTGGATCCCCCCCGAGTTCTGCTCCCACCAGGCGGTGTCGTTGAGCGCGCCGTAGAACCCGAACGTGTCGCAGGGGACCGGCGAGTCGCTCTTCGCGTCGCAGGTGCAGGCCTTGGCCTCGACGTCGTGATGGCAGTGACACCCGGCCGCGTCCAGATCCTGGCCGGTGTAGAAGTCGGTGCTCTTGCCCCCGCGGAAGGCGTACTCCCACTCCGCGTCCGTGGGCAGCCGGTAGCCCGGGCAGTCGTAGATCGCCGAGCCGGCGTAACGCTCCCGCACCTCGCAGGTCACCTTGGCGTCCTCGCCGCTGCAGGCGTAGCAGGGCTCGCGCCCCTCCTTGGTCGAGAGCGCGTTGGCGTAGGCCGCGGCCTCGTGCCAGCTGACGTACTCCACCGGGTTGTCGGGCATGAAGGCCTGGGCCTGCCCCTCGTTGCGCGCCGGACGGTAGTCCATCAGGTCGCTGAAGGCGGCCTGGGTCGCCTCGGCGTCCATGATCTGGAAGCTGTGGGTCAGAGCGACCTCGTGCATCGTCTCCTGCCCGAACGTCGTGAACGGCATCGGGCTGGCGATCACGTCGCTGGTGCAGGGGCTCTGGTCCGTTCCCATGCGAAAGCAGCCCGCCGGGATCTTGCACCAGCCGCCGGTGCAGTCCCTGGATACCGCCGGAGTCTTGCAGAAGGAGCAGACGTTGGGGACCCCGCCCCCCCCGCAGATGTCGGGACCGAAGCACCGGCCGCAGTCGATGGTCTGCACCTCGCCGCAGGCGTTCTCCTCGGTGACCTGGCCGCAGTTGCGGTTGCCGCAGAACTCGCTCGCGGTCTGGGGGCAGCCCTGGTAGCAGCCCTGAGCCGCGAGGAGAGGGACAAGGGATGCGAGCAGGAGGAGAAGACGCATTGTCGATCACTATAGCGTGGAGCGTGCCCCTCTCCCAAGTCCGGGCGGTGGGTGCTTGTCACACACCGTCCAGGCCCTACAATTGCGCTGCCATGCCAGATCGCCTGCGACAGGACCGGGCGCTCACCGAGCTCGAACGTCTGCTCGGCGGCGCCTGGCCGAGCGGCCGGAGGTGACCATGTGCTGTCGTGAGCGCGCCGCGCCGATCCTGCTGCTCCTCGTCATCGCCGGCTGCTCCCGGCCGCCACAGAGCACGCGGCTGGCCCTGGAGGACGACGGCCTCCGGTTGCGCCTGGGGCAAGTGCTCCTCGAGAAGATCCGCTTCCGCCTGCGCCTCGACGGACGCTGGCTGGAGCCGACGGACTTCGAGAGGCCGACCATCGACGGCGACGTGGTGCGCTACCGGCCGCGGGGGAGCGACGGACCGGAGCGCGTCGAGCTGCGCTTCTCGCTCACGGAGCGGGCGGCCCTCGTGCGGCCCGTGGTGCTCGCCCGCGCCTCCGCGCCGCTCTCGCTGCAGGCCTTCGAGCTGGTGGTGCCCGCGGGAGGGGTCGGGCTCCCCGGTCTCGAGGACGAGCTGCTGTTCCTCCAGCACGGTTACCAGTCGTGGAGCTTCACCGGCGCGCTGCGCCTGGCCGCCCCCTTCGGCTCCCCGCTGGCCGCCAAGGGGGAGCCGGCCCTGCGGGCCGGTCTCGGCGATCCAATCCACAGCACCCGCGGTGTGGGCTGGTGGCTCGGCCTGCTCGCCACGCGCTCCGGCGGGCCGGCGCTGGTCGTCGGAGCGGTCACCGCCGAGCGCCAGCGCACCGCGATCCTGCCCGCGCTCCCCGCTGCGGGCACCGCCTCGCTCGCGCTGAGGATCGGCACCACCGGCGAGGTCATCACCGTCCCCCGGGGCGGCAGCGCGACCCTGGAGACGCTGGCGCTCATCGCCGGCGCAGATCCGGCCGGCGGGCTGCAGCGCTACGCCACCGAGGTCGGGCGCCGGACCTCACCCCTGCGCGAGGAGGCGGTCGTTGACCCCACCGGCTGGTGGTCCTGGAACGTCTTCTTCGACAAGGTCACCGAGCAGCAGATCGTCGACCACGCCGCGTTCCTGCGCGACGAGCTCGCCCCGCAGGGGTTCAAGCTCGTCGAGCTCGACGACGGGTACGAGCAGCTCTGGGGTGAGTGGGAGGCCACCGATCCATCCCGCTTCCCCTCTGGCCTCGCCGGGCTGAGCCAGAAGGTGCGCGCCTCCGGACTGTCCGTCGGGCTCTGGCTCGCGCCCTTCCTGGTCGACGAGACCGCCGCGCTGGCCAAGAATCACCCCGACTGGTTCGTCCGCGACCCGCAGACAGGCAAGCCCCTGCGGCACGCGCAGCTCGGCGTGCGCGGCACGGCCCTGGTGCTCGACCCGACGCACCCTGGCGCCGCCGCCCACCTGCGTGACCTGTTCGGCAGGCTGCACAAGGCAGGCTTCTCCTTGTTCAAGCTCGACTTCCTCTACGCCGGCGCCCTGCCCGGTCAGCGGCGGGAAGCGGTGACCGGGATCGAGGCTTTGCGCCTGGGCCTCGAGCTGATCCGGCAGGCCGCCCCCGGGGCCCACATCAACCTGTGCGGCATGCCGGTGCTGCCCGCCGTCGGACTGGGCCACTCCCTGCGCTATGGCGCCGACATCGCATTCACCGTCGCGCCCCCGGGCCTCGGCCAGATCGCCCACGAGGCGCGCAACGTGATGCTGCGGAGCTTCCTCGACCCGTTGATCCGCAACGACCCGGACCAGGTTCTGGTGCGGGCCCCACTCACGACGGACGAGGCGCGGAGCGCCGCCACCCTCGCCGCGATGGCCGGCTTCTACACCGCCGGGGACGATCTGACCGCGCTGCCGGCGGACCGCCTGGCGATCTTGGCGGACCCCGCGCTGCTCACCGTGGCCCGCGGGCGCTCGGCCCTGCCCCTCGACCCGCTCGCCGCCCCCTCGGACGACGTCTTCCTCTCGCCGGTCACCGACCCCGGCCTCTGGAGCAACGACCCACGCAGCGTCCCACCGAGCCGCTACTACCGGGAGGGGGCACCGGCCTATCTGGCTCTTTTCAACTGGCGCACCACCGCCCAGACGATCCAGGTCGATCTGCGTGAGCTGGGCCACGCCGGGGCCCGGGTGAGAGAGCTGTGGTCCGGGCGTGATCTGGGCGACGGATCGGACACCGTCACGGTCGAGCTGCGGCGGCACGGCGTGGCGTTGCTGGAGATCGGCCCCTAGAGCACGCCGTAGGCGTACTGCGAGGCCTCGCCGTAGGCCCGCGCCGCGTCGTCATAGTAGCACCAGGGGGAGGTGCTGTAGGCGTTGCCGATCTGCGCGATCTCGAGCCGCAGGCGCTGCTTGTCCCGTACGAGGAAGAACCACATCGCCGCGGCGTTGCGGGCGAGGATCGTGGAGCGCCGCGGGCGAAGCTGCGGCGAGGCGAGGGAGCGATCGTAGGCCGCCTGGCACTCCTGGATCGCTTTGGGGTCCTTGAGGTAGGCCGCCGCCCCCTTCTCGTCCTCGTCGAATGAGAAGTAGAGCCAGCGCTCGATGTGCGCCTTGATCACCAGCGTGCCGAGGTCGCTGCCCTCCCCGGCGCGGGTCGAGGCCTGACGGGCGAAGTCGAACATCTCGTCGTGGGAGCCGTGCCACTTCTCGCAGAGGAAGCTCAGCATCTGGCTGTGCGCGCCCCAGTGGGCGGGATCGCGCTGCGCCGCCTCCCGGAAGCGCTGCTGCGCCACCTCCTTGTCCTGCTGCAGGCCTCGGGCCACCTCGATCAGATACGCCCAGGGCGTGGCGTCGCCGGGGTCGAGCCCGGCGGCCTGCTCCAGCTCCTGCTCGGCCTGCCTCAGGTACTCGAAGAACCGCTCCCAGCCCCGGTCGTCCACCGAGTCGGCGGTTCCGTGGCCCCGCGCGTCCCAGGCGCGCTCCATCAGCGCCCGTCCGCGCACGAGGTGCGCCAGCGCCGAGTCGGGCTCGGCGTTGCACCACTGATCCACCAGGGGCTGCCTCACCTGGCCTGCCAGCAGGTCGCAGAAGAAGTCCCGGTCGTCCGGCCCGCCCTGGGAGAGGAGCTGCTTCAGGGAGGCGAGGTCGCCCCGCTTCAGGTCGGCCCTGACCCGGGCCGCCTCCGGGCCGCCGAGGGGCGCCTGACCCGGCATCCCGCCCATCTTCTTGCGCAGGACCCGCGTGTAGACGACAACGACAACCGCGATCAACACCATCACCACAATGGAGACCAGCGTCGAGGTGGGCATCGGCGCTCCTTTTTGAGGAGGATACGCCAGGACCTGGCGGGGCCGGAAGCGGCTTTGTGCGTGGTGGGTTGCTTTAGCGGCGGCGGTGCCGCAGCAGCTCGGCGCTCACCTCGCCCGGCCCGAGCCACAGGTGCCACTCCACGTAGCCGCTGACCGTGAAGCCGTCGAGCTCGGTGCCGATGAGCCGCCGCTCGACGCAGCGGCGCTCGGCGCGGCCGAGCCAGCTCCGCCGCGCCATGAAGACACGCCGGACCTCGCCCGGAGGGCTGAGGTAAACGGCCACGCGCAGGGACTGGCCGCCAGGGTGAAGCTTGCAGGGGAGCACGGCGCGCGCGAGCTGCTTGCCCGCGGCGATGGCCGGGGGTTCGGGGTCCCGCGCGGAGCTCGTCTTGGTCGTCTTGGTCGTCTTGGTCGTCTTGATCTTCTTGAGCTTCGGCGGGTCAGGCGCCGCCACGGGCATCGGCTCCGTGTGGAGCTGCGTCGGCTCGCTCGCCGATGTCTGGCGAGGCGGCGCGGGCTTCGGCTTCGCCGCCACCGCCCGCTTGCCCCCGGGCGCGACGACCGGCGGGGTGGAACGCCGCTGCTCCCTCGGCTCGGGGTCAGCCCGCAGGTGACCCACGACCAGAAACACGGCCGTGGCCACCGCGGCGCCGGCGAGGAACGAGGCCGCGAGCGGCAAGATCTCGGACAGGGGCGGAGCCGCCCGGGCGCTGCTCCTTATCCGGGCGCGGGTCGCCCGCTGCGTGCGCGGCTGGATCAGCAGCGGCGGTGGTGGGGCGATGGACTCCTGCGAGAGATCGTCGAACAGCTGCTCCTCGCGCAGGGACGGCTCGGGGCCGGTGCCCGGTCGGGGGGGACGGATGCTCGGAATCCGGGGCTGTGAGCCCTGGGCCGGCGTTGAGGCCGCGCCGAGCGCCGAGGCCGCGCCGAGCGCCGAGGCCGCGCCGAGCGCCGAGGTGGCCGCCGGTGCACCGTCCACCGGCGGGAAGCTCACCATCGTCTCGTCGTCGTCCTCGACATCGGGGGACGCGACACGCCGGCCCGCTGACAGTTCGTCCAGGGCGATTGTCGGCGCGGTCTCCGGATCGGTGACCGGCGTGGGATCGTTGTCAAAGAAGCTCATCGGGCGCGCAGGTCGCAGCGTAGGAGCCGCGTGGGCCGAGGTCAAGCCCCCGGCGCCTTCCGGGCGGGAAGTCAGCGATTCAGGCCGGTTGGATCGAGTCGAGGAGGTAGGTGGGCTGCAGGTCCGCGTCCGGATCGTGGCGGTCGAGACCGCTCTCCACCAGCGCCGCGGCGATGCCGAACCCCAGGGCACCGCGGATGTCGGTCCCCAGCTGGTCCCCGATCATCACCATGTCCATCGTGCCCGCCGCCTGGCGAGCGGCCTCGAATATCGGTCGGTTGGGCTTGCCCAGCCGCTCGAACCTCAGATCTGGCCTGCCCGGGTAACGCTGGACCAGCGCGGCCTCGAGGAGACCGGCGATGGAGCCGGCCGTGATGCCGTAGGCCGCCGCGTCCTTGGGGTAGACCAGGTCCGGGTTGGGGCAGACCAGGCTCGGGGGCAGACCGGCGTCGACGCGGTGGAACAGCCAGGTCAACGTGGCGTCCACGGTCTCCACGAAGTCGTAGCCCACCTCGTCACAGATCACCAACACCGACGCCGCGGGGTCGCCGGGCGTGACCAGCACCCCGCCAGCCTCGGCCACGTAGGAGCGCGAGTCCTCCGGCCCCAGCACCACGCAGCGCGCTCCCCCGAGCCCCCGGGCGGCGAAGTGACCGGCGATGAGGCTCCCCGAGCTGATCACCCGCTCGGCGGGGATGTGCAGCCCCATGCTGGCGAACCGCGCCGCGGAGGTGGCCGCGCGGCGGGAGGCGTCGTTGGTCAGGATGAAGTAGGGCTTGCGCGTCGCGTTCAGGCGCGCGACGAGCTCGGCCGCGCCCTCCAGGGCCCCGCCGTGGTGCACGAGCACACCATAGGCGTCGAGGAGCAACACGGCGTGACGTTCGATGAGCTGATCGATGGTTGCTCGCGTGGGCCGCATGGCCGCTTCTAACACGTCGACGCACGCCTCATCAAACCCGCGGCCACGGCTTCTTGACCGGACACCACCCCCTACGCCAGAGTACGGACCATGAGGCCCGCCGCAGCACCGTTCGGCCCCGACGACGACCTGCGGGGCAAGGACCTGCGGCGCGCCCGCCTGAAAGGCTGCGACCTGCGGCGCCGGGACCTGAGCGGGGCCAACCTCGAGCGCGCCGATCTGCGCCGCGCCCGCCTCAACGACGCGCGCCTCGAGAAGGCCTGCCTCCGCGGCGCGCGGCTGAGACAGGCCGACCTGAGCGGCGCGGACCTCGGCGGCGCGGACCTCGGCGAGGCCGATCTCACCGGCGCGGACCTGAGCGGGGCGGTCCTCAGCGGCGCGACCCTGCCGGGGGCGCTCCTCGAGGGCGCCTGCCTCGACGACGCCGCGCTCGGAGGCTGTGACCTCTCCGGGCTCTCCTTCCGCGGCGTCACGATGAGGCGCGCCGACCTCGGCCAGGCCAACCTCGAGCGCGCCCGGCTCACCGACGGCGAGCTGGAGAGCGCCGATCTGAGCCAGGCCAGGCTCGATGACGCCGACCTCTCCTTCGCCAACCTGCAGGGCGCGATCCTGGCCGGAGCGAGCCTGCAGCGCGCGAACCTGAGCGGCGCCGACCTCGAGCGCGCCGACCTGCGTGATGCCGAGGTCAAGGGGGCGCGGCTCTCCTGGGTCCTCGGCCTCGATCGAGACTCGAAGCGCGAGCTGCAGCGGCGCGGCGCGCGGATCCCCCTGCCCTGGCTCGCCGGGCCCTGGGGTCGGCTCAACAGCCTGGCCCGCCGCCAGGCCGGGCCGCTCTACCTGACCAGCCTCCTCGTGGTGGCCGCCGTCGCGACCCTCACGGCGTGGTGGGCCGCGGACCGTATGGCCGGCCGCCGGATCTACCCTCTCGCCTCTCCGACCGAGGGTCTGGTCCACGAGGTGGACTGCGGCGCGCCCGGGGACAAGGCGTTTTCGGGGACCGCGGGCTACATCGGCGGTGAGCGCGTCGCGGTGAGAGGGCCACCGGTGAAGCCGGCCTCCAACGCCCCGCCCGGCGCCTACCTCACCGAACGCAGCGGCGACGAGTTCGGCTACCGCTTCCACGTCAGCCCGGGCTGGTACGAGCTCCAGCTTCACTTCGTCGAGCGGGACCAGCGCAACAGGGGCGCCCGGACCTTCGACATCGTCGTCGAGGGCCACGTGGTGGCCCGCAGCTTCGACATCCTCGCCGAGGCTCACGAGGCCACAGCCCTGGTGCGCCGCTGGGCGGTGCGCGTGGACGACGGGTTCCTCGACTTGCACTTCAAGCGCCGCCGTGGCCGCGCCAAGGTCAACCTGATCCGCGTGCGACGGATGGCCCGGCCTGACAGGCAGCCGCTTCGCCCCGGCAGGACGGAGTGATGGCCCGTTGTCGCCGGGCCGGGCCGACGGGGCCGCGGCTCGCCCTCGCCGGAGCGCTGCTGCTCGTCCTCGCTGGCGTGGTGCTCCTCGCCGCGATCCACACAAGGGGCCTCGGCGTCGCCGACGATGCCTTCATCACCTATCGCATGGCGCAGAATCTCGGCGACGGGCACGGCATGCGCTTCAACGAGAACGGCCCGCCGGTGGAGGCCGCGTCGACGTTCCTGCTCACCGTGATGCTGGCCGGCGCGCACGTGCTCGGCCTGTCGTTGATCCAGAGCTCGGTGGTCATCGCCCTCCTGGCCAGCGGCCTGACGCTGCTCCTGCTCGGCTGGTGCGTCTGGCGCAGCGTCGGCCCCTGGGGCCTGCTCGCCCCGGCGGCCCTGGCCACCATGTCGATCCTCGCCTCCAGCGCGACCAACGGCCTGGAGACCTGCCTGCTCACCTTCCTCCTCCTCGCCGCCGCGGCGACCCACGTGGCCGCGGAGGAGGGACGCCCCCGGCTCCTCCCGGTCGCGACGGCGCTTCTCGCCCTGGTGTCCATCACTCGCCCCGAGGGGCCGATGTACATTCTGGCCCTCGGCGTCCTGCGGCTGTTGGACGTCGCGCGAGCGCGGGCGAAGGGCCGGTCATGGCGCGTCGCCCTCGCGCCGCGAAGCCAGGTCGCCTGGGCCGCGGGGTTCGTCGTGATCTACCTGCCCTACACGATCTGGCGCCTGGCCTACTTCGGCATGCTGCTGCCCAACACCTACCACGCGAAGGAGCTGCAGTTCATCGAGCTCTCCAAGCTCCACTCCGGCGTGCTGTACCTCAAGCTGATGCTGCTCCAACAGCCGGCGCTGGTCCTCGCCCTGGTGCTCGGGCTCGCGGCCCAGGCCATCGCCCCCGACCGCAGGATGCGCACGCTCCTCGCCCTGGTCCTGACCCAGTACATGTTCATGGTGCTCTCCGGCGGGGACTGGCCCCACATGTTCGGCTTCGGCCGCTTCCTCATGCCGGCGGTGCCGCTGCTGCTCTGGATCGCGGCAGAGAGCATCGCCCGCCTGGTCAAGCTCCGTCTGCGCCTGGCCGCGGGCGCGCTCCTGCTCGGCCTCGCTGGCCTGTCCCAGCTCGACCTCGTCGACGCCGTGGGGATGGAGCTGCCCGTGCACTACCACTACCGGGCCCACGCGGCGCCGACCCTCGAGGCGCTGCGCACCGCCTACCTGCACGAGCTGCCCCACATGCCACGCGCCGAGTGGTGGCAGCGCTCGACCCAGACCCTCGCCCTCTCCCGCTACCACAACAACTTCGACGCCGTCGTCGGACTGTGGCTCAGGCAGCGCTACGGCCCGCGGGTCAGGATCGCCTCGATCCAGGCGGGGCAGTTCGCGTTCTGGTCGGGGATGCCGTTCTTCGACATGTTCGGCCTGGTCTCCCCCGAGGTCACGCGCCAGGGCCCCGCGCGCCTCCCCTCGCTGCTCCGCCAGTTCAACCCCCGGCTCATCGCCTTCTACAAGTGGAGCTCGGAGGTGCACCACCACCGTCTGGCGGACGAGGGCTTCCTGCAGCGAGCCGGCTACGGGCTGCGTCACGTCTTCATCCGCGGCCGCTCTTGGGCCTTCGTGGTGTTCGAGAAGGGGCAGACGGGCGAGGAGGACCCGCGCGAGGTGCTGTTCGCGACGATGGAGGACCTGCCCTACCGCGTGAGCCGGGACAAGCTGATCGTCGCCCTGGACACCAACCACCCCCGGCTGTAGCCCGACCCGGTGCGAAACAGGCGCTGCTGCTACTTGCCCTCCAGGACGCGCTCGCTGGCGTCGAAGAAGCGAGCCATGCGCAGCTCGCGCTTGGTCACCTTGGCCGCGTCCTTCCAGCCGCCGGCGTCGCCGCCGAGCGCGGCCTGGCCCTGCTGGGCCAGGTAGCTACGGAACCTGGGGTGGGCCACCGTGACCAGCGCCTGCGCCCGCCCGACCAGGTCCTTGCCCTTGAGCTTGGCCACGCCCCACTCGGTGGCGACGTAGTCCAGGTCGTAGCGGTTCGTCGTCGTGGGCAGCGTGCTCTCGAAGTGCTCGCGCTTGATCTTTTTGCCGTCGAGGCTGACCTGGCTGCCGAGGTCCAGGCTGATGGAGGAGACGGTGCCGCCCCGCGCCGTGGAGCGCAGGGTCAGGAAGCCCTTGCCGCCCTTGGAGCGCTGCACCGCGCGGAAGAAGTCGACCTGGCCGCCGACGCCGCTGTACTGAACCGGTCGGATCTTGCCGTCGGGCCCGCGGCGGGGCACCGCCTCGGAGCAGACCTCGCCGCCGTTGAGCAGCCCGACCTGGACGCCGGAGTTCACGGCGACCAGCTTGTTGCGCTGGCCGGCGAGGGCCGGATCGTTGATCTTGCTGGTCGCGACCATCTTGACCCGCTTGTCCTTGGCGAGGAAGTCGTAGAGCTTCTGACTGCCGACGGCGAAGCCGAGCTGCACCGCGTCCCGGCTCCTGGAGATGATCCCCGCCTTGGCCATGGTGACCAGCCCGTCATCGATCATCTCGGTGCGAAGCCGCACCTTGAACCGCCCGCCCTTGTCGTTGATCCGCTTGCCTCGCTTGGCGAGCTGCTCGCCCACCGCCTTCTGCAGCGGGCCGATGCCGAGCTGCAGGGTCGAGCCGTTGCCGATCTCCCGGGCCACGTTGCGGCCGATGGCCATGTCCACCAGGGAGGTCTTGCCCCAGGAGAGCTCGGACATCGGCTCGTTGGACTTGACCATGGCGTCGATGTGGCTCTGGTGCAGCCGGGTCTCGCCCCGGGTCCGCGGCACGTGGGGGCTGACCTCGGCGATGACCTTGACCTTGGGGTCGGCCACCAGGTCGGCGATCAGGCCAGCGGAGGCCCCGGTGTTGACGTAGCCGCGCTTGTCCGGCGGCGAGACCTTGATCAGGACCACATCGGGCTTGAGCTCGCCCTGGAGGAGCTTGGGTATCTCGCTGAGGTAGGTCGGGGTGACCTTCAGCCCCTTGCCCACCAGGCTGCGCGCGCCGCTGTTGATGAACAGACCGTTGACTCGGAGCTTGCTCGTGTCGTGCTGGGGATACCGGATCAGGCTGGCAGCATGGAGCACCTCCACCGGCTTCTTGCCCCGCAGGCCCTGGCTGCGCTGGACCAGGGCGTTGACCAGCATCTGGGACGCCCCGGCCTCGGTCGGCATGAGGACCCGGTTTCCGCCGCGGACGAGCTTCATCGCCTCCGTGGCCGAGACCATCCTTGGCACCCGGGGCTTGGTGCCGGAGCGGCTGATACGAGCCTGCGTGCTACGCGGGTCCAGCCTGGCACCACGGCTACCGAAGTTGCCGGCACTGGCGGGTCTCGCCGCAAAAACGGAAACCGCCGCGAGCACGGCAGCAAACCTAACTGCTCGAAAACCAGTGGAGTTTCTCCTCATCATCGCTGGCTCCTGACCGGGATGCCCAGGGATTGTGCAGACTTGATGCCAAGGGACAGGCTCCGCCGTGCAGATCGCTGGTATCACACGTTGTCTACGACGAG
>Ga0316576_10000427_pt1 | contig 19500 bp, 18 predicted proteins | sample S0NA_FD_203075 | JGI IMG/M metagenome (GOLD analysis project Ga0316576, IMG submission 203075) | Rhizosphere microbial communities from salt marsh grasses in Alabama, United States - S0-2_050615r3r5 | ecosystem: Host-associated > Plants > Roots > Rhizosphere | place: USA: Alabama | collected... | reverse complement strand
TGGAGCGTGATAGGTAATCAGGTGGTCAGGAGGTCAAGTGATCAGGTGGTCAACCAGTCAGCTGGTCAGCTGAAATGCTGACTCGCTGAAATGCTGACCCGCTGAAATGCTGAAATGCTGACCCGCTCAAAACCTGAAAACCTGAAAACCTTATGACCATCGAAACCGAAACCACCTGGCAAGACAGCGGCTTTGACTGTGATCATTGTGGGGGCGAGATTTTAGAGCGCACCGACTCTGAAACAGGGCGGCCGGATCGAACCTGCTACCAATGCCGCGCCTGCGGCTGCCAGTGGTCGCTGGACGGCCGTGTGCTGCGCATCGGCGACGGCCCGCACTGCAAAGCCGCGGCTCGCGAGCGTGAAGGAGCGGCCGCTTTTGATCTCGGACGCCTGGCCGAATGGGCTAATAAACTTTCGCGACATCTGTGGATTCTGCTGGCGATCATTGCCGGGGCGGTTTTATTGCGGTTCGGTGGGGGAATTGTGCTGCGCTATCTGTTGCCGGTCATCCTGCTCGCCGTTGGCGCTTATCTCCTGCTGCGATACGGCCAAAAACAGAAGTGGTGGTAGCCTTTAAAAGTCGTCGAACTCCCAACCCTCGCTCGCCAAAACCTCTTCCTGCACGGGTTCTGTTTCCTGTCCATCCCCCTGATTCGCGCCAACGATGACGATCGGGCCGAACATTGCTTCCTGAACGGCCGTTACTTCGCGGCGCTTGATCAGTTCCAAAACAGCCAGCAAAGAAACCGCCACTTCGCTGCGCGTCGCCGAAGCGGACAGAAGGTCCTCAAAAACGATCTTATGCCCGCTGCGAACATGATTCCGCAGGCGTTGAATCTGATCCTGAATCGTCAGCTGCTGCGGCCGGGCTACGGAAACGCTCTGCTCGAGATTGGACGCGCGCTCCAGGGCCTCGCGCACGGCCTCGATCAGCGCCTCCAGTGAGATATCGCTCATATCCAGGCGGCCTTGCAGCTTAGGGGGTGGGGCGACGCGCAAATAGGTGCGCAGGCCCTGCTTTTCGCGTTCCTCTAGCCAGCCGGCAGCGCGCTTGAAGAGGCGATAGCGGCGCAGCTGGCGGATTAACGCTTCCGCCGGATCTTCTTCCTCTTCGCCATCTTCGCCGATCAGCGGCTCCTGCGGCAGCAGGGCGCGGCTCTTAATCAACACCAGCCGCGCGCCGACGACCAGGAAATCGATCAATTCCTCGACACGATCTTTCTTTAAGGCCTCGATTTGGGCCAGGTACTGCTCGGTGACCCGCGCCAGGGAGATGGCCGTGATATCCAGCTCCTGGCGCTCGATCAGGTGCAGCAGCAGATCCAGCGGACCTTCAAAGGCCGGTAATTCGATCGTGTACTTTTGGGACATTAGGCTTTCATTAGAAGCGCAGTGACATGCAGGACATGCCGCCGTCCAGCTTTTGCATTTCTGTGGCGTCGATTTCCAGGATTTCGAAACCCGCTTCGCGCAGCAAAGCCTGCGTCTCCGGGAAACCCATGGGCATCAGCAGGCGGTTCTTAACCAGCAGCGTGTTGGCGGTGTAAGCCTCTTCCGCGGGGACGATAATCTTGTCGAACTCCGCGAAGAGCGGGTGGGAGTACCAGGCTTCGGTCAGCAAGAGCGTATTACGGCCGATATAGTTGACACTGCTCTTTAGATGCAGCCCTTCGGCCAGGGGCACGATATGTGTCTCGTAGTCGTAAGGGGCAAGGATGGCCGCCAGCTGTTCCGCGCCGGCCTGGTTGGTGCGGCCGGATATACCGACATAGACCGTCTGCTCGATGCGCATCACATCGCCGCCGTCCAGGGTTCCCGGCTCTTCAATCTCCGCCAGCGGACGCAGATCGCGCAGGACGTCGCGGATGTGCTCAATCTCGCCCAGCCGTTCCGGCGCTCCCGGCCGGGTGATTACGGCCACCTCGGGCGTGATCACGGCCACATCTTCGATGAAATGGGCGTCGGGAAATTCGGGCAAGGAGGGCAGTTTGAGGATTTTTAAGCCCAGGGACCGCAAAACGGCCGTGTAACTCAGATGCTGGGTCAGGAAGAGGGTGTAGTCCGCCCGGCCGAGACCGCTTGTGGTCAGCCCGTCGGCCAGAGTCGGGGAGGGCATACGCACGATGGCCATCGTGAATTTACCTTCCATGACCGCCGGCTCTTCTTCCTCCTCGTCCTCATCATCGTCATCCTCGTCGTCGTCAACCTCTTCTACTTCTTCTACTTCTGCTTTTACTTTTTCCTCATCCTCTTCTTCGTCGTCGTTATCATCAAGAAGTTCGAGTTCCTCTTCTTCTTGCACGTTCTCTTCGTTATTGATGGCGTCTTCTTCTTTTTTATTCATTTGCTTCTATCTCGCGAATTAATTTTGCCCTCTAATCAAGGAGCCGCGGTCTCATAACACAATAGACGAAACCGTTCATTTGCACAAGTTCCTCTGTCTGGTAGCGTTGACCGATGGTGTCTAACACCGGCGGCGGATAAAACTGCGCCCGCAGGACAACTGTATCGAATGCCTGGCTGTCCAGCATGGCCAGCATTTCGGTCAGGTCCACGGCATTATTATTATACAGGTTCAACAGCTGCGTGGGGTTGGTGATCACGTCACGCTCTAAGTATAGATTAAAGCCCGCGTCCTCGCCAAAGGCGGCCGTTTCTCCTTCAGCGATAAAAGCCGCGATTTGACGGCCCGCCGCACTGTCCGCGGCTGTAGGTGGACGGCCGAGCAGGGAGACGCCGGCATCATCGACATAGGGAATCGCTTCCGCATCGCGCGGCGCGGAACAGGACGTCTGCGGGGCGATGCTCACGAAAGACGGCCGTCCCAATGCCTCGGCGATAGCCGCCAGCGCAGGCGTATGCGTCGGCATGTGGAAAAAGCGGTTGGCTTGAAACAGGAAAAGAAAGCCGATCAGGGCGGTAACGGCCGCTTTCCAGGCCCAGCTGCGCAGCTCCGACCAGTCCAGGAGGCGGTTGAAAGCCAGTCCTATCAAAATGCAGGAGGCGGCAATAGCCGTGGCGAAATAGGATTCACCCGCGCCCCATTTGCCCGCGGTCACGCTGTTCACGATTGCGACCACGAACCAGATGCTATACAGCGACAGGCGCTCGAAATAAAGCTGGTACACGGCGTAAAAGGCGGCGCTCATGGCCAGGACGATGTGCAGCTGGAACCACTGGCGATAAAGCCCCTGCGCCTGGCCGGGGACAAAGGGGTTGATATTGGCCGTGATCGTGTTCAACATCCAGCTGCCGTTTGTTGAATGATCGAGCCACAGAAAAATGAGGCCGGTGATGATGGCGAAGGGGATGGCCCATTTTACGGTCCGCCAGGTCTGGCGCAAGAAGAAAAAGATGAAAACGGCGGCCACGGTGGCGTAAGCGAGCTGCTTAGTATAGCCCGCGGCCAGCAGCAGGAGCATGACCAGGGCGATTTGTAACGGCCGTTTTCGGCCGTCTGCTTCTTCCATATCGATGGTCACCGTCATCAGCACCGCGGCCAGGGTCTCGAACATGACCATTGTCATATGCTGCCGGAAAAGCGGGCCGACGTGATAGACGTAATTCGAGGCCGTGAAAGCGAGGCCGGCCAGCAGCGACAGCCACCAGCGTTTGCCCTCGCGCTGCACCGCGTAGCCGATAGCCCCGGCCGTGACCAGCGTGCCAAGAAAGGATAACAGCCGTCCGGTCCAGTACTGCGGGCCGAAGATCCAGACCAGGGGCACGATCATGATGTGAAATAAGGGCGGGTAATTGGAGGAATAAAAAGGATAGCTGTCAATGTCGCGGTAAGGCCATTGGCCGCGGCTGAACATCAATGTGTCCACCAGCTCAAAGCCTTCCCCTTGATCGTAATCGAAAGGAAAATGAAAAAGCTGCCAGGCATAGTGCAAGTAGATCAGCAGATAGCCGATGAAGGCCAGCAGCGCCAGTCCAACCAGCAGCCAGGGTAGGGCGCTGAGAATGCTTTGCCAGGGATTCCGTTCCTGGGGCATGGCCTGCGCGCTCATGCGGGGCGATCTCCCAGGGGCAGGAGCGTCAGGCCGACCACTCCGACCAGACCGGCGCTGATCAGGGCCAGACGCTGCGCCGGGCCGATGCCGCTGAACTGCCCGCCGCCGGCCAGGTCATAGGCAAAAGAACCCACGATCGCCAGGAGGGCCATCGCGATAAAGAAAATGCCTAATTGTCGCTTCGTAACCATGGGCCAAAGTCTAGCCGATAACCCAACAGACGGGCAAGGGAACTTTTTCTTACTTTCCCGGAAACTCTAAGTTTCCGGGAAAGTTTCTAGATCGTAATTATGCTTCTCAAGGACGATGTAGTAGTAAAAAATAGCGATGATGGCCAGGGAAACCATGACGGCCTGGATCTGGGCGATATTGTCTTTGACAAAAGTCTCGTAACGGCCGAAAACAAATCCCAGTCCGGCCATCCCCAGGCAGAGCACAATCAACAGCCCTTCCAGGCTCAAGAAATTAGCCATTCTCGATTTTTCCTCACCACTCTCATTCTCCGAGGTGACGATGACCTGGCTCACGCCGCCGAAGACAAAGAGGATCAGCAGCGTCACCAGATAAAAATCGGCGAAGTTAAACGAAGGCCAGCGAAAACCGAACAGGCCGAAGTCAAAGAAATCGACCACGTAGCCGTAAAGAAAGCGATCGATCACATTGCCAGCCAGGGCGGCGATGAAGAGGGGGAACATGATCTTGTGAATCGTGATAGGCTTCTGCTGCGCTTCCGTCTCTTCTGACTCTGCGCTGTTATCTAGGCTGCCGATTTCGCTGGTCAGGTAGTCAGCCAGTCTTTTCAAAGGTGGGATTTTGTCCAATAGCACATCTTGAAAAACGATGACCAGGATCACGATTGTGCCGATAACCAGGATAGCCAGGGGCAGGTTGTGCCATTGACTGCTGCTCAGAAAGCCGAAGGCGACCAGCCGGTTCTGTACGTGCGAAATGCGGAAGAAGTCGCCGATGACCTGAATGCTGGTCCAAGGTTCGAGATTTGTATAAACAAGATATTTGGAGATCATGTCGATGCCCAAGAAAACGGCCGTCAGCAGCACCAGCTGGGCCAGACTCTTCAAAAGCACGGGAAGGAAGCTTGATTTGCGCATGGGGGGAGTATATCAGGTGGTCAGGTGGTCAGCGAGTCAGGTGGTCAGCCTGAAAACCTGACTCGCTGACCACCTGACTACCTTTTTTTCTTGACATCTCCCTCCCGATTTCGCTATATTGTAAGCGCTTACAGTAAACGCTTACACATGAATGATTTTAGCGCTTTTTCAAGCCGGGCAACGATCGCCGATGTGGCCGCAAGGGCCGGGGTTTCTACAGCGACGGTCAGCCGCGTGATGAATGGCACGGGGCCTGTGTCTGAGCAAACGGCCGATCGCGTCTGGGCGGCGATTGCCGATCTTAACTACGCGCCGCACAGCGGGGCCAGGGAGATGGCTGCCGTCAGTAGGCCAAAGACCCTGGGCCTGATTTTACCCACGGCCGGAGGCTATTTTTTCAGCGAAATGCTGCAAGGTATTGAATCGGCCGTCGGCGGGCATGATCTGCTGATTCACGTTACCAACGCGCCGGCGGGCGAGCGCGAGGCTTTTTTCCTGCCCCTTAATGAGCACAACACGGCCGGGCTGCTCGTTTTTGCCAACAGCCTGTCCGTGGAGGCGATCAGGGCCCTGCACGAGCGCAGCCTGCCCATGGTCCTGCTGCACTGCACGCCGCCGCCGGATTTAGCGCTGCCCTCCGTGGTTTTTGAAAATATGGCCGGGGCGCGGCGTGTTGTAGAGCACTTGATCGATGTTCATGGCTGCCGCCGCATCGCCTTCCTCGCCGGTCCGGAGGAGGTCGAAGATGCCGGGCTGCGTTTCGACGGCTACCGCCAGGCTCTGACAGGGCGCAGACTGGTTTATGATGAAGCGTTTGTCGGTCAGGGTGGCTATGATGATCGCCTGGCTGAAACGGCCGTTTCGCGCTGGCTGGCCGAAGGAAAGCAGTTTGACGCCATCTTCGCCGCCGATGACGCTTCGGCCGTGGGCGCTTTGACGGCGCTGCGCAAGGCGGGCCGCCGCGTGCCGGAGGATGTGGCCCTGGTTGGTTTCGACGACGCGCCGCTTTCGCGCCACCTCTCGCCGCCGCTGACAACCGTCCGTGCGCCGATCGCCGCTGCCGGTGCGGCTGCTGCGGAACAGCTTTTGCAGTTGATTGAAACGGGGCAACGATGCGGACAGATGACTTTAGCAACGGAACTCGTCATCCGCCGCTCTTGTGGTTGTGAGGATTGATGATAAGGGACACAGAAATCGCAGAGAATACACAGAGGACACAAAGGATCTTTATATTTTATCTCTGAGCCCTCTGTGGCTTATTAAAAAAACTCTGTGCTCTCTGCACCTTCTCTGAGTACTCTGTGTCAAAACAAAAAAGGATTGAAAGAAAATGTTAAAAGTTGCGGTCATCGGGGGCGGCTCCAGCTATACCCCGGAACTCATCAATGGATTTATAGAACGCGTCGATCAGTTTCCGCTGAGCGAATTGTGGCTGGTTGATATCCTGCCCGAACGCCTGGAGGTCGTCGGCCGTTTCGCGCAGCGCATGGTCGAGGCGAAGGGATCACCCTTCAAAGTATACCTGACCACCAACCGCCGCGAAGCGCTGGCCGGAGCGAGGTACGTGACCACGCAGCTGCGCGTGGGTTGGATGCAGGCGCGGCGTGAAGATGAATATCTCGGCCGGCGGCACGGCCTCATCGGCCAGGAGACGACCGGCATAGGCGGTATGGCCAAGGCGCTGCGCACCATTCCCGTGCTCCTGGATGTCGCCAACGACATGCGCGAGCTGGCTCCCGGCGCGCCGCTGGTTAACTTCACCAATCCCGCCGGCCTGGTCACCGAGGCCCTCTCCCGCTATGCGCCGGACATAACGGCCGTTGGTGTCTGCAACGCTCCCATCGGCGCTAAAATGCTCTTCCTTGAGGCGCTTGGGCTGGGAGAAGGGGACAGCGAGCTGTTCAAACGGGCGCAGTTGGATACCCTGGGCTTGAATCATCTTTCCTGGCACCGCGGTTTCACCCTGGATGGGGAGGATTTGTGGCCGCAGGTCATGTCCCATTTCACCGCCGGAGGCGACAAATACGGTGATGCGTGGGACCTGGAGACAATTCGCATCTTAAACATGATCCCCAACTATTACTTGCAGTATTTCTATTACACGGATCACAAGCTGGCCGAGCAGGAGAAATGGCCGCCTTCGCGCGCGGAGCAGGTGATGGCCATTGAGAAAGAACTGCTGGCCCAATATGCCGAGCCGGATCGCTGCGAACCACCGGAAGGCTTGATGAAGCGCGGCGGGGCTTATTACTCCACCGTAGCTACCCAGCTGCTCACCGCGCATTACAACGATCTGGATGAGACGCACGTCATCAATGTGCCCCATCGCGGCGCGGTAGCCGGCTGGCCTGAGGATTGGGTTCTGGAACTGCCCAGCCGCGTGGGCCGTGACGGTTTCACGCCGCTGCCCGCCGACCCGCTGCCGCCCGTCGCTTCAGGCTTAGTGGCCCAGGTCAAATCGTACGAACTGCTGACCGCCGCGGCGGCCGTCAGCGGCGATCGCGAGCTGGCTTACCAGGCTTTGCTGGCCAATCCGCTCGGCCCGTCCGCGGACAAGGTTTCGGCCGTTTTGGAGGATATGCTGCAGACGCACAAGGCGTATCTGCCGCAGTTTTGGTCATGAGACCGCCTGGGGTTGCAAACCCCAGGCTGAAAGATAAGGAAGTCTGCTAATGCAGGCTAATATCGTCAGCAGGTTGGCGACAATCCTCAGAGGGATTAGCAGGCTTCCAGCCTGCTTTGGATGTTCAGACGGTGGTTTGCAACCACTGGACTAGATTTAGGAGAAAACAGTGAGTTCACCCAATCCCATCCTCATAAAACTCGGTCTCTCGGACAATGACCGCGTTGTTATTTTTCACGCCGATGACATCGGCAATTTCCAGGGCAGCCTGGACGCCTACCGCGACCTGGTCGATGTTGGCCTGCTCTCTTCGGCCTCGACCATGGTGCCCTGTCCCTGGTTTCCGGCAACGGCCGAATTTTGCCGGACCCATGCCGGCCACCCGAATTTGGACATGGGCGTGCACCTGACTCTGACCAGCGAGTGGGACGCTTATCGCTGGGGACCTGTTACCACTAGCGATCCGGCGACCGGCCTGGTTGACGACGAAGGCTATTTTCATCGCACCTCCGCCGCCGTCCAGCAGCAGGCTGATTTGCAAGCTCTGCGCGCCGAGTTGCGGGCGCAGATTGAGCGCGCGCGGACCGCGGGCATCGATATTACCCATATCGATTCGCACATGTTCACCCTCATACATCCCCGGCTGGTAGATACTTACATCGACTTGGCCTTAGAATTTCATGTCCCGCCCTTCTTGCTGCGCGACAGGGAATCCGCGGCTTTTGAATATTTTTCTCCTGCAGTGGCGGACCAGCTCCTGGACTGCGTCCCCGCCTGGGAGGAACAGGGCCTGCCTCTATTGGACGACGCCGCGGTTTTGCCGCTGAACAATGCCCAGGACCGCGCGGGGCAGCTCCTGGCCAAGCTGAACAGCCTGAAGCCGGGCATTACCTACCTGGTCGTCCATCCCACAAAAGATACGCCGGGACTGCGCGAGGCGGTGTCCGATCAGGACTGGCCCTGCCGCGTCGCCGATTATGAGATCTTTTTGGACACGGCCGTTCGTGATGCCGTGCGTGAAACAGGCGTGCACGTGATCGGCTGGCGCGCCCTGCGCGAGCTGATGCCCGGGCGAGGAGGCGCGTGATGGCCCTTTATTACCTCGGAATCGATACCGGAGCCACGAAGAGTGAGGCCGTCATCGCCGGCAGCCAGGGCCGGATTCTCGGTTATGGCCGTTCCGGACCCGGCAATTGGGAGACAGTCGGTTGGGAAGGCACACACGCCGTCCTGCAAACGATCATTGATGAAGCCTTGCAGTCGGCGGGCATTAAGATCGCGGATATAACCGCCTCCGGCCTGGGCCTGGCCGGTTATGACTGGCCTGAGGACCGCGAACCGCATATGGCCCTGCTGCGCGATATCGGCCTGCAAGAGCCGGTCACCCTGGTCAACGACGCCGTCCTGGGCCTGATCGCCGGTGCGCCGGCGGGTTGGGGCGTGGTCATCTCCGCCGGGACAAGCTGTAACTGTTACGGCCGGGACGCGCAGGGTAATTACGGCCGTATGACGGGTTCCAGCTACTTCGCCGAGTATGCCGGTGCGGGTGAGCTGGTGCATCGCGCCTTGCAAGCTGTTTCCCGCGCCTGGTCGCTGCGCGGTTCGCGGACGCAGCTCAGCGAGATATTTGTCGCTGCCGCCGGCGCGAGCGATGTCGACGATCTGCTGGCCGGCCTGATGCGTGGCCGTTACCAGGTGCATGCCGGCCACGCCGCCCTGGTTTTTGAAACGGCCGCCGCCGGAGATGCCGTGGCCCGCGAAGCGGTGGATTGGGCCGGACGCCAGTTAGGCGATTTGGGGTTGGGGGTCATTCGCCAGCTTGGATTGGCCGGTCAGGATTTTGACGTGGTCCTTTCCGGCAGTTTCTACCGCGGAAGTCCACTGCTGGAAAGTACCATCCAAGAGGTAATAACGGCCGAAGCGCCCGGCGCGCGCATTAAACGCCTTACCGTCCCCCCGGTGACCGGCGGCGTGCTGCTGGCGATGGAAGCGGACGGCCTGGACAGCGCCCCTCTTCAGGCGCTCCTGCACCGATCTAGCGCTGAAATGACCGGCGCTTGATGGTTTATGAGACGGCAATTTAGACTCTTCTAAGCCTGTTTGCCCTTCTCATTTTTAATTGTTATACTATCGGCCAAATTTTACCCGCGTTAGGAAATACCGCTCCGGAAGCGGTATTTCTGATTAATAGGTGTCAACTAAATGATTACAAAAAAACCAGCTTTGTTAACTCCCCAGGGCCTGGCAAAGCTACAAGATGAATATGACCGTCTGACCCATGAAGGTCGCGAAGAAGTGGCTGATCGCCTGCACCGCGCCTTTGAGGATGGCCAGGATGATGATTTCGTGGATAATGCCGAATTAGAAGCGGCTCGTAATGAGCAGGCTTTTCTTGAAGGGCGCATCCAGGAACTTGAAGACATTCTTAACAATTACGAACTAATTTCCGAAAGCGATATGCAGCCGGACAAGGTCAATGTCGGCGACCGCGTCACTGTTGTTGAGGAAGGATACGACGAAGAAGAATGTTATCATCTCGTTGGCGCTGCAGAAGCGGATCCCGTCGAAGGACGCATCTCCAATGAAAGTCCCCTTGGCCGGGCCCTGCTTGGCTCTAAGATAGGCGACGTGGTTACCTTCGATGCCCCCGGCGGTCTGACAAGCTTCCGCGTGGTTAAGATTAACGAATAGAATAAGTTACAGCGGCACAGCAGTTGATACGCCCGTGCCCAGCACGGGCGTTTTGCTTTAGATTTACAACAAAGATAGAGAGAGGAGATAGAGATAGAGTGTGGAGTGTTTAGTATTTAGTGGTGACTTGGATGAGAGTCAAACCGATATCCGACATGCCACTTGCCACTTGCCACCTGCCACATCCGAAATCCGCAATCCCCAATCCGAAATCAGGAGAGTCCAGTATGTCTTGGGAACCGACTTCCCTGGAACAACAAAGATTAGATAAACTTGAGCGGCTGCGCGAAGCGGGAGTTGACCCCTACCCCCTGCGCGCGCAGCGCACGCACACAACGGCCGAAGCGATCGCGGCTTTTGAATCAGCCGGTGACGATAGTGAAATAATCGTTACCGTGGCCGGCCGCCTGCAGAGCGTGCGCGATATGGGTAAAAGCGTCTTCGCCCACATCAGCGACGAACACGGCCGTATTCAGCTTTTCCTGCGCCGCGAGGAAGTTGGTGAGGATGAGCACCTTGTTTTCCGCAAGTTGGTTGACCTGGGAGACTTCATCCAAGCGACCGGCAAACTGGTGCGCACGCGTACAGGCGAGATCAGCGTCCGTGTGACCGATTGGCAGCTGCTGGCTAAGGCGATCAGCCCGCTGCCCGTGGTCAAAGAGCAGGAGATCGACGGCGAGACGGTGCGCTACAGCGCCTTCTCCGACGTCGAGGAACGCTACCGCCAGCGCTACGCCGACCTGGCCGTCAATCCCGAGGTGCGCGATATCTTTCGCACCCGCGCGCACATGATCAACGCCCTACGCCGTTTCTTTGACGATTATGATTTCCTGGAAGTGGAGACGCCGATCTTGCAGCCCCTTTACGGCGGTGCGGCGGCACGGCCGTTTACCACCTATCATAACCAGCTGCACCAGGAGCTCTTCCTGCGCATCTCCTTCGAGCTGTACCTGAAGCGCCTGTTGGTCGGCGGTTACGAGCGCGTCTATGAAATCGGCCGTGACTTCCGCAACGAGGGTGTCAGCTTCAAACATAATCCCGAGTTCACGCAGCTGGAGTTCTATGCCGCTTATTGGGACTATACCGATGTCATGGACTTCACCGAGCGCATGGTCGCTTATGCCGCGCAGGAAACTCTGGGCACGACCATGATCACGTTTGGGGGCAATGAGATCGACCTCTCGCCCCCGTGGCGGCGCATGATCCTGCGCGAGGCGATCAAGCACCATACCGAAATCGATTATATGGACTATCCCGATGCCCAGAGCCTGGCCGCGGCCATGCGCGAGGTTGGCGCGCACCCGCCCCAAGGCGCATCCTGGGGCAAACTGGTCGATGACCTGTTAGGCGACTACGTGGAACCAAAACTGATCCAGCCAACCTTCATCCTCGACTATCCACGCGACATATCGCCGTTGGCCAAGGCCAAACCGGACGATCCGCGCCATGTCGAACGCTTCGAATTTTTCATCGGCGGGATTGAGATGGGCAATGCCTTCACCGAACTGAACGATCCCCTGGAACAGCGCAAGCGTTTTGAAGCCTTACAGGAAATGTACGCCGCTGAAGATGACGAGATCAATCCCATCGACGAGGATTACATCCGCGCCATGGCCTACGGCATGCCGCCCAACGGCGGTTTCGGCATGGGCGTCGACCGCCTGGCCATGCTCTTCACCGACAAACATTCTATCCGCGAGGTGCTGCTCTATCCCCACCTGCGCGAGAAGAGCAACGAATAGCCCCCTAGAAACCCGGTTTTTTTAATAGCGGACTTTGCCCCGCTGGAGACGAAAAAACCGGGTTTCTAAATGAATATAAAAAGAGGCTGCCGGTCTACCCGGCAGCCTCTCTGTTATTCTAGCAGCCGCAGCCGCTTATCAGAAATCCGCAATCCGCAATCCGTGATCCAAAATCGGCCTAGTTGAAGCCGTCGATCTTGTAGTAATCGAACTTCGCCTCAGCATTCTTCGCATCTTCCGTGCGTACGATGACGCCGAAATAGACATTGTTGATATAGGTCGAATCGGTTGCGCTTGCCACCGGTAGATCGTTGGCCGAAATCTTTATCTTCCCGTTCTCTTCAACCGTGACATCCCATTCGATAAAGCCGGATTCATCAACATCGCGCACCCGCGTCCATTCGATCAGGTCAGGCCCGGAGTTGTTATTGTTGGAATCATGGCTGTCGATGCGTTTCAGCTTCATTTCCATGCGTTCCTTGTCGGCCGAATCATCATAGTAGTAACGCACGCGCATTTCATAGTAATGCGTGAAACAGGTGTTGAAATTAGCGGCTACATCGGGGCAGGTTCCGCCGAGATAGTTGGCGCCGAAGATGATGCCGTACTGATCACCGGTATTGCGCTCGCTGCGCAGTTTGACCGTCGTTTCGATGTTATAAGGAGGCTTGGGGCCGGGAACGAGCGGCGAAACAATCACATACTTGGAATTCGCTGTATTAACATTCACGTTCAAGAAACCCTGACGGCCGTCATCACTGCCACCATCATGAGTTATTGAATACTCTGTATTCAGTGACCAGCGCCGCGCCGCCCAGGGACTGATGCTGTTGGTGAAGTTCTGCTCAAAATCACCGCCGGTGGCCGGAGGCGTTGCCGTGGCTGTTGGCGTCGCTGTGGCCGGAGGCGGCGTCGCCGTGAAATCGTTGATAATGATGGGCATCAACATACCTGCTTCGCCCTCGGTCCAGACGGAGATGTCATCCATCATGGCTCCCATCTTGGAAGCGGCGGCGGCGCTTTCAAAGGTAAAAGCGATCCAAATCTGGTCCTTGCCTATGTAGTCCGTCAGCGAAACGGTTTTTTCTTGCCAACTGCCGTCGTCAACATTTCCGGTAACGGTTGAAACGACAACATAAGAATAACGATTTTCTGATACGGAAACCGTAAATTTGTCGTTGGTGTTTGCTTCATAGAAAAGGTCGAGATCGATCAGAGCATCATCGGCGCGGGACAAATCAAAAGGACCGGCGACCAGAAAAGATTGAACGCCCGCCGGATAACTTGGGGCAAATGGGTCTACATTACTGCACGATTCGTCAGCACAGATTCCCCATCCTGATTTCGTCGATGAGGGATCGAGGCTGTTGACAATCGTTTGGGAACCCCACTTCAGGCCTGTTCCGGCGCTTCCGATGTCCAGATTCACCTCCCATTGATCTACCCAATTAGTGGCTTCAAAATCTTCCATGAAAATTCGCCGCCATTCAGGGCCTAGATTAACGGTATTAACGTCGGGGATATCTGCACTCTTCGCCCCCTCGGTGATTGTTACATCCGAGGGTAGAATCGGGTCTTCCGATTGCGCATCGGCGATAGCCAGAAAACCCGCCAGAGATAGGACAGCTGCTATCAGGACTGCTAAAGTTGCTAAGCCAATCAGGCGAGGTTTGTTGCCAGGTGTTGCTTTCATGTTTGTTTCTCCTTTACTTAGAACCTCAGATCATAATTGTAGAATATCCGGGAGGGCCGTCAATGTAACGAGTTCTCACCGTTGCTTAATCGGTTGGTGTTCGTGGTTCTGAACCTTCGCAACCTGAAGGATGCGTTACAATATTGCCCGTATTTGGCGCCTGGGGTAGAAATGAGCGCACATGGACCAACCGTACCGCGCCATTCTAATTGCTCTCCTGGCTGCCGGCCTTGCTGTGCTGGTTGTGGCTGCCTGGTACTACCTCTGCCGCCGCCCGCGCGATAGAAACGCGCCGCATCGCCTGGGCCGGGAGATGGGTTTGCAGCAGCTTAATGTGGGAAGTCAAAGCTATCCTATCTGGTATGGCGGACGTTACGGCGATCATGATTTCGCCCTCACTTATGCCAATCTGCGTTACGGTCGTTATGGCCCAAAATTCGAGAAAACGGTGGAAAAAGTGCGCCTCTCGCTGCGTCTGGCGATTGCTTTGCATGCCGATAATCCGCAGGACGTCATCGCCTACTTTCGTCATGACCGGCCCCACGAACCAGGCGTGACGCCGGAGGATTTCGAAGCGGCGTTCGATCGCCGCAATACGGATCGTCTGAGCCAGGAGTCGCGCGATGCCCTGCTGCACTTTGCTCAAAGCTATGGGGGACTGCGCCTGCGCGATCGGGCCACAGCGCCTGCTGAGCTTTTCATCGCGGAAGCGCTGCCCGCTGCCCAGGTCGTACTCGTCCACGATCACCCCGGCTATAAGCAGACGCCCCGCCAAATCTATGCCTTACTGGATGCCCTGCTGGAAACGGCGCAGCCGCTGGAAGTAGCGCTTTTAGCTGACGGCTGACGGCTGATGGCTGATGGCTAAAAAAGGAGATTCGCATGACAAAATACCGTTGTGAATGGTCAGGTACTGATCCGTTGATGGTGCGCTATCATGATGAAGAGTGGGGCGTGCCGCTGCATGATGATCGCACCCATTTTGAATACCTGATTCTGGATGGCGCGCAGGCCGGCTTGAGCTGGATGACGATTTTGCGCAAGCGTGCGGCTTACCAGGAAGCGTTTGACGGCTTCGACCCCCAGAAAGTTGCCGCCTATGACGAAGCGAAGATCGAAGCGTTGATGGCTAATCCGGGCATCGTGCGCAACAGGCGGAAGATTCTTTCGGCCGTTCAAAATGCCCAGGCCTTCCTGCGCATTCAGGAAGAGTTCGGCAGTTTTGACGCCTATATCTGGGGTTTTGTCGATTCCCAGCCCCTTCAAAACAATTTGCCTGATATGGCTTCCATTCCCGCTAAGACGCCTCTTTCAGAAACGATCAGCAAAGACCTCAAAAAACGCGGGTTCAACTTCGTCGGCCCGACGATCATTTATGCCTATATGCAGGCCGCGGGTTTGGTCAACGATCATGTTGTTGACTGTTTCCGTTATTACGAAGTCGGAAAGTAGCCGGTAATCTTTCTTACAATGGCGCGGCAGTGACTTGCTTAACACCCGCAGATTTATATGTTATAATCTGATCTAAGTCGTCAGTTTCAACCAGTCTGGAGGTGTAATATGTGTCGCAAATTGTTTTCAATTTGTCTGTTGTTGTTCCTTTTGCTGATATTTCCTTTTACCTACGCGGTATTAGCCGCTCCTGATCAACCGGATATTGTTGGTGGTGAAGAGGCGCTTCCCGGAGCCTGGCCCTGGCAGGTTGCCTTAATTAGTTCTGATGTAACCAACCTTTATGATGGGCAGTATTGTGGCGCTGTTTTGGTGGACGATTTCTGGGTGGTTACGGCCGCTCATTGTGTGGAGGACGCCGATACGGCCGATTTCGAGGTCGCGCTTGGTGTGCACAATTTGATCAAGCCTGAAGCCAATTACCAGCGCATCGCGCCTAAAGATATTTTCATTCATCCTGACTACGATCCTTATTCGTATGATTCAGACATCGCCTTAATTCGCCTACAAACGCCGGCGCTGATAACCGAAGGTGAAGGGGAGGGCCTGCCTGTGCAGCCGCTCGTGCTCGTCGCGCCTGATGCCGGTTCCCTGGCTGGCTTTCTGGCGACGGTGACCGGCTGGGGCAATCAAATCGCCCAGCCCGATCCCGGTGGCTATGATTATCCGGCCACTTTGCAGCAAGTTGAAGTTCCAATTGTTTCAAACGAGGAATGTAATACGGCCTACGGCGACCCTGACAGCCAGGTGATAACAGAGAATATGCTCTGCGCGGGGTATATTTATAAAGGTGGTTATGATTCCTGTTATGGAGACAGTGGCGGCCCGTTGGTCATTCAGATGCCTGAGTCGGAGGAATGGCAGCTTGCCGGGTTGGTCAGTTGGGGTTATGGCTGTGCCTATCCCGGCAGCCCGGGGGTATACACACGCATTTCAGAATTCACAAACTGGGTGACTGAATTCATAGAGAGGCCGGACGTGACGATTAGTAAAAGCGCCGGCGCCCTGGTCGTTAAGCCGGGAGGCACCCTCGACTATAATCTGCTGGTGACGAATGATGGTGCCCAGATAGACGAACAGCTTACGCTCAGCGATGAGATTCCTACCGGCACAACGGTGGTTCCCGGGTCTATCAGCGGCGACGGGGTCCTGGAGGAGGGTATTATTACCTGGAATATAACAGGTATGGCCGTAGATGGAGCTTTTTCGGCCGATTTTTCCGTATTAGTAGACGAGGACTTCCTGGATAATGAGTTTTATTTTTTCGACGATATGGAAGGAGATGTGGATGTCTGGTCTGTTGCTCACGATCCTGACTTTGCATACAGTGATTGGTCAGTGACAAGTATGTTGGCTCACAGTGGCTCCTATTCCTGGTTTGCGCCAAATCTCGACTACATTGGTGATCAATATCTAATCCTCAGCGTCCCTGGCGTCTTGCCGGAAGATATGCTGCTTAGATTCGAACATTATTATGAAATAGAAGCCGGATATGACGGAGGTGTGATCGAAATTTCAACAAATGGTGGAGATAACTGGATCGATCTGGGTCCCGACATCATTGAAAACGATTACGATCTAAAACTGTATAATTCTAACGTTTACTATAATCCCCTCGCCGGGCGCTATGCTTTTAGCGGTTATCAAAATTTCTGGATTCAAACGGTGGTTGACCTGGGGAAGTATGCCGGGGAAGAAATTCAGATTCGTTTCCGCCTGGGAACAGATGACTTTTTTGGGCTTTGGGGTTGGTTTGTAGATGATGTGCAGATCGGCTCTAATACGGTTATTAGCAATCAGGTTGAGGTACATGGGGTGATCAGTAACAAGACCGAAACGGCCGTTGTATCCTTCCTGCCAACTGATTATGCCTATCTCCCGAACGTAGGTCTGTGGGCGGAATATCCGCAGCCCTTTGAGTAGGAGGATTAAGGGCTCGAATTTCGTCGATCCCTATTCGATCAGGGTTCCCGGTTAAAAACGGTCGATCACAGCGATCCCCGTCCCCGGAAACGAATCCATCGCCGCCAGCTCTGCCGGTGCTTCATCGAACCTGATCCGCCGGCCGACCAGCTTTTGCGGCTGCAAAGCGCCAGAGACGATCTGGCTCAGCATCGGTTCGTAGGCGAAAGCCTGCATGCCGTGGCTGCCTAAGACCTCCAATTCGTGGGCGATGACGCGATCCATGGGTACCTGCGGGTGCCGGTGGTCTCCCGTCATCAGGCCGACCTGAATATGCTTGCCGCGCTTGCGTAAGTTGGCGATAGAGTTGAAGCATGTTTCCTGACTGCCCAGGGCGTCGAGCGAGACATGCGCGCCGCCGCCGCTAATTTCGCGAACGGCCTCAGGGACGTCTGCCACAAAACGGCCGTTTATCGCGGCTGCAGCGCCTAATTCGCGGGCGAAAGCCAGCTTCTCTTCGCTAATGTCCACGCCAATCACCTGTGCGCCGAAGGCGGCGGCGATCAGGATCGCCGAAAGTCCCACGCCGCCGCAGCCATGAACGGCCACCCACTGCCCGCCTTGCAGTCGTCCCTGGGCGGCCAGGGCGCGGTAAGCGGTGATAAAGCGGCAGCCTAAAGCGGCAGCGGCGACGTCATCGACCGCGTCCGGTAGCGGGACGAGGTTCGTATCTGCGTAATCCACGGCCACGAATTCGGCGAAGGAGCCCCAGTGGGTGAATCCGGGTTGGAACTGGAAGTCGCACACCTGGTGGTTGCCGGAAGCGCACTGCGGGCAGCGCCCGCAGCCGCATACAAAGGGCAGCGTGACCCGTTCGCCGGTGTGGTGTCGGCGGACATCTTTGCCCACGGCCACGATTTCACCGGCCAGTTCATGCCCCGGAACGTGGGGCAGGGTGATATCGGGATCGTGTCCCTGCCAGCCGTGCCAGTCACTACGGCAGAGCCCGCTGGCGCGCACGCGCAGTACAACCCCCTCCGCCGGCGGCACGGGATCGGGCAAGGTTTCAATCGTTATCGGTCCTTGGAATTGTTCGTAATAGGCAGCGTTCATTTTATAGCTCTCAGCTGTTAGCTCTCGGCTTTCGGCAGCTTGGTTTTTCAGTACATCGGTTTTTCAGTATATCAGTAAGTCAGTCTATCGGCCTAGTAAAACAGAAAACTCAAAACAGAAAACAGAAAACTCAAAACTAAATACCAAATACTAAACACTGGTCACAGTAAACAAGTGCCTAGGCCCCGAAATATGCTAATATTCATGAGCACTTTAGAAGAGGTTATACATGGAAATAGGACATTCTCAGTTTATCAAATACTGCGAGACGGCTGCTTCTGAATTTGAAGAGCGGTTGAAGCGCATGCAGAGCCTTGTGGATTACAAGCTGCGATCGGGCACCGGTTTTGCGGAGATGCTGCGCGCTTTTTTGGATGATTACTCCGCCGGGAAATATCACGTCGGCGAGGGCTTTATCGTCAATCCCTTTGTTTCCGGCGTTTCCAGCAATCACTGCGACATCCTGGTCTACGACCAGATTCAGTATCCGCTGCTAAACGTGGAAGGGGATGTGAAAGTCGTTCTCCCCCGCGCGGCGGCGATGGTCATCGAGGTCGAACCCTATCTGGACGTAAACCGGTTGGAGCGGTCAATGGAAAATATTCACGCTGCGCGCAAGGTCTATCCTTATCTGGTTGGCGTCATTTACGCCTTTAATGGACTCGAACCCGCCGTGCTTTATCAGAGCATGCAGGAAAGAGCAAGCAGCTGGCACCAATCCACCGCGCCGATCGCCATAATCAACATGGAAAATGGTTTCATTGCCCACCGCGCGAAAATGAGCCTGCAGTCGGGCGGCAGCGACAGCCCCTACGAGGTTTTTGAAATTAAAGGCAATGCGCCTTCCAAATCGCTGGAATTTCTCTTTTTCCTCTATTTTGATTTGCAGATGCGCGGTATGCTGGCTTCTGAGACCCTGGCTAAAGCCTGGAAATGCCACAAATCCGCGGCTAAAGCCAACTTTTTAGGCAATATCGACCTGCCTAAATAAAGAGGGAGATGAGGCCCCGGCCTTTAATTTGCCGAAAACCCTGTTAGCATAAACCGCTAAGCGTATAATAGAAGTTCCCGGCACGGCCGGGTTTTTCTTATGCAGCAAGAGCGAGATACATATCGGCGCACCGCTTTCTGGCTGGTGGTTGGAGCCACATTATTAGGTG
>Ga0316576_10000426_pt1 | contig 19502 bp, 18 predicted proteins | sample S0NA_FD_203075 | JGI IMG/M metagenome (GOLD analysis project Ga0316576, IMG submission 203075) | Rhizosphere microbial communities from salt marsh grasses in Alabama, United States - S0-2_050615r3r5 | ecosystem: Host-associated > Plants > Roots > Rhizosphere | place: USA: Alabama | collected... | reverse complement strand
TATCCACCGCGGGCGCATCGGTGTTGACGGTCACGCTCGCGCTGGCGCCGAGCCGGTAGGGCGTCTTCGGGTCCATCGGCTCCAGCCGGATGCGCACCGGGATGCGCTGCGTGACCTTGACCCAATTGCCGGTGGTGTTTTGCGCGGGCAGCAGCGAGAAGGACGCGGCACTCGCGGGGCCGATGCTCTCCACACGGCCGGTGAAGGTGCGGCCCGGCCAGCTGTCGATGCGGACCTCCGCCTGCATGCCGGGCGCGACCGCATCGAGCTTGGTCTCCTTGTAGTTGGCCTGCGCCCACCACTCGCCGTCTTCAACCAGCACGAACAGCTGATCGGCACTCTGCACCACGTCGCCGGGACGCAGCGTCACGCGGACCACCCATCCGGCGGCGGGGGCCTCGATCACCGTCCAGTCCAGGCTCAGTTGCGCCAGAGAGACCGCGGCCGCGGCCTGATCGATGCGCGCCTGCTGCACCGCCGGCGGACCCAGGCTCTGGCGGGCGACCTGCAGCTGCGCCTCGGCATCGGCCAACGCCGACTTCGCCGCCTGGTAGCGGTCCTCGGACTCGATGCCCTTGAGCTGCGGCTCGTCGCCGCGAGCGACGAGCTTCTCGACGCGGTCGCGCTGGGCCTTGGCGTCGTCCAGGTCGGACCTGGCCTCGCTCACCTTGGCCTCGGCCGATGCGACGTCCGCCTTTTGCACCTGGATCTGCTGCTTGACCAGACGCTCCTTGCTGACCGCGCGCTCCAGTGCGGCGGTGAACGGGCGCGCGTCGAGGCGGACCAGGACGTCACCGGCCTTCACATGCTGGTGGTCGACCACGTGCACCTCGGTCACCTGGCCGCTCACCCGCGGTGAGATCCACAGGTAGTTCGCCATCAGGGAGGCGTCGTCGGTGCTCGGATGGGCGCGCTCGAAGTTCCAGTACAGGTAGGCGCCGAACGCGAGCAGGCCGCCGAGCACCAGGGCGAGCACGACGGCCAGCCCCTGCTTCGAGACGCTGCGCTGCGCGGTGCCGCCGGCGGCCGCCGGGGCTTGGGGCTCGGACATGACGGGACTCCGGTGGGCGGGAGCCGGCGGATCGCGCGCCGGACGCGTACACGGACTCTAGCACGATGGCCCGCGACCGACAGGCCGGTGGCCGGGCCGGCCAGCATGCTGACCAGGAGGTCTTGCCAGGAAGTCTCGATGGTTCCGGCTCGCCCGCGGCGACCGATCAATCACGAAGCCCCGCGCGGCAAAAGGCCTGCCGACGCGGGCCGTGCGCGCGTGCGCTCAGGTGCCGCTGCTCGCGATGCTCAACCGGCGCTGGTCGCGGTGCGCCTTCAGCCAATCCCGCAGGCGGTTGGAGTCACCGACCGGGGTCAGCTTGCCCTGCCCGTTCAGCAAGACGATGTACAGCCGGCGCCCGGCGACCACCGCCTGCATCACCAGGCAGCGGCCGGCCTCGTTGATGTAGCCGGTCTTGCTCAGCTCCACCTGCCAGCCCGAATCGCGCACCAGGGGATTGGTGTTGCGGTATTGCAGCGGGCCGCGATTCTCATAGGGGTGGGCGGTGAATTCGCCGGTGGACGTGACCTCGCGGATGAACGGATACTGCGCCGCCGCGTGCACCATGCGGATCAGGTCCTCGGCGGTGGACTGGTTGGCGGCATCGAGGCCGGAGGCGTCGGCGAAATGGCTGTCGCGCATGCCGAGCGCCGCCGCCTTGTCGTTCATCGCCGCGACGAAGTCGGGGGTGCCGCCGGCGAAGGTGGTCCGGCCGAGCGCCGCGGCGGCGCGGTTGTCGGAGGACATGAGCGCGACCCGCAGCATGTCCCGCCGCGACATCGTCGCCTCGCCGATGCGCAGCCGCGAGCGGCTCCAGCGCAGCCGGTCCCGGTCCTCCTCGGTGATGGTGATGCGGTCGTCCATCGGTACCTGGGCGTCGAGCACCACCATCGCCATCATCAGCTTCGTGACCGACGCGATGGGACGGACCTCGGTGGTGTTCTTGCCGAAGACGCGGTTACCGAAGTGATCGATCACCAGCGCCGAGCCGGAGTGAATCTCCGGCCCCGCGGCGGCCGCGACCGGCCCGCACAACACCGCGGCGCAAAGCACGGCGGCAACGGCGAGCCAGCGGATCGGACGAGGAGAATACATCTGAACAGTGACGGCTATCGGGCTGATTTCGCATGGCAAAGTGTTGTGAGTATGGCACAAAATCGCGCATCCGGGGCGATCCATCGACGACCGGCACGCAAATCCGAGACACTGTTGTCGTGGAGTTGTTGAAGGCCGCCCCGCACGGTGCCTCATGACCCCCGTCCGGCACAGTCCGATCGCGCTGCTGGCCGCGCTGCCGCCGCTGTTCTGGGCCGGCAACTTCGTGCTTGCCCGGGCGCTGCATACGGAGATTCCGCCCATCGCGCTGTCGTTCTGGCGCTGGGTGATGGCGCTCGCGATCCTGCTGCCCTTCGTCTGGCGCGGACTCTGGCGGCAGCGGCGCCTGCTGCGGCGGCACCTGCCGGTGCTCTCGCTGCTCGCCGTGCTCGGCGTCGCGATTTACAACACCTTCGCCTACTTAGGCCTGCAGGACACGGCCGCGACCAACGCGGTGCTGCTGACGTCCTCGACGCCGGTGATCATCGTCGGCCTGTCGGCGCTGCTGCTGCGGCACCCGGTGCGCCTGGCGACGCTCGCCGGCATCCTGCTCTCCATGGCCGGCGTGCTCCTGATCGCGACCGCGGGCCGGCCCCAGACCCTGGCCGCGCTCGCGCTGAACCGCGGCGATCTGTGGATCCTCGGCGCGAGCCTGGACTGGGCGCTGTACTCGGTCTGCCTGCGCTGGCGTCCGCCGGCGCTGGAGCCCATGGTGTTCCTCGGCGCCATCGTCGCCCTCGGCACGCTGCCCCTCGCGGGGCTCTACGCCTGGGACCTCGCGCAGGGACATCGCTTCGCCATCAACGCGCCCAACCTCGCCGCCATCGGCTACGTGGCGCTGTTTCCGTCGGTGCTCGCCTACGTGCTCTGGAACCGCGCCATCGCCGAGCTCGGCCCCAACCGCACCGGCCAGTACATGCACCTGATCCCCCTGTTCGGCGCGCTGCTGGCGATGCTGCTGCTCGGCGAGCGGCTGGCCTGGTTCCACGCCGCCGGCGCGCTGCTGATCGCCGCCGGGATCGCACTGGTGACCGTCACACGCCACCCGTGATGCTGAAAACCCGTATTCCGCGCCGCCGCCATTTCCTGACTGTTGCGCTTTGTCATTGGCCCGACCCGGCGTCCCAACGATCATGTCGGGCATGAACATGCAACTCCCGCCTCACGCCATGAGCCCCAATCGCCCGTCAATGCGCCATGCGCCCCGGATCGGTCGCACGGGCCGGATACTCTCCGCCACTGCCGCCGCCCTGACCGTCCTGCTGCTGCTCGCCGGCTGCGGTGCCGAAGACCCGCAGGAGCGGGGAATGGCGCTGCTCGATACCGCCGCGCGCGGTGATGTCTCGGCGCTGGACGCCCTGCTGGGCGGGCATGCCGATGCCGACTATCGCGACAGCTGCGATTGGACGCCGCTGATGAAGGCCGCGCTGAACGGCCACCTGCCCGCGGTCCAACGCCTGTTGGACGCCGGTGCCGACGTGGACGCGGCCGACAAGGGCGGCTACACCGGCCTGATGCTGGCGGCCTCGAACAACCACGCGGACGTGGTCCGGCTGCTGCTCGAGCACGGCGCGATGATCGACGCCCGGGAGAGCACCCAGGGCTACACGGCGCTGATCTGGGCCGCCCACCGCGGCCACCAGGAGACGGTGTCCGTGCTGCTCGAGCACGGCGCCGACCCGACGCTGCCGGACTTCGAGGGCAAGACCGCCGACCAGCACGCCGTCGAGCAGGGTCACCAGTCCACCCATGCGCTGCTGGCGGGCAAGGCCGCCGCCAGTCCTGCCCGCGGCTAGCCGTCAGCCGTCCTTCCCGTGCGGCCGCTACCCACGGCGGCCCGCACGTCGGGCAGCGCGCGGCGCAGCCGCGCCGCAAACCCCGTACCGCGGCCCCTTCCCCAGCACGCCCCTCGCGCGGGCGCTATAGTGACCGGATGGCCAGCCTGCGCGAAAAGATGGCGCAAAACGGATTCGAGTCGAACGACGATTACGAATTCCAGGTGCGCTGCCTGCTCGAGGGCAGCGCCAAGCGCATCCGCACGCTCAGCATCGAGGGCGACGGGGAGCGGCGCAAGACCGCATTCGCCACCGCGCTGGCGGCGTCGCTGGACTTCCCGCGGGTGCTCTACCACGACTTCTCCGACGAGAGCCCGCCGCAGCCGGAGGTGGTCCTGCCGGACGCGGAGGACGACTACGGCCGCAAGGAGCCGCCCATCGAGCCGCTCGACGACATCGCCAGCCATGCCTGTGCGCTGAGCGAGGCCGAGCCGACAATCCTGATCCTCGATCAGCTGCAGATGGCCGATTTCCGTGAGCATATCCGCATCCACCGGCTGATTCGCGACCGCCAATGGCTGGTGCGCGACGCGCCCTACTACGCCAACACGCGCAACCTGGTGCTGTTCCTGATCAGCGAGGAGCCCCTCTATCACGCGCTGCAGCGCGCGAGCTTCCGCGTCTGGGTCAGCCGGTTCTCGGAGCGGCGCATCGACTTTCGCCCCGACGACTTCGGCCTCGACTCCACCGCGGCGCCCTTGTTCAACGCGCTGGCGGACCTGTTCCGGGTCCTGGACGCGACCCCGACCCGCGGGGAATTCACCGAGATCCTCGGCGACCTGACCGGACAGGTGCAGACCGAGACGCACCTGCGCCACGTGCTCTACGGCCGCTGCGAAGGCATCGACCGGGAGCGGGTCTACACCGATGCCGCGCTGCCAGAGCTGACCGCCGTCATCGAGCAGCTGCGGACCTACCTGGGCGGCGAGCAGATCGTCATCGGCGGCGACTGACCAGGTTGCGGGTGGCGCCTTGCCTGTGCGGCGGGCGCCCCTACCTGTCCCGAGCAGAGCATGAGCCGGAGAGAGCCAGATGAGCCGCAAAGAACGCATCGAGCAGACCCTTGCCGACGATCTCAAGCCGATGCACATGGAGGTGGTCGACGAGAGTCACATGCACAGCGTGCCCGAGGGCGCCGAGTCCCACTTCAAAGTCCTGGTGGTCAGCGAGGCCTTCGCTGATGAAAACCTCGTCGGGCGGCACCGCCACATTAACAGGCTGCTGCGCGGCGAGCTGGACGCCGGCATGCACGCGCTGGCCATCCACGCGTGGACGCCGGAGGAATGGTTCGAGCGAGGCGGCGGTCCCGCGCCGGAATCACCGCAGTGCATGGGGGGCTCGAAGTCTTCCTGACGGAAGACTGTAACGGCCGCGCACAGAGACGCCCGACCACCGGCCAGGGCGCCCCACATCGAAATCGAAATCGGGATCGGCATCGCAACCGATCCCGGCTTCACTCCCCTGCCGTTCAGGTCTTGACGACCCTCTTCGCGGCCCTCGGTGCAGGTGGCAGGCAATCGGCCAGCGCCCGGTCGTGCCCGTCCCCCGGTCGCGGACGGCAAAGGCCGCGGATGAGTGCCGGACTGCCGGTCCCCCGGCAGCCCGGACGGGCGCTCAGGTCGTCGCGTACAGCTTCTGGCTCGCGAAGAACTCCTTCGTGACCTTGAAGACCACCGGACTGAGCAGCAGCAGCGCGACCAGGTTCGGGATGGCCATCATCGCGTTCAGCGTATCCGCCACCAGCCAGACGAAGTCGAGCTTGATCAACGCACCGACCGGCACGGCCGCGACCCAGAGCAGCCGGAACGGCACGATCGCGTTCACGCCGAACAGATACTCGACGCAGCGCTCGCCGTAGACGCTCCAGCCCAGGATGGTGGTGAACGCGAACAGCGCGAGCCCGAGCGAGACGATGTAGGCACCGGTGCCCGGCAGCACGTCGCCGAACGCCTTCGCCGACAGGGCCGCGCCGGTCTCGCCGCTGGTCCATGCCCCGGACACAACGATCACCAGGCCGGTGATGGTGCAGATGATGATGGTGTCGATGAAGGTGCCGAGCATCGCGACGGTGCCCTGACGCACCGGGCTGTCGGTCTCCGCCGCGGCATGCGCGATGGGCGCGCTGCCGAGGCCTGCCTCGTTGGAGAAGATGCCGCGGGCGACGCCCATCTGGATCGCGACCATCACGGTCGCCCCGGCGAAGCCGCCGATGCCGGCGGTGGGCGTGAACGCCTCCTGCACGATGGTGCTGAACGCGGCGGGAATCGCGCCGACGTTCATGCCGAGCACGACGAGACCGGCGAGCAGGTAGGCGATGGCCATGAACGGCACCAGCTTGCCCGCGACCTGCGCGATCCAGCGGATGCCGCCGATCAGCACCAGGCCCACCATCACCGCCATGACCACGCCGGTCACCCAGAACGGCACGTCGAATTTCGATTGCAGCGCATCCGCCACCGAATTGGCCTGCACCGTGTTGCCGATGCCAAAGCCCGCCAGCGCGCCGAAGATCGCGAACAGGGTCGCGAGCCAAACCCATTTTTCGCCGAGGCCGTTGCGGATGTAGTACATCGGCCCGCCGACGTGATTGTTGTTCTCGTCCACCTCGCGGTAGCGCACCGCGAGCACCGCCTCGGCGTACTTGGTGGCCATGCCCACCAGCGCCGTCATCCACATCCAGAACAGCGCACCCGGGCCGCCGATCGCGATGGCGGTTCCGACGCCGGCGATGTTGCCGGTGCCGATGGTCGCGGACAGGGAGGTCATCAGCGCGTTGAACGGCGTGATGTCCCCCTGCCCCAGCTCACGCCGGCCGCGCCAGAGCATGCGGAAGCCGTAGCCGAGCTTGCGCAGCGGCATCAGGTGCAGGCCGGCGGACAGATACAGGCCGGTGCCCAGGATCAGCACCAGCATCGGCGGCCCCCAGACAAGGCCGTTGACGTAGCCGATGGCGTCAGAGACGAATTCCAACTTAGCTTCCCCCGAATCGGTTGATGGTGAGACCCCGCGTACTATAGCGGCCCATCGGGCAATTCTCACCCGGCGCCGGGTGTTTACCCCGGTCGAGAGAAGGCATAGGCTTCAGCGATCCCGGCGGCGCGCCGGGTTGGTGCAGGCGCGCGGCTGGTGCCCCTTGTGGGAGCCTCAAGAAACGCCTGTCATGGCATCTTTCGAGACGCGAAGCGAAAGCACAGTTTCTGATTCGCTTTATGTCTCAAGCGCTTGAGAAGCTTGAGACAGGGCGGGGAATCCTGCCCCGCATGGGCGCCTCGAGTTTTTCGAGGCGCCCTTGTGTCGATCACGTCAACGGGAGGCCGCCATGTCCGTCTGCAAAGATCTGAAAGAGTTCTCGCGCACCCACGAGATCATCGCCGACCTGTTCTCGCTGCTGGCGGTGGCCTGGCTGCTCGCGTCCATCTGGGCGACGCTCGAATACCACGAGCCGGTGCTGGAGTGGCTCTCGGGCAACTATCTGCTTCGGGCACCGGTGCTGGTGCTCGCCCTGGCACTGAACGGCTTCTCGATCCTGGCGTTGCTGGCAGTGGGCTCGGCGCGCTTCGGCGAGCCCGGCGAGCGCTGCTTCGGCACCTTCCGGGGCCGGCGCGCCCGGCACGGCGAGCAGAGCGTGCTGACCAGCTGGGTCGAGCACATGGAGAACGTGGGCAAGAAGCACCGCTGAGGGTCAGGCCTGGATCAGGTGCTTGCGCATCCTGTACAGCAGCGTGTCGCGGGTCAGCCCTAGCAGGCGCGCGGCACGGCTCTTGTTGCCGGCGGCCATGGTCAGCGCCTGGCGGATGGCGTCGACCTCGAGCTGCGCCAGATCGACCCCCTGCTCCGGCAGGCGGAAGCCGGACTCTCCGGCTGGCGCAGGCGCCTCGGCGCCGCGAACCTCGGCGGGCAGGTTGGCCGGGCCGACGCGGGTGCCCGGGAGCAGGATCACCAGCCGCTCGCAGACATTCGCCAGCTCGCGCAGGTTGCCCGGCCAGGCGTAGCGCTTCATCAGGCGCAGCGCGGACGTGGTCAGCCGCGGCGGCTCCAGGCCGTGACGGATCGCGGCCCGCCGCAGGAAGTGCTCCACCAGCAGCGGCACGTCCCCGACGCGCTCGCGCAGCGGCGGCAGACGCAGCGGCACCACGCACAGCCGGTGATAGAGATCGCGGCGGAAGCGGCCGTCGCGTACCTCCGCCTCCAGATCCGCGGCAGTGGCGGCGATCACCCGCAGCTCCGCGTGGTCGTGGTCCTGCGCCAGGCTCTCCAGACAGCGCAGCAGCTCGGTCTGGGCCTTCGGCGTCAGCTCCGCGACCTCATCGAGGAACAGCGTGCCATGACCCCGGCCCTGCTGGCAGATCGCCGGCAGGTCCGGCACCTGATCCAGACCCGCGCAGCGCACGCCGACGAAGTCGCCGCTGGCCCGCGGGCTCCAGCGGTGCAGGCTGCGGGCGAGGACCTCCTTGCCGCTGCCGCTCTCGCCGAGCAGCAGCACGTTGGTATCGGTGGCGGCGACGACCTTGGCCGTATTCAACAGGCGGCGCAGCTCCGGATCCTCGCCGATCAACACCAGGTCAGACCGGCTGTCCGGCCGCCGCCCCGCCTCGGGGCTCTCGACTGTCTCGCTCATCACGTGCACTAGGGACCTCGACAGGCTCGCGGGCGGGGCGGCGTTACGATCGAGCGGGCGGCAGCGCCGGCCGCCCCGCGCGGGCCTTATCCACATTCAAAATCTGGAATTATATCGACTGGGACAGCAGCGTGAACAGCCCGAGGCCGATCACGGCGCCCCCCGCGGCGACCCGCGGCACGGGTCGATACGCAATCGCCCGCAGCCGCCCCGCGAGCAGCCCGACGCCCAGCATGACCGGCAGGGTTCCGAGTCCGAACAGAGCCATGTACACTGCGCCCCCGGTCGCGGTGAGCCTCGCCGGCGCGCCGATCAGCATCGCATAGACCAGGCCGCAGGGTAGCCAGCCCCAGACCGCGCCGTAGAGCAGCGCCCGCGCGGGTGAGCGCACCGGCAGCAGGCGCCGGCCGAGCGGCTCCAGCAGCCGCCACAGGGGCTCTCCCAGCCGCTCCACACGGGCCAGGCGCGGAAACCAGCCAGTGATGTAGAAGCCGACCGCGATGGTCACCGCCGCGGCGATCACCCGGAGCAGCGACGCGGCGACGCTGCCGCTGTCCGCGGCGAGCACCAGCGCCCCGAGCCAGCCGAAGAGCGCCCCGGCCAGGGCATAGCTGATGATTCGCCCAGTATTGTAGGCGACGCCGAATAGCAGCGACCGCGATGTCCGCGCACGCACCCGCTCTGGCAGAGTGAAGGTCAGCGCGCCGACGATGCCGCCGCACATGCCGATGCAGTGCAGCGCGCTGAAGAGCCCCACTACCGGGGCGATCAAGTACGCCGTATCCAATCACCCGGACTCGCAAGCAACATCGGGAGCCATTCTCATGGAGCTCAGATTCATGGAGCTGCTGAAGGCCTATCTCGACCCGGCCATCCTCGGTGTGCTCGGCCTGATGAGCTTCGTCATGCTGACCTACGTCATCGAGCGGGCCCTTTACCTGGCACGCGTGGACGTGCGGCGCTTCGGCAACCCCCACGAGCTGGACGTCGCGCTGACGCGCAACCTGACCATCATCGCCATTATCGGCTCGAATGCCCCCTACGTGGGCCTGCTCGGCACCGTACTCGGCATCCTGATCACCTTCTATGACATCGGTCAGGGCGGCGCCATCGAGACCGGCACCGTGATGCTGGGCCTCGCGCTGGCGTTGAAGGCCACCGCGCTCGGCCTGCTGGTGGCCATCCCGTCGATCGTCTTCTACAACCTGCTGCTGCGCCGCGTCGAGGTGCTGACCGCCCGCTGGAAGGCGGCGGCCGGCGTGTCGGGAGGGGTGTCCGCATGAAGCGGTTCGACGGGATCAACGTCATCCCGTTCATCGACGTGATGCTGGTGCTGCTCGCCATCGTGCTGACCACGGCCACCTTCATCGTCGAGGGCCGGCTGGACGTGGAGCTGCCCGAGGCCGAGGGCGAGGCCTCGGCCGCCGCGCCCGAGCCCTTCGAGATCACGGTCGACCAGGCGGGCAGGCTCTTCGTGGCCGCGCGGCCCGTCAGCGCGCGCGTGCTCGCCGAGCAGCTCGACGGCCTGGCGCCGGAGACGCCGGTCAACCTCCGGGTGGACACCGCCGCCGAGTTCGGCAGCTTCGTCGCCGTCGTGGATCTGCTGAAGGCCCGCGACCTGAGCCGCGTCAGCATCACGACGCGCCGACCCTGAGCCCATGGCCGACGGCACGCGCCCCAACCCCGACGATGCCGTCACGCCGCGCGCCGTCCAGCACGGCCGTCCGCGGCTGCGCACCGCGCTGGCCGTGCTCGTCTCCGGCGCGGTGCATGGCCTGCTGATCCTCGCGCTGATTCAGATCGCGACCGAGCAGCCCGGCGCCGGCGATGGCGGCGGCGAGCACCCGGTCGGGGTCACATTGGCCATGTTCGACCTGCCGGGCAACGCGGGCGCGACCGCGGACGCGGCCGCCGGATCGGACCCCCGCCCCGCGGCGGCCCCGCCTGGCCCCGAGCCGGACCGGATGGAACAGCCTGAGCCACAGGCGCAGCCGAGTCCTCCCACCGAGCCGGAGCCGGCCACCGCGGACGCGGTGCCGGACAGCGAGCAGCCGCAAGTCCCCTCACCCGCTCCGGCGGCCCCCGAGCCGGCACGCGCCGCCCCGGACGCGGCGGCGGCCAGCCTCGCCGCGGAGGCGGTGCCCAAGCCTGAGCCAAAGCCAAAGCCAAAGCCAAAGCAGGAGCCAACGCCGAAACCAGAGCCGAAGCCCGAGCCAAAGCCCGAGCCAAAGCCAAAACCGGAGCCGAAACCAGAGCCCGAGCCAAAGCCGAAACCGGAGCCAAAGCCAGCGCCCAAGGCCGTCGCAAAGCCCAAGCCGGCACCGAAGGCCGCCCCCGAGCGGCGCGTCGCTCCCAGGCCCGCGCCGGCCCCGAGGGCCGAGCAGCGCGCGGTCGAGCGCGCGCCCGCCGCCCCGCCGCGCTCGCCATCTCAGGCCAGGTCGGGCAGCGCCGGCGGCTCCGAGGCCGGCAGCAGCACCGGCACGCGTGGGCGGTCATCGTCCGCCGCGGCCGGCAGCGGCGCGAAGGGCGGCGGGTCCTCGGCGGGCAGCCGGCGGGCCGAGAGCAACTATCTGAGCGAGCTGCGGCGCGCCATCGAGCGGCGGCGCTACTATCCTCGCTCGGCGCAGCAGCGCGGGTTGACCGGCTCGGCGCAGGTGCAATTCACCATCGCCCGCAACGGCAGCTTCAGCGGCATCCGCATCACGGGCAGCTCCGGCTCCTCGGTGCTCGACAAGGCCGCCATCACCACCATCAAGCGGCTCGGCCGGTTCAAGCCCATTCCGGCGCAAGTGGGGCGCAGCCGCTGGACCGTGCGCGTGCCCATCGTCTTCCAGATACGCTGATCCGCTCGGCGCCGGCACCCGGGTCCCGTCCAGGCAAGCCGCGTATCGGCGCCCACGCCACTGCGCGGGCGCATTCAGGTTTGCGCGCCGCGGCCTTATAGTGTGCGGATCGGCATGCAGTAGAACAGTCAGAGGACAACGCCATGGCAGCCCCAGACCTAGAGCCCATCCGAGCGCTGCAGCAGGAGCTGAACGCGCACCCGATCTACGGCGAGATCCGCGATCGGCGCGACCTGCAGGTGTTCATGTCGCACCACGTGTTCTCGGTATGGGACTTCATGTCGCTGATCAAATACCTGCAGCAGCAGGTGGCGCCGACCACGATCCCGTGGATGCCCCAGGGCGATCCCGCCGTGCGCTATTTCCTCAATCAGCTGGTGCTCGAGGAGGAATCCGACAGCATCGATACCGGCGGCGGCCCCCGCTACGCCAGCCATTTCGAGCTGTACCGGCAGGCCATGGAGGAGATCGGCGCCGATGCCGAGGGGCCGATGCGCTTCCTCGAGCTGGTCAAGCGCGACGGGCTGGACGCGGCCCTCTATTCCGACGCGGTCCCGGTGCCCGCGCGCTACTTCACCGAGACCTCCTTCTGCTTCATCCGCGAGGGCAAGCCGCACCTGGCCGCGGCGGCGCTGGCGGTGGGACGCGAGCGCGTGATTCCGGACATGTTCCGCCGCCTGCTCGACAGCATGGGCATCGGCCCGGACGAGGCGCCGACGTTCCACACCTATCTGCGGCGCCACATCCACCTGGACGAGGACTTCCACGGCCCGCTGTCGATGCGGCTGCTCGAGGCCATGTGCGGCGACGACCCGGAGCGTCTGGAAGAGGCCGCCACCGCGGCCGAGGAGGCGGTGTGCGCCCGTATCCGCTTCTGGGACGGCGTGCTGGAGACCGTACGCGCGAGCCGCGGCTGACCCGCTCGCTCCTGGAGCCCCGCGCATGGCCGACACCCGCGCCGATGCGGTTGAGGACGCCTGCCGGCTCTGGCACGCCAGCGCCGACGCGGTGTTGTCGACCCAGTCCGTGGCCGAGCCCGGCTATCCGTTCGGCTCCGTGGTCCCGTTCTGCACGGACAGCGCCGGGCGCGGCCTGCTGCTGCTGAGCCACCTGGCGCAGCACAGCCAAAACCTCGCCGCGGACGCCCGCTGCGCGCTGACCCTCGCCGATCGGGTGGCCGGCGACATCCAGCAAGGCCGGCGGCTGACCTGCATCGCCCGCTGCGTGCCCTGCGCGGACGCGGACGCACTGGAGCGCTACTGCCGCCACTTCCCGCGGGGCCGCGTCTACGCCGGGGAGCTCGGCTTCCGGCTGCACCGCATCGACTCGGTCCGGCGCTTCCATTACAACGGCGGCTTCGCCACTGCCCGCTGGATCGGGGCCGACCGCATCCCGGGCAGCCTGCCGCCAGTCCCGGCGGACGAGCCGGACCTGCTCCGGCGGCTGCTGGGGGGGTATGCGGGCTGGCTGTCCGAGCAGGCCGCCACCGCGCTCGGCGGGCCACCACCGGACCCGCCGGAGCCGGCCGGCATCGACCGCTGGGGCCTGACGCTGCGCGCCGCAGACCAACTGCTGCGCCTGGAGTCCGCCCGCCCGCTCGACGGCTGGCCCGCCCTCGAGGCCGCGATTGCCACGGACTCCCTTCAGGCCGCCGCGCCTCGCCGCTGACGCGGCATCCCGCATAACCTTGCTGACAGCAGGGTGGAATACCGGTCCCGCGGCGCCCAACTTGCGCCCCGGAAACAGACAAATTCACTAGGTTTTTACAGCCATGCTGTACGACGAGGAGAGGTATCACATGAGCATCAGCGTACCCTTGGACGGCGAAGGCTTCCTGGTCAACCGCGATGACTGGACCGAGGAGCTCGCCACCGAAATGGCCGCGGCCGACGACTTCGAGATGAACGATCAGGTCATGCAGTTCATCCGCGATGCCAGGAGCATGTACGACAACGACGGCGTCGTGCCGCCGATCCGCATCTTCGCGAAGAAGCAGGGCGTCAGCACCAAGGACCTGTACGGGATCTTCAAGAAGGGCCCGATGAAGCTGATCTGCAAGTGGGGCGGCCTGCCGAAGCCGACCGGCTGCGTCTGACCGCCGGCTTCGACCGGGAAAGAGAGCCTTGAGCTGCTCTTCCGGGCACGACGCTCACCCACCGCCTTCAACACGGCGGATAACGCCGGCCCGCACCGGCGGCCGCCGATCGACTTAACCGGCTCGCGACGGAGACCACCCATCATGTCCACGGTACTCAGCACCCAAGGAGACCCCCTCTGGAAGCGCAGTGACGATCCCGGCTACAGGGTCGGGTGGCGCAGCAAGTCCAAGTTCGAAAAGGGCCACCTCGACGGCGAGATGACCTATGGCGAGGCAGCGGCAAAGGCCGCCGAGCTCGCCGCGAAGGAGCCGGACAAGACCTTCTTCCCGGAGCTGATCATCACCGAGTCCGCAACCGCCTGATCCAGGCGATCCCACCCCGCCGGCGCGGGGCCGCCGACTGGCGGGGGGCTGCCGGCCACGCCCCCGGGGATTGCGCAATAGGTGCGGAGCGGGCAGGATGCCCGATCTGCCCCCTCGTGCAACCCTCGCCGCGTGCACCATCGTCGGTTCGATATACCCCGCCACCACCGGTCCGGGGAGGAGCGAAAGGGTCGTTGCGAAGACGGCGCCGCCAGGCCGCTGCCCGGGGTCGTCACCGCACGGTCGATACCGAGCCGGGCCGCGGCGCTGCTGCCCGCGGTGCTATCCACGCTCGCCCACGCGGGCGCGCCGGCTGCCGCCGGCATGGGCCCGCCGGCGGCGATCACCGTCCCCGTCGATCTCGGACTGCTCGCGACCCTCATCCTGCTGGTGCGCGCGAAGCGCCGGCTCAGCGCCGAGATCAGCCAGCGGCGTGAGGCGGAGCGGGCGCTGCGCGAGTCCGAAGAGCAGTCCCGGCGCCTGCTGCATGAGCAGGAGACGCAGGCCCGGCGGCTGATCGAGTTGGCGCCGGACGCGATCCTGGCCTGCGACCGCGCCGGGCACATCGTTCTGGTCAATCGCGAGGCCGAGCGCCTGCTTGGCTATAGTCGCCAGGAGCTCGCGGGCCAGCCGGTGGAGGTGCTGCTGCCGGAGCACCTGCGCAACGGCCATGTACAGCTGCGCGACGCCTACCTGGTGTCGGCCGAATCGCGCACCATGGGTGCCGGGCGCGAGCTGACCACGCTGCGCAAGGACGGCGTCCAGATAGCGGTGGAGATCAGCCTCAGCACCCTCGCCTACCAGGGCCGCTCGCTGATCGCCGCGGTGCTGCGCGACCTCGCGGAGCGGCCCCGCACCGAGCTGACCCGGGGCGAGAGCGACGAGCTGCGCCGGCGCATCGACGAGGCCGAGCGGCTGACACGGCTCGCCGTGGACCGGGAGCGGCGCATCATCGAGCTCAAGCAGGCCTTTAACCGGCACGCGCAGCACCGCGACGAGCCGGCGCCCTTCCCCGCGATCGACGCCCTCGCGTCGGACGGGGCATCGCCCGGCGAGCCGCGGGAAGCGCCGGACCCCCTGCCGCCCGAGGACATCACCGCCGGCGACGGCACCGATCTCGCCACGCTGCTCGACACCGCCGCGATCAGGCCCCTGCTCGAGGACTTCTGTGCCACGCTGGGCATCTCCGCCGCCATCGTGGGGCTCGGCGGCGCCGTGATCGCCTCCGCCGGCTTCCCGCCCCGCACCGGCGACACGGCGAACGCGACCGCCCCTTGCTTCGACCCGGCGGCCGACCGCGCGGACCGCGGCGCCGGTGAGCGGCGCTACACGCTGGTCGATTGCCGCAGCGGGCTTCAGGCCGCGGCCGTGGCGCTGCGCGTACAGCAGCGCCATGTCGGCAACCTGTGCCTCGGCAGCTTCCTGCTGGAGGCCCACGACCGCGATGCGCTCGCCGCGCGCGCCGCACGCTTCGGCCTGGACCCCGAGCGCTTCGCCGAGACCGCCGGCGCGGCGCCGGTGATCGCCGAGGACCGGCTGCCGGCGATCCTCGGCTTTCTGACCGGGCTGATCCAGACCATGACGGAGCTGTCGCTGGAGCGGCGGCGCGCGTCGCGGGCCTGGGAGGCCATCCAGCGCCGCGCCGAGGAGCTTCGCATCGGGCGCGCGGCGGCGATGAGCCTCGCGGAGGATGCCGAGCAGGCCAGGGCGGAGAAGGACCGCTACTTCGAGCAGCTGGAGGAACAGGTTCAGGAGCGCACCGAGGAGCTGCGGCGCAACCGCGAGGAGCTGCAGGCCATCCTCGACAACTCGCCGGCGCTGATCCACGTCAAGAGCGCGGACGGCCGCTACACGCTGGTCAACCATCGCTGGTGCGAGCTGACCGGCATCTCCGAGAGCCAGGCGGTGGGCCGCGGCGATGAGGAGCTGTTCGCGCCGGCGGTGGCCGAGGCCCTGCACCGGGAGGACCGCGCCGTGCTGGAGCGGGCGGAGGCCTGCCGCTACGAGGAGACCCGCAGCCGCGATGGCGAGCAGCTGCACTTCTACAGCTACAAGTTTCCGCTGCTGAACGACCTCGGCGCGCCCTACGGCATCTGCGGCATCTCGCACGACATCACGGAGCTGAAGCGGGCCGAGGCGGAGCTGCGCCGCGCGCGCGACCAGGCCGAGGACGCGAGCCGGGCGAAGTCGGTTTTCCTCGCCAACATGAGCCATGAGATCCGCACGCCGATGAACGCCATCCTCGGCATGTCCCACCTGGCGCTCGGCACCGACCTGACGGCGCGCCAGCGCGGCTACATCGAGAAGGTGCACCACTCCGCCAGCGCCCTGCTCGGCATCATCAACGACATCCTGGACTTCTCGAAGATCGAGGCCGGCAAGCTGGCCATGGAGTCTGCCCGCTTCCGGCTCGAGGCCGTGCTCGATGACCTGACCAGCGCCATCGCGCTGAAGGCCGACGACAAGGGCATCGAGCTGGTGCTCGACGTCGACCCGACGATCCCGCCGACGCTGATCGGTGACCCGCTGCGGCTGTCGCAGATCCTGATCCACCTCGGCAACAACGCCGTCAAGTTCACCGAGCGCGGCGAGATCGTGGTCAAGGCGCGGCTGCAGGAGAGCGGCGCCACGCAGGTGTTGCTGCACTTCTCGGTCGCCGATACCGGCATCGGACTGTCGCCGGAGCAAAGCGCCACGCTGTTTCAGTCGTTCTCCCAGGCCGACAGCTCGACCACCCGGCGCTTCGGCGGCACCGGCCTGGGCCTGGCCATCTGCAAGCGCCTGACCGAGATGATGCGCGGGCACATCTGGGTCGAGAGCGAGCCCGGCGGGGGCAGCGTGTTCCATTTCACCGCGCGGCTGACGCGCCCGTCGCAGCCGGCCGGGGAGGCGCCGGCGAGCCCGGCCCCGATCGACACCGACCGGCGCGCGCTGGTGGTGGACGACAACGCCACCGCCCGCGGCGTACTGGCGCTGCTGGTGGAGTCCATGGGCCTGCGCGTCGGCACCGCGGCGGGCGGGCGCGACGCCACCGACACCCTGCTCGCGGCGCAGCGCGACGCGGATCCGTTCCAGCTGTTGTTCGTGGACTGGCGCATGCCGGACATGGACGGCCCGGCGACCATCCGGGCCGTGCTCGCCGAGGCCGCGCTGCGGCCGCCGCCGACGCTGATCCTGGTCTCGGCGCTCGGCCCGGACGCGGTCATGGACGCGGCGCGCGGCCTGCCGATCAGCGGCCATCTGACCAAGCCGGTGACCGCCGCGGCAGTCTGCTCGCTGCTGCGGCAGCGGCTGGAGGTGCGCCCCGCGCCTGCCGCTGCCCCGGCCATGGCGCCGGTCCGGACCGGACGCGGCGAGGCGGCGGCACTGCCCGCCGGCGACCTGCGCGTACTGCTGGTGGAGGACCACGCGATCAACCGGGAGCTGGCGCTGGAGATGCTGTCCGGGGCCGGCGCGACCGTGTCCACCGCGACCAACGGACAGGAGGCCCTTCAGCAGGTGCGGCGCCGGCCGTTCGATCTGATCCTGATGGACATCCAGATGCCCGAGATGGACGGCTACGAGGCCACCCGCCTGATCCGTGCCGACCCGGCCCTCGCGGACCTGCCGATCCTCGCGATGACGGCGAACGCGATGCCCGCGGACCGGCAGCGGGCGCTCGAGGCCGGCATGAACGATTACATCGCCAAGCCGGTGGATGCCGACGAGCTGGTCGAAAAGCTGGCACGCTGGACGGGGATCGAGCCCCGGCCCATCGAGCAGCCGGAGCCGCCCCGGGCGGCGGACCGGGACGCCGGGCTGCCGGTCACGGACCAGCTCGATGTCGCGGCCGGACTGCGGACCACCCGCGGCAACGCCGATCTGTACCGCTCGCTGCTGACCCGCTTCCGGGATCAGTACCGCCATTTCCGGCGCGATTTCGCCGGCGCCCGAGATGCCGCGGACGCCACCGCGGCGCGCCGCTATGCCCATACGCTGAAGGGCGACGCGGCGAACCTTGGCGCGGGCCGCATCCGGCGCCGCGCGGAGGCCCTGGAGCAGGCCTGCCGGGGCGCGGCGCATAGGGCCGAGCTCGACCGCCTGACCAGCGCGCTCGAGGCGGAGCTGGCACAGCTGCTGGAGGCGCTGGACGACCTGCCCGGCAAGGCGGGCCCGGCAGACGAGCCGCGGGGCCGGACCGGCCCCGGCGTGGTCCTCGCACCCGAGCAGGTCGAGCAGGCCCTCGGACAGGCCCGGGAGCTGACCCGGCTGCTGGCGGACAATGATGCCGCCGCGCTGCAGGCGGCCGCGTCGCTGCTGCAGGGCGCCGGCGCGGCCGAGGGTCTCGCCAAGCCCCTTCGGGCACTGGGCGAGCAGGTGCAGGGCTTCGAGTTCCCCGAGGCCGCGGCCATGCTGCCCGGTATCATCGCCGCGCTGGAAGACATGGCGGCGCACCCGGCGGCGACCGGCGGCGCCGCCGCCGGTCCCGAGGAGGACGCCGATGCGCTGCTGGAGCACCTCGGCGAGCTGCTGGACGACGACGACGACGCCATTCTGACGCTCGCCCCCAGGCTCGACACACTGCGCGGGCGCGCCGCGGAGCCGGCGCTCGTCGACGGACTGCAACGGCGGATAGAGCGGCGCGACTATGCGCAGGCGCGCGAGGCGCTCGATGCGCTGCGACTGGCCATCAAACAGCGGGGAGAGAATGCATGAGCACCAGCCATCCGGACGCAGCCGGCGCTGACGCGGCGACGAGGCGCCCGGTGGTGCTGATCGTCGACGACAGCGCCACCAACCTGCATGTGCTGAACCAGATCCTGAAGCAGCGGTTCCGGGTCAAGGCCGCGCGCAGCGGTGCCACGGCGCTGCAGATTGCGGCCCGCGACAGGCCCGAGGCGATCCTGCTGGACGTGGTCATGCCCGAGATGGACGGGCCGACCGTCTGCCGGCGCTTGAAGCAGGACCCCGACACCGCGCGGATCCCGGTGCTGTTCGTCACCGGCAGCGTCAACCGGGATGCGGACGAGCTGTGCCGCGAGACCGGCGCGGTGGAGGTGCTGCGCAAGCCGATCGACGCCCGGGAGCTGGTGGCGCGGATCATGGCATGGATCGACGGCGAATCGCCGGCGTCCTCCCGGGTGCCCGGATAACCGGCGTTAGGTGGGATTGACCGCGCCCAGCCTCAGCGCGAGGCCGCCGTGCCGGACCGGGGCATGGCGCCGAGGTGCGCCGATGTCGTCGGCGTGCCGTCGGCATCCCAGCAGCGCCCGCCGGACAGCGCGATGACCTGGCCGCCGGCGAGGGGCTCCCACAGCTCGTCGGTCAGCGGCACGCTGGCCACCAGCGCCACGTCCTGACGCACCGTGGTCAGGGTGACGCCGGACTCCGCGAGCTCCTTGTCCGAGCGCCAGCAGCAGCGTTGCAGCAGGTACATGCCGGGCGGCCTGATGCGCCCGTCCTGCTGGGTGCGGCGGTCGGCATGCACGAACAGAGCGTCCGAATCGGCGTAGATGAAATTCGCCGGCCCCAGCTCGCGCAGCATCGCCGCGATATCGGCCACGGCCGCGATGCGCTCGGCGAGGGGCGGCAGGCCGCCGGGCGCCGTCTCCTCCCAAAG
>Ga0316576_10000425_pt1 | contig 19505 bp, 17 predicted proteins | sample S0NA_FD_203075 | JGI IMG/M metagenome (GOLD analysis project Ga0316576, IMG submission 203075) | Rhizosphere microbial communities from salt marsh grasses in Alabama, United States - S0-2_050615r3r5 | ecosystem: Host-associated > Plants > Roots > Rhizosphere | place: USA: Alabama | collected... | reverse complement strand
CGTACGGCCGGATCCTGAAGCCAGCGCTCCAGCGCCACTGCGATCGAGGCGAGGCCGACGAGCATGGCCCACCAATAGTTGCGGAACAGGTCGCCGGCCCCGACGACGATCTTTGTGGGCAGCGGAAGCGCCTCCCCCATATCCTCGAACAGAACCGTGAATTGGGGTACGACGAAGACCAACAGCATGATCACCGAGAGCCCGGCGACCACCAGCAGGATGGAGGGGTAGATCAAGGCGGAGGTGACCGTCTGGCGCAGCTCGGCTAAGCGTTCGAGATAATCGGCAAGACGATCGAGGACCTGGTCGAGTGCGCCGCCGGCCTCTCCTGCCCGCACCATGTTCACATAGAGTCGGGGGAACTGCCCGTCCTGCATCTCGAGCGCGCTGGAGAAGGTGGCCCCGCCCCTGACCCGGTTTTGCAGATCCGACAACACCTTGACAAGGTGCTCCTCGCCGGTGAGGGCCACGAGGATCTGCAACGAGCGGTCAAGGGTCATCCCGGCTTCCAAGAGCGTCGCCAACTCGCGCGTCAGGATGCCGATCTCCTTCTGAGTGAGGCGTCGGCGTCGCACCCGTCCCAACCGAGCACGCAAACCGGCCGAAGAGCGGGTGTCGATCGGGATCAGCCCCTCCGACTGGAGTTGGCGCACGAGCGTGGCTTCGTCGGCAGCCTCCTGCTCGCCCTCGACCGATTCCCCGTCGGGCTTCACGGCCTTAAACAGATATTTTGGCAACTTGGTCCCCGTCAGTGTCATTCCGCGGCAGCGCGTGGAGCCGCGCCCCGACTTCGACAGCTCGGGTCGCGGACGCCGCAGGTCCGCCGACGTCAATACTCGGTCGGCGCGTCGCCGGCCTCGGCGACGCGCAGAACCTCTTCGATCGTAGTCCGGCCTTGGAGTGCCTTTCGCAGGCCGTCGAGATACATGGTTTCCATCCCTTCGAGGACAGCGATGCGGCGGATCTCGGTGGCGGTGGCGTGGCTGAGCACCGCCTTGCGGATCTGATCGGTCATCACGAGGACCTCGGTGATGACCAGCCGACCCCGATAACCGGTCCCGTTGCATTCGTCGCAACCGACGGCGCGCCGCAGCTGCACCTGGGAGGGGGCGGCCCCGATCGAGGCAAACCGCGCTGCCAGCTCGGGTCGCGCCTCGTAGGTCTCCGGGCAGCTCGGGCAGAGCCTGCGAACCAGCCGTTGGGCCAAGATGCCGTTGATGGTGGAGGTGAGCAGATAGTCCTCGACACCCATCTCCAAGAGGCGGGTGACGCCGCTGGCGGCGTCGTTGGTGTGGAGGGTCGAGAGCACGACGTGGCCGGTGAGAGCCGACTGGACGGCAATGCGGGCGGTCTCCAGGTCGCGCATCTCGCCAACCATGATGACGTCCGGGTCCTGGCGAACGATCGCCCGCAAAGCGCTCGCGAACGTCATGCCGATCGAGCTCTTGACCTGGATCTGATTGATCCCGGGCAACTGATATTCCACCGGATCTTCCACCGTGATGATCTTGCGTTCTTCGGTGTTCATCCGGCTCAATGCCGTGTAGAGCGTGGTGCTTTTACCCGACCCCGTGGGTCCGGTCACAAGCAGGATCCCGTAGGGTTTCTCGAGGATGCCACGCAGGCGTTCCCGCGCTGACCCGTCGAACCCCAGCGCATCCAGGTCAAAGCGGACGCTCTCCTTGTCAAGCAGGCGCATCACCACGCTCTCGCCGAACATGGTGGGGACCGTCGAGACGCGGAGGTCCAGCTCTTTGCCCTGCATCCGGATCGGGATCCGGCCGTCCTGAGGCAGGCGCCGCTCGGCGATGTTCAGCTTGGCCATGATCTTCACTCGCGAGATCACTGCCGCGGTGGAGCGCACGGGCGGGGCATCGACCTCTTTGAGGATGCCGTCGACCCGGTAACGCACCTTGAGCTGGTCGGCAAACGGCTCGATGTGGATGTCCGATGCACGTGATTCCAAGGCCCGCTGGATGAGCTGGTTGACCATCCGGATGACCGGTGCTTCGCTCGCCAGGTCCTTGAGATGCTCGATGTCTTCCTCGTCGAATTCCCCGAGTGATTCGTCCGCGGTCTCGGGGGCCTCTTCGACTTTCTCGTAGAGACGCTCGAGCGCGAGCTCGATCTCGCTGGGCATCGCCACCCGCGCCTCAACGGGCTTGCGGGCAGCCATCTGCATTGCCGAGACGGCGTATGAATCGATCGGATGGGCGAAGGCGACCTGGAGGGCGTCGTCGTCCTCGGAGAGTGGCAGGACCTTGGCGTCCTTCAGAAACCGCAGGCTGAAGAGGTCTTCACGCACGGGCTCGGAGGGAAACGAGCCGGCGTCGGCCAGGGGGAGGTCGAGGACCTCGGACATCGCCTGAGCCATGTCCCGTTCCGAGATCAGCCCCAGTCGGACCAACATGGGAAGCAGGGGGTCTCCGGCCTCATCGGCGAGCCGGTGAGCACGAGCCAGATCGCCAAGCGTGAGCTTGCTGCGTTCTTGCAGGTGGGCAACGACACGGGCCTCGGCAGTGGGTTGCTGATGCGGGGGCAGTGGCTCGGTCGGCGTCGAGCTGCCGGCGGCGCGCCCTTGCGAGTGCACGGCATCTAGATGCTCTGCGGTCGAGGGCATGCGTGCGGAGGTCTCGGGCAAGTGGTCGTCGCGATCATCGCGCGTCGCACTGATCGTTGGGGCCTCCTCTAGGATGGCATCGTCTTGCATAGATCTTCCTCCGGGCTCGGGCTCTCCCGCTCAACGACGAGTGGGGTTGCATCGCGTCCCTACGCGTCAACCACTGGTGCCACAAATCGGACAGTCTGTCCAGATGTCCCCGGCGTTCCGTTCGTTTGCACCCGGGCCATCAAGGGGGCGCTGGAGCCTTCGGCGCGTTCCGCAGCACAGCAAGCTGCCGGGCTGGTCCTTGGCCGGGACGGCCACTCGATCAGCGCTTCATCAGGCGCCGATCGAGGAGTCGGCAATCCCCGCCGTTTGTTCCGCCGTCCGCCCGGCGGGATCTGCGGCCGCTTGCCATCCGGCTAACGGACCGGTAAGGACCCGCTCCATCGCCGGCCGGTCGCCCGATGCGGCGGCTTGCTCGAGTGCCGCGACGTTGTCAGCCACGCTGTCCGCGACCAGTCCGTCGCCGCTGCGGGCGACCCGAATCTTGGGGTGGCGCGTCGCTATCAGATCCTCTGAGTCATAGAAGAGCTCCTCGTAGAGTTTTTCCCCCGGACGCAGACCGACGTATTGGATCGCGATGTCCTCGCCCGGCTCGCGCCCGGAGAGCCGGATCATCTGCTCGGCGAGATAACGGATCTTGACCGGCTCACCCATATCGAGGACGAAGATCTCGCCGCCCTCGCCGATGACGGCCGCCTCCATGATGAGCTGGCAGGCCTCCGGGATCGTCATGAAAAACCGCTCGATGTCGGGATGGGTGACGGTGACGGGTCCGCCTTGCTCGATCTGGCGGCCGAACAGAGGCACCACGCTGCCCGCAGATCCCAAGACGTTTCCGAACCGCACCGTGATATAGCGGCAGGCAGCCTGGCGATCGAGGACCTGACAGATGGCCTCTGCGACCCGTTTGGTCGCGCCCATCACGTTGGCCGGATGGACGGCTTTGTCGGTCGAGATCAAGACGAAGCGCTCGCAACTCCAGCGCGATGCCGCCTCGGCAACAATCCGGGTCCCGGTGACGTTATTGCGCACGGCCGCCCGGATCTGATCCTCGAGCATCGGGACATGCTTGTAGGCTGCGGCGTGGAACAGGATTTCGGGCCGCTCCTCGGCGAAGACCGCGTCGACGGCCGCCGCATCCGTCACATCCGTCAGATGTCGAGCAAAATGCAGGGTCGGATAGTGCTCGCGCAACTCCATTTCGATGCGGTAAAGGTTGAACTCCCCATTGTCCACCAGGATGAGGCGTGCAGGATCGGCACCGGCGATCTGGCGGACCAGCTCAGATCCGATCGAGCCGCCCGCGCCGGTCACCAGCACAGCGCGTCCTGAGAGCCCTTTGCGAATTTCCGACCAGTCGAGCTGGATCGGGTCCCGGCCGAGCAGATCTTCGATCGATACGGGCCGCAGTTGAGTGATGCTGACCTGTCCGGTCATCAGGTTACGCAACTCCGGCACGGTGCGAAACGGCAAGCCCGTGCCCTCGCACAGCTCGACCAGGCGACGCATCTCTCTGGCGGTGGCGCTGGGGACGGCGAGCATCAAGAGGTCGATCCCCTGACGAGCGGCGATTTCGGGGATGGCCTCGGTTGGACCCAGCACCGGAACCCCATGGACCTCACCACCTTGCCGGCGCGGCTTGTCATCGACGAAGCCCGCGGGGAAATAGGCGTGCCGCGGGTCGCGGAGCATGTCGCGCGCCAGCATCTCCCCGGCGCGCCCGGCACCGACGATCAAGACCCGTTTTCCGGCGCTGAGATTGAGCCGATGGTCCTTGAGCCAGCGATAGAGGAGCCGAGGCCCGGCCAGCAGGATCAGCTGGAGGCCCAGATAGAGGACCGGAACGGAACGGGGGATCAGCTCAGTGCGATTGACAATGAACAGGGCGACGACGACGAGTGTCGTGCCGGCCAGTGCCGCTTGGACGATCCGGACCAGATCAGGCAGGGACGCGAAACGCCATACGCCTCGGTAGAGGCCGAACAGCCAGAAGACGCCGCCCTGAATGACCACGACCCACGGCAGCGACTGCCAAGCACCTGTCAGGAATTCGGGCGGGATCCGATCGAGATTGAATCGGAGCCAATAGGCCAATAGCCAGGCAGTCGGGATCATCAGGAGATCATGGGTGAAGGCGGCCGTGCGCGAGCGCAGGCGATCGAAGAGCGGGTTCATCGCAGGCCCGCGGCGGTGGTTCGCTCGACGAGCCGGACCTTCAGATGGACCAGGCCGTATATGACGGCCCACGCCCCGATCAGCAGCCACTGATCGTGGGGCTGGAGACCCGGTGCGGCGACCGCGGAGGCCGCGCAGGCGGCCATGACCAGATAACTGTGGAGCACGGTCTTGCGATGACTCCAGCCGGCGAGCACCAGGCGCTGGTAGTGATGTGAGCGATGGGGCTTCCAGATCGCCTCACGACGGACCGCCCTTGCGAGCAGGGTCCAGGTTGCATCGAGAATGAAGGGCGAAAAGGCGACCCACGCAACCCACAAGGGAAATATCCCCCGCTCAGCGCCCCATAGAGAGAATGCGGCAACGAGAAGGCCAAGGCTGGACGAGCCCGAATCACCGAGAAAGATCCGCGCAGGCGGGAAATTGGACGCCAGGAACCCGGCCGCAGCCATGGCCACGCAGCAAGCGGTCAGTGCGAAGATAGGTTCGTCTCCGATCCAGCCGAGGATCGCGAAGGCCGAGAACCCGAACAGGGCCATTCCCCCGGCGAAGCCGTCCATGCCATCCATGAAATTATAGAGATTGATCAGCCAGACCACGTAGATCAGGCTCAGCAGGACAGTGACGGGCATCGAAAAGGGCTGGGCCCAGCCCGGGATCTCGAGCACCGACCAAGTCAGTCCGCCAGCCATCAGCACAAGGGCCGCCGCACAATGGACGATGAGTCGCACCCATCGCGGGACGTCACCGAGGTCGTCCAGATAGGCGACGCCCGCGACCAGAAGCAGGGCGAACCCCAGCCACCGCAGCTCCTGCGCCGAGTCCCCGTGGGCCGCCGCCAAGAGGAGCGGCGCACCTAATCCGAGGAGCACGGCCAGGCCGCCGCTGCGCGGCACGGGAGTGCTGTGCAGGGATCGCTCATTCGGGTAGTCGACGGGTCCGCGGTCTGGTCCGCGCGAGGCCAGCCAGCGCGTGACCAGGAGGCTCAACAGGAATGAGGAGGCCGCCAGGGCAGCCTGAATCGGCGTCTCCAGGGTCATGGTCCTTGGTATCTTCGACTCACGGCTTGCGGACGGACGCCGGCGACGACCGCGAGGATCGCCCCTCTTACAGAGTGCGCGCCAGGCCGCGCTCAACGTCGTCGCGCGCTGCTCGCCCCAGCAGGACCTCGATCAGCTCCAGGGCGAAATCCATCGCCGTTCCGGGCCCCCGTGAGGTCACGAAGGTTCCGTCGACGACGACCGGTGCATCGACAAACCTCACGCGGGGATAGTCCGAGGTCGTGATGGCCCCAGGGTACCCGGTCGCCTGCCGACCGTCGAGCAGGCCCGCGCCCGCTAGAACCTTCGGCGCGGCGCAGATGGCCGCCAGATATCGGCCCGCGGCGTGCTGTGCCCGCAATTGCGCGACCAGGCGGTCGTCAGCGGCGAGCTGGTCAGCGCCCGGGAGCCCGCCGGGTAGAGCGATCATATCGAAAGCCTGCCCCGCGGCTTCATCCAGGGTCGTGTCGGGTATCAGCACGGTACCCCGGCTGGCAGTGACCGGACGCGCGTCGAGTCCGGCCGTGATGACCTCGATGCCAGCGCGGCGCAGCAGGTCGATGATGGTCACGGCTTCGAGCTCTTCGCAACCTTGCGCGAGCGGGACGAGTACCCTTGGCATCGTTAGGCTCCGAGTTTGGCAGGCACCTTCCCCGAGCAGGTCGCCGGTCAGGTCTGGACGCGTGGTCTCGACCAGGCAACGACGCACCGGCTGGTTTTCGCAGGGGGCCGGGCCCGGTCATCTGGTGTCGCAGAGGCGACTGAGCATCACCCGAGTCGCAAAGCCACCTGGTTCGACTCGCATGCCGAGATCGGCCAGCGCATCGCCTGTTTCAGGGTGAGCCGCGTCGGCTCAGTATATCCAGTCCCTTGAGGACATTCAGCGCCTCTGCCAACTGAAAATCCTCCGTGATGAGCAGCTTCGCCGGGGTTTCCGCACCCGGCTCAGGTTCCGTGGCCTCGTCATCGAGGTGGCGGACCAGATCGGCCTCTTTCAGGTCGGCCAGCTCGGCGTCGGCCAGGGGTTGGAACTCGCCGCGCTCCAACGCGATGTCGGGTGCGATGCCTTGCGCCTGGATTGAGCGGCCGGACGGGGTGAAGTAGCGGGCGGTCGTGAGCTTCAGGGCGGTCGCCTCGTCAATCGGGACGATGGTCTGTACCGAGCCCTTGCCGAAGGTCTGGTTGCCCATGACGATCGCACGATGGTGATCCTGGAGCGCCCCGGCAACGATCTCCGAGGCGGAAGCGCTGCCCCCGTTGACCAACACCACCATCGGGGCGCCGGCGAGCACATCGTCCGGACCGGCCTGGAACTGAAGCTTGCTGTCTTCCTGTCGGCCTTTCGTGTAGACGATCAGACCCTCGGTCAAGAAGGCGTCGCTGACACCGACCGCGCTATTGAGGACCCCGCCCGGATTGTTGCGCAGATCGAGAACGAGTCCCTTCAAAATGCCCTCGTTCGATTCCTTCAACGTTTCGACCGCCTTCAGAACGTCTTCGGTGGTGCGCGCCTGGAAATGGGAGATGCGTACGTATCCGAAACCCGGCTCAAGGATGCGGCTGCGTACGCTTGCGACCTGGATAATGGCGCGCTCGATGGTGACATCGAAGGGCTTTTCTTCGGTGCTGCGCAGAACAGTGAGCTTGATCTGAGTCCCCGGCTGACCGCGCATCAGGTTGACGGCATCGTTCAAGCTGAGCCCTTTCACCGGTTTCTGATCGATACGGATGATACTGTCTCCGGCCTGGAGGCCCGCCCGTTGGGCCGGTGTGTCGTCGATGGGCGCGATCACCTTGACGAAGCCGTCTTCCATGCCGACCTCGATCCCCAGCCCGCCGAACTCGCCGCGGGTGCCGACCTGAAGATCCCGGTAGTCCTCGGTGTCGAGGTAGGAGGAATGCGGGTCGAGGCCGGACAGCATGCCTCGGATGGCATCCTCGAGCAGCGCCTTGTCGTCCACTCCTTCGACATACTCCTCTTTGATGCGACCGAAGACCTCGGCAAAGGCGCGCAGCTCATCGAGCGGCAGCGCCTCAGCGCCCTCGGCCGCTTCGGCGAAGGAGGCCTCGACTTGGAAGGTGGCCCAAAGGATCAAAGCCCCAAGACCCAGGGCAAAGGCGGATTGAAGGCGGTCGGTCATGGCATGCCTGAAAGGGTTGCTTAAGTTGGAGTCGGCGCGACGTTCGGCAGCGCATGGACGACTGACGCGCCGCAGCGGGTCCCACTGAGCCGGAACAAGCCTGAAGCATCGCACGTTTTCGCCACCCTCAACAGTGATTGACGACGGCTGAGGTGTTTCATGCGCGCGGGTGGTGAATCCGGATCATGCCCCAGACCTGTTTGATCGATTCGCCGATCAGCCGTTCCCGGTCGTCGAGGCGATCCTGTCGGCTTGGCCTCGATCGATGTCCCTGCCGACCCGCGTCGCCGCACCAAGCCTCAGGGTCTTGCGGCCTCCCATTGTGTCGGATGGCGAAGTAGAGGACGGGCTCGTCGCGGCCGCCGCTGTTTCCGCTGAGGGCGACCACCTCCCCGGTCGCGACCCATTCACCCGCCTCTTTGAGGAGGGCCTCATTGTGGCCGTAGATCGACATGTACCCCGCGCCGTGATCGATCACCAAGAGCAATCCGAAGCCGCGCAGCCAATCGGCATGCACCACGCGACCATCATGGACTGCCCGCACCTCCTCGCCTTCTCGCGCGGCCAGGAGCACGCCGTCCCAACGCAGATCCGAGTCTTTCTTGGGCGTGCCGAATTCGGCCAGGACATGCCCCTCCAGAAGCGGCCAGGACAGACGTCCTTTTCGCGCCGGAAAAGAATCTCGGCGGATGTCCAGCTCCGCGCTGATCTGTGCACCCTGTTTCAGGTGCTCGACGAGGCGACGCAGCGACTCTGCATCGCGCTTGAGCGTTTGGAGATCCTCGGTGCGGTTGGCGATGCTCGCCTCCAGGCGGCTCAATGCCTCGGCGCGCTCTTGCCGTGCCGATTCCAGGTGCTGCCGGGCTGCCTCTTGGAGCTTGGCGAGCTCGAGCAGGCGCTCGGTCTCTCGCTCGGCGTTCGCCGCTAATCGGCCGACCCTCTCGACACGGGTCTGGATCGCCGTGATCCTGCGCAGCTGCTCGCGATTGAGATACGCGAAATAGGCGAGGATCCGGCTTGCCTGAGTGGTGTCCTCTTGGTTCAGGAGCAAGCGCAAACGGTCGGCGCGGCCCATGACGTAAGCGGTACGAACGAGATCTGTCCAGAGGGCGAGCTCCTCGTCGAGCGCGCGGTGCTCCTCGAGGTGGCGAGCGCGCAATGCGTCCGCGACGCGCGTCTGCTCGGTGACTTCCCGCGTCAGCTCCCGCCCGGTCACAGCCGCCGCGGCGACCTCGCGCTCACGCGCCTCAAGCTCTTCGATCAGGGCCCGTCGATCTGCCTGCTGATCCACCAGCTCGCCGCTCAACGCGTCGACCCGCTCCTGGATGCTCCGCAGGTCTTGGGTTCGCTCATCGAGCATCCGATCGGTCTCGGACTCGCCCAGGGCGGCGCCCGCGACGAGACCCGCGGCAAGCATCGCGCCGGCCAGTCGACAAGCGATCCGACGTTCCCTTCTCCGGCCGCGCCGAGATTGCGGCACTGCGGCGAGGTCGCACCGAAGGACTGTTCGGGGGGGCGTGAGCAAAGCGATGGCGGCGTCGTGGGCTTCGTCGATCACTGGATTATACCCGCCTAGGAGCCTGTCGGACTGAGGTGGATCGAAGCTCGGGCGCGCGATCGCCGGTCGCTCAGTGCGACAATAGAGGGTCGGGCAGTGCTTCGCACGCGGCTGGAAAGAGTTTATTATTGTATTGTTAAAAATTGATCAGGCAGGACCACGATGGTGACCAACATGAGTCAGCCTTCCCGCCCAGTCCTGAACGACCCGGTGGGCGACCACGATGAGATTAACCTGTTCGCCGATGATGCCGATATCGAGCGGGCGTCCCGCTCGCTCAAAGCCATGTCCCATCCGCTTCGCCTCAAGATCTTGTGCACCCTGGGTGACCAGGAGGTGAGCGTCCAGGAGATCGTCGACCATGTCGGGACATCCCAGAGCAATATCTCTCAGCACTTGGCGATCCTCCGCGACAAGGGAATCCTGGCATCGCGAAAGGACGCGAATCGCGTTTACTACCGGGTCAGTGACGGGCGCACGCTTCGTCTGATCGGCATGATGCGCGAGGTCTTCTGTCAGCACGCGCACTGATGCGACCTTCGCGGGGTGACGCCTGGGTCCCTCATCCTTATACTTCGCCACCTCGGATCCTTCCTACGGCAACGAAAGCCGTTCGGGACACTGTTTGCGGCCGCTCCGGCCAACCGGCCCGCGACCTCCACCCGCGTTTGGACGACGCTGATAAACCAACGAGATCGCAGAGCGATGCTGGTAGACCAACTCGTCGAATTTGTCGGTAACCACTGGTACCTCTTCCTAGCGCTGGTCGTGATCATCGGGCTGCTGACCCACAACGTCATCATCGGCGGCAAGGGCAGCGTGGAGCCCTTGGCGGCAACCGAGATGATCAACCATCAGGACGCGCTGGTGGTCGACGTGCGACCGGCGGCGGACTTTGCGAAGGGCCACATCATCAACGCGCTCAATATCCCGATGAACGGCTTCAAGAATCAGGTCGCGACGCTGACGAAGCACAAGGCCAAGCCGATCATCGTCAACTGCCGGTCCGGCTCTCAGTCGGCGGCGGCCTGTCACCAGTTGCGGAAAGATGGATTCGAGCGGGTGTTCAATCTGCGCGGCGGTATCATGGCCTGGGAGGCGGCCAATCTCCCCTTGAGTCGCAAGAAGCGCTGAGCGAGGCGATGTGGCCGGAGCCTGGCCGGCTCGCGCCCCACCCTCGACTCCACTCGAACGACCAACTCAAGGAGCCCCAGCATGTCCGAAAACGAGCATACCCGTCCGGAGCGAGAGCTCTCCGTGCAGCGCGTCTATATCAAGGACGCGTCCTTCGAGTCCCCGAACGCGCCCGATGTCTTCCGCGGGGAGTGGAAGCCCACGCACGAGCTTAATCTCAACACCAAGGTCAATCAGATTCAGGAGCACATCTACGAAGTGGTTCTGCTGGTGACCGTCTCGGCCAAGCTCGGTGACAAGACGGCCTTTATCGTCGAGGTGCAACAGGCTGGGATCTTCGCGATCAGCGGCTTCTCGGAGCAGGAGATCGGGCCGATCTTAGGTGGCTACTGCCCGAATCTTCTCTTTCCCTACGCCCGCGAGGCTGTCTCCGACATGGTGGTCAAGGGAAGCTTCCCGCAGCTCGTGCTGCAGCACGTGAGCTTCGACGCACTCTATGCCCAGCATCAACGTGAGGCGGCGCAGCGGGCCGAAGGCGACACGCCGGCCCAGCAGAGCCGACATTGAGTCAGTCAATGCCAGCCGGCTCCAGCGTTGCGGTCCTGGGTGCGGGATCCTGGGGCACGGCACTTGCGGTCCTGCTCTGTCGCAACGGGCACCGCGTGCGACTCTGGGGGCACGAGCCCGCGCAGATCGAGGCCTTGCTTCGAGACCGGGAAAATCGGCAGTTTCTTCCCGGCATTGCGCTACCGACCGCCATCACTGCGACCGACTCGCTCGAACAAGCGCTTGCGGGGGTCAGCGACTGTTTGATCGTGGTGCCGAGTCATGCATTTCGGGCGGTCGTGGAGCAATTGGCCAAACGAATCCCGGCCTCGATGGGTGTCGCCTGGGGGACCAAGGGCCTCTGTCCCGGGAGCGGGGTGCTCCTGCACGAGGTCGCCCAGGAGATTCTCGGTGCGCGACCGCTGGCGGTGGTGTCGGGCCCCAGCTTTGCCCGCGAGGTGGCGCGGGGTTTGCCGACGGCGGTGACGGTCGCATCTCAGGTCGCCGCCTTCGCGGAACGCGTCGCTCGGCTCCTGCACGGGGAGCGTTTTCGTGCCTACACGAGCCCGGACATCGTCGGCGTCGAGATCTGCGGAGCCGCCAAGAATGTGCTCGCGATCGCCACCGGGATTGCCGATGGCCTCGGTTTCGGAGCCAATACCCGCGCCGCTCTCATCACGCGGGGGCTTGCGGAGCTGATCCGGGTCGGGACGGCCTTGGGCGGTCGCAAAGAGACCTTCATGGGACTGGCCGGGATCGGTGACCTCGTCTTGACTTGCACGGATGATCAGTCGCGCAACCGACGGCTGGGGCTGGCCCTGGCCGCCGGTGAGGGCCTCGTTGATGCGCAGGCCCGAATCGGCCAGGAGGTCGAGGGCGTCCTCACCGCGCTGGCCGTCCACCGGCTGGCAGACCGGTTGGGCATCGAGATGCCGATCTGCGAGCAGGTCTATCGGGTACTCTACGACCAGGTGTCACCGGAGAGCGCAACCCGGGCGTTGCTCGAGCGCGAGCCGAAACCGGAATTCGATTGATCCGGATCGTCGCCAGCCGACTGGCGGCGGTCAATCCGGGGCCACTGACCGTTGAGCCGCCCCGTCAAAGGCCTGTTGGCGCCAGGCCTCGAACACGGCCACGGCCACGGCGTTCGAGAGGTTCAGGCTCCGGCTGCACGGGCGCATCGGGATGTACAGCCGGCGTTCCGTGGGCAAGGGAGCGAGCACCTTGTCCGGAAGTCCGCGCGTCTCGGGGCCGAACAGCAGGGCATCGCCGCCTTGATAGCGCGGGGTGGTGTAGACTGTTGTGCCGCGTGTCGTGAACGCGTACAGGCGAGGCGGTCGTATCGCGCGGAGGAAGGCCGCGTACGAGTCATAGACTCGGACATCCGCCCAGTCCGGATAGTCGAGTCCTGCACGCCGCAGCAGCCGGTCCTCCAACTGGAAGCCGAGCGGCTCGATGAGATGGAGACGGACCCCGGCATTGGCACAAAGCCGCATCACGTTTCCCGTGTTGGGCGGGATCTCGGGCTCGTACAGGATGATGTCGAACATCTAACTCGTTTGGAGCCTGTCAGACGGCCGGTAGGCGGTTGACCGTCGCTCGGCGGAGCATGCTATATTACGATTTTCGTAACTTCTAACCTCGCCGTCTATCTTCGGCCTTCAATCCCTTGGGGGACATGAGCATGAGCGACATCGCCGCGCTGAAAAAGGAAAAACAAGAGCTGATCGAGAAGATGCTTGAGATGCAGAAGCAGTTCATCGATTACGAGCATGCGCACGGGGTCTCCGGGAAGGACTACTGGGCGGCGACGGACGGCTTGTTGGTGAACTATCGTCAAGACTATCTCGACATGGCAAACCGCGTTGTGGACATCGCCCACGAGATCGTGGGCTCCTCGCGCAACTGATCGATCCCATTCGTGACGGCGCCTGTCCGAGCCGATCTGCTCGGGCGGGCGATGTGTCGGCTGCCCACCTGCGCCGGGTGGGCCGCAGGTCATGCGATTCCGCACTCCGCTCGCGCGCCTGGTCCGGTAGACGACCTCAGGTGCTGCGAAGATGCTCGATGTACCTGGGCGTGTCGCGCATCTCCAGCCTGATTCCCGTTCCTTCTGCCACGAAGGCCTTCGGTTCCCCGTCGAGCCGAAGCTCACAGCGCGCATGACCCCGGCTCACGAGCGGGACCGGAAGCATGTCCCTATACGTGTAGATGTTCTCGTCGATGTCGCCGCCCAGGCATACGATCGGGCCCGCCGGAATGGGTGACAAGGGTTCGGCGTCGTCGATCACCAAGTCTCCGGCTTGCCACCAGCGCGTCCGCTCGTGTGAGCCCGTCATGGTCTTGATGAGATAGGCGCGGGAGAAATGGATTCGCAGATGCCCGCCGGCCAGCTCGATGGACGAGATCTCCGAGCCCTTCAGATCGATGCTGATGCTGTCCACTTCATCCTCCGGGTCTTCGCGTTGCGTTTCAGGTGTCGGCTGAGACGCGGCTCGCCGCATATTGCGGACGCACCGGCTCGCGATGGGTCTGTTCAGCCGCGCGGGCTACCCATCACCCCTCCGCGACATCCCCGGGATCGGTGTCGATGTCGAGCTGGAGCTCTTTGATCTTGCGGGTCAGTGTGTTGCGACCCCAGCCGAGCAAGCGTGCCGCTTCCTGTCTCCGCCCGCCGGTATGCTCCAGAGCCGTTTGGATCAAGATCTGCTCGAAGGCCGGCAGCGCGGTATCGAGCAGCGCTCCTTGGCCCTGCTTCAGGCTGTAGCGGACCCAGCGGCGAAATACCGATTCCCACGGCTCGTCGCGGACCGGCTCGGAAAACGATGCGTTGAGCTCCGGGGGCAAATCCTCGGCATGGATCTCTTTACCCGATGCCATCACCGTGACCCAACGGGCCGTGTTCTCGAGTTGACGGACATTGCCTGGCCAGTCCAGCCGTTTCAAGCGATCGATGGCGCTGCGCGCGAGCAGCTTCGGCTCGCATGACAGCTCCATGGCCGCCTGTGCAAGAAAGTGGCGCATCAAGAGGGGGATGTCTTCGCGCCTGTCACGCAGGGCCGGCAGATGGATGCGGATGACGTTGAGGCGATGGAAGAGATCCTCGCGAAAACGACCCTGGCGAACGAGGTCTTCAAGGTTCTGGTGCGTCGCCGCGATGATGCGCACGTCGACTCGTGTCGGCGCGACGCCGCCAACCCGGTAGAACTCGCCGTCGGCCAGCACTCTCAAGAGCCGGGTCTGCAGCTCGGCCGGCATGTCGCCGATCTCATCGAGGAACAGGGTTCCACCGTCGGCCTGCTCGAAACGACCCTCGCGACGGTTCTGGGCGCCGGTGAATGACCCGCGCTCGTGGCCGAACAGCTCTGATTCCAGGAGATCACGGGGGATCGCCGCCATGTTCAGTGCAATGAAGGGCCGATCGCTGCGCGGGCTATGGCGATGAAGGGCGCGGGCCACCAACTCCTTGCCGGTACCCGATTCGCCGTTGATCAGCACGGTGATATTGGAGCGGGCGAGTCGGCCGATGGCGCGAAAGACCTCCTGCATTGCCGGTGCTTCGCCAATGATATCCGGACCTGTGGCGATCGCCATCTCTTCCGGTCGCTCGTCCCGACCGCGTCGGCAGGCACGATTGACTTGTCCGACGGCCTCGTCGAGGTCGAAAGGCTTTGGCAGATACTCGAAGGCACCTCCGTGGAACGCGGACACCGCGCTGTCCAGATCGGAGTGGGCGGTCATGATGATCACGGGCAGGCCGGGATAGCGCGCGGCGATCTGTCGCAGGAGATCCAACCCGTCGATCCCGGGCATGCGGATGTCGGTGAGGATCACATCCGGCTGCTCTCGCTCGAGGGCTTCCATGACGCCGACGCCGTTGGAGAAGCAGGTGACATGCATGTCGGCCTTGCGCAACGCACGCTCGAGAACCCAACGGATGGACCTGTCGTCGTCGATGACCCAGACCCTGGACGCCCTACTCATGCTCGGTCTCCAACGGCAGATAGACGAAAAACGTGGTGTCGCCTGGGCGACTCTCGCACTCGATCAGGCCTCCGTGCCGGTTGATGAGCTCTTGTGCGATCGGGAGACCCAGTCCAGTCCCACCTTGGCGCCCCGATACCATTGGAAAAAAGATACTGTCTTCAATTTCCTGCGGAATGCCAGGGCCATCGTCGCGGATCTGTGCCTGGAGAACGAGACGATGACGACGGTTTCCGATGGTGAATTGGCGCAGCACACGCGTGCGCAGCTCAATGTGCCCCTCGAGCCCCGCGGCTGCAGCCGCATTGCGGGCAAGGTTCAAAAAGGCCTGAATCAGGCGGTCCTGGTCGGCGATGAAATCCGGGATGCTGGGGTCGTAATCGCGGAGCACCCGGGGGCCGTTCGGCGATTCGGCCAGGATGAGCCCGCGGACGTGCTCCAGCACATGGTGGATGTTGACCGACGCCCGTCGCGGTAAGCGACTGGGGCCGATCATTCGGTTAACCAGGTCCTGGAGCCGATCCGCCTCCTCGATGATAATCCGTGTGTACTCGCGCAGTCCTGCGTCGGGGAGCTCCTGCTCGAGGAGCTGCGCGGCGCCGCGCAAGCCGCCGAGCGGATTCTTGATCTCGTGAGCCAGCCCGCGAATCAATGCCTGCGTGGCTTGATGCTGGGAGAGCAGGTGCTCCTCGCGATTGATTCGAAGCTGTCGGTCCACCTGAGTCAGCTCGACCAAAATCTGGTCATCTGCATCGAAATGGTGCAATGGCAGGACCGTGCAGTTCACCGTCTTGGTGCGTCCATCGGCCGCAATCACATTCACCTCGCGCTCGGTGAAGGGGTGCCTCGATCTGAGGGCCTCCATTAGGCGTTCCTCGACCTGGTCGTCGGGGCAGGGGAGCAGCGTCACCGCGTGATGGCCGACCATGTGCCGGGCACTGACCTCGAAAAGCATCTCGGCCGCCGGGTTCAGATACAAGAGGCGCAGGGTCTTGTCGAAGAGCATCACGGCGGTGTTGAGGTGATCGAGAATCGTCCGCTCGAGGGCCGGCTTAGAGGCAGTCTGTATGCTCATGGTCTCATCCGAACCGCCGACGAGTGTGCGGCAAAGACTGCCGGGGCGAAGACGGGAGATTTCCGGTTACCAATTGGCCCGCAGGGCGTGATCACTGAAAAACGAAACCAGTCAATCAACGAGGTCTGCTGATCGTCCTCTCAATTGTATTCCCAATCGGAAGGCAAGACTCATACCATGTTCGAGCAAGACCTCTCGGTTGGATCTCGCCCGCACAGGCGCCGCCCCCGAGGTCCCGTAGGGGCTCGCCGAGGTTGGCCGTCGACATGAAGGGATCTCTCCGATCGGGCGCCGCGCACCGTCGGGAGGACACCGATCTAGGCTCCTAGGGGATGACCCCCGGGGGAAGGGATTGGCGTAGCTCGAACGCATGGACCGGTGTCGCAGCCAGCACCGCATTGAGCCGATCAATCACACGGGCCTGCAGCCGATGTGCTCCAAAATCGATGTCTGGCGTATGGGCCTGCGCCGACCCTGCATCCACGGCGACTGGGCGGCCGTCGAGGAGCAGCTCGAGGCGATGTCCCTCAAGGAGCGGCGGATCCAACTGCAGGCTGATCGCCAGCACGGGGGTCGCTTGCTCCAGCACGGCGCCGGCGGCCGGAACCACGATGGCGAAGGTCGCGTACGGCCCAAGGCCGGGGGCGGAGTATGGCGAGTCTTCGGAAGCGCCGGTGGATACGGTGCCTGGGTGCGTCTCGGGCATCGTGAGGCGCACTGCGTTTTCGGGTGGACGGCGATCGGAAAAATGAGTCCGGCCTTCAGCGTCGACCCAACGATAGATGTCGGCGTGCGCGGCCGCGGCGGCCAAAAAACCGATCGAGACAATGAGTTGTCTTGTCATCCACGAAGCATAGCCGAGCAGCCCACCACCGCTCAAGCCAGAACGGACGAAGCCCCGGCGAGGGGGCTTCGCGGACCGGCCGAGAACCTCGGGGCCGAACGGCCCGAGGCTCGGATTAGAGGCTGTAGTACATGTCGAACTCCACGGGGTGGGTGGTCATGCGCAGACGCGTCACCTCATCCATCTTGAGCGCGATGTAGCCGTCGATGAGATCGTCGGTGAAGACGCCGCCAGCGGTCAGGTATTCCCGGTCCTTGTCGAGGTATTCCAGCGCCATGTCGAGCGAGTGGCAGACCGTTGGGATGGCCAGGGCCTCTTCGCGCGGCAGGTCGTAAAGATCCTTGTCCATCGGGTCCCCGGGGTGGATCTTGTTCTGGATACCATCCAAGCCGGCCATCATCATCGCGGCGAAGGACAGGTAGGGGTTGCCCGAGGAATCCGGGAAGCGGACCTCGAGGCGGCGCCCCTTGGGGCTCGGGACGTGGGGGATACGCACCGAGGCGGAGCGATTGCGCGCGGAGTAGGCGAGCATGACCGGGGCCTCGAAGCCGGGCACCAGGCGCTTGTATGAGTTGGTCGATGCATTGGTCAGGGCATTGAGCGAGCGCGCGTGCTTGATGATGCCGCCGATGTAATAGAGCGCGGTATCGGATAGACCGGCGTACTTGTCTCCGGCGAAGACATTCACGCCGTCCTTGCTCAGCGACTGATGGACGTGCATTCCGCTGCCGTTGTCTCCGACCAACGGCTTGGGCATGAAGGTCGCGGTCTTGCCGTAGGCATGGGCGACGTTCTGGATCACGTACTTGGTGATCTGGTTCATGTCGGCGCGCGACACGAGCGTGCCGAATCGAGTGCCGATCTCGCACTGCCCGGCGGTGGCAACCTCATGATGATGCACCTCGACCGGGACACCCATCTCCTCCAAGGCCAAACACATCGCGGCCCGCAGATCATTCAGGGAGTCGACCGGCGGCACCGGGAAATAGCCGCCCTTGATGGCAGGCCGGTGGCCCATGTTCCCGTCGGGGAAGACCCGCTCGGAGTTCCATCCGGCCTCTTCGGAATCGATCTTGTAGAAGGACCCGTTCATCTCGGAGCCCCAACGCACGTCGTCGAGGATGAAGAACTCCGGCTCAGGTCCGAAGAAGGCGGCGTCGGCGATGCCGGTCGACTTGAGATAGGCCTCCGCCCGCTTGGCCAGGGAGCGGGGGTCCCGCTCGTAGCCCGTCATGGTATCGGGCTCGAGGATATCGCACCGGATGATCAGGGTGTTCTCGTCGGTGAACGGGTCCATGACGGCCGTCTCCGCCTCCGGCATCAGGACCATGTCAGAGGCCTCGATGCCTTTCCAGCCCGCGATTGATGAGCCGTCGAACATCTTACCATCCCGGAAAAAATCTTCATCGATGACACTCGCCGGCATCGATACGTGCTGCTCTTTGCCTCTGGTGTCGGTGAAACGAAGGTCGACGAACTTCACCTCGTTGTCCTTGATCATCTTGATCACGTCTGTCATGGGTTATTTCTCCGCAGCTATGGGGTTCTCAGAAGCATGTCCGGACAACAGGTTTAGGACCCGTCCCGGAAGGTGGTTCGGCGTCGGGCGCGTTGCGACGTGCCGGAGCTTGGCGGGTCGTCGATGGCGCCCCCCGACTCGCCGTCTGTTGACAGCGAGGTCGGCGAATTCTTTCGAGGCCAGCTCACGCCCGGTCATCGGCGCACCGGGCGGCTGGCGTATTCTGTCGCCTCCCCGGCGGTAAGCACATCATGCGCCAACACGTGCCGGCCCTGGATCCGGCGACGCGTTTGGAGTGTTCGTAAGGGAGCAGCGGCATTAAGCAACTGATTCTCAGATGGTGATTGCGGGGCATGGCCGCGGGCGCGGGCGTGCTTGGATCATTTGGCGGGCCTCGGCGAGCGCTCCACTGGACCGAATTGCGCCGACTCGAGCGCGCCTGCACCTAAATGGCCGATGTCAGGCCAGACGCGCACCAAGATGGTGCGCAGACTACCCAAAGAAGACGCGTAGGTCGCGGAACACCACGTCCGCCTGCAATGCGGCCACCAGCCGGTCACGCAGCTGGGCTGCATCCGCACCCTTGCGACGGCAGGCCGCAAGGGGGAAGTGGACATCGACGTCGATGCGCCCGCGGAGGTAGTGCAGGACGACGCGCTCGCGCTCGGTTGCCTCCGGGATCTCGGACCAGAGCGAGGCGAGCCGTGCCAGCGCCTCGGCACGCAGCGGGAGTCCAACGGCAGGGGGGAATCGATCGTCGTCCTCCGGGTCGATATGCACCGTCACATCGGTGATCTCGTCGATCTCGCGCTTGAGGCGAT